>Ga0081539_10002030_pt1 | contig 30510 bp, 14 predicted proteins | sample TabmetS4T2R2_FD_71023 | JGI IMG/M metagenome (GOLD analysis project Ga0081539, IMG submission 71023) | Tabebuia heterophylla rhizosphere microbial communities from the University of Puerto Rico - S4T2R2 | ecosystem: Host-associated > Plants > Roots > Rhizosphere ... | reverse complement strand
CACCGGCGCCAGTTCGAACGTCGTAGACCCCGCAACACGCCTCTCCGATCTCCAGCTCGACTCGCTCGGCCGCGTCGAACTTCTCAGCGCGCTCGAAGATCGTTACCAGGTCTCAATCGACGAAGCCGCCTTCACCGCCGCCACCACGGTCGGCGACGTGCAAAAGATCCTTCGCGGCGAAATCGACGAGCAAACGGCAATGCCTTACCCGTACCCCAACTGGCCGCGCCGCCGTTTCGTGAAACTGATTCGCGCGCTGCTCTTCTACACGATCATCCTGCCCATTACTCACCTCATGACCAGGATGTCCGTCGTGGGCCGCGAGAACATACAGCAACTCTCCGGTCCTGCCCTGTTCGTTGCCAACCACGTCACGCTCGGCGACCACGCTCTGGTCCTCGCCGCACTTCCTTTTCATCTGCGGCACCGGCTCGCGATCGCGATGGAAGGCGAGCTGCTGCGGCTGTGGCTTCACCCGCCCGCTGAAACGCCCATGTTCACGCGCTGGCGTTGGCGCGCGCAATATCTTCTCGTCAATCTGTTCTTCCACGTTTTTCCGCTTCCGAAAAAGAGCGGCTTCCGTCGCAGCTTCGCTTACGCGGGCGAGTGCATCGATCGCGGCGAGAGTGTGCTGGTGTTTCCCGAGGGCAGGCGCGCACCACGCGGCCAGATGCACGTGGGCCATTTCAAATCCGGCATCGGCGTGCTGGCCCAGGCACTGAACGTTCCGGTCGTTCCCCTCAAACTCGAAGGCCTCTACGAACTCAAACGACGGCAGCAGTACTTCGCCGATCCCGGCATGGTCCGCGTAGTGATCGGGAAGGCGGTTAGTTTTGACCGTGAGTCAAGTCCTGCTTCCATCGCGCAAGAACTCGAAAGCCGTTTCAACACGGATTAGACGGATGGTACACTCACGCACCTATGCTCGATCTGAACTACGTGCGTGAAAACATCGACAAAGTGCGCGAAGCACTCGAATCCCGGCACGCGTCGGAAGAGAGTTTCGCGTTGCTGAGAAGCTTTGCCGAAGCGGACAAGGACCGCCGCGGCGCCATTGCCGAATCCGACCGGCTCAACTCAGAGCGAAACAAACTCAGCCAGCAGGTTGGACTGCTGATGAAGGAAGGAAAAGCCGACGAAGCGCTTGGCGTGCGCGCACAGGTGGGCGATTTGAAGGAACGCGCCGCGCGCGCGGAAGGAACCCGCGAAGATGCTGAACGCCGCATGCGCGAGATCCTGATATCCCTGCCCAACATCCCTCACGACAGCGTTCCGCACGGTGAAAGCGAGGAAGACAACGTCGAGGTCCGTCGCTGGGGAACGCCGCCGCAGTTCAATTTCCAACCAAAAGACCACGTCGATCTCGGCGCCGCACTCGGCATTCTCGATCTCGAACGCGCCGCAAAAATCTCCGCCGCGCGCTTCGCGATCCTCAACGGTGCCGGCGCGCGGCTCGAACGCGCGCTCAAGGATTTCATGCTCGACGTGCACACGCGCGAGCACGGTTACACTGAAACACTGCCGCCGTTCATCGTGAACCGCAATGCACTCTTCGGCACCGGCCAGTTGCCAAAGTTCGCAGACGATCTCTTCAAGCTCGAAGACCCGCGCGATCTTTTCCTGATTCCGACCGCCGAAGTGCCGGTCACGAATTATCATCGCGAAGAGATCCTCGATGCCGCGCAACTGCCGCTGCGCTGGGCCGCCTACACGCCGTGCTTTCGTTCGGAAGCCGGCAGCTACGGCCGCGACACGCGCGGCGTGATCCGCCAGCACCAGTTCGAAAAAGTCGAGCTCGTTAAATACTCGCTGCCGGAAAACTCTTACGAGGAGCTCGAATCACTTACGCGCGACGCCGAAGTGATCCTGCAAAAACTCGGGCTGCACTATCGCGTCGTCGTGCTCTCAACCGCGGATCTCGGCTTCGGTTCAGCCAAGACCTACGACATCGAAGTCTGGCTGCCGTCGCAGAACGCTTTTCGCGAAATCTCTTCCTGCTCGAATTACGAAGCGTTTCAGGCGCGACGCGCGCAGATACGTTTCCGCCGCGCGGGCGGCGCAAAGCCGGAGTTCGTTCATACGCTGAACGGCTCCGGTCTCGCGATTGGACGAACGTGGATTGCTGTGCTGGAGAATTATCAGCAGGAAGATGGATCGGTGCGCATCCCCGAAGCATTGCAGCCTTACATGGACCTCGACCGGATCACTTAACGCGCACGTCAAACGGCATCAGCATCATCGAATCGCCGTTCTTCATTTTTTCCATCAGGGCCATGTAGCGCAGGGCGCGACGCGCGTCTTCCGGCAACGACGCGAAGACCATCCGTTGTTTCTCGACCTCGGTGTTCGCGTTATCACTGCTGCCGCTGAGCAACTGCTGCAAGAACGTCTGCGGGTACGGAAAAATCACGCGTTCGACGCCTTTGTCCGCGGGGATGTTCGCGAGTTGTTTGGCGACTTCGATTGCTTTATCCAGTCCGCCGAACTCGTCCACGAGACCGCGATCCTTCGCCTGCGCGCCAGTCCAAACGCGTCCCTGGCCCACCGAGTCGACGTACTGCGGATCCTTCTTGCGCCCCTTCGCTACTTTCGGCACGAAGTCGTTGTAGTAAGTGTTCTTGATCCACTCCTCAAACTTCGCGCGCTCGTCGTCGGAAAATTTCTCGGTCTCCCGAAACATGCCGGCGTTCTTGCCGCGCAGCACATACTCGTTCGAGACGCCGAGCCAATCGTAAAAACCACGCACTACCGGTTTACCCGCCACGACGCCGATCGATCCCGTGATCGTCGAAGGCTGCGCCACGATCTTGCTCGCGCTCGCTGAAATGTAATAACCACCGGAAGCCGCCACGTCGCTCATCGATACGACGACCGGCTTCTTCGAATTGGCCGCCTCGACCGCATGCCAAATGATGTCTGATGCGAGCCCCGAACCGCCCGGACTGTCGATGCGCAACACGATCGCTTTGATCGTCTTGTCTGCCGCCGCATCGGTCAGCGCTTTCGAAACCGTGTCGGATCCGATCGACTGTTCGCCGGACGGGCTGTTTTGTGAACTGCCCGAACCGATGTCTCCCGTCCCGTAGATCACGGCGACGCGTTCGCCCTTATTTAATCCGAGCGACTCCGGCTCAACGTCGCGATAGTCCGAACCGCGCACCGGCGTAAACGTGTCCGTGTCCTTGTAGCCGAGCAGCTTCTTGAACTGCTTCTCCACGTCGTCGCGGTACATCACGTCATCGATCAGCCCGACTTCCTTGGCCTTTGCGCCGCTGTAAGGGGCGTCATCGATCAGCTTGCGCACGTCGTCCGGCGTTTTATGACGCGCCTGCGCGATCGTATTCACGTAACGATTGAACAGATCGTCGAGCATCGAGTTGACGTACTCCCGGTGCGCGTCGGTCATCTGCTTCTGCGTGAACGTGTCGCCGGCGCTCTTGTATTTTCCGATCTGGTAGATGTCGGGATAGATGCCGAGCTTATCGAGCGAGCCGCGGAAGAACATCACGTCGGCGGCGAGCCCGTTGATGAACAACTCACCCGGCGGCGCCACGATAATCTTGTCGCACGCGGTCGCGATGTAATACTCCTTGTTCAATCCGAGCTCGAGGTAGGCGTAAACCGGTTTACCCGACGAACGAAAGTCGGTGATCGCGTCGCGCAGCTCCTCCGATTTGCCCCAACCAACGCCCGACATGTCGATGTCGAGCAGGATCCCTTTGATGCGCTTGTCGACTTTCGCTTTTTTGAACTGCATCACCAGTCCGGTGAGCGACTGATCCGGACCACCGAAGAATTTCTTGAACGGATCGTCGGGCGTGTAATCCGGCAGCGAGCCGGCGACGCGCAGCGCGAGCAGGCTGTTGTCGCGAATGGCCGGTTCGCCTTTGCGCAGCGCGCCCCAAATCAAGGCAATGCCCAGGACCGCTACCAAAATCAGCGCTCCGAAAATTCCGACGATGATCCAAACAGTCTTGCGTGTTCCTGACATTGCCATGATTCAATCCTCAGTTTTAGTGGTGATGATGTTACGCACAGAAAATTCCAAAAGTTTATTGACGAACGATCCAGCCGCCCCCAACCACTTCATCGCCGCGATAGAAAACCGTGGCTTGTCCGGGTGTGATGGCGCGTTGTGGTTCGTCGAAGACAATGCGCGCGCGGGCCTCGGGCAATGAAGTTATCGTCGCAGGCGCGGCAGTGTGGCGGTAACGCACGCGAACCTCCGCGCGAACCGGCGTCGACGGCTCGTCAAACGAGATCCAGTTCACGCCCGCAGCGATGAACTCGTTACTCAACAACTCTTCATCAGATCCAACGACGACTCTGTTCGCATCCGCATTTATCGAAACCACGTACAGCGGACGTTGCTGCGCAATCCCTATCCCTCGTCGTTGTCCAATCGTGTAACGGTGAATGCCCTCATGTTGGCCAACGACTCTGCCATCCAGATCAACAATCTCGCCGGCCCCAGGCAAACGATCGAGCTTGTCTTCTGCCTCGAGATAGCGATCGATGAAGCCGGCATAATCGCCGTCAGGCACGAAGCAGATCTCCTGCGACTCCTTCTTCTCAGCGACGCCTTTCAAACCGTGCTGCCGCGCCGCCTCGCGCGCTTCCGGCTTTGACATCTCGCCGAGCGGAAACAGCGCACGCGAAAGTTGCGCCTGCGTCAGTTCCCAAAGAAAGTACGACTGGTCCTTTTGTTCGTTCAGACCGCGCCGCAAGCGATAACGATTTGTCGCCGCGTCGAATTCAACGCGCGCGTAGTGTCCGGTCGCGACCTTCTCGCACCCCAAACTCAACGCCAGCCGATCCAGCGACGCAAACTTCAAACGACTGTTGCACGCGACGCACGGAATCGGCGTCTCGCCGTTGAGATAACTGGTGACGAATGGCTGCACGACGTCACGCTCGAAGTCGCGCTCGAGGTTCAGCACGTAAAATGGAAAACCGAGTTCTTCCGCAACGCGTCGCGCGTCGTAGACGTCGTCGAGCGAGCAGCAACGCGACGGCAGCGGATCGCCGTTCTCGTCGACATTGATGCCGCGCCGTTGATCCCAAAGCTGCATCGTGAAGCCGACGAGTTCGTGACCCTGCTCTTTCAGGATTGCTGCGGCTGCGGAAGAATCCACGCCACCACTCATTGCTACTGCTATCTTCATTTCGTCTTTTCTTCTCTAAAATCCCCTTCCTTCTCAGAAGCGCTAGCGTACCGCCGTAAGGACAGGGATTTTTCTGAGCAACAGCACCGATGTTAAGATACCAACCTACTTCAACCAAAATGCCCGAAAGCGCAATCCAGGATTATCGTGTCGCCACTGAGCCGTTTTACCTTCCCGTCGCTCGGGAAATCGAGCTGTTTGAAGCCGCCCATGCGGCGCGCCTGCCCGTGATCCTGAAAGGCCCGACCGGCTGCGGCAAGACGCGTTTTGTCGAACACATGGCCTGGCGTCTCGAGCGGCCGCTGATCACTGTCGCGTGCCACGAAGACCTGTCGTCGACCGATCTGGTCGGACGTTTTCTGCTCGAAGGCGAGGAGACCATCTGGCACGATGGGCCACTCACTTCCGCCGTCCGCAACGGCGCGATCTGTTATCTCGACGAGGTGGTCGAAGCGCGAAAAGACACCGTTGTTATCATTCACCCGCTGACCGATCACCGCCGCCGTTTGCCGATCGAGAAACGCGGCACGATTCTCGAAGCGCCCGAAGATTTCATGCTCGTCGTTTCGTACAATCCGGGCTACCAATCGATCCTCAAAGATCTCAAGCAGTCGACGCGGCAACGCTTCGTCGCGATCGAGTTTGATTATCCGCCGCCGGAAATGGAAGCGGAGATCGTGGCGCGTGAAGGAAACGTGGACGAGGGCACCGCGCGCGACCTGGTTTTGATCGGGCAGAAGGTGCGCAATCTTCGCGGTCACGGTTTGGAAGAAGGAGTTTCGACCCGGTTGTTGATCTACGCGGCCCAACTCATCGCCCTGGGTATTCCTCCCGTCGATGCCGCCGACGTCGCGATGAGCTCGCCCATCACTGACGATCGCGAGCTGCAGCGCAGCATTCGCGAGATCATCACCACCGTCATCTAGCTGTGCAATCCGAAGAACATGAATCAATCGAACGCCAGTCGTTTCTCGAACTGACGCGCAGCATCGCGGGTTTGCCGCTGGATGAAGCGGCGGCGGCGCTGGAAACGAGTGCGTCGATCGCGGCGATCTCGTTGCGCGCAGGGATAGAGTTCCTGCGTGCCGCGCCCAACGCCGCGCAGATTCTGCAACCGGCGGAACTCCGTTCGTGGGGTGAGATGGGCCGTCGCCTCGCGATGAGCGATTACGAGACCGCCGTGTCGTTCTTCTTCGCCGGCATCGACGAATTGCGCAGCGTGCCGCGCGAGTTGTATCCGGCGATATTCACGTTGTGTACGCGGCAGATGATCCTTTCCACCTCGATCGGTAAAGACACTCTTTCCCGGCTGCCGCAGCTTGTCGCCGGGATTGACGACGTTGAGATCGTCGCGACCGTCCTCGAAATCGCCACGGAGATCGCGCGGCGTTCCGCGAAACACAGTGCGGAGTTTCTCAATTCCAGCATCGACGTTTCCGCCGCACTGAAATCGTTTGGTGATGCGGAAGTCCCGGCCGCCGCGCTCGCGCTCGCGGCATCGTTTGCCGCCCGTGCGGGCGGCATCGCGGCCGACGCGTGGACCGCGATCCCCGAAGCGCTTGCCGAACTCTCAGCCGCAGACGCGAAACGATTACTGACCAACGTCAACGCTTTCCTCGAGCGGGGCGGCGGCGCGGCGCTGCACATCCTGCTCGCCGGCGGCGAGATCCTGCGTCGCGCGCCGGAAGTTTTCGACGATTGGGTCGCGCTTTTGTGGGTCGTGGCCGCGCACGGCAACGCGAGCCTGGTGGCCTTTGTGCGGAGTAGTCCGGGCTTCCTGCGACTACTCGCGGCCGACATCGATCGGCAGGAAGCGATCGCGCTGTCTGAGCGCGTGCTGGTGTTGACGAAAGAGATCGCGGCGGTCGATGCGGAAGCCGCGCTGGCATGTTTTCGCTCGAGTTCACGCGCGTTGCGGACAGTTTCGATCGAGCAGTTCGAAGCGTGGGCGCGTCGTGGATTGACGTCGAGCCGGACGGACAGCCGCGCGCGACGAAGTTATTTTTCGCTCGAGACACGCGGCAGTTATGAGGCGTTGCACAGTGGCAGCGTGGGCCTCGCGCTCGATGCGGTGCAGCACCTGCTGCGCTTGTACGTCGAAGCGTTGACGGGACGTGAGGTTGAAGTCGCGCCGCTGGCGGCAGTACCTGACGAGGCGCGCATCGGCGACGGGCGCACGATTCATCTGCCGTCGCTGGTGAATGAGTTTGGTGATGAGGAGCTGGATTTCAAACTGTACAAGGTTTTGGCGGCGCACGCGGCGGGACAGATCGAGTTTGGGACTTACGAACGCGGCGGCAAGATCCTTGCTGCACATGCGGCTACGAAGGCCAGGTTTTCTGAGGCTGATGCTTTGGACGCGTTTGCGATCGCTGATGAGCTGCTGTACGCAAGCGAGAGAAAAGGGGACGGGGATTTAAGACCGATTGAACAAGCCGATCTCATCGACTACCGTGCGGTGCTTAAGCTTTATCCCCTGCCGCAGCTCGCCCGCCGTATCTTCGGCACGCTCGAAAACGGCCGTATCGATCGCCGCCTGCGCCAAAGTTATCGCGGCCTGCGGCGCGATCTCGATCTGATCCGCGAACATCTCAGCCGCAGCCGCCCGCGCATCAACGAGCTTCCCGCGTTGCTGGTGCCGTTCGAACTCCTGTTTCAAGTCACGATGCTGGGCGGCGCGCGCGAAGACGCCCGCATGGCTTACGGCCAAATCGTTTCGGAAATAGAAACTATCGTCAGCGACTATCTCTCAGATCCGCACGCAGCCGTCGCCGATACGCTCATGGCCACGACACGTGTTTACGACCTGTTCAAATCCGTCACGCCGATGGACGACTCAGTGCAGCAGGTCGACGCCCCGGAAGAACAATCGGAAACCGAAGACGACGCGGGCGCGACTGAACGACTCAAGCAACAACAGACGCAACAGATGCCGCAGCGTCGTGACGCACGCGAACTCTTCAACGCCTGGAACGATCCGTCGCCCGAAGGCGAACCCGACGAGCTCACCGGCTCCGAAGCGTGGTCGGAAGCCGAAAGTCCCGAGCAGGCGCTCGTCGAAGGCGAAGTCGCTTACAACTACGACGAGTGGGACCGCGAGTTGACGGACCATCGTCTCGGCTGGTGTCGTGTCGTCGAGAAGCGTGTGAAGCACGGGGACCGACACTTCGTGGAGCAAACGCGCGAGCGGCACAAAGGCGTGATCTCTTCGATTCGCCACCAGTTTCAATTGATGAAGCCGGAGAACCTCACGCGCGTGGCGAACGAAGTCGATGGCGAAGAGTTCGATCTGAACGCGGTGATCGACTACGTAATAGATCGCCGCGCGGATGGGCAGCAGTCGGAGCGGATTTACACGAAGCGTTTGCGACGCCGTCGCGACGTGGCGGTGTCGTTTCTGCTCGACCAATCGTCATCAACGGCGCGCACGATTGGGCGCCATCCGTTGCAGCCGTACACGCGGCCCGGCCGGCGCATCATCGAGATCGAAAAAGAAGGCCTGGTGTTGATGAGCGAGGCGCTCGAGGCGGTCGGCGACGTGTATTCGATCAACGGGTTCACCTCGGAAGGGCGCCGCAACGTGAAGTTTTATGTCGTGAAAGACTTCAACGAGAAGTACAGCGACGAAGTGAAGCAACGCATCGGCGGCATCAACTACCAGAACAACACGCGTCTCGGCGCGGCGATTCGTCACGCGACTGCGCGGCTCGCGAAGCAGGACGCGCGCACGCGTCTTTTGATCGTGCTTTCCGATGGCCGTCCGTACGACCACGACTACGGCGACGCGCGCTACGCACGCGAGGACACGCGCGAAGCGTTGCGGCAGGCAAAGAACGAAGGCATCACGCCGTTTTGCATCACCATCGACCGCGAATCGGAAGCTGAGCTGCGCGATCTCTACGGAGAGGTGGGGTACACCATCATCGACGACGTTCTGTCCTTGCCGGAACGCCTTCCCGGCATCTACCGCCGCCTGACAACTTAATAAGTCGCTCGTCGACTAATTGGCTGTTGACACCACAGACTTCTGTGGTATCTTCTGCGCGCTTTAAACCTCGCATCCAGGATCCAGCGGTCGGAATTTCTTCAGGCCCCGCCTGTTTCCACTGCTTTAGTCCGCTGCCCAGTTCCTTTACTCCAGCTCGCATTAGTCGAAGGAGAATCGTCATGAGCGTTGAACTCCAGATCCAAGCGCCGGCTTTGGCTAACATTGCTGCGAACGCCGTCGAAGCAAGCCTGCGCACCACCTGCTTCCCATCCATTCCCGAAGTTTACCTGGACCATGCTGACGTGTCGGGAAACGTCGAAGTGTTTGCAACGCCGGGAACGGTTCGTCTTCGCGTTCCGGTGGACATCTTCATCGTGCGACGCGCGGACTTGCTCGCTGCTCCCAACGCCGTTCCAGCCGGGGCGAGCGCGGCGGCCGGCACGATTGTGCTGTTGCTCGACTTGTCCGTCTCGGGAACCGTTCTGTCGTTGCAATGCATCGACGCTGATCTCGGCGGCCTGGGAGCCGCGTTGGGACCAGCCGCAGGACCGGCCAAGACGGCCATCGTCGGCGCCATCGGCGCCGCGGTGACCTCCGATTTGAAACCGGCACTCACGAAGCTCGGAATGCCGAATCCGCGCTCGTCGCGAATCGAGCTCAATGCCGCGGTTGTCATGATCCGTTTTGAACCCGCAGGTCCGCCGCAAGTGCGTTTGTTCCCCGGCCAGGAATGGGGAATGTTTCTTGACGGCCCCGCGGTCGAGCAACTGGCGAAATCGAAAGTTCCCAGCGCGCTCGGCGAGCGACTTACCTCGTTCACTCTGAACGCGCGCTGGCAACCGGCGGGAACCGTCCCGCACGTCGACATGAACTTTTCGGGAAAGGCGCAAGTGCCCAGCCCGTTCGCCGGCGACGTGAGCGGGACTTTCGCTTGCAACTTCGCTCTCACTGGTCCGGCAACGCGCACGCTGCGTACAACTGTTGCCTGGGCAATCAAGATCGATCTTGGCGATCTCTCACCGGCATTCATCGACAAAGCCGTCCGCAAGATGCTCGAGGGCGCGATCTTTATGAGTGTGGTGAAGGCTGGCGGAATTCCGGCGGGCAATCAGACATTCGCTTTCGAAAGCGCGTTACCCGAAGTTGCATTCAGCGGCGCTCAGCTCAGGTACGCGAGCATGCTGGCCTCGCCGGCCGGCATGACCATCGGTGGACCAGTGCGTTGGCCGGTTCCTCCGAGCCGCGACACGGTGAAATTTTCAGTGACGAATTTTGGCTTGCCGTCGCGGTTGGAGTTCTGTTCGCAGAACGCAAAAACGGGCAGCGGCGCGCCCGACACGACGGCAACTCTCAAGAGCCTGACGACAACCGGCCGTGTCTGGCTCGACGACGGCGGAGCGTTCTGCGATTTCGAAATCATCTCGCCTGCCGACTGGCTCAAGCCTTATGTCCACCCGCCAGCGGCGGGCGACGTTGGCGAGGGTCACGACATTCGTATCGTCATTCCCTCGAACGTGGCCCGTGGGATAAGGCGCGACGTGCAGCTGATCGTGCGCACGGCGCGTGGCGTGCGGCTCATCGATTTCGGCACTCCGCCGGCGCCGGAAGTCGACATCAGCGGGAACGTCACCAACGCCCAGATAACCTTTATCGACGACTGTCTCTACATTCCGGTCGGAGACGATCCGTTCGGAATAAATTGGGGCGATCCCAGTGATCTGGTAATCAACCCCGTGGATTGGCTGTCGTACGCGGAAGCGCTGCAGGGTCTTGACGTCCAGCTCGTCACTCTGGCCGGACTGGAGCAGGGTGAACTGATTCAGTTTCGCTCGCGCGATCACAGTATCGACGTCACGGCGGACCTTAACGGGCGAGCTGTGGTGCCCGTTTTGTTGCCGGTAGCGGATCAAGCGGCGCCGGCGATGCTGACGCGCGCAAACAGGCAGAGCATTGAGGGGCACGTTTCGATTGACTCTGTGGTCTTCCAACGCCAGGCAAGCTTGCCGGCCGGAATTCGCAGCAGCCTGACTTCCGACCTGGATGGCACGGCGAGACTGACGACCGCGTTTGCCGATCGTATCGAGATACACGGTCTTGACGCCGACTTCGGCGCGCCGATGCTGCTGGAGAATCACTCAGTCGCAGCAGCGGACGGCGAAATGGCTCCAGTGAATTACGCTGCGAGCACGTCGGATTATGGTTGTGATGCTTTGCCGGGTATGACTGCCGTGCACAACGTGCCGGGTTTTGAAGATGCGGGCATCGCGATTGCCGAGATGTCAGACGGGTCGCGACTCATTCTCGAGTTCAATGAAGAGGGCATGAGAGTGGCGGGAACGTTCTCCGGCCCGATCGGCAGTCTCGAGATCAGCGGTGATTGGGGTTTGTTGAATGGTCAGAAGCGGACGACGATTTACCGGGTCTTGCGCGACCAACCGGCTGCTCTCCCCAGCCTCCGCCGCCGGGAGTCTCAACCCTGATTCGATCTCCGGCTTCAACCTGGTGAGAGCCTTTTGCGGAGATCTTCAGGGGGTGATTTTTGCGGATGATAGCGGCCGCTCCGGGCTTGCCGTCTTTGCCGCCGTGCAATCCGTATGGTCCGCGCTTGCGCCGATCGGCCAGCAACGACATGCGCGCGGGCACGAGCGTCTCGATCTCACGAACGACGCCGTCGCCGCCGCGTTGTTTACCGGCGCCGCCGGAATCATTCCGCAAACGGTACTCGCGCACGCGCAGCGGATACGCATACTCGAGCGCTTCCGCCGGGGTGTTCAGGCTGTTCGTCATGTGCGTGTGCACGCCGCTCATGCCGTCGAGCGATGGCCTGGCGCCCATGCCGCCCGCGACGGTTTCGTAGTAAGAAAACTCCTGACCCGTCCGCGTGTCGATACCGCCGATGGTGAGATTGTTCATCGTGCCCTGACTCGCCGCCGGAATCCGCTCGGGCAACGCCTGCGCGAGCGCTCTGAACAAGACATCGACGATCCGTTGCGACGTTTCGACGTTGCCGCCCGCAACAGACGCGGGTGGGTTCGCGTTCACGACTGTTCCCGCGGGCGCGATCACTTCGATGGGTTCCATCAATCCTGCACTCGCCGGCACTTCGCCGCCGACGAGACAACGAAAAACATACGACACGGCCGACACGGTGATCGCCTCGACGGCATTGATCGCGCCAACGACTTGCGGCGCGCTGCCGCTGAAATCGACGACGGCGCGTTCGCCGCGAATTTGCACCCGCACGGCTATCCGCACCGGTCGTTCATCAATTCCGTCGTCGTCCAACTCGTCTTCCGCGACGTAAGTGCCGTCGGGAATCGCGGCGATGGTGTGGCGCATGAGTCGCGCTGAGTAATCGATGAGCTGCGCGGCGTAAACCGCGGCTTCTTTTTCACCACGACGTTCGATGATTTCCAGCAAACGCGCGGCGCCGGTTTTTAGCGAACCGATCTGAGCGTCGAAGTCGCCGCGGCGTTCGACGTTGCCGCGAACGTTGGCGAGCAGCAGCCGCATCGTGTCGTGGTCCAGCGCGCCTTTTCGCACGAGCCGGATCGGTGGGATGCGGATGCCTTCGCCGTAAATGTCCGTCGCGAGGCCCATCGAACCGGGGGTCGCGCCGCCGATGTCGGCGTGATGCGCGCGGTTCGCGACGTAGAAGAGGATCCGTGCTCGCTTGACGACCGCCATCACGAGCGTCACGTCGGGCAAATGCGTGCCGCCGGCGAACGGATCGTTTACCGCCACGACGTCGCCCGGGGCGAACTTGATCTCCCGCAAAGCGGCCGCGACCGCCATCGGCATCGAGCCGAGATGCACCGGCATGTGATCGCCCTGCGCGATGACGCGGCCCTTCGCATCGAACACCGCGCACGAATAATCGCGTCGTTCTTTTATGTTGGGCGAAAAGGCCGTGCGACGCAGCGCGACGCCCATCTCTTCGGCGACTGAAGTGAACAGCGCGCGGTAAATCTCGAGTGTCGTGGGATCGAAGCGTGGCTTCATAACTTGATCAGGATATTCCCCCACTCGTCCACCGCGGCTTTTGTGTCCGCAGGGATCAAGGTCGTTGCGGAATACTCGGTAACGATGCACGGCGTCCGCAATTTCACTCCGCCACGCAGTTCGTCTCGCCGGTAAATATCAACCTTCAGTTTTCGTCCGCCAAAGTAGGCCGTCGTATGCTCGCGAGCTTTTGCGATCCCACGCGCCGCCGCAATGCGGGTGACAGGCAGCTTCGGCACCAATCCAAACGACCGTACGCGAGCGCTCACGATCTCGATCTCGCTCCCTTCCTGCGCGTAGCCGTAGCGCTCGCGATGCGCGCGATGAAAACCCGCCGCAATGTCACCGGTCGTGTCGTGCACTTCGAGCTCGAACGACTGCCCGCGATAACGCATCGCCAGCGAACGTTCGTGCCGCTGCTGCGCGCGTGCGAAACCCTCGCTTCGCAACACGGCCGCCGCGTCGCGCTCCATTTCGGCAAACACCCTCGCTAACCGCGCGATCTGTTTCGGCTCGTTCGCGAACATCACGGTGCGGCTCTGGTCCTTGATCACGTCGGCCACCATCACGCCGACGGCTGAAAGCGCGCCCGGCGCCGGCGGCGCAATCACGAGCGGAATGCGCAGCGCCCGCGCCAGCTCCACCGCATGCAAACCGCCGGCGCCGCCAAACGGCAATAACGCAAACTGGCGCGGATCGTGACCCCGCTCGACCGAAATGTGTCGCAGCGCGCGCTCCATGTTCGTGTTCGCCACCGACAGAATTCCTTGGGCCGCGGCGACAACGGTGCAACGTTTTCCCGACGCTTTGCTGATCTCGCTCGCCAACTGCTGCATCGCTTCGCGCGCGCGCTCGGCGTCGAGTTTGAATTCACCGCCCAACAAGCCACCGCCGCCGAAGTGGCCCAACACCACGTGCGCGTCCGTCACCGTCGGCAAAAGCGAACGGCCGTAACAAGCCGGGCCCGGATCCGCGCCGGCAGATTCCGGCCCAACGCGCAGCGAGCCGCCTTCGTCGACGCGCGCGATCGATCCGCCGCCCGCGCCGACCGTGTGAATGTCCATCACGGAAACGGCGACCGGCAGTCCGGCGACCGTGGCTTCGTTCGTCGTGCGAATCGCGCCTCGATCGCACAGTGCGACGTCGGTGGAAGTGCCGCCCATGTCGAAGGTGATGATGTTCTGCAGTCGGGCGGCGCGCGCGGCCCTGAGTGCGCCGACAACACCGCCTGATGGGCCGGAGAGAATCGTGCGCACCGGTTCGCGCGCGGCCATGTCGGCGGAGATACTGCCGCCCGACGATTGCATCACCCGCAGGCCGAAACCGCTCTGCAAACGGTTCAGGTAACGGCCCATCAATGGTTGCAGGTAAGCGTTGATTACAACCGTCGAAGTGCGTTCGTATTCGCGGTACTCGGGAAGTATCCGGCTGGAGATGGAAATCGGCACGCCGAGCGGCTCGAGCGCCTGCGCCACGAGCTCTTCGTGTTGCGGGTGCAGAAAGGAAAACAAAAGCGAAACGGCGACGGATTCCACGCGCGCGCGTCCCAGTTTGTCGACGAACGCATCCAGCTCGTTTTCGTCGAGCGGTTTGAGCACCTCCCCGGAAGCGACGACGCGTTCGGCGACGCCGAGGCGAAGATCGTCAGCGACAAGCGGCGGCGGTTTTACGGCGTTGAGGTTGTAGAGTTCGGGACGCGCCTGACGGCCGATGACGAGCACGTCTTCGAAACCTTTCGTCGTGATTAGCGCGGCGCGCGCGCCCCGACGTTGCAGAAGAGCGTTTGTGCCAACAGTGGTGCCGTGGACGACCTCAACGTCAGCCAGTTGGACAGGGATTTTAAGACAGATGCGATCGAGGCCCTCGCGAATGGCTAAAGAGGGATCCGAGGGAGTTGAAGGAAGTTTGAAGAGTTGAATCTGCCCGTCTTGCTCGAAAACGAAATCGGTGAACGTGCCGCCGGTGTCGACGCCGATACGGACGGGTTCAGTCACTGATGTCACCAAGGAATCCGTCAGTCACCAATGTCCACCCAGCAGCCGCGCTCGTTCGACTCGCGGATTGCGTCGAGCACGACTTGCACGCGATAGCCATCCTCGAAGCTCGCCGCGCCATCCACCGTCTTCCTGCCGCTGCGCATCGCGTCGACGATGCGGCACGCGAACGCCGTGAAGCCACGCGACCAACTACTCTCGCGCATCCCAACGGCCATGTGGTCCTGATCGACCTGCACCGGGCGCCACGTGCCTGAACCCGCGGGCGACAGCCACAGCTCGCCGGTCTCTTCAACCATCAACGCGCCCTTGGTGCCGTAAATCTCCAAACGATTTTCATACTTGCCCGATTCGACGACCGAAAGCGCCGCGGCCCCGGTCGCGCCTTCCGTGTGCGGGCCATCGGCGAACTGAAACAGGAGTTTGGCTTCGTCGTCGGTGGTGACGTCGCGCATGCCACTCGAATTTTTGTCGGGACGTTCCTTGATGTGCGTGGTGAGCAGGCCGAGCGCGCGCGTGACTTCCGTGCTCAGGATCCAGCGAAACGAATCGATCGCGTGCGAACCGATCGCGCCGAGCGTGCCGCCGCCCATTTTCGCGTCAGACCACCAGTCCCAACCGCGATCCGTGATGCCGCGATAGTCGGAACGGAAGACGTAGTTGCAATGACGAACACGGCCGATCGCGCCGGTCTCCAGCATCCCGCGCATCGTGCGCCGGCTGTTCAGAAAGCGCAGCTCGTGATCGATCAGCGCGAGCACGTTTGCCGAGCGCGCTTTTTCGACCATCCGTTTCGCTTCGCCGGCGTTGAGCGCCATCGGTTTCTCGCAAAGCACGGCCTTGCGTTGCGCGAGCGCGGCGAGCGTGATCTCCATGTGTGTGGCCGGCGGCGTGACGATGCTGACGAGATCGACGTCGCTGCGCTCGACCAACTCCTGCCAGTCGGCGGCAACGTGCGGAATGCCAAACTCCTGCGCCACTTCCGCGGCGCGCTCGCGATGACGGCTCGCCACCGCCACCACTTTCGCGCCCATGCAATCGCGAAAACCCGGGATCTGCGTCGTGCGGGCAAACCCCGCCCCGACAATTCCAATTCCGACTGGCGTGGTCTTCATGGCGTAATTCTTACCACAAATCCCGCCATTGACTCACGCGAAAATTAACTCCTCCGTGAGTGCGCGATGCCCGACGATGTCTTCAAACCATAAACTCGTGCCGAATTCGATGTGTCCCTCCGACGTGCAAAACCTCCGCACGTTTGTCTCCACGTCCTTGGTGAACGGAAAATCAAAATCGTAGCGCCAGGCATCACCGAGATCACCGGTGAAGTTCGGCGGCACTGGCGCGTCCGGAACTGCGCGCCGCACGAAATTCCCGAAACGGTTCACACTGAAAATCGGAAACACCACCTTGTTCGGATCGATTGCCGCCAGACTGACCTTCCAGATGTTTTCGCAAACCTCCTGTTCGGTTTGCGGCGTCCAGAACGAGACGTGCAACAACCGTAACCCGGGCGCCGGGTCAATGATAATTTGCGCCTTACGCACGTTTGGCGGTTGGTAGACACGGTGGTTCGACTTAAACCTGACGCGAATATTCGGAAACGCCGGCGCAGGCAACGCAGGTGGAATAGTTTCGCCGTCGGCAGTCTTCCAGACATCGAGAATCTCCGTCGTTTCGACGTCGTCATGGCTGAGCGTGGTCGGTTGCGGCAAGTTGCTGGCCGCTTGCAGCTCGTCGTCGCGCTTGTCGTAAAAGACGGCGATCAGGCCCAGCGGCTTTCGCTCGAGGAGACGAAAGCGCGTGGTCCGTTCATACATGGAGATACTCTTTCGTTTGCGAAACTCATGCACGAACAGCTCAGGATCGTCCGGATCGTTTGATTGCATGGTTTTGACGATCGCGCCGTCCGCGTTTTTCTCGAGCGCCCAATTGAAATTAATCGTGTTCATTTGCAACCGATCTTCACCGGCTGCGGTGTCGTCGTTTTTCCACACGCGTCCGGCCACGTCCTGGACACCTGGCGTTCCGCCGGGGCTGGGCAACAGTTCGACCCGGTAGTACTGGCCGCGGGAATCGAGCAGATCCTCGTAGACGCCGAACTGATAAAACTTATCGGCGCGTTGATAGGCTAGTTCAGAAACAAAGTCCCACTTGTGATCGAACCCGCGGGTAGGTTTCTGTCCGGTTAAATCGTGCCGGTCCGGCACATGACGACAATCAGCCGGCAGGTATCGCTGTACCCAGCGCCCAACACGCAGGCTCTGAGTCACGGGACTGCGCTGCGAGCCGCGCACGTGCAACGTTGTATCGTCGCGGATATCGATCGTGTTCACCGCAACGTAAGCACTCGCCGAACCAGCGGTGACCTCCGCGGGAAACGGCGGGTTTTGTTCCTGTGCGCGGGTGCGATCGACCACGACATGCTGTCCTTGAGGAAACAGGCGCCAACGCCAACTGTGATCGCACAGTCCGTAATTGAAAACGATCGTGTAGATCTCATGTCGTGGCAAAGTCGGATCTTTGCCCGTGACGACGATGACGTTTCGGCGCAAGACCATGCGGCTGTCGTCGTTGATGAGATTGTCACGAAACGGGTCCCAATATTTCGCGAGGTGAAAGTCGTACCATTCGGGATTGTCCCGCAGGTAGTGTGGCAACGAGAAAAGATCGCCAAGTATGTCGTCGGTCGGGTGCAACAGTCGCCAGCGTTGCGTGAAGTAGGTCTGCTCGTCGAACCAGAGGATGGCGTAGTGTTGTAAATAGCCGGGGCCGGTGGTGTCCGGCGGGCCAAGTTTGACGAGCATGTAGAAGTTCGTCGTGCCGTCGTTGAAAGCATCGCCGTCGATGACCGGGCCATTGAGGAACCGGTACTGCGTCAGGCTGTAACGCTCTCCCTGAAACAATGGTCGTGGCGCTAACAGGGCGTGGATTTCACCGCCAAAATGCGTTTGCCAGTTTTCACTCCAGTGACTCGAGCCGATACCGATGTCGAGCACCTGCGAATACTGAATCGCGAAACGCTTTTCGGCGAGGAGACGCAGGCGCCACGGGTGTTCGGGGTCAAAAGGGTTCTGCCAGGGTGTGTTTCCAACTATCTCGATGGAACCGTCGACATTTGGAGCCACTGCCAGCGAGACACGGCCTTTGAGCGCCGCGATCTGATGCAGGTTGTTTTCGAAATTCCCGTTCGGGGCCGTTTGACATGAATGCCAGACTTTATGGTCAGATGAGATACCCACGAGTTCCAGCCAGCCTTGGGCATTAGTCGTAACCCAAAGTTCGTCGAGCGCATCATTGGGTTGGAAGAGTTGGTTCCACTGGCCGCCGCTCCAATTACCAGGCGAAACTTGCGCCGTGTGCCAGATACTCTTGTCAACGTCCGAAACGCCAATGACCTCGAGGCGTCCGTTTGCGTTGCGCCCGATTGCCAGCATCGTGAGGTGATCGCTGCTCGAGTAAAGCGGGTCCCAGCCCGGACTCCACGGTCCACCGGGCGACGTTTGCTGCGTGTGCCAAATCGTATTGTTGTCAGGCGCGATTCCGATCGCCTCCAGTCTCCCGTCTGCATTCCGCGCCATCCAGACGTCGCGCAACTTGTCAGCGGTGCTGAAAGCGGGTACCCATTGTCTGGACCAGGTTCCGGGCGTCGTCTGCTCAGTACGAAAAACGTGCTTGTCTTCGGCAACGGCAAATGCTTCCAGCCGGCCGTCGAGGTTTGCTTCAACGGCTACCGAGATCCGCTTATCTGATGACGATACGAGTGGCTGCCACGCAGCGAACGTCCCGCTGTTCGCGGCGGTTTGCGTCGTCTGAAAGACGTGATTGTCGTCGTCGATTCTAAGAATCTCGAGGCGGCCATTGGTGTTGCGGGTGGACGCTAACTTCTGCACCTTGTCGTTCCCCGTAAACAACGGCGCCCAGCTACCGTTCTCCCAATTACCGTTTGGCTTCGCTTGCGAGGTGTGGAAGATCTGATGAAAGGCGCCTTGACTAAACGCCTCGAGGCTGCCGTCAGCATTGACCGCCAGCCAGACTTTTTTCGACTCCTCCGTGCCTGTGTAGAATCTCCGCCACGCACCTTTGCCGGCTCCTTTTCTTTGCATGTAAGTGGTACGAGCGACAACGGGCATCCACGACGGCGGCTGGTTGGCAGTAGGCATGCGGGTGTCGAGCGTCCACTCAGGCGGTAACTCATTCGCGCGATTAACATCCGGACGAGCGCCATATCGCTGGACCGCAGCGCGACGCCCACGAAGCATCAGATCCGACATCAATCCCATCAGTCTGCCGATTGCCTCGTCGAGGTGTTCCTGTGCTTTCGGTTTCGCCAGCGGTTTGGCCAGGTAGTCGAGCAGCTTACGGGGATTAATGAGCAGTTTTCGTTCCGGCGTAGTGGCGATCGCGCCCGAGTTCCCCAGCAGATAAATAAGCGCGCCGAGTGCGGCATACGCGCCGAAGACCATGACGCCGGACCCTTGGGCCACGATCTGAGCGTGCCAGTTAAAGGCCATCTGGTCGACGTCGAACAAGGGGCCCAAGATGAGATTGGCGAACCAGTTGTCGCTCATTTCTCCGGCCGCATCTTTGAGCGACTGGAGTATGTCGTGGATGGCTTGTTCAGTAAAAACGTCCGCCAGATCCTGATCGCTGAAAGCGAAATCTTCCATCGCCGTGATGGCGAGTTGTGAACGCGTGTCTTTGAGATACCAGGTACGCGCGCGCTCCAGCACCAGCATCACGTCCGAGACGTCGAGCTCGAGCAATTGATTGAACACCGGCAGGCGGAGGCTCGCGGGATGGTTGAAATAATTTCGCGTTGCGGCGGGCGGAACAATCAGAGACGGCGGATTCTCGGTGAAGTATTCCGGATCGAGCTTCATGTTGAACGGCGGAACCGCGACGTCTTTCAAGTCATTAATATTTGGCACGCTGTCGCCGTCCGCGTGGTCGATTGGGAGCGAGTTCTCGCCGGTATTGCAGTGGACGAACTGAGAGCGAAACATTTCGTCGATGTAAAGGTGAAAGAGCCGGTCGGTGCCGGTCTCTTTGCCGATGATGCGCCCGCGTCCGACCGCGATCATGTCAAAGGTGATGTTGTTGAGCGTCTCGCCAATGCGTTTGTTTACGTGGGTGATGAAGTTTGGAAATGGCTGGTTCGTACACGGATCCGTCAACGGGGTGATGAGTTTCCAACTTGCTTCACCGTCGATGCTGTATTCGACCTTGCCATCATCCTGGCGAAGTCGAACGGAGTAACGACGGCCGGAATCTCTGATGCGCAGGCGCGAACGCGAGGAGGAGGGATTGAACATGACGCCGTAGCGGCGTGCAAGAGAAGATACAGCTTGAAAGGGAACGTTATCGAAAAGGTTGTAGTCGCCTTTAGACATGGTGGTACCTCGGAGTTAGGAAACAGGGCCGGGAGGGTTATGGTTGAGTGTGGCCCGATTCTACTCCTCGGATCTTCAGGCGTGAATAGAGGAAGAGTTTTAAAACGGAATTTAATTCTCGCGGCCGGCGAGTTTGGCGATCATGTGGATCAGTTGGACGGCGCCGATTGGTTTGGCGATGTGCATTTGGTAGCCCGCGGCCAGCACCTGCTTGCGATCCTCTTCGCGGGCGTAGGCGGTCAGCGCCGCCGCCGGCGTGTTGCCGCCTTCGTCCTGCGGCAGCGCTCTCACCCGGTTAATAAAACTGTAGCCGTCTTCGTCGGGCATCGCGATGTCGCTGAGGATCACGTGCGGCCGCCATTCGACTAATTCGCTCAATGCCTCGCGCGCGGTGGTGCAGGTCTTTACTTCAGCACCCGTGCGTTCGACCACCGTGCTGATGATCTCGCGCGTCTCCATCTCGTCGTCGACGAGCAGCACGCGCAAACCATCGAGGGACCGCAGTTCAGCAGCATGAATCTCGGCACTGTGCGTCACGAAGGTCGGTTCAACGCGATCGGTAATCAGCGGAAACGAAGCGGAAAAAGTCGCCCCCTGGCGCGCGCCGTCGCTGTGCGCGGAAACAGTGCCGCCGTGAAGTTCGACGAGGTGGCGAACGATCGCCAAACCCAGGCCCAAGCCACCAAAACTCCGCGTCGTAGAACTATCAGCCTGACGAAAACGGTCGAACACGCGCGGCAGAAATTCGGGATCGATTCCCTGGCCCGTGTCGCTGACGGTGACTTTCGCGTTCCCGTCTTCACGTTCGACCCGCACGTGGATCTTGCCGCCGTGCGGCGTGAACTTCACGGCGTTGGACAGCAGGTTCCAGATGATCTGTTGCAAACGCGCTGAGTCGGCCGAGATCGCACCCAGACCGGGTTGCGCCCAGTAGTCGAGCGTAATTCCCTTCGCGTCAGCCGCCGGTTGCACGACGTTGATGGCGGCGCGCGCGACCGAACCAACGTCGAGCGGGCGCACCTCGAGATTCAGCTTGCCGGAAACGATCCGCGAAACGTCGAGCAGGTCGTCAATCAACTGCGCCTGGACCTTCGCATTGCGATCGATCGCATCGAGTCCCTGCGCCAGCACTTTTTCATCGCGGCGTGCCTCGCGCAGCACGCTCGACCAACCGAGCAGCGACGTCAACGGCGTACGCAATTCGTGGGAAAGCGTGGCGAGAAACTCGTCCTTGATGCGGTTCGCCGCCTCAGCCTCGTTACGCGCGCGCTCGGCGCGCAGCAACAGTTGTTCGCGTGCTTCTTCGGAACGTTGCAACTCGCTGATGTAGCGCGAGAGCTCCTGCACGTGCAGCCGCGCGGCTTCGGTCTGCGCTTCGGACGCCTCGATGTTTTTGAGATACGTTTGATAGGTGAAGCAGATGATCAGGATGATGGGGACCGTGGCGATGACCGCGTAGAAGTTGTAGGCCCGGATCATGATAGCAATGATGCCGGCCGCTGAGGCTCCGGCGAAATAAGTAACTGACGTCCAGAGGTAATAAGTGCGCCAGGTGTACCAGACTGACTCCTTGATCTTCGCAGACTTCTCGATGGCGATCAGCAACGTGTTGGCAACGTACTGCACCAGCGCCATGATGCAGATCGCGCCGAAAAACGCGGCGGTGAAGTTGTGATCAACGACGTGCACCGGCGCGCCGATGGTCCAGTTCAGAACGGCGACAGTGCAGAAAGTCGAAGTCGCCAGAATGGCCGAGTTGAATAAGATCGTGCGCGGGCGTTTGCTGATAATCAGCGTCGCCGCGATGCCTTCGAGTGCGGAAACGAGAATGGCCGCGGCGCCGCCAAAGAGCAGCATCGTCAGGAACACGAACGTGTCGGCGACGGTGATGCGGCCGCTGACGCGTGGAATTCTGATCGCGACGAGTGAACTTGCCATCACCATCAGGCAGAGAAAGAAGAAACGCGCGTCGAGATTCTGGAACGGCAGTTCGTAAAGCGAGACGATGGCGATGGCCGCGCCCGCGAACACCAGCGACCACATGTATACACTGCCGAAGCTATCTCGATTTACGTCAACTTGTGCCGCACTCATCGCTGCCCTCGCGAGAAAAGATCACCCCGCTTGTCTGGTTTTGACTCCGAATGTGAGCCGCAAAAACCGCAATGCGAGAAAATGTGCGGTTTGGTGGTAAAGCCTGGATTAATAATCTAAACAGTCAGTGCCGTTGTCGGATGGTGCCGCCATCACTGAACTATCGTCGCCGTTCATCATCGCTGACTGCGCGCTGGTCACAAGATCGCCGGTGATCACACCGTCTCCCGTAATCACTCCGTCTCCGGTGATCACTCCGTCGTTTACTACACTACCCTCAGAGAGAAGATTTTGAAACAACAAATTGAGCGCCAGGAACGCGGCGCCGTCACCCGTAATCACGCCGTAACTCGTCAGGATCTGGTCGCCCGTGATCACTCCGTCGGAATAGAACGATGGGTCGAGCGACAGAACGCCGTCGCCGGTGATCACGCCGCTGCTCAGCAGATTGCCAGTTCCGTAAACGAGTTGATAACGCGTGATCAGATCGGCGCCGGTCACGTAAGTCTGGTCGAGTACCAGGCCCCGCGACCACGTGAAAGTCTGGTTCGCGATGGTCGTTTGCGGCTGCGGCGGTTCACCAGTCAGTAACGGTTCGCCCACCGGCGTTGACGACGAGAGATCGTTTCTTACGGCCTGGGCGAGCTGGACCGCGCCCGCGATATTGAGTTGTCCGGCGCCTTGCTCGAGCATGTTGTAGCCGGCGAGCGGCTGCGCGGTGTACATCAACAACGCCTTGACGAGATTCGGCGTCAGGCTCGGATTCGCCTGCAACATCAACGCGGCCGCTCCGGCGGCGACGGGCGTCGCCATCGACGTTCCGCTCAGAAACATCATCTTGCGTTGGTCTGCACCGCTGACACCGGCGTCCAGCGACGGTGTTTGCGTAACCAGATAATTGTGCACCGCTTCCGCTTCGATCAACTTGTTTCCCGGCGCGACGATGTCAGGCTTGATGATGTTGTCGAAATGATCGACACCGTTGTCGTCGGTCGTAAAGCTCCTGGTTGGGCCACGCGAACTGTATGACGCCACGCCATCGTCGTCGCGCGCGTCGCTGCCGAACGTGTTCGTCGCGCCGACAGTGATCGCCGACGGTTCATTGCCGGGTGAATGAATGTGACCATAGAGCTTGTTGCCGTCATTGTCCTTGCCGTTGTTGCCGGCCGCCGCGAAAACAACTACACCCGCATCAACCAGACGTCGCACGGCGCGGCAGATGGGATCGTCGCGATATGAATCGACGGCAGGCATGCCGAGGCTCATGTTCACGACGCGGATGTTGTAAGCGGTGCGATTGGCGGCAACCCAATCAAGCGCGCGTAACACTTGCGCCGTCGAGCCGAGTCCTTGTGAATTGAGCACCCGCAGGTTGATCAGGTTCGCGTTTGGGGCCACGCCAACGTACTTCGCGTTCGAGATCCGGCCGTTACCCGCGGCGAGTGCGGCGACGTGGGTTCCGTGTCCGTAAGGATCGTCGGTGCGGCCTTCGCCGGTGAAGTCTTCGCTGTAAACGACGCGAACAGAATTTGAGCGATTAAGAAACGAGCGATGGGCCGTGTCGATGCCGGAATCGAGAATAGCGATCCCGATGCCCGTGCCGTCGAGCGTGGTGCTGGTGGTGTTCGTCATAGCACGCACCTGGTCGGCGCCGGTGGTTACGGAGAGATGTCCCATCGGGCGCGCGTCACGATTCAACGAGACGTAAGCGACGTCGCTGCGCGAGGCGAGCGCGACCGCGGCCTGGGCAGAAACCGTCACGATGCGCGTCTGAAAACTTTTGAGCTTGCGAATATTGGTGCCGGTGTAGTCGAGAGTGGCATCGAGCGACAGTTCCGGCTGGCTAACCGGTTGAATGATGACGCGGACTAAATCCGCGCCCCGCCCGTCAGTGACCTTTTTCAGCAGGTCCTTCGAGATTTTTCGCTGCAACTGGACGGCTGAGGTGCCCTCGGCATGGGTGCTTCTTTCGGCAAACAGCCACGGCGAAAGAAGCAGTGAAAAGACTCCACTCCACAGTATCGGGTAAAGAAAACGCTTCATACTGCAACTCCGGGAAAAACCGTGGGGCGGTTTCACTTCAAGGGCGAATTAACATCGGTGAAGGAAATTTCACGGCATTTGGCCTTGTGTCGGGGCGATGTCGGGGGGAGTTAAGGCAGTCTACCAAACCGTAAAACGTGTTTCAACGCAGTAAATGTGGACGTTTTGTGTCGGCGGTTCCCCGCGGGGGCCGAGGCTCGTGAGGCGATACGTGAAATAGTTTCGCGTTTAGCTACATAACCAGTGTAAACCGCAGCCCAGGTCAATAGCAGTTTCTTCCGTTGATTTACGAGAAATGTTTCCTCCACTTTCAAGCATCGTTGTTAGCAGCCGCTGCAATAACGAATAGGAGAACGCCCCATGCCTGACAACAACCACCTTCCCAACGTCGCCATCGCTCCCGACCACGCCGAGAACAACAAGCCCAAAAAGAAGTGGACGGTCATGGTCTACCTCGCCGGCGATAACAACCTGACCGCCAACTGCATCGGCGTGCTGCAACAGTTGGAAGCCGTCAAATACAAAGATTCCGAGTTCAAGGACTCTCTTTGCGTGCTGGCCTGCTTTGATTCCAACACGCCGTGGCCGAAAGGCTCTCGCTACCTCAAGATCAATTGCGGCGATCCGCATAAGACCGGAGTGAACTGGGAAATCCACAACGACCTCATTCCTCCCGAGGAACGAAATCATCGCTTCAAGCCGCCCAGCTTTTGCGACGAGACAGCACCGTTCAACGGTGAGCCTCAAAGACGCGCCGAAGTGGCCGAGGGACTGAGGCGTTTTGTCGATTGGGCAATGAAGCAGACCGATTCCGACCGGAGACACATGCTGATTCTCTACGGTCACGGGCCCGTAGTTGCCGGTCAATCGTTTCTGGCCCGAGACAATCCGCCGAGTTCTTTACTGCTCGGCGATCTCAAGAAGATTCTGTCGGCTTACTTCCATCCGAAGCACAAGCTCGACATTCTGGCCTGTCAGAACTGCGTCATGAACGGGATTGAGACCGCGTATGAAGTGCGCGATCAGGTGCAATACATGATCGGATCGCAAGGACTCGTGCTGGCCAGCGGGTGGCCGTATGAAAAGATTCTCGGCGAGATCCTCAAGGATCCGACGGTGGAGACTGAAACGATCGCCCGCACCTTAATGAAAGCCTGCGCCCGGAACCTGCTCGACTTTGCGGTGATGGACCGCTCATCAGAACAGTCCGTCTGCAATGTGGAACGTATTACCAGGGGCCGAATTCCGGAGAGCGGGCAGAACATTGTGACGGCCATGCGACACCTTGTCTGCGCTTTGCGGCGCGGACTTGCGTTTGAAGACAGCAAGCCGGGAAAAGAACGGAGTCTCCGGTTTCCTGAAGTCTGTGACGCGATAAAGCTTGCCCGCCTCGAAGCCCAGTCTTACTGGGGCGAAGTTTTTGCCGACCTTTACGACTTCAGCGAACGACTGCTGAAAAAGTGCAACGAAGCCGTGAAGCTGCAAACCAGGCTACTCAAGCGCATGGGATATGATGGCCACGCTTCGGCCAAGTTCAAGACAACGGAACTGTTGATGATCTTCAGAGATATCATCGACGCCTGCATCCAGGTGATGAACGAGGTCGAAGGAACGCGCGACGACAAAGGAAAACTGAAAACGAAAGGCATCGTCGAAGAGTCGTACTACATCGGCCCCGAGCTGCAATACTCGCACGGCGTTTCCATCTTTTTCCCGTGGACGCTGCCGACCGAGCCGTATTTCTTCACGCGAAGTGGAAACAACGAGTGGGTCTTACGAACCGCCTTCGAAACCTACTGCGAATACGATTTCGCTCAGCAGTCCGAGTGGTCGCTGTTTCTGGCGGCGTTCTTCAAGGCAACCTTGCGGAAGGTGCGACGCTCAAGTCGTGATTTCGCCTTGAAAGAGTTTGCAAACCTCGAGGATGGTCTGGTTAAGGAAGCCGTTCACGAGGCCGGGGACGTCCTGGCGATCGACTTACAGAAGTCGAGCTCCGATACGGGGAAGGTCGACCATGACGTGTGGTCGACAGTGAAGAATTATCCGCGCCGAAACTACCTGTCGCCGTCTGATTGCGCGCGCCGGCTGGATAAGGCGGGCCGCTGCTCCTACGATCCGAAAAATGAAAAGTACAACAAGAGAAAGGAACCTCCCGTCTCGTATCTCGGCTGGAACATCACCGGCATCGTTGCCGAGGTAATCGGCGCAGACGTGGCGGCGCCGGCCGAGACCGCCGGCGAAGGATACGACGAACAAACGGCGGCCGCCGCCCCGGCGAATCCCACGCCGCCTGTGCCTCCAGCACCAATCGGAAGCGGTGCAACGGTAACCAGCAGTGGTGACCTGCCCGCGGGAGGTGCTTCAGTCGCAGGGGCTGAGCCGGCGCGTTATGCTGCGCCCGAGGGCGGCTCTCACAATCCGCCGCAAACTCGCGATATGTGACCAGAGAGCAAGATGAATAAGAGGCGACTATTCTGTTTTTGTCTGCTTCTGTTGATTCTCAATTTCTCTCCCTCTGCGATTCCGGTCCACAGCCAGGACGCACCGGTTTCGAGCACGCTTCAGTCTCGCAAACAGGAGCTGGCGGACCGGATCGCAGAGCGAGAGCGATTGTTGACGACGGGAGACACGCCTGCGCTGGTCCGAGTGAGAAACCGGATCACGGAGTTGCAGTTTCTCTTCTGCGATCTCAACGCCGCGCTGGCTGAATCGCAAGCTTCACTCGATCTTGCCAGACAATTCGCCGGTACCCCCAACGCAACGTTGCTCGCCGACACGCTCACGCTTTCCGCCGACGCTTATCTCCGTCAGGCGCAAACTGAGACTGCGATTACGCTGCTCCAGGAAGCGCTGAAGCTGAGTGGTGAGCTGGGTTATCGTCGCGGCGAAGCACAGGCGCACACGCTGCTGGGCAACGTGTACTACGCCCAACATAACCGTGATGCAGCCGCCGAACATTACAACCTGGCACTGCCAATCTGGCGCGAAGTGAACGATCAACGCGGCGAAGCTCAGCTGCTCACCGCTCAGGGTGAGGTCTACACCATCCTCGACCAGCCGGGGAACGCTTCTGCCGCTTTCAAAAACGCCGAAACGATCTGGCGTTCTCTAAACGATCAGGTCGGCCTGGCGAACACGCTCCTCGATCAAGGTTTGCTGGCGAACAGACTGGGCCAGTGGCAAAGCTCGCTCGCCTCGCTTTACGAAGCGAACGCAGTGCTGGTGGACAAGGACGCCGAACCATTTTTGGCGGGAAAGATAGCCACCAGCTTTGGTGAGATCTATGAGGCCTACGGCCAGTTAGATACCGCGCTCAGCTATTTCCGTGAAGCACTGGCGCGTTACCGCGACGGAGCTCACGACAAACCCGCGACTGTCGATCTGAGCAGCAAACTCGGACGAGTCCAGGCGCGGCTGCATAGTTACAACGAAGCGCGCGACCAGATTCAGCAAGGACTGAATCTCGCGCTTGAAACGAAGAATGATCTGTTGATCGGATTATGTCACGAAGAGTTCGGGCGTCTTTGGCTGGAAGCGCAAAATTATGAGTCGGCGCGGACGGAACTGCTCTCCGCCATCGGTTACTTCACCAAGTCTGCGGACAAGCGTGCTTTGGCCCGGGCGCAAACATATCTCGGACAAACCGAGCAAATGCTCAACAATCTCACGCTGGCCGCGGCAGCCTACAACAATGCCTTGAGCCTCTTCAAAGAGAGGGACCTTACTGACTACACAAACGAAGCAGCACTCCGTTTTGGTTTAGGCAAGGTCCAGTTACAACAAGGACTGTTGGCAAAGGCCGAAGAGAACCTCAAGCGATCGATCGAATTGACGCAGCAGTTGCGTGAGAATGCGTGGAGCAAGGATCTGCGCAGCTCATTTGTTGCCTCCGTCTACGATCGTTACCAGGCGTACGTTGAATTGCTCATGACGCGGAACGCGGCGAAATCGGATCCGGCGCTTGTGGCTCGTGCGTTCGAAGCCAGTGAGTCAGGCCGAGCGCGCGCGTTGATCGATTCTCTTCACAACCTGAACGAGCTGCGGCAACCAAGCGATCCCACGCTCGTCGTAGAAGAAGCGAACCTGCAAAAGGAAGAACAGAAACTCATCGATGAGCGGGCCGGCATGGCTAGCCAGGGTGGCAGCGATGAGGAAAAAACGCGGGTGAACCAGAAATTGACTGACGTGCATTCGCGTTACGAGACCCTGCAAGCGCGGATGAACAACAACGCCCGGTTCAATTACCTGCTCGGGCCCAGCACACTCGGTTATGAAGAGATACGAAAAGAATTGACCGACAGCGAGACGTCGTTGCTATCGTATTCTCTCGGCGCGCAAAAGAGTTTCGCGTGGCTGGTCGACAAAGATGGCTTGCACAGTTTCGAGCTGCCGAGCAAACAGACCATCGAAGACGCCGCCGATCGACTCCTCAGCCTCCTAAAAACTCCCGCCACCGAGCAAAGCGAAAGAGATCGATTACAGGGCGCCGTCGATGACGTTAGCCGGTTGGTGTTGCAACCGATTGCCGGCAAGCTCCCAACTGCGCGACTGATCGTTGTCGCTGACGGCGCCTTGCAATACGTTCCTTTCCAGATCTTGAAGACGTCACCCGGCAATAGCGAGCCACTAATCTCGCGAGTTGAGATTGTCGAGGCGCCGTCCGCGTCGGCGCTGGCGCTCGTGAAAAGGCAACACTCGGGGCCTCCCCGTGGTGGAAAACTCCTGGTCGGGTTCGGCGACGCGGTCTTCTCCGCGGACTACACGCCCGCCGCAGCGAACGCCGCGACAGTCACTACCGTCAGCAATAACGAAACCGCTCAAACGCGGTCGCCGTCGATCTCGTCGCTGACGCGGCTGCCACGACTTTTCAACGCGCGCCGCGAGCTGCTCGCGATCAGTGACCTGGCCGGCAGCGACTCGTCGTTTTTCGTTGAGTACAATGCCACTCGCGATAATCTTTTGAGCCTCGATCTCAGCCAGTATCGAATCCTGCACGTCGTGACGCATGGCGTGCTCAACGCTCAGCAGCCGGACTTATCCGGTCTGGTTCTTTCTCTCGTCGATGCAAAGAAACAGCCGATAACGGGATTCGTCAGTCTCTCCGACATCTACAAACTGCGCGCGCCGGAGCTGGTGGTGCTCAGCGCCTGTTACACCGCGCTCGGGCAAAAACAGGACGGTGAGGGACTGATCGGCGTCACGCGCGGTTTCATGTATGCCGGCGCGTCGGGCGTGGTGGCGAGCCTGTGGCAAGTGGATGATCGCGCTACGGCGGAGTTGATGAAATATTTTTACGCGAACATGCTGCAACGAGGCATGGGACCCGCCGCAGCTTTGCGCGACGCTCAAAACAAGATCCGTTCGCAGCCGAAGTGGAGTTCTCCTTACTACTGGGCCGGCTTCACGTTTCAAGGTGATTACGGTCTGAGTATCCGCGGCGTGCCGCCAAGCACGATCAGGACCTACCACTATCTACTCGCCGGCGGCCCTTTGCTTCTTCTGTTGTCGGCTGGAGTTTACTGGTGGTATCTGCGACGCCGCACGCGAACGACCTAGGCTGAACGTGAAAGCACCACCGACACGGTCGGTGGGTTTCTCATACCTTCCTTCCACACCAGTAGGTCAGATCTGAAAGCACCACCGACATCGTCGGTGGGTTTCTCATATCTTGCCTACACACCAAGTAGGTTAGATCTGAAAGCACCACCGACACCGTCGGTGGGTTTCTCATACCTTCCTTCCACACCAGTAGGTCAGATCTGAAAGCACCACCGACACGGTCGGTGGGTTTCTCATATCTTGCCTACACACCAAGTAGGTTAGATCTGAAA
>Ga0081539_10002029_pt1 | contig 30518 bp, 30 predicted proteins | sample TabmetS4T2R2_FD_71023 | JGI IMG/M metagenome (GOLD analysis project Ga0081539, IMG submission 71023) | Tabebuia heterophylla rhizosphere microbial communities from the University of Puerto Rico - S4T2R2 | ecosystem: Host-associated > Plants > Roots > Rhizosphere ... | reverse complement strand
CGAGGTCCTGGCCGCCGTCGCCGCCGCCTGCCCCACCGCCGACCTGGCCACGACCACCTCCTCGCTGAGCATCGCCGAGATCGCCGCCGCGGCCGGCACCGACAAGCTCTGGGGCCTGCACGTCTTCAACCCGGTGCCGCGGATGGCGCTGGTCGAGGTCTGCATCCCCAACGGCGCCGCCGCCGCCCGCGAGCGGGCGCTGGCCTGGTGCGCGGCGCTCGGCAAGACCGCGGTCGAGGTCCCCGACCAGGCCGGCTTCGTCGTCAACCGCCTGCTCTTCCCCTACCTCTTCGACGCCGTGCGGCTGATGGAGCGGACCGGGATGGAGGCGGGCGAGGTCGACACCTGCATGAAGCTCGGCGCCGGGCACCCGATGGGGCCGCTGGCGCTGCTCGACTTCGTCGGGCTCGACGTCTCGAAAGCGATCGGCGACGCCCTCTACGCGGACAACGGCGAGGCGGCCAGCGAGGTGCCGGGCCTAATCGTCGAGAAGGTCGGCGAAGGCAAGCTCGGCCGCAAGAGCGGCGAGGGCTTCTACTCCTACGACTAGGCGGCTGCAAACCGTCGCATCTCGGCGTTCGGGTTCGGTCACGTGCAGAGCACGCTCCCTCGCCCGTCCTTGAGCTACTCGGTTTTCGCCGCCTTCTTTCCGGACCTATCCCAGATCACGTCGGCCTCGGAGATTCCCTGGCGGCGGGCGGTCGACTCGATTTCCTCCCAGGGCAGCTCTGCCTCTGGTAGCTCGTCCCAGCGGGCAAGGTCGAGGGCCTCGATCGAGCCTTTCAGCGCCGGGCCGAGATGCTCCTCGGAGCGCAACAGCGCCCTCAGGACCTCGAGCTGCTTGTCGGTCAGGCGAACAACCCACATGCTGTACCTCCAACTTTTCGGCGGGTCGCGGGTTGCCCGGAGAAGCTAAGTGCCCGAACGGACGGAACGGCTGATCCGCACCGCCTCGATCCGGTTCTCGCGCACCGCCTCGACCCGGATCGTGTACCCGTCGGCGCTGATCGAGTCGCCGCGCTTGGGCAGCCGGCCGAGCTCGCCGAAGACGTAGCCGCCGACCGAGTTGTAGGCGTCGGTGTCGACCGGCAGCTCGATCCCGGCGTCGGCGAGGTCGCCGAGCGAGACGTGGCCGCGCACGAACCAGTCGCCGTTGGTCAGCTGGCGCAGGGCCGCGGCGCGGGGGTCGGTCTCGTCCTCGATCTCCCCCACCACCTCCTCGAGGATGTCCTCGACGGTGACGATCCCGACCGTGCGGCCGTACTCGTCGACGACCACCGAAAGCGAGGTCCGCTGGACCTGGAGGTCGTGCAGGAGGTCGTCGAGCGGCCGGGTCTCGGGGACGATCAGGGCGTCGCGGATCAGCACCGCGATCGAGGCCTCGGGGCCGTCGCTCATGTAGAGCCGGGCGAGGCTGTTGTTGTGGACGATGCCCTTGACCCGGTCGGGGTTGTCGTCCTCGATCACGACCAGGCGGGTGTGACCGGAGGTGACGCAGCGCCGCAGCGCCGCCTCGACCGTCTCCGAGGCGTCGACGGTGACCACCGCCGGGATCGGCGTCATCACCTCGCGCGCCTCCTGCTCGTGCAGGTGGAAGACGCCCGCCAGGTGCCCGGCCTCGCCGACGTCGAGATGGCCGCTGCGCGCCCCGCGCGAGATCAGCAGCCGCAGCTCCTCCGGCGAGGTCTCCTCGCTGACCTTCGGGTCGACGCGGAAGAAGACGCGGACGATCCAGTTGGCCGGCGCGTTGGTGGCGACGATCAGCGGGTGCAGGATGCGGCGGAAGAAGGCCAGGGTCCCGCCGATTTTCAGCAGCGTGTTCTCGGCCCGCGCGATCGCGACCATCTTCGGCGCCTGCTCGCCGAGGATCACGTGCAGGAAGGTGACGATCGTGAAGGCGAGGGCGATCGCGATCGCGATCGCCACGGCGTGCGAGAAGAAGTTCCCGAACAACGGCTCCAGCAGCTCGGCCAGGGCCGGCTCGCCGAGGAATCCGATGCCGAGCGAGGCGAGCGTGATCCCGACCTGGCAGGTGGCGACGTAGACGTCGACGTGGTCGATCTGGTCGAGCGCCCGCGCCGCCCCGGCGTTGCCTTCGTCGCGCAGCTGCTCGAGCTTGCTGCGGCGCGCGCGCACGATCGCGAACTCGGCCGCGACGAAGAAGCCGTTGACCGCGACCAACAGCAGGAGGATGACCAGGAGAACGAGGGTCATCGCTTATGCGGCCCGGTACTTCGGGCTAGGTCGTCTTCGGCGGCCATTCGGCGCACGGAATATAGCTGGCCGCCCCCGCGGGATTCCCCTCGGGTGGGATATTGGACGGGTTATGCGGGTCGCCACCCTCAGCGAGATGCTGGAAGAGATCGTCCGTCTCGGCGAGGCGACGGGGATGGAAGACCACGCGCACGAGCTGCGCGGCGAACTCGAGGGGCGCCTGGCGACGGTGCGGGCGGCGGTCGCCGGGGCGCCGAGCCCGCGGGTGATCGCGCTCGAGCGCTTCGACCCGCCGCGCGTCGCCGGCTACTGGATCCCGGAGATGATCTCGATCGCCGGCGGCGTCGACGTCGCCGGCGACCCCGGGCTCGATCCGCCCCGGGTCGGCTGGGGCGAGCTCGAGAGCCTTGGCGCCGAGGTCGTGATCGCGATGCCCGACGGCTCCCTGGAGAACGCCCACGCGCAGGCGATGGAGCACTGGGAGCGGATCGCCGCGCTCGGCGCCGGCCGCGTCTTCGCCGTCGACGCCGACGCCGCCTTCATCGACGCCGGACCGCGCCTGGTCGACGGCGTCGAGCTGCTCTGCCACCTGCTGCACCCGGATCTGATCGACCCGCCGGGCAACGCGGGGTTCGAGGCGCTGCGGGCACCGGTGTCGCGGCGCTTGACTTAGCTAGGTGTAGCTCCTAGGCGACGGCGATTCCGCCGACGAAGGCGATCGCGCCGACCGCGATCATCACCGCGTACTCGGCCAGGCGATGGTTCGGGCCGAGCATGCCACGCTCGCCAACGACGATCGCCATCGCGCAGACGAGGCCGGCGATCAGGCCGCCGATGTGGCCACCGACGCTGATGTTGTTGGCGGCGAAGGTGAAGACGAGGTTGATCACGATCAGCAGCCCCAGCTCGCCCGCGAGCGCGTCCATGCCGCGCGATTTCGCCAGCCAGAACCCGGCGCCGAAGAGGCCGAAGACCGCGCCGGAGGCGCCGACCGTGAGCGCGTTCGGGTCGAGCAGGAGAGCGCCGAAGGAGCCGCCCAGCAGGGAGGCGAAGTAGAGGAGGACAAAGCGCGGGGTGCCGAGCGAAGGCTCGAGCAGGCGGCCCAGCATGAACAGCAGCAGCATGTTGAAGCCGATGTGGAAGAGGTTCACGTGCAGGAAGCCGGCGGTGATCATCCGGTACCACTCGCCGTCCGCGACGCTGGGCCCGAAGAGGCCGAAGTCGATGCTGACGCTGTTCACCCCGGTGCTGAAGCCGCCACCGCCGGCGCCGATCTCGATCAGGTAGGCGACCACGTTGATCGCGATCAGCACGTAGGTCGCGGGGGCGCCCATGAAACCCGACTGCGGCGCGCCGCCGGGGTTGCGGACGACCCGGGTCTTCTGGTTCGCGCACTCCGGGCAGCGCATCCCGACCGGGGTCGGGGTCATGCAGTCGGGGCAGATCGGGCGGCCGCAGGAGGAGCAGGAAACTCCGGTCTCGCGGTCGGGGTGGCGGTAGCAATGCTCGGCCATGCGGTCGGGGGAGCCTACAATCGCGGCGATGGAGGCCCCTCCCAGCGCCGCTCGTCTCTACGCGTCGGTGACCGGCGCGCTGCTGCTCGTGGTCGGGATCGCCGGCTTCTTCGGCGCGGTCGAGGTCGACGCCGGGCGCAACTTCCTCTACGCCGGCACCGGCGCCATCGGCCTCTTCGCGGCCAGCTACGCGGCGCGGCCCTTCGCCCTTGCGGCCGGCCTGCTCTACACCGCGCTGGCGATCTGGGGGTTCGCGCTCGGCGCCGGCGAGGAGATCCTCGGCCTCTTCCCCAGCGACCAGGCGGATAACTGGCTGCGCCTCGCGGTCGGGCTGCTCGGGCTCGGCGCCGCCGCCGGCACGCCGCGGCTAGAGGCGCGAGCGGACGCCGCTGGAGAGGGCGCGTAGGCCGCTCTCGCTCTTCTGCTTGCTGCGCCGCCGCAGCTCCAGCACGACCAGCGCCCCGGTGGCGATCCCGCCGGCGCTGACCGCGACCACCGGCCGCACCCAGTTGCGCGGGTCGCGGAGCGCCCGCAGCTCGCTCTCGGAGAGCTCCTCGGCCCAGGCGGAGAGCTCCTCGGCCGCGGTCTGGGTGATCGCCGCGAAGGTGTCCTCGATCCGCCCCGAGAGGCGCTCGGGCGGCTCGATCGGCCGCAGCGCGTCGGTCAGCAGCGCCTCGACGTCCCAGTTGCCGCCGAGCGGGTCAGTCGTCTCGCTCATCGCTCATCTCCTCCTGCAGCTGCTTGATCGCGCGATGGATCAGCACCTTGGTGGCGCCGTCGGAGCGGCCCAGCGCCCGCGCGATCTCGCGGTTGTCCATGCCGAGGGCGAAGCGCATGATCAGCGCCTCGCGCCGGTCCTCGGAGAGGTGGTCGAGGTTGGCCATCACCTGGCGCAGCTCCTCGCGCCCCTCGGCGATCGCCTCGGTGTCGTGCTTGGCCGCGATCGGGTCGGCGCTTTCCAGCGGCGTCTGCGGGCGCCGCGAGCGGTCGCGGTAGTAGTTGGAGGCGAGGTTGTGGGCGATCCGGATCAGCCACGGCCGCAGCGGCCGGCCGTCGGACTCGCGCCGCGCCCGGTCGAAGTGCCGGTAGGCCTGGAGGAAGGCCTGCTCGGTCAGGTCCTCGGCGTCGTGGTGGTTGCCGATCCGGTAGTAGGCATAGGAGTAGACGTCGCGCAGGTGGGCGCGGTAGAACTCCTCGAAGGCGCGGTCGAGCTCCGCCTTCGCCGCCGGCGCCATCGCCGCCGGCTCGACGTTCTCCTCGGGGCCGCTCACCGGCCCAGCCTAGTGACATCAGGCGGCCCGCCTCGCGCGCTCGGTCCGGCGCAGGCCGGCGACCCACTCCTCGGCGTCGATCTCGCCGCGGATCAGCGCCGCGAGGCCGCTCAGCGCCTCGGCCGAGACCCCGGCGGCGGCCACCGCTTCGGCCAGCAGCGGGGTCGTGTCGAGGCCCTCGGAGGCCTGGCCGATCTGGGCCGGGATCTCCTCCGCCGGCGTGCCGGCGCCGAGCAGCTCGCCGGCCCGGCGGTTGCGCCCGGTCGGGGCCATCATCGTCGCGGTCAGGTCGCCGACCCCGGCGAGCCCGGAGAAGGTCTCCAGGGCGGCGCCGTGGGCCAGCGCGTACTCGATGCACTCGCTCCAGATCTCGGCGACCGCGATCCCGGCGGCGTTCAGCCCGTGGCCCTCGGCGGCGGCGGCGGCCAGCGCGGCGGCGTTCTTCGCCGCCCCGGCCATCTCGACCCCGACGACGTCGCCGGTCCGCTCGCAGACCAGGCCGGCCTTGTCGAAGACCTCGCCCAGCTGGACCCGCAGGTCCTCGTCGGCGGAGCCGAGCACCAGCGCGGCGGAGCCGGAGACCGCCTCGCGGGCGTGCGCGGGACCGCCGAGGCAGGCGATCGCGCGGGCGCGGACCCGTTCGCCGACGTACTCGGCCGGCAGCTCGCCCTGCGGCGCGACCAGGCCCTTGGTCAGGAGCAGGATCGAGGAGCGGCCGCCGACCCGGTCGGCGATCGCGCCGACCGCCTGCGGCAACGATTTCGAGGGGATCGCCAGGCAGATCAGGTCGAGGCCGTCGAGCTCGATCTGGGACGCCTGGCGGACGTCGATCGCCTCCGGCAGCGGCACCCCGGGCAGGTAGCGGCTGTTCTCCCCCGCCCCGACCAGTTCGGCGACGCTCTCGGCCGTGCGGGTGCCGAGCTGGACCTCGAGCCCGCCGCGGGCGAGCAGGACGGCGACCGCGGTCCCCCAGCTGCCGGCCCCGATCACCGCGGCGCGGCGCATCGGCGGCAGGCCGCCGAGGTCTTCCCACTGCAGCTGCACGTTCGGCCAGATCCGCGCGGTGACGGTTTCGGCCAGCGCCGGCGAGGGCTCCTCGGCCTGCGGGAAGGTCATCGCTTTGCCGAGCCGGACCTTGACCTTGCGGGGCCGGATCCGCCAGCCGCGGCGCACGTGTTCGGTGCCGATCACCGCGGTCGGGACGACCGGGGCGCCGGTCTGCAGAGCGAGGCGGCCGACCCCGCGCTTGGGGTTGCCGAGGGTGCCGCGGCGGTGCCGGGTCCCCTCGGGGAAGATGCAGACGGCACCGCCGCGGTCGACCACCTGGCGGGCGGTCTCCATCGACTCCTCGTCGGACTCGCCGCGGCGGATCGGGAAGGCGCCGAGGCGGGAAAGGAACCAGGCCTGGACCGGGTTGCGGAACAGCTCCTGCTTGGCGACGTAGTTCATCGGCCGGCCCCAGGGCAGGCAGCCGCCGACCACGAAGGGGTCGAGGAAGCTGCGGTGGTTGGCGGCGACGATCATCCCGCCCTTGAGGCGGGCGTATTCGCGGCCGGTGCGGGAGTAGCGAAAGTAGACGACGAAGAACGGCGTCAGGAAGATCCTGGCCAGGATGTAGAGGGGCCAGTTGACGCTGTGCTTGCGGGTGTACGCGTGGTACTTGGCGAGGTCGGCGGCGGTCACGCTCTGCGTGCTACACGGGGAGAAGGGTCCGGTTACTGCCAGGCGGGGGCGACGATCCGCGCCAGGTCCGCGCGGTTTACGGCGGGGCCGGGGACGTGGCCCAGCTCGGAGCGTTTCAGCATCGCTTCGTAGGCGGACTCCAGGTTCTCCGGCCGGGTGGAGAGGGGTGCCAGGGTCGGCGGCCGTCCGAGGTCGGCGAGGCGGGGCGCGAGGCCGGGGATGTCGATGCCGAGCGTTGCGGCGAGCGGCGCGAACGCGTCCGGTGCCCGGGCGGCGAGGAAAGCGATCGCGGGCGGGAGGATCGCGGCGTTGGTCTCGGCGTGTGGCGTGCCGCAGAGGCGGACCAGGGTCTGGCAGACGACGTGGTGCAGGCCGAGGCCGGCGGAGTCGATCGCGTAGCCGCAGAGGATCGAGCCGAACGCGAGGCCGGCGCGGTCGCGCCTGCCGGGGTCCTCGTCGAGCGCGGCGGCAATGAGCCCGGCGCCGCGGACGGCGGTCTCGACCGAGACCGGGTTGGCGAGCGGCGTGTAGAGCGAATCGGCGCCGTGGGCCAGCGCGTTCATCGAGCTCGCCCGCAGCTCCGCCTCCGGCTGGCTCGTCATCACGTCGGGGTCGGCGATCACCAGCCGCGGCCGCGCCATCCCCTTGACCCGGTCCTCGGCCCCCGCCGGCAACCGGTGAATCGCCGTCATCTCCGCCCCCGACATCGTCGTCGGCACCGCCACCACCTGAGCCCCCGTCACCGAAGCAACGGCCTTGGCCGTGTCGACCACCCTCCCCCCACCGAGAGCCACCATCGCGGGGGGTCGCCATTTCAACCGCGTACCGGTTGAAATGGCGACCACCCGGCCCAGGAGGGTGGCGGCGAGGTCGGGGACCTGGCCGGGAGCGACAGGGTGGACCGCGGTGGCGGCGCTCGCCAGGGCGGCGGCGCCCGCAACGCCGCCGTCCCTCGCCAGCGCCCGCTCGGTGCTCAGCAGCTCGAACCGCTCGATGCCCTGCTCGGCGAGGATCGCCGGCGCGCGCTCGACCCCACCGCTGCCGAAGACGACCGTCCGCCCGGCGTCGCGCCAGACGAACTCGCGTCGCACTTAGCTCGCGCGCGGGTTGACGACCGGGCGCAGGTTCGGTTCGACTTCCTCGCGCAGGTGCTCGAAATCGGGCGGCAGCGAGAGCTTTTCGCCCAGCGACTCGAGCGGCTCGTCGACGGTGAAGCCGGGGCCTTTGGTCGCGATCTCGAACAGCACGCCCGAGGGCTCGCGGAAGTAGATCGATTTGAAGTAGAAGCGGTCGATCTCCGGGGTCGGCTGGGCGCCGCCGGCGATCGCCTTCTCGCGCCACTGCAGATGCTCCTCGATCTCCGAGGCCCAAGCGACGTGGTGGACGCTGCCGGCGCCCTGCAGGCCGCGCTCTCCGGGCGGCTCGTCGTAGATGTAGAGGCCACCGCGGCTCGGGCCGCGCGCTTCCCAGGTGCCGCCCTCGACCCGCTCGAACTCGAGCGCCTCGAGCAGGCCGCTGCTCGCCTCCGGCGCCGCCGAGTAAGCGCGCACCGCGTGGAAGCCCTGCAGCGCCAGCTCGGACGGGACCTCGGGGCTGTCGGCGATCAGCGGCGCGTCCTCGACGCTGACCACGGTCAGCTCGTGGTCGAGGCCCTCGGGGTCGGAGAAGTGCAGGCTCTCGCCCTCGCGCCGCGAGGCGACGTCGTTGGTCGCCAGCCGCGTCTCCCAGAAATCGAGCGCGTCGGTCGAGGCGACCCGCCAGACGATCCGGTGGACCATCCCCGCCCCGGCCCGGCCCGGCGCCGCGCCCGGGTACTCGAAGAAGGTGAGGTCGGAGCCCGGGTCACCGTCCTCGTCGGCGAAGAAGAGGTGGTAGACGGTCGGGTTGTCCTGGTTGACCGTTTTCTTGACCAGCCGCAGGCCCAGCACGCCAGCGTAGAAGTCGACGTTGCGCTGGGCGTTCTCGGTGATCGCCGTGATGTGGTGAATCCCGTCTAGCTTCATGCGCCACGTATAGCATCCCGACGCAATGAGTCGCGCACGCCGACGTACTGCCAAGGGACTCATCATTCTGGCCTCGGTCTTCGCCTTCCTCAGCGTTTTCGGCATCTGGATCGAGCGTCAGGCGCTCAACACCGACGACTGGGTCAACACCAGCGGCCGCCTGATCCAGGACCAGAAGATCCGCACCGCGCTCGCCGACTACCTGGTCGACCAGCTCTACGAAAACGTCGACGTCGAGAAAGAACTCGAAGACGCCTTCGACGAAATCTTCTCGCTCGACGCCAAAGACCTCGCGGGACCGGCGGCGGGCGGGCTGCGGCAGATCGCCGGCGACGGCGCCGAACGGGTGCTCGAAACCTCGACCGCGCAGGGCCTCTGGAAGGACGCCAACCGGACCGCCCACGAACAGCTGCTGGCGGTGCTCGAAGACAAGAAAGAAGCGGTCGAGACCGACGAAGGAAACGTCCGGCTGAACGTCGGCAGCCTCGTCACCAACCTCGCCAACCAGACCGGGATCGGCGCCGACCTGGCCAACCAATTGCCGGCCGACGCGGGCCAGATCGAGATCCTCAAGTCCGACGAGCTGAAGACCGCGCAGAACATCGTCGTCGCGATCAAAGGGCTGGCGCTGGTCCTCTCGATCCTCACCTTCGCCTGCTTCGCGCTGGCGATCTATCTCTACAACGAGAGCCGCTGGGTCGCGGTCCTGCTCGCCGGCGCCGGCTTGATCGCCGCCGGCTTCGCGGTGATCGTCGCCCGTCAGATCGCCGGCGGGATCGTGATCGACCAGTTGGTCAGCGACGAAAGCGTGAAGCCAGCGGCCGAATCGGCCTGGTCGATCGCCACCTCGCTGATGGTCAGCATCGCGACGACGGTGATCGTGATCGGCGTGCTGTTCGCCGCCGCCGGCTGGCTCGCCTCCCCGCACGGCTCCTCACGCGCGACCCGCAAGGTCATCGCCCCGGCGCTGCGCGACTACTCCCCCTGGGTCTACACCGGCCTGGCGGTCCTGGTCAGCATCTACTTCCTCTCCTCCTCGGTGCAGAGCCTGCGCTCCTTCCTCACCACCCTGATCGTCGCCCTGATGGCCGCCGCCTGGATCCACGAGCTGCGCAAACAGTGCATCGAGGAGTTCCCCGACGCGAAGTTCAGCGACACCTTCGGCGCTCCTCGCGACAAAGTGGTCAGCGCGGTCAAAAACGCCAACCTCGGCGAGCGCGCGGCGAAACTGGGCGAGAGCGCGAAAAAAGTCCGCCTGCCGGAGGTTCCACGCAGCGACGGCGGCGAGGGGTCGACCACCGAGGCGCCGACCCAGGTCCTGGGCGACGAGGACGCGCGGCTGGCCCGGCTCGAGCGACTCGGCGAGCTGCGCGAGAAGGGCATCCTCACCGACGAGGAGTTCGCGGCCGAGAAGGCCCGCGTCCTCGGCGAGTAGCGAAGCCGGCGTCTCCCCTCCTCTACCATCGGTTCCGTGCTGTTCGGACCCGAACACGTCGAGCGCTACGAAGCCACCGACGGCAAGGAAGGACACGAGTGGGAGGGCACGCAGACCCTGTTGCTGACCACCGTCGGGCGCCGCTCCGGTGAGCCGCGGACGACGCCGTTGATCTACGCCCCCTACGGCGACGCGTACACGATCGTCGCCTCCAAGGGCGGAACTCCCGAGCACCCCGCCTGGTACCTCAACCTCAGCGAGGAGCCCGAGGTCGACGTGCAGATCTGGGGCGATCGCTTCAAGGCCAGGGCCCGCACCGCGAGCGCCGAGGAGAAGCCGGAGATCTGGAAGACGATGGTCTCCGAGTGGCCCGCCTACGACGAATACCAGCAGCGCACCGAGCGCGAGATCCCGGTCGTCGTCCTCGAGCGGATCTGACCCGCCGCAGGGGGACTAGGCGATGCACTCCCGCTTGTCGCCGTGATGCTCCCGCAGGCATTCGTCGAGTTCGCGGCCTTCCTCTTTTTTCTCTTCCCGTTTTTCTTCCGGGGTCTTCGCCTCGTCGCGGGCTTCCTCGAGCTGGTCCTCGGCCTTTTGCTTCGCGGTCGCGAACGCCGCGTTGGCCCCTTTGCGACAGGCGGCCCGCTTCGCTTTCGGCTTCGCAGCGCAGGCTTTGAGCTTGGCGGCGCGCTTCTCCTTGGCCTTGGCGATCGCCGTCGCGTAGGCGTCGCCGGCGGCGTCTGAGCTGGTCGCGGTGGTGGCGCCGACGGTTGGCGCGAGGACGGCCGCGGTCAGGGCGGCGGCCAGGACGGTCACAAGGGTCCGACTGCGGATCTGCAAACGCACGATGACCTCCTCCAGAGACTCGGGACGAAGCGGGCGAAGCGAGCGTAGTCGAGCGGCGGGATACCTCAACGAGGGCGACTGGGTAAAAAGCCCCCTCAAGGACGACCATCAACCAAGGAAACGGGGGATCGAAGTGAACCGAATCAGATCGAAGCTGAGCTACGCCAACGTGATGGCGACGATCGCAGTCTTCCTGGTGCTCGGCGGCGGCGCCGCGGTCGCGGCCGGCGGCCTGGCGAAGAACAGCGTCGGCGCCAAGCAGTTGAAGAGGAACGCGGTGACGACGGCGAAAATCAAGAACGGCGCCGTCACCGGCGCGAAGATCAATCCGGCGACCCTGCCCGCCGTCCCGACCGCGACCAACGCCAACAGCGCCAACAACGCGAACAGCCTGGGCGGCGTCCCGGCCGGCAGCTACCAGCAGAAACCGATGTGGGCGCTCGTCAACGGCGACGGGACGATCCTCGACCAGTCCGGCGGCATCTCCCTGGAAGAAAAGACGCCGAGCGGCGGCTACTGGCTGCGGTTCCCGCAGTCCCTCGCCGGTAAGGCGATCAGCGTCACGCCTTGGGCCGGCTGGGAAGGCCTGGACCCGAGCGTGCAGGCCGGTTACTGCGGCGGCAACGACGGCAAAGGCGGGTTCTCCTGCAGCGGCTCGAACACGAGCAGCGTGCTCTGGGTCGAAACCCAGGAAGAAGCCGGAGACGGCGAAGAGGTCGCCTTCTACGCGGTCGTCTTCCCGTAGGAACGGACCTCCGGGCGCGCGGCGGCGTCTGCCCGCGCGCCCGGAGGGGCGCAAGCCCCCCTCCGGGTTCGAACCGGAAACCTCCCGATTACAAATCGGGTGCTCTCCCAGGTTGAGCTAGGGGGGCGTCTGGCCGAATATAGACAGATGGATGCGTCCTTCAGATTTCTGAGGCCGGATGAAGGCCATGTTTTGACCGCCGCGATCGAGGCCGCCTACGGGCAGACCTACGACGTGCGCTGGGTCTACGACGAGGCCGAGGTGGGGGCGCGACTGGGCGACGGGCGCTACGTCTCCTGCGTCGCCGAGACCGCCGAGGGCGAGCTGCTCTGCCACGAGGGAATGAGCCTGGCGGCCGCCGGCGACGCGGTCTCCCACGCCGGCCAGGCGGTGACGATGCCACTGGCCCGCGGCCAGCACATGTTCACCCGGACCAAGCGCTACCTGATGGACTGGGCCCGGGACGAGGGGCTGGCCGGGATGTTCAGCGAGGCGACTGCCGCCCACCCCTACAGCCAGAAAGCCAACGTCGAGCTCGGGGCCCACGAGACCGGCTTCCTGCTCGGCTGGATCCCGGCCACGGTCGACAACGACGCCGCCGCCGGAGCGCCGCGCCGGCGCCAGTCGGCGGCGCTCTTCTACTCGAAGCTGAACGACGGCCACGAGCGCGAGGTCTACGCGCCGGCCCACTACCGCGAAGTCATCGACCAGACCCTGCGGCTCTGCCAGCTGCGCGGCGAGCTGACCGCGCCGCCCGCCGGGTTCGAACTACCCGAGCGCACCCGGTTCCAGGTCGAGGTCGACGCCGACCACAACCTGGCGCTGATCACGGTCACCGTCCCCGGCGCTGACCTGGCCGAGGTCCTGCGGGCCGAGCGCCATCACCTCTTCCACCGCCGCAACCTCGACGCGGTCTACTTCGACCTGCCGCTGGAGACCCCGGCGACGGCGCTGGTCGCCTACGAGCTCGAGCGGCTCGGGATCTCCTACGCCGGCGTCTTCCCCAACCACCGCACCGACGGCGACGTCCTGCGGCTGCAGTCCCTGCACCGGGTCCGAGTCAAGGCCGACGACGTCGCCGTCGCCTCGGACCACGGCCGGGAGCTGCTCGATTACATCCTCGGCGACCTGCCGAGCGAGAAGATCGCCTAGAGCGCGACCTCTCGGGAAGCCAGGTGGGAGCCCACCTTGCGCTTGACCCGCTGCAGGGCGTTGTCGACCGTCTTCGTGTCGCACTCCAGCCGCTCGGCGATCGCCTCGTAGGAGTGACCGTCGAGGTAGAGCGAGAGCACCCGGCTCTCGAGGTCCGAGAGCACGCCGGAGACGCCCGAGAGACAGGAGACGAGGCTCTCCAGCTCTTCGGTCGCGATCACCTGATTGACCGGGTCGTGGACGCTCGGCCCGGGCAGGATCTCGTCCAGGGTGGTGTCGGAGTCGCCGGCCGCGGCCGGGGTCTGGCTGAAAGAGACGTACTGGTTGAGGGGCGTGTGCTTGTTGCGGGTCGCGGTCTTCACCGCGGTGATGATCTGCCGGGTGATGCAGAGCTCGGCGAAATTGCGGAAGCTCGACTCGCGATCGGTCCGGTAGTCGCGGATCGCCTTGTAGAGGCCAAGCAGGCCCTCCTGGATCAGGTCATCCGACTCTCCCCCGAGCAGGAAGTAGGAGGAAGCCTTGAGCCGGACGAACCCGCGGTACCGCTTGACGATCATGTCGTAAGCATCGGGCCGGCCGTCCTTGGCGAGGGCGACTAGATAGTGATCATCAAGCTCAGCTTGAGGGTTAGCCTGGGACTGCGAGTGCGACTGGGCAGGCACTGATAGAGCCACGAATCCTTCTCCTTGCTGAAGGGTCGTGACGCCGCTTACCTCCCCAGGGGCGCCGTCCTATGAACGAGTCGAAACTCAGACTCAAGCTGAGGTTCAACCTTATTGAGGCGGCATGTTTACCGGTCGGCGGTGTTCTGTCAACCCCAAATTGCGAGAAATTGCAAACGCCGTTGCAGATGCATCGGCCCGCAACGGAGCTAAGAGCGCTGCCGCAGGGCCTCGAAAAGCAGCGCCGTCGCCGCCGCGGAGACGTTCAGCGAGTCGATTCGACCGCGCTGGGGCAACGCCACCAGGCCGTCGCAGGAGGAGGCGACGCGCGGCCGCAGACCCTTGCCCTCGCCGCCGAGGACGAGCACCGTGGGTCCGGTCAGGTCGACCGCCCAGGGGGCCGAGTCGGCGGCCGCGTCCGCGCCCCAGATCCAGAACCCGGCCTGCTTCGCCTCCCCCAGCCAGTCGGAGAGGTTGCGGACATGGGCGATCTCGAGGTGCTCGACCGCGCCCGCCGAGGACTTGCAGGTGGCCGCGGTGACGGCGGCGGCGCGGCGCTCGGGCACGACCAGGCCGGCGGCGCCCGCCACCTCGGCCGAGCGGCAGACCGCCCCGAGGTTGCGCGGGTCCTGGACCTGGTCGAGCGCGACCAGCAACGCGTCCTCCTTGCGCAGCAGCCCCGAGGCGTCGCCGTACGGATACGGGTCGACCTCGGCGACCACGCCCTGGTGGTCAGGCGATCCGCAAAGCCGCTCCAGCTCCGCCCCGTCGGTCTCCGGCACCCGCCAGACCCGGTGCACCCGCCGCCTGCCCCGTTCGGCCTCAGCCACCGGCTGGCGCCCGTAGATGATCTGGCTGGCCATCAGCGGGAGACGAGCCGCGGCCCCTCGGCCGAGTCCCGCACTTCCCATCCCATCTCCGCCAGCCGATCGCGAATCTCATCCGCCCGCGCAAAGTCCTTCTCCCCCCGAGCCCGCTCCCGCTCCAACATCAGCTCCTGCGCCTCCGCGTCCGCGTCCCCGTCATCCGATGACAGCGACCCGAGCCCGAGCACGTCAAGCATCGCGTGAACGGCCTCCGGCGCTCCGGGGACATTGCCCCGGTTGGCTTCGCCGACCAGCTCGAACACGTCGGCCATCGCCCTCGGCGTGTTGAAATCGTCAGCGAGTGCCTCGTAAAACGCCTCGAGACGGGAGGCTGGGGGTATCCCGGAGGAACCTCCAACCTGTGACGGAGGGATGCCCCCAGCCTCCCCCATCGCGAAACCGTCGTCCACGGGGTGTTCGCGGAAAAAATTCCGCAACCGCTCGGCCTGGGCGACGGCCTGCTGCATCTGCTCGGGTCCAAACGCCAGCGGTTGCCGATAATGCCCCGAGATCAGATAGGCGACGACCGCGTCGCGCCCGTAGCGATCGAGCGCCTCGGAGAGCTGGAAGATGTTGCCCTCGGATTTGGACATCTTCTCGGTCCCGGCCTGGACCATCCCGTTGTGCATCCAGACCCTGGCGAACGGCCGCCCCGCCGCCTCGGACTGGGCGATCTCGTTCTCGTGGTGGGGAAAGACCAGGTCCGAGCCGCCGCCGTGGATCGCGAAGGAGGCGCCGAGCTCCTGCTCGGCCATCACCGAGCACTCGATGTGCCAGGCCGGCCTCCCCGCCCCCCAGGGCGAGCCCCAGCTCGTGTCCTCGCCCTCCTTATGCGCTTTCCAGAGCGCGAAGTCGAGCCGGTCCTTCTTCAAGGAGGCCGAACCCGCCTCCTCGCCCTGGTCCATGTCCTCGGGCCGGCGATTGGAGAGCTTGCCGTAATCGTCGAAGCTGCGAACCCGGAAGTAGACGTCGCCGCCGGACTCGTAAGCGTGCCCGGACTCGACCAGCTCGGCGATCAGGGAGACGATCCCGTCGATCCGGTCGGTCGCCAGCGGCTCGGCGTCGGGGCGGCCGAGCCCGAGCCGGTCGGTGTCGGCGAGGTAGGCGGCGGTCATTTTCTCGGCGAACTCGGCCGAGGGCTCGCCGGCGGCCGCGGCCGCCGAGTAGATCTTGTCGTTGACGTCGGTGACGTTGACCACGAGCCGGGCCCGGTAGCCCTGCGAGCGCAGGAAGCGGGCGAACAGCGAGAAGATCACGTAGGGGCGCGCGTTGCCGATGTGGATGCGGCTGTAGACGGTCGGGCCGCAGGCGTAGATCCCGACCTCCTCATCGGGGTCGACCACCCGGGGCTGGCCGCTCAGCGTGTCCCTGATCCGCACCTCGCGCATGCGGCAGAGGATATGCGTGGGAGCTGGAGGAGAGCCTAGAAGGTGCGGTAACCGGCGGTCGAGGAGGAAGAGGACTCGCCGCGCATCCACGTGGGTGAGCCCTCGTCAGCGGCCGCCTGCGCCTCGCGCTTGGCGCGGCTGGCGGTCGCCTTGATCTCCTCCTCGGTGGCCTCGCGGGCCCGCTCCTCGCGGCGCTGGGCCTGGACGCGGATCCGGTCGGACTCCTGGCGCAGCTGCTCCTCGGCCCGCGCCCGGGCCGTCTCCTCGGCCTCGCGCTCGACCTTCGAGACCAGTTTGCGAACGCTCTCCTCGGCCTCGCGGCGCACCGCCTCGGTGCCGGCCATCACCCGCTGATCGATTTCGGTCTCGATCCGCACCGCGGTCTCCCGCGCCTGCGCGCTGGCCGCCTCGGCCTCGGCGGCGCGCTGCTCGGCGGCGGCGATCTTGCGGTTGGCCTCGGCTTCGATCCGCTCGCTGGCTTCGGCAACCCGGCGGGCGATCTCCTGCTCCGCCCCGGCCAGGGCCTCGGCGGCCTCGGCCTCCGCCTGCTCGCGCGCCTTCGTCACCTCGGCGACGATCTCTTCGCGCTCGCCCTGGGAGCGCTGCTGCAGCTCCTCGAAAGCCTTCTCGGCGCGGTCGCGGGCGGCCTCGGCGCCGGCCACCTTGGCCTCCGCCTCCTCCCGCGCGGCGCGCTCGGCGGCGATCCGCTTGCGGGCCTCGGCGGAGATGCCGCGCACGGCCTCCAGCGCCCGCTGCTTCAGCTCGGCGCGCACCTTCTCGTTGCGCTGCTCGGCCGCGGCGACGCGCCGCTCGGACACCCGCACCCACTCCAGCGCCTGGCGGGCGACGCCCTGCATGTCCGCGGCTGCCTTGCCAACGGATTGCACCTGCCTGGCGGGATCGCTCATGCCTGCGCAAACTACTACGGGAGGCGGAGGTTGCGCTTCGCGGGGCGCCGCTACTTGAGGTGACGCTTGAGGATCTTGCCGGTCGCGTTGCGCGGCAGCTCCTCGAGGAACTCGAATTCGCGCGGCGTCTTGTAGCCGGCGAGGTTCTGCTTGACGTGGGCGGCAAGCTGCTCGGGAGAGACGTCGGCCCCCTCGATCAGCACCACGAAGGCCTTCAGCCGCTGCCCGTACTCCTCGTCATCGACCCCGACCACCGCCACCTCGACCACGTGCTCGTGGTCGGCCAGCAGGTCCTCGACCTCGCGCGGGAAGACGTTCTCGCCGCCGGAGACGATCATCTCGTCGTCGCGGCCGTCGATGAACAGGCGCCCGTCGGCGTCGAAGTGGCCGACGTCGCCGCTGGAGAGCAGGCCGCCGATCGCCTCCTTGTTGCCGCCGCCGGTGTAGCCCTCGAAGGCGAGGTCGTTGCCGACGAAGATCCGCCCCACCTCGCCCGGCGGCACCTCCTCGCCCTGCTCGTCGTAGAGCCGGATCGTCGTCCCGCGCGGCGGCCGGCCGGCGGTGCCGGGGGCGGCGCGCAGGTCCTCCGGCGTCGCCACGGTGGCGATCGCGACCTCGGTCGAGCCGTAGAGGTTGTAGATCGTGTCCCCGAAGCGGTCCATCCAGGCGGTCGCCAGCTCGCCCGGCAATGCCGAGCCGGAGAGCGCGGTGATCCGCAGCGAGGAGAGGTCGTAGCGGGCGAGCACCTCGTCGGGCAGGCCGAGGATCCGCTGAACCATCACCGGCACCACGGCGAGCACGGTGGCCCGGTGGCGCTGGATCGCGGCCAGGGTGCCCTCCGGATCGAAACGCCGCCGCAGGACCATCGTCGCCGCGGTCGGCAGGCTCATCACGAAGTGCGAGAAGCCCCAGGAGTGAAAGAGCGGGGCCGCGATCATCATCGTGTCGCTGGAGCGGTAGGGGATCTTGTCGATCAGCGCGGCGAGGTTGAAGAGGCCGTCGGGACTGGAGCGCTGGGCGCCCTTCGGCGTCCCGGTCGTGCCCGAGGTGAGGATCACGAAGCGCGGTTTCTCCGGCGGCGGCTTGTGATTGTCCTCGCGACCGGCGGCGATCAGCTGCTCGACACTGTCCTCGGCGCCGCTCTCGCCGCCGTCGGTCCAGGCGACGATCCGGTGCACGGATTCGTCGACGCCGTCGAGCAGTTCGGCGAACTCCTCGTCGTAGATCAGGGCCTTCGGCCCCTCGCGGCGGGTCACCTCGACCAGCTGCGGGCCGGCGAACATGGTGTTCAGGTAGAGCGCCGAGGCGCCGAGCTTGGCGGCCGCCAGGGTCGCCTCGAGGAAGCCGCGGTGGTTGCGGCACATGATCCCGACCCCGTCGCCGTGGCCGATCCCGATCCCGGCCAGCGAGTCGGCCAGGGCGTTGGAGCGGCGGTGCAGTTGCTCCCAGGTGAGGGCGCCGCGTTCGTCGATCAGCGCCAGCTCGTGCGGGTGTTTGATCGCCGCCGTCGTCACCCCGGTCGCCGGCGAGGCCCCCCAGCGCAGGAAGGTGGCGGCCACGCGCGCGGTCCGATCCGGCCGCGAGGGGGCGAGCACGCCCGCTTCCCGCAGCACCTTTGCCTCGAAGATCAGATCAGAGACCGACCCCATCGCCCGTTCCCTCCTGCGTCGAACTCGTCATCGAATCGTGAAGACTATTGGCTGGCCAGCAAAGCGACCGCGATGCAGGCGATTCCCTCGCCGCGGCCGATCCATCCCATTCCCTCGTTCGTCGTCGCCTTGACCGTCACCCGGGCCGAGGTCGCTTCCATGATCGTCCGCTCCATCTCGGCCTTGTAGGGGCCGAGACGCGGCTGCTCGCAGATCAGCGTCGCGTCGATGTTGACGATCGCGCCGCCGATCGTCCCGACCGCCGTGCGCAGCAGGTCGATCGAGTCGGCGTCGCGCCAGCGCTCCTCGTCGGGCGGGAAGAGCGTGCCGATGTCGCCGCCCCCGCCGGCGCCGAGGACCGCGTCGATCACCGCGTGGCTGAGCACGTCGGCGTCGGAGTGACCCGCGAGGCCGAGCTCGTGCGGGATCTCGACCCCGCCGAGGATCAGTTTGCGGCCGGCGGCGAAGCGGTGGCTGTCGTAGCCGATCCCCACCATGGCCGGCTCGCCGGTCTCCTACCCGACCCGGCTGCCGAGCGGGGCCAGGCGCCGCGCCCGGCGCTCGAAGACGCAGATCTCTCCGACCCCGAGCGCATCGAGGAATTCGACAGCCTGGCCGTATTCGAAGCCGACCTGCTCGGGCAGGTGCGCGTCGGAGGAAAGCGCGAAGGGCGCCCCGGCCTCGACGCAGAGCTCGGCGAAGGCGGTCGCCGGGTAGAGCTCGGCCACCGGCTTGCGCAGGCCGGCGGTCGAGAGCTCGACCGCGATCCCGCTCTCGGCGATCGCCTCGACCGCGGGCTCGTAGAAGCGCCTCAGATCGCCTTCGGGGAGCGGCCGGTCGCGGCCCCAGACCTTGACCAGGTCGGGATGGGCGAGGATGTCGAAGAGCCCGGAGCGCGCCGCTTCGGCGAGCATCTCGAAGTAGCGGCTCCAGATCCGCTCGGCGCCCTCTCCGCCCTCCCAGACGTCGAAGCCGTCGTGGTCGACGGCCTGGTCGCCGTCGCCGACGAAGTGGACCGAGCCGACCACGTAGTCGAAGTCGCGGACCGCGAGCAGCGCTTCGGTCTGCGCTTCGGCGCCGGGGATGAAGTCGCACTCGACCCCGAGCCGCAGCGGCGTCGTCCGCACGAACTCGCAGTAGGCGTCGAGGTCGTCGTGGGCGTTGGCGATCCAGAGCGGGTGGCTCCAGAGGTCGAGCGCCTGGTGGAAGCGGTAGACGTGCTCGGAGACCCCGAGCTCCTCGATCCCGGCCTCGGCGGCGGCGGCGAGATAGCGATCGACGTTGGCAGCGGTGAAGTACTGCTCCGGCGAGGCGCTCTCGTCATCCGGTCGCAGGTGCAGGTGGTAGTCGGTGAGCATGCACCGAGCCTAGCCAGTCAGCGCCCTCGACCGACGCTACGCTGCCCGACCAATGGTCCACCTGCGGATCGTCTCACCGGCCGACCGCTCCGAGCAGGTGCTGAAGCTGCTCGGCGAGTCGGCGTCGACCTGCAACCTCGTCTTCCTCGAGGGCGCCGCCCGCAAGCCGGCGGGCGATGTGATCCTCTGCGACGTCGCCCGCGAGGAAGCCAGCGTGATCGTCAGCGACCTGCGCGAGCTGCAGCTGCCGCGGGACGGCTCGATCACGATCGAGCTCGTCGAGTCCCAGCTCTCGGCCGGGGCCGAGCGGGCCGAGCGGGCCGCCCCGGGCGCCCCGGCGGACGCGGTCGTCTGGGAGGAGGTCGAAGCCCGCACCTCCGAGAGCATCGAATTGGGCGCCACCTTCCTCGGCTTCATGGTTCTGGCCTGCCTGATCGCCTCGGTCGGGATCTACCTCGGCTCGCCGATCCTGATCGTCGGCGCGATGGTCGTCGGTCCCGAGTTCGGCCCGCTGGCCGGGATCTGCGTCGCGATCGTCAACCGTCGCCTCGATGTCGCCTGGCGCTCGCTGCTGGCGCTCGCCGTCGGCTTCCCGGCCGGGATCACCGCGGCCTTTCTGTTCACGCTGCTGGCCCGCGCCACCGGCCTGATCGACGACGACGTCGACGCCACCCAGCACGCGCTCACCGACTTCATCTCCCACCCCGACGCCTTCTCGTTCATCGTCGCCGCCTTCGCCGGGATCGCCGGGGTGCTCTCGCTCACCTCGGCCAAGTCGGGCGCCCTGGTCGGCGTGCTGATCTCGGTCACGACGATTCCCGCCGCCGCCAACATCGGCGTCGCCTGCGCTTTCGGCGACTGGTCGGACTGGCGTGGAGCGATCGCCCAGCTGGCGCTGAACCTCGCCGCAATCCTGCTCGCGGGCGTCGTCACGCTTGGTGTCCAGCGGGCCCTCTACGCCCGCCGCCGACGCCTGCACCGGGCCGCCGAATAAGCTGGCGGCTCCGCATGACGTGGCCCCGCCAGCTCCTAGTTCTGCTGCTCGCCTTCGCCATCGGCAGCGCCGTCGCCGGCCTGCTCGGCGCGATCAACCTCGGCGTCGCCCTGAGCGTCGGCACGCTCTGCTTCATGGCGACGCTGGTGTATCTGATCCTCAAGCAGTAACTCGGCGACCCTGAGGTCCTGCGGCGTCGTCACCTTCAGGTTCGGGCCGCTGACCTCGTGCAGCAGCACCGTCCCCCCCGCCGCCTCGATCAGCATCGCCTCGTCCGTGGCGGCGTCACGCGTCGCCTCGTCGACCGCCAGCGCCTTTCGCAACGCCTGCGTCCGAAAAACCTGGGGCGTCTGCGCCGCCCAAAGCGTGCTGCGGTCGACGGTCTCCTCGACGATCCGGCAGTTGTGGCCCTCAGAGGGCCCTTTTTGCCGGATGGATTCGCGCTTCACCGTGTCGGCCACCCGCGAGGCGGCGATCACGGCGTCGGCCTCAGGCGCCGCAACCAGATCGGCGACGAGCGCCTCGAGCAACTCGGCAGTCACAAGCGGCCGCGCCGCATCATGGATCGCGACCAAATCGGTCTCGACCTCCGCCAGCGCATTGCTCACCGACTGCGCCCGCGTCGCCCCTCCCGCCACGTACGTCGTCGAGCCATCAGCCGGACCTACCTGCTCTTGGTCCGGATGATGGCTCGACGACGGCGGCACAGCAACTACAACCGCCGCGCACCCCCGGAGGGCATCGACCGACCACTCGATCATCGGCCTCCCCGCCAAGGGCACGAAGGCCTTCGGGACGCCGGCTCCGAGACGCTCTCCGGAGCCGGCGGCCGCGATGACCGCGGTTACCGCGGAGGAGCTACGCCGTGGCGGCGAAGCGCTCCTCCAGCAGCCCGTCCAGGTATTCCTCCGCGCCGTCCTCGTCCTTGTCCAGCGCGTACATGAACTCCGAGGCGAGGATTTTCTTCGCCCGGGTGTACATCTGCTTCTCACCGGTGGAGAGACCCTTTTCCATCTCGCGGATCGCGAGATTGCGGACGACCTCCGCGAGCTCGAACACGTCGCCCGTCTTGATCTTCTCCCGGTTGTACTTGAAGCGCCGATTCCAGTTTTTCGGCATCTCCGAAACCTCGTCGGTCAGAACCGCTGTGACCTTCTTGATTTCTTCCTCGTCGATGACGCGACGCAAGCCCGCCTTGCCGGCGTTCTCGGTCGGAACCATGACCGTGAGTTCGTTGTGGAGGATCTTGATCGTGAGGTACTCACGCTCCTCCCCCATCAGCTCACGGTTCTCTTTCGTCATCACCAGTCCCGCCCCGTGGTGGGGGTAGACGACCTTGTCACCCTCCTCGAAGTCACAGACGTAAACAACGTCCTCCTCGAAGACGGCCTCGATGGTGGCCTCGTCTATCTCGGAAATGGGGTCACTCCTTTCATTTTTGACGGCCTCTCGCCGTCAGCTCTGCAAGTACCTGTCGGCCACGTCGACCTCCTGGAGCCGCCGCAAGCCCTCGCGGATGTCGCGGGCCCGGATCGGCCCGACTCCGTCGACGGCGGCGAGGTCGGCGTCGGAGGCCGCAATGACCTCCTCCAACCCGCCCAGCTCGTGGGTGATCTTCTGGACGACAAGTTTGGGGATCCGCGGCACGCGACCGAGCACGCGGTATCCGCGTGGGGCGACCGGAAAGTCGAGCGTGTTCAGCTTGCGGTCGTAGCCGAGCAGCTCGGCGAGGCGACCGAAGTCGAGCACGTCTTGGTGGGGCATGCGGCTCAGCGCCTGCAGGACCGCGGAGAGGTTCTCCTCGGAGTCCTCGACCGAGTAGTCGCGGATCAGCGCGGTCTTGTCGGCGGCGACGCCGACCATCGTCTCCTCCAGCTGCATCTCGATCAGCCGCCCCTCGGTGCCGAGCTCGACGATGTAGCGCTCGACCTCGACCGCCATCCGCGTCACCAGCTCGGACCGCTGCAGGACGGCGAGCGCGTCGTGGAGGACACCGCCGCCCTCGAACTCGAGCACGGTGAGCCGCCCGGAGACCTCGTCCAGGCGCTGGCGGTACTTCTCCAGCGTCGCCAGACCCTGGTTGGCTTTTGCCAGCACGGCCGGGATGTCCTGGAGGATGTACTTCGTCCCCTCGACGTAGAGCGAGACGACGTCGCGGCGCTGGGAGATCGCGATCACCAGCGCGTCGGTCTGTTTGGAGACGCGCTCGGCGGTGCGGTGACGGGTGCCGGTCTCCGAGCTGAGGATCGTCGGATCGGGCATCAGCTGCACGTTCGCCCAGGCGATTTTCGTCCCCTCGGCGTTGAGCACGATCGCCCCGTCCATCTTTGCCACCTGGTAGAGCATCGCCGGCGTGTAATCGATGTCGAGCCTGATCCCGCCGGAGAGCAGATGGGAGATGTCGTCGAGGTCGCCGACGACCAGCAGCCCACCGGTACGCGCGTGGACGATGTTGTCGATTCCCTCGCGCAGCGAGCCGCCGGGAGCGACGACGTCTAGGGCTCTGAGTAGGCGGGGATCTTGACGTTCTGAAAGCTCTTGTAACTCATCCCCGGACAATGATGACATCCACACAAGGATGGCAGAAACGGCTCTGGAATGCGGTCCGCCTATACCCGGGTTGATAGGTCGGAATTGGTTTTGTCAAGCTCAGAGGTGAAAGCGCCGGTGTTGCTGATGGTGGCGCATCTCCGCAGGCGGCGGATCGCCCGCCACAGCCGGGTCCGGGCCGGTTGGCGCGGGGTCGCGGACGAAGGCCCAGGTGAGCGCGGCGCCGACCGCGCAGAGGGCGACGATGACCCAGGTCGAGCCCGCGATCGCGTCCGAGAAGGACTCGCCGTCGCCGAGCAGGGCGTGAAAGACGGCGCCGCTGGCGGCCAGGGCGACGGCGCCGGCGACCAGCCGGTTCATCGCCAGCACCCCGGCGGCGATCCCCACCTTCTCCCCCGGCATCGCCGCCATTGCCGCGGTCGACATCGGCGCGTAGACGAACCCGAGCGCGATCCCGAACAGCAGGTAGCCGACCAGGAGCACGCCGTAGGAGGTGCTCGGGTCGACCTGGGTCAGGACCAGCGTCCCCAGCGTCCCCAGGACCATCCCGACGGTCATCAGCCGGCGCGCTCCGAAGCGGCCGATCAGGCGCCCGGAAAAGGGCGAGATGAAGATCATCGGGACCGTGATCGGGAGGATCATCAGGCCGCTCTCGACCGCCGAGTGCCCGCGCGCGTCCTGCAGGTACTGGGGCTGGAAGAACATCACCGCCCAGTAGGAGCCGACCAGGGCGAAGGCGGCCGCGGTGGCGCCGAAGTAGGGCCCGTTGCGAAACAGGGAGAGCTCGACCAGCGGCTCGCGCACCCGGCGCTCGACGAAGCTGAAGGCGAGCAGGACCAACGCCCCGGCGATCCCCACCGCGAGCGCCGGCCCGGCCCCCCAGGCGTCGCTCTCGACCAGGGCGAGGACTATCGCGAAGAGGCCGGCGCTGACCAGGCCGAGGCCGCTCCAGTCGATCCTCGTGCCAGAGGTCGGGTCGGTCGACTCCGGCGCGTAGATCGCCATGATCGCGATCCCGAGCGCGGCGATCGGCAGGTTGATCCAGAAGATCGCGCGCCAGTCGAGTTCGATCAAGACCCCGCCGGCCAACGGGCCGATCGCCAGCGCGACCGCCGAGACCCCGGCCCAGATCCCGAGCGCGCTGGCCTGCTCGGTCCGGCCCGGGAAGACGTTGCAGATCAGGGCCAGCGAGAGCGTCAGCATCGGCGCCGCGCCGACCCCCTGGACGACCCGGCCGGCGATCAGCATCTCGGGGCTCGCCGCCGTCGCCGAGACCACCGAGCCGGCGGCGAAGATCACCATCCCGACCAGGAAGGCGCGCTTGCGCCCGAACATGTCGCCGAGTCGGCCGAAGCTGATCACGAGGATCGCGATCGTCAGCAGGTAGCCGTTCATCATCCACTGCAGCGCCTCCGAGGAGGCGTCGAGCTCTTCGTGGATCACCGGCAGCGCCAGCGCGACCACGGTCGAGTCGAGCATCAGGATGAAGAGACCGGCGCAAGCGCCCGCGAGCGTCCACCACTGGCGATTCACGATCCTCGACGCTACTGACGGCCTCGGCTGACTCACAAACTCTGCCGGTAGGAGGGCACGGTGACCCTCTCCTGAAAGCCGTACCGCAGCAGATCGAGCCCTGGAGGCGCAAACGTGGTTTCTTGAGCTTTCCGGAGAGGGTCACCGTGCTCTCCAGCGACAGGTGCTGGCGAGACGGCCGTGAAGTGAGAGGGTCCCCCGACGCCCCACCCGCGTCAAGGGCAGCGAGTCAGTGCGCGACGACGAGGTCGCGGGCGGGGTCGATGCCCCAGCGGGCGCCGACGGCGGTGAGCTCGGCGTCGAGCGGCCAGCGGTCGGGCTGCTCGGGGCCATCGTGCTCGGGGTTGGCGCCCTTCAGGGCCATGCAGTTGGCGTTGTCGCCGATCGCGCGGATCGCGGCGACGTCGTCGTCGCTCAGGCGCCGCTCCGCCGGCAGGGCCGCCAGCTCGGCCCGCTTGTCCTCGATCGAGCGGGCCTCGGGGCCGAGCTCCTGGATCAGGGTCGGGGCCACCGATTCGACCGCCGGGTGGGCGAGGTTCCACTGGCAGGCGAGCTGGATCGTGGGCAGGGCGGACCGCTCGGCGAACGGGCGCAGCCGCTCCAGCTTCTCCAGCCCCGCCTCGATCCAGCCCGCCGGGCGGAAGGAGCGGTGGTCGGTCCGCCCCAGCTCCATCTCCGGGCGCAGGTCGCCCCAGAAGAGGCCGCCGTAGTCGACCACCCGGGTCAGCATCTTGACCCCGTGGCGCTCGGCGGCGTCGAGGCAGAGCTCGCCGGGCCAGGGCTCGAGCGGGTTGAGGATCACCATCGCCCAGTCGATCCGGTCGCCGAACCGCTCCAGGCAGGAGATGAGGTCGAGCGTGAAGCCGTTGGCGGGGCCCGGGGCGACGCCGATCCGCGCCGTCAGCCCGGCCTCGCGCAGCGTCGCCATCCCGTCCCAGACGAGCTCCGAGGAGTAGCCGGTGCGGTCGGGGTTGTGGAGCAGCAGCAGGTCGAAGGCGTCGGCGCCGATCCGCTCCAGGCTCGCCTCGGTCGCCATCCGCAGGTAGCTCGCGTACTGGGCGGGCTTGCGCAGCGCGGGGTCGGTGAAGCGCGGGAACCCTTTCGGCCCGTTGCGCTCGCCCTCGTAGAAGTCGTGGCCGACCGCGCCGACCAGGCTGTAGGAGTCGCGCGGGACGCCGGCAAGCGCCTGCCCGAGCACCCGGTCGGCCTCGCCCTGGCCGTAGGCGTCGGCGCTCAGCACGGTGTCGATGCCGCCCCCCGGGCGCAGCAGCTCGACCAGCCGCTGCTCGGAGATCGCCTCGCCGAAGTGCAGGAAGCGGCCGCCGCTCCAGGTGCCGATCGCGGTGCGGCCGGGCTCGCTCACGGGCGGGACTGGCTCAGGACTCGGAGTCGCCGCTGGGCGCGTCCGGAACGTCGTCGTGCCCGTGCTCGTCGCCCTCGCCCTGCTTGGCACCGACGCCGACCTTCTCGGGCTCGGGCTTCTGCTTCGGCTTCGGCGGCTTCTTCGGCGGGATGATTTCCAGCCGCAGCGGTTTGTCTTCCTCGTCGCCGGAGGCATCGCGGGTGACCATCACGGTCGAGCCCGGGGCCATCTCGCCCTGGCGCAGGACTTCGTCGGCCAGCGGGTCCTCGATGTAGCGCTGGATCGCGCGGCGCAGCGGACGGGCGCCCATCGAGGGGTCCCAGCCTTTGTCGACCAGCACGTCCTTGGCCTCCTCGGCCAGCTCGAGCTGCAGTTCGTGCTCGGCGACCTGGACGCGGACCCGGGCGATCATCAGGTCGATGATCTCCTTGACCTCGTCCTTGGAGAGCTTGTGGAAGACGATCACCTCGTCGATCCGGTTGAGGAACTCGGGGCGGAAGACCCGTTTGAGGTCGCCCATGATCCGGTTCTTCATGTCGTCGTAGGACATCCCGGTCTCGTCGGAGACGGTGAACCCGATCGAGGTGTTCTTCGAGATCTCCGAAGCGCCGATGTTCGAGGTCATGATCACGATCGCGTTGCGGAAGTCCACGGTGCGGCCCTGGGCATCGGTCAGGCGCCCGTCCTCGAGGATCTGCAGGAGGATGTTGAAGACGTCCGGGTGCGCCTTCTCGATCTCGTCGAGCAGCAGCACCGAGTAGGGCTTGCGGCGCACGGCCTCGGTCAGCTGACCGCCCTCGTCGTAGCCGATGTAACCGGGAGGCGAGCCGACCAGACGACTGACGGCGTGCTTCTCCATGTACTCGGACATGTCGATCCGGATCATCGCCTCCTCGTCGCCGAAGAGGAAGTCGGCGAGGGTGCGGGCGAGCTCGGTCTTGCCGACCCCGGAGGGGCCGAGGAAGATGAAGCTGCCGGCCGGGCGCTTGGGATCCTTGATCCCGGCGCGGGAGCGGCGGATCGCTTTCGAGACGGCGGTGATCGCGACCTCCTGGCCGATCACGCGCTTGTGGAGTTCCTCCTCCATGCGGATCAGCTTTTTGGTCTCGGCCTCGGTCAGTTTGAAGACCGGGATGCCGGTCCACATCGAGACGATGTCGGCGATCTCCTCTTCGCCGACGACCGGGCGCTCGCCGTTCTCGCCCTCCGCCCACTCGTCTTCGAGCTGGCGCTTTTTGGTCGTCAGCTGGCGCTCGGTGTCGCGCAGGTTGGCGGCTTTTTCGAACTCCTGGGCCTCGATCGCGGCCTCCTTCTCGCGCCGCGTCGACTCGATTTCCTCCTCGAGGTCGCGGTAGACCGGCGGCGTGCTCATCGACTTGATGCGCATCCGCGAGCCCGCCTCGTCGATCAGGTCGATCGCCTTGTCGGGCAGGAAGCGGTCGGAGATGTAGCGATCGGCGAGCTCGGCGGCGGCGGCCAGGGCTTCGTCGTTGATCGTCACCCGGTGGTGCTGTTCGTAGCGCTCGCGCAGGCCCTCGAGGATCCGGACCGTGTCCTCGGGCGAGGGCTGGTCGACGCGGATCTGGGCGAAGCGGCGCTCCAGCGCCGAGTCGCGCTCGAGGTACTTGCGGTACTCGTCGAGCGTGGTCGCGCCGATCGTCTGCAGCTCGCCGCGGGCCAGGGCCGGCTTGAGGATCGAGGCGGCGTCGATCGCGCCCTCGGCGGCGCCGGCGCCGACCAGGTTGTGAAGCTCGTCGATGAAGAGAATGATGTCGCCGCGCTGGGTGATCTCTTTCATCACCTTCTTGAGGCGCTCCTCGAACTCGCCGCGGTACTTGGAGCCGGCGACCAGGGCGGCCAGATCCAGCGTGTAGATCTGTTTGTTCTTCAGCAGCTCCGGGACCTCGCCTTTATTGATCCGGGCGGCCAGGCCCTCGACCACGGCGGTCTTGCCGACCCCGGGCTCCCCGAGCAGCACCGGGTTGTTCTTGGTGCGGCGGGAGAGGATCTGCATGATCCGCTCGATCTCGGTCTCGCGACCGATCACCGGGTCGAGCTTGCCCTCCTCGGCGAGGCGGGTCAGGTTGCGGCCGAACTGGTCGAGCAGTTTCGAAGACTTTTTGCCCTCGCCCTGACCACCGCCGCCACCACCGCTGCCGCTGCGACGGCCACCGGGGCCGGAGAGCATGCGGATCACCTCGTTGCGGATCTTGTCCGAGTCGGCGTCGAAGTCGAGCAGGATGCGGGCGGCGACGCCCTCGTTCTCCCGCACCAGGCCGAGCAGGATGTGCTCGGTGCCGATGTAGTTGTGGCCGAGGCTGAGCGCCTCGCGTAGCGCCAGCTCCAGCACCTTCTTGGCGCGCGGGGTGAACGGGATCTGACCGGAGGTGACCTCCTCGCCGGAGCCGACGATGCGAACGACCTGCGAGCGAACCCGTTCGACGGTGATGTCGAGCGACTCGAGCACGCGCGCGGCAAGGCCCTCCTCCTCGCGGAGGAGACCGAGCAGGATGTGCTCAGTGCCGATGTAGTTGTGCTTGAGAGTCCGGGCCTCCTCCTGCGCTAGGACGACGACCTGACGGGCTCGCTCGGTGAATCGCTCGAACAAAGTGCAAACCTCTTCTTGGTCGAACCCGGGTGGCCCGGGTTACTACCGGTAGGCACCTCATCAATCCTGTTCGGTATCGGAAGGCGCCCTTGTGTCCCTTAACTCTACCGAGCGCGTCAGTCCGGCTCGGTGCGCCACTCGTGCGCTAAGAGCGGGGTTTCCTGCAGAAGAAGACCCAATTTCGCCCTAAAGCAGGCATTAAGCCGCGATTAGGATCCCGCCGTGTCCGCTTCCCCGCTCGCCCGCTTCGCCAAGAGCCACGGCCTCAGCTACGCCGAGAGCGCCGATTTGCCCACCCAGGGCGCCACCCTGAACCAGGGCAGCGGCAAGGTCGAGGGGGCCGCGACGGGGTCCCTGCCGGGCGGGATCGAGGGGACCCTGGTCCGCTTCACCTATGTCTACAAGTGGACCGGCTCCGACAACCACACGCGGGAAGAGGAGCGGCCGTTCACGCTGGTGGTGACGAAGATCCCGGAGAGCATCGGCTTCGTCCCCTTCCTCGGCTTCTCCGGGCCGGCCAGCAACCTCGATGAGAACGCCGGCGGCGAGGACATGGTGCCGATCGAGATGCAGCACGTGAAAGCGCTGAAGGGATACAGCGCCAAGGCGTACAGGGGGATCTCCGAACGCTGGCTGGCGCAGCTGCTCTCGCCGGCGATGGTCCAGTGGCTGGGACGCTGCGATGCCGATTTCGGCTTCGAACTCTCCAGCGGCGTCTTGGTCGCCGGCCGCGGCGGCTACCTCGAGGATCCGGCGAAGCTGGAAGCGGTCTGCAAAGACGCCGCCTACCTGGCCAACGCGATCCGCGAAGAGTCGCTGGAGGAGGTCGGGACCGGCGGCGAGTCCGAAGCGGCCCGCGACGTCCGCTTCGCCGACCCGCAGACCGAGGCCGCGCTGGCGGCGGTGCCGATCCCCTCCCCAGCCGACGCCTCCGCCGCCCGGGCCGAGTTCGCCGGCCACCTGCGCGGCTCCGCCGCGACCTGGCTACGGGCGCTCCGCTCGGGGGTACTCTGGACCCTGGTCTTCAACGTCCCGGCCGTCGCGATTCCGATCGTGCTCATCGCCAACGACCTGATCGTGCCGCTGGCGATCTTCGAGGGGGCGCTGATCGCCTTGATCGCCTTCTTCTCGTTCCGCGCCCGGGTCCGCAACGGCGCCCAGAAGCTCGCCGCGGAGGCCTTCTACCGCGCCTACGCTGCCGACCGCGAACTGACCGTCGAGGAACCGCTCGGCTTCCTCGCCACCCACGCCGAAGCCGAGCTCAGCTTCAAACCCGACCGCGTCTTCAGCGGCGTCCTCCCGGGCGGGATGAGTGGCGCCCTCGCCATGGCCGGCGAAGGCGCCAAGCGCTCGGACCGCGTCGCCGTCATCGCCGGCCCCCGCGGCCCGGTCGCCGAAGCCGAGCTGCAAGCCGAGGAGCCCGGCCTCTCCGCCGCCACCCTCGACGACTACGCGAAGAGCCTCAGCGCCGAAGTCGCCGAAGACATCGCGACGCGGCCGAACTAGGGACGGGGGGCCAACCCGCAGACCTCCGTGGGCAGGTAGGTCTGCGGGTTGGCCCCTGTGCTCGTTCCGGTCCGACTTCCTCCCGCTATGCGGGCCTAACTCGGCCCGGAACCATCCACTCCTTTCTCCGGTCCGACTTTTCCGCGAATACCGCGGTTAACTCGGACCCGAAACCGCCACGCCGGGAACACGCGCACTTCCCCGTTGCCCGTGGGGCCGGGGGGCGGCCCCGCCCGGCGGTCCACGCCGGGGCCAGGAGGACAGCGGGGG
>Ga0081539_10002028_pt1 | contig 30520 bp, 25 predicted proteins | sample TabmetS4T2R2_FD_71023 | JGI IMG/M metagenome (GOLD analysis project Ga0081539, IMG submission 71023) | Tabebuia heterophylla rhizosphere microbial communities from the University of Puerto Rico - S4T2R2 | ecosystem: Host-associated > Plants > Roots > Rhizosphere ... | reverse complement strand
TTCCTGCGAGGAGGGTTGGGGTGGCGCGGGAGGCACCGATCGTCCTATCAGGAAGTCCGGGTCGTGTCGGGCGGCGCCGATCCACCTGGGAGGAAGTTCCGGTGGCGTCGCAGGGGCACTGATCTTCCTGCGAGGAGGTTCCGGTGGCGTCGAGGGCCCCGATCCTCCTATCAGGAAGCCCGGGTCGCGTCGGGCGGCGCCGATCCACCTGGGAGGAAGTCTAGGTGGCGCCGCCGGGGCACTGATCTTCCTGGGAGGAATTTCAGGTGGCGCAATGGGCACCGATCCTCCTGCGAGGAAGCCTGGGTGATGTCGGCGGGCAATGGGAGCCGGCAGGACGTTCGGGTGGCGTCAACGGACACGATCAACGGCTTCGGCCACTCACGACCACAGCGGCCACGGCTCGGCCCGAGCTGACCGATGCTCCGCCAAACGACGCACCGGAGGCGTCAGCGGTCCATCTTGCTGCCGGAGATAGTCGACCGCCGATGCTTCTGGTTCACGGCGGCTCGTCCGCCCGCCAGAGGCGTACAAACGGTGCATATGGCGATTAGTCGCCCCTCCCTACTGCCTTCTTGTAGAGCTATGGCTCTATTTCGACCACAGCTATCCAAGGTCCATAAAAGGGCTCCAGACAAGTTACGTATAACGCCCAAATTGCGGGATAGGTCGAGTCTGGGCGCGATCTGCCCCATAGAACGAAAGGGCTTCACAACTCCACGATCGCGGGGGCCTGGACAGGGTTGGTGCAGCACCGACGGCAGGTACAGGCGAACCTTTAGAAAATCTTGCTTCTGCATTGATCCCGTTTGCCGTCCCGCCCGTAACTCAGGTGAACGGGAAAGCGCCAACAGGAGGACTCGATGCATGCGTCAGTCGTGGAGCGACTCACGCCGGACAGGGTGTGCGTGATGACGCGGCAGCGATCCGGAGGACGGTGGCAGGCTCTCGACGGAGGCCGTGGTGGAGATAATGATGGTGCGGTGATTCCGCGACAGGCTCCCCGGCACGAGGCAGCTCCGAGCTCAGCGGACCACGAGGACACGCTGGTCCGGATGCTCTACGAGCAGCATGCGGGGCCATTGCTGATGTTCGTGTTGCGGCTGACCGGCGGTGATCGGCAGCGCGCCGAGGACATCGTCCAGGAGACCCTGCTCCGCGCCTGGCGCAATGCGCACCGGCTCGGCACGCAGGGTCAGCAGTCGCTCCGGCCATGGCTGGTGACCGTGGCGCGGCGGATCGCGATCGACGATCACCGCAGCACGAGCGCCCGGCCGGCGGAGACGTACGACCGCGAGCTGGAGAGCTTTCCGAGCACGGCGGACGACACCGATCGGGTGCTCCAACTCATGACGGTGACCGATGCGTTGAAGGCGCTCAGCCAGCCACATCGGGAGATCCTCGTCGAGACGTACTTCAGAGGCCGGACCGTTCCGGAGGCGGCGGATGTGCTCGGCCTGCCCCTCGGTACGGCCAAATCCCGGGTGTATTACGCGCTGCGGGCCCTGCGTATGGCTTTGCAGCAGCGGGGGGTGACGGCATGACCCAGCAAGAGCACTTCGATGTGGCGGCGTACGCGCTGGGCGTACTCGACGAGCACGACGCGGCCCGCTTCGAGGACCACCTGGTCGAATGCACGGCCTGCGCCGTGGAACTCGAATCCTTCCTCGAGGTCGCGGACATCCTCGCCGACGTCGACGCGGTCGCCCTGGTGACGACGGAGGAATCCGGCAAGGACGGACTCCTGCTGAAGAAGATGATCGGCGAGGTGAGACGGGATCGTCGCCGCGCGCACAGCCGTCGGCTGTACTCGCTGGCCGCAGCGGTGATCGTCTTCGCCATGCTGGCGATCGGCGCGCTGTTCGCAGGCGGCCGGTGGTTCGGTCCCGATCAGCAAGGACCGCCCACGGCTCAGCGGTCGAGCGGTCCGACCCAGCTCGACCCGCTGCCACTCGACGAAGGCGTCGGGATCGGCGGCACGGAGCTGGAAGGCGAGCAGGTGGCCAACACCGACGCACGCAGCGGGGTGCGGCTCAACGCCGCGATGGCGCCCAAGGACTGGGGTACCCAGGTGCAGTTCGCCATCTCCAACATCAAGGGGCCGCTGACCTGCCGGCTGGTCGCGGTTCGCACCGACGGTGGCTCCGAGGTGCTCTCCACCTGGACGGTGGCAGACGAGGGCTGGGGCACGGCCGCCCGGGAAGAGGTGTTGGTGCTGGCCGCGGTCACGGCGCTTCCGCGCGCGGACATCGCCTACCTGCAGGTGCAGTCGGTGGACGCGAATGGTGCCACCAAGACGCTGGTGACCGCACCTTAAGGAATTCGTAAACAATTGAGCCCGGCCTGGTGGCCGGGCTCAATTACTTCCGGCGTACGGCTCGATACGCTCGGTGCGAGAATCTACGCAGGGCTGTTCATTCACGAACTACCCGCGCGTACGGCTCAAACCAAAAACCGAAATTGACCGGGCGAATTTTCAACCACAGGTCCATCCTCCACGTACTACTTCGCGGAATCGCTGATAGACGGCCGACGTGGAGGGCACAGTGGTTTGGGATAAGCGAAGGTTGACGGTCGTCGGCGGCGCCATCGCGGCGGCCCTCGCGCTGCCCGGCTGCGCACCGGCCGGCTACAACTCGGCGAACTACGGTGGCGGATCCGCCATCGACCCGGCCGCCAACGCGGTCGAGGCTTCGCCCACCGCCGAGCCCGCGCCGGGCGAGTCGAATCCCGCCGGGAAGGGCACCCTGAAGCTGGCGGCGGACGACATCACCAGCGAGCTGACCGGCACCGCGGTCAAACGGATGGGCAAGGTCGTGGTGGACCAGGAGGGCTTCGTGCTCTACCGCTTCGACGGCGATCAGATCAAGCCCGAGGTCACCTCCAACTGCACGGGCGATTGCGCAAAGATCTGGCCGCCGGCTCTCACCGAGGACGGCGAACCACAGCTTGACGGCGTCGACCCGGACGACGTGGGCGCCGTGACCCGAGCCGACGGCACCAAACAGTTGACCATCGGCAAATGGCCGGTCTACCGCTACGCCGGCGATGAGAAGGCCGGCCAGTGGCGCGGTCAGAACGTGTCCGCGAAGTGGTTCGTGGTGAAACCCGACGGCACCAAGAACCTCACCTGCCTACCGCGCGCCTCCAAGCCGATCGCGCCGCCCGCAGACGAAGACGAGGCCGCCCAGGACGACGAATCGGCCGACTCCGGTTCCGACTACAGCTATTGATCGGCAGATTCCCGCCGTTCTTTATCGGTAGCCATTCGTCGGAGGTGTGGAAAGATGATTACCGCCCGTTCCTGCGGCCGGCTCTGCCGTTGGCTTGTGAGCGCTACGGCAATGGTCCTGGTTTTTCTCTCGGCTCCGACCGGACCGGCTCACGCGGGGCCGGCGCCGGTGCCGATCCCGTCCAGCGACGGCCTCTCCGACAAGGGCGTCGGCGCGGTGACCGCGGCCGACCGGGACTTCGTGGTGAAGGTTCGGCTGGCCGGGCTCTGGGAGATTCCGGCCGGCAACATGGCCCAGGAGAAATCCATGGACCTGCGGGTCCGGAGGATCGGCAAGTCCATCGCCGAGCAGCACGTCGTACTCGATTCGCTGGACCTCGCGGTGGCGAAGAAGCTCGGTATCGCGCTGCCGAACCAACCCAACGCGGACCAGCGGGGCTGGCTGGCCGAGATGCGGGCCGCGAACGCCACCACGTTCGATCAGATCTTCATCGACCGGCTGCGGGCCGCCCACGGCAAGATCTTCCCGGCGATCGCCGCGATCCGGTCCGGCACCCGCAACGACTCGGTCCGCCGACTGGCCCAGCAGGCCAACCAGTTCGTCATGACGCACATGACGCTGCTGGAGAGCAGCGGGCTGGTCGACTACGGCGCGCTGCCCACGGCACCGCCGCCGGCCCCCAACGCGGGACCGGTTCCGGTGGACGGGCAGATGCTCGCCGCCGCGACCGGGACCGCAGGCGTACCGGGGATGAACACCTCGGTGATCCTCGTCGTCCTGGCCGTCGCGCTCCTCGCCGGCGTAGTCACCACCATGCGCATCTTCCGAACACGGTAACTCCGCGAGCGGTACCGGTCTGGCCAGCTGACCAGGCCGTCCGTGACACCCCTCGGCTGGCTCTACCGCCCGCCACGGTCGTTGAAGAAAGGGTTTCCCATGCGAAGGTCCAAGTACCGGCGCGCGGCCTCTCGGTCCCCGAAGTGGTTCACCGGGCGCCGCCGGGTGGTCGCCGCGGCCGCCACCCTGGTGGCGTTCGGCGGCATCGTCACCGTCACCCAGGTGACGGACGCCAGTACCAGCCGGTCCCAGCAGCGCGCCCTGGACGCCTGTGACGAGCTTGAGCCGCCGAACCAGACCGGGCTCTCCACGGAGACCAAGCAGGGCACCTACACCACCAGCCGTGGTCGATTCACCCAGCACTCCGACGACGGCGCCAGTGACGTGCCGACCACTGAAGAACTGCGTGCACGCTGCCGCCAGTGGGTCATGCAGAACGTCAGCAACGACGGCGGAGGCAGCGTGGCGTCCACCCCGGCCGCGGTCGAGCCCACCGACGAGCAGGCCAGCGCGCCGAGCGAGGGGCAGAGCAGCGCACCGAGCGAGGAGCAGAGCAGCGCGCCGATCGGCGAGCAGAGCAGCGCGCCGAGTGGCGAGCAGAGCAGCGCGCCGAGTGGCGAGCAGAGCAGCGCGCCGAGCGAGGAGCAGAGCAGCTCACCAAGCGGCGAGCAGAGCAGCGCACCGAGCGACGACGGTGGCACGCAGGACCCCAGCACCCCACCGCCCGGGGCCGGCTTGGGCGTCTTGACCAACAGCTGCGACACCAGCAACCTCGACCCGCACGACGGTTTTCAGCGCGGCGATCGGTGCGTCTCCACTCAGTTCGGTGAGGTAGGCGCCGCCGCCAACAACCCCTCGCTGCTGATCGTCGAGGCACCGCGCCGGGTCGCCGTCAACACGCCCTTCACCATGCGGGTGAGCACCCGCAACCTGATCCGCGACCGGTTCCTCGCGGCCGGTCAGGGCGGCTACTACGTGGAGAGCTCGGTGCTGCAGGACGGCATCGTCCGCGGTCACTTCCACACCGCCTGCCGCATCCTGTCCGGCACCGACCAGGCGCCCGATCCGGCCCCGGTGCCGGCGTTCTTCGTGGCGACCGAGGACCGGCAGGGAGGCCGTACTCCGGACACCGTGAGCATCCAGGTGCCGGGCATCCCGACCGAGGGTACCGCGCAGTGTGCGTCGTGGGCGGGTGACGGTTCGCACCGCATTCCGATGATGGAGCGCGCCAACCAGACTCCGGCGTTCGACGCGGTTCGCATCCAGGTCGGGGGCCGCCGCAGCTGAGCGGCCGCGTACGAGTACAAACGTGTGCCCTTCGATGGCCCGGACCGGGAACGCGTCCGGGCCATCGGCGTGGCCCTCCGGTGTGGGCAGCCGGGCGCGGAGATGGCACAGTGGCCGGGGTGAGCGCGACCACGGTGACCCGCACGATGACTCCGCCGGAGCGTTATCACTTCCGCGGCTCGGTGGGTTCCTTGATCGCCGTCCGATACGACCCGTGCGCCCGTTTCGAGGCGGGTGACTTCTGGCTCGCCGCGCGTACCCCGGACGGTCCTGGCTCTTTGCGATTGGCCCTATCCGGCCGAGAGCTCGTCGCAACCGCCTACGGCGCGGGCGCGGCGTGGCTGGCCGAGCGCGCGGACGCGATCGCCGGACTGCGCGACGAGGTGCGGGATTTCCCGGCCTTGGCGGCGCGGCATCCGCTGGTCGCGCACCTGGCCAAGACCTTCGCCGGGGTACGGATGCCGGCCAGCGGCCTGATGTTCCACCGGCTTCTCCGCGCCGTTCTGGAGCAGAAGGTCAGCGGCAAGGAGGCGCACCGGGCGTACCGCATGGTGGTCAAGCACTTCGGCGAGCCGGCACCGGGACCGGTCGAGTTGACCTTGCCGCCCGACCCGGCTGCGGTGGCGGCGACTCCGTACTGGACGTTCCATCCGTTCGGTGTGGAGCAGCGCCGTACCCAGGCCCTGCTGCGTGCCGCGCTGGTCGCGGACCGGCTGGAAGGATGCGTGTGCACCGAGGAGGCCACCCGGCGGCTGATCGCCGTGCCGGGCATCGGCAAATGGACCGCTGCCGAGGTGGTCCGCACCACGTACGGCGACGCCGACGCCGTGAGCGTCGGGGATCTCCACATTCCGAACACCGTGGCATGGGCGCTCGCCGGCGAGCCACGTGCCGACGACGACCGGATGCTGGAACTGCTCGAACCGTTTCGCGGACACCGCGGCCGGGTGTGCGAGCTGCTCGCCGCCGCCGGGATCATGGCGCCCCGGTACGGCCCGCGCCGGCCGGTCCGCTCATTCGCGAAGTTCTGAGCCGGTCTCCGCCCGCCGTCCTGCGATGCCGGCGCCGGGTCGCTAGCGTGAGCCCTTCTTGGTCGGTATCGGCGAGGGACGTGCGGAAATGGGTGGGATGGGCGGCGAGATCGTCCTGGTTCTCGTGCTGGTGCTGGTCAATGCGGCCTTCGCGGGCAGCGAGATGGCCCTGGTGCAACTGCGTGACAGCCAGGTGCAGCGGCTTGAGCGGCAGTCCCGGCGCGGGCGCGTGCTGGGCCGGCTCACCCGCGATCCCAACCGGTTCCTGGCCACCATTCAGATCGGCATCACCCTGGCCGGCTTTCTGGCCTCGGCGGCCGCGGCGGTGTCGCTCTCCGCGCCGCTGGTGGAGCCGCTCGGCTTCCTCGGCGCGGCCGCCCAGCCGACCGCCATCGTGCTGGTCACCGTCGTCTTGACCTTCGTCACGCTGGTGCTCGGCGAGTTGGCGCCGAAGCGGATCGCGATGCAGCGCACGGAGGGCTGGGCGCTGGTCGTGGCCCGCCCGCTGGACATCCTGTCGATGATCTCCCGGCCCGCCGTCTGGTTGCTGGGCGCGGCGACCGACCTCGTGGTGCGGCTGGTCGGTGGGGACCCGAGGGCCCAGCGCGACGAGGTCAGTACCGAGGAGATCCGCGACATGGTCGCCGCCCAGCAGGACTTCTCCGCCGAGCAGCGGACCATCATCAGTGGCGCCTTCGAGATCGCCGACCGGATCCTGCGCGAGATCCTGGTGCCGCGCCGTGACGTGCTCACCCTGCCCAGCGGTACGAAGGCTCCGGAGGCGCTGCGCCTGCTGATCGACGGCGGCCACTCCCGGGCACCGGTGGTCGGCCCGGCCGGCCTGGACGACGTGGTCGGCGTGGTGCACCTACGCGACCTCGTCGATGCGCCCGGGCCGGTGGACGCCCTGGCCAGGCCCGGTTTGTTCCTCCCCGAGACGCTGCGGGTCTCCGACGCGCTGCGCCAGCTGCGGTTGGAACGCCAGCAACTGGCCATGGTGGTCGACGAACGCGGCGCCATCGACGGCATCATCACCATGGAGGACCTGGTCGAGGAGATCGTCGGTGAGATCTACGACGAGACCGATCGGGACGTGCAGGCGGTGGTTCGTGAGCCGGACGGCGCGTTGTTGATGCCGGGTTCGTTCCCGGTCCACGATCTGCCGGACATCGGCTTCGACGCGGGCGGGCCGGACGAGGGCGACTACACGACGGTCGCCGGAATGGTCCTGGCGGCGCTCGGGCACATCCCGAGCGAGCCCGGCGAGGTGGTCGACCTCCCGGAGTTCACCGCCGAAGTGGTGGAGGTGACCGGGCGGGCGATCACCCGGATCCGGCTGCGCCCGACCGCCCGCCCGGACGATGAGGACCGGAGCTAGCGCCGCTGGCGGGTGGCCTCGTACAGGACGACAGTCGCCGCGGTGGCCGCGTTCAGGGAACTCGCCGCACCGGTGATCGGGATGCGCACGATCTCGTCGGTCGCAGCGCGCCATCCCGCGCTGAGTCCGTGTGTCTCGTTGCCGATCAGAACGACCCGCGGGCCGCGCAGGTCGTACTGGTCTATCTCCACCGGGCCGTGCTCGTCGGTGCCGACGATCTGCACGGGCAGGCCGTCCGCGCGCAGGCCGGCGACCCAGTCGACCACTTCGCGATGCGAGTCCACGCGTATCACCGGCACCGCGAACAACGACCCGGTACTGGCCCGCACCGCCTTGGGATCGTACGGGTCGGCGGCATGGCCGGTGATGATCACTGCGGAGGCGTCGAACGCGTCGGCCGAGCGGATCAGGGTGCCGATGTTGCCGGGCGTGGTGGGCCGGTCGAAGACGACGGTGAGCAAGCGCGGCCCCACCGGCACCCGCTCCATGCTGTCCGCCGGGAGCGCCACCACGGCGAGCAGTTCGGGCAGCTCGTCATGCTTTTCGCCGAGTTCGGCGATCAGCTCCTCGGCCATCGCCACCGGCGTCGCGCCGGCCCGGTCGAGCATGTCGCGCGCCCAGCCGGACAACGCCCGCCGATCCGGGTAGAGCAGCGCATTGATCGTCCAACCGTGCTCGAGGGCCAGCGTGATGGGCCGGACGCCGTGGACGATGAACTCGCCCGCGCGCTGCCGCTTGGTCCGATTGGTGAGCAAAGCCTGCCACTGCTGGAAGCTCGCGTTGCGGGTGGAGACCTTCATCGGCCCAGACAGTACTCGCCGGGACGGTGCACACTGGCCATGTGGCATTCACCTTGACGATGGACTGTGGCGGTGGCGGCATCAAGGGCTCGGTGCTCGATGACGCGGGCACCATGCGTGCGCAGCCGTTGCGCGTACCCACGCCGTACCCTTTGCATCCTGATCTTTTCGTCAAGACGCTGGTCGGGCTCGGCGGACGGCTGCCGACCGCGGACCGGGTCACCGTGGGCATGCCGGGCATGCTGCGTCACGGAGTGGTGGTGGCGACCCCCCACTATGTGACCCGCAGCGGGCCGCGGACGAAGGTGGATCCCGACCTGGTGGACGCGTGGCACGGCTTCGACGCGCGGACCGCATTGGCCGAGGCGTTCGGGTTGCCCACATTGGTGCTCAACGACGCCGAGGTGCATGGCGCCGGTGTGGTCGCCGGTACCGGCTGCGAGCTGATGCTGACGTTCGGCACCGGGCTGGGCTGCGCGCTCTTCGACGGCGGTGCCCTGGCCCCGCACATGGAGATGTCGCAGGCGCCGGTGCGATGGGGGATGAGTTACGACACCTACATCGGCGAGCACGAGCGTCGCCGGCTAGGCGACGCGCTCTGGTCGCGCCGGGTGCGCAACGTCGTCGAAGGGCTCCGTCCGGTCTACCTGTGGGACCGGCTCTACCTGGGCGGCGGCAACTCCCGGTTGATCACGCCGACCCAGCTGGCCCGGATGGGCGACGACGTGGTGGTGGTGCCCAACACGGCGGGCATCGTCGGCGGTGTCCGCGCCTGGCAGCTCGGATTGAGCCCGCAGCGCTGACGATTGCCTCGGGGTGCGCCGGACCGGTCCGCCGCAGACCTGCCACACGGTCGTATGCCGGATCTTCACGCTCTCCAGGGCCGCGGACACCGGAACGTCGTAGGACGCCCTCTCGATCATGCCGTCGGTGGGCAGGTACGCCCGGCCGGGATCGCCGACCAGGACCAGTGTGCCTCGCCCGGCCGCCCGCCGCAGAAACCGGAGCACCCGACCGGCCATCGCGCGGCTGTAGAAGACGTCACCGGCGAGGATCACGCCGTACTGATCGTGGGTGTCCACCAGATCGCCCTCGACGCAGCGCAACCGGACCTCGTTGGCTTCGGCGTTGGCCTGTGCCGCGGCCAGCGATAGCGGATCGATGTCGTTGGCCGTGACCGGCCGCGCCCCAGCCCGGGCCGCCGCGATCGCCACCAGGCCGGAACCGGTGGCGAGATCCAGCACCGCGCGACCCGTGACCAGTTCGGGCGAGTCCAGCACATGCCGGGCCAGCGCCTGGCCACCCGCCCAGGCGAAGGCCCAGAACGGCGGCGGTTGCTCACCCTTCCCACCCCTCTCGGTTTCCTCCCACAGCGCGATCGGCTCCTCGGCCTGATACAGCCGGACCTCAGGAACGAACGGGACCGGGGCCAGCCGGGTGTGGGCGCGGACGAAATCGACGGTCACCCGACCAGTTTCCCTCAGCTATCGCGCGGCCCAACCGATCAGGAGCAAGTCGGGGTGAACCGAGAGGAGCAGGATGCCGACACGGCTGGCAGCCGTCCTCTTCGGCGGTTGGATGGCGGCTCTGGGCGTCGCCTTCTGCTCGGGGCCGGCCTGGCAGACTCCGGTTCGGCTGGTCGCCGGCGCCTCAGCGGCGCTCGCCATCGGGCTTGCCGCACGGCGGCACCGGCCAACCCCTGCCCTGCCGTGGCGCCTGCTCGCCTTGACCGTCGCGCTCTCCTCGGTGGGCACCGCTCTGTCCGCAGGACGGGACGAGGCCGGCTGGTCGACGCACGCCGGCGGATGGTTGCTGCTCACCGTCTACCCGCTGCTCGCCCTGGTGCTGTTGATGTTCGTACGGATGCGCACCGGCGACGACCCGGACCCGGGCGGCGTGCTTGACGCACTCACGGTGACGTCCGGTGTCGCCTTGCTGGCCTGGGCGTACGCCATCGCCCCGCACCTGCGTCAGATGGATCTGACGGTCACCGGCGATTGGGTCGCGATCGCGTTCCCGGTCGGCGATCTGCTTTGCACGGCCGTGCTGATCAGGCTGTTGACCACCTCGGGCCGCCGCCTGCCTGCCACCGGTCTGCTGGTTGCCGGCGTCCTGGCCATGGTCATCGAGGACATCGCCGGCAACCTGGTGACGCTGCGCGGCGCTGTGGAGATCTCGACCGCCGTCGGCCGTATCCCGCTGTACGCCGCGGTGGGCCTGGCGGCCCTGCACCCGTCGATGACCGAGCTGACCCGGCCGGTCGCGGTCCAGCCCAGCGACCTCAGCCGGCTGCGGCTGGTGCTGCTTGCGATCGCCTCCCTGATCGCGCCGACTATCATGATCATCGAGGTGTGGCGTGTCGGGGTGGTGCCCGACCTGATCGTGATCGGCGCGCTGAGTGCGCTGACCTTCCTGCTGGTGCTGGTCCGGATGGCCGGCATCATGGCCAGCCATCGGTTCGCCGTGGCCCGGGAACGCGGCCTCCGCGAGGCGTCCCTGGCACTGGTGTCCGCGGCCGACCCGGAGGAAGTCGGCGACGCGGTGCGCAAGGCGGTCGCCCGGCTGCTGCCCGCCGACGTGCCGCACGGCGTGGTGCTGGCAATGGCGGTCACACAGGCCGATCAGCCGGTGGCCAATGCGGTCGCCGCCCAGGCCGTACTGGACCGCGCCTCCGGCACGGCCGCCCGCCTGGTGCCGACGCGGGAGATCGACTGGGCGGTGGCGGTCCGGCTCACCCAGTTCAACACGGTGCTGCGCTGCCCGATGGTGCTGCAGGACCGCCCGACCGGCGACCCGTTGCTCGGCGTCCTGCACGTCGGCGGCCCGGCCTGGGCCCTGCAGGGTCTCCGGCAGTCCCTCGAGGTGCTCGCCACCCAGGCGGCGCTGGCCATGGAACGGATCGAGCTGAGCGAAGAGGTGACCCGGCGTAACAGCGAGACATACTTCCGTACGCTCGTGCTGAACACCTCGGACGTGATCCTGATCGTCGACGACGAGGACCGCGTCCGGTACGCCAGCCCGTCCGCCACCGCGGTGCTCGGCGGTGACCCCGTCGGCGTGCCGATCTACGACGTCATCCACCCGGTGGACCGGCGGCGGCTGGCCGATCTGCTGCACGCGGTGCGCGCCGGCCAAGGGTTGAGCCTGCCCTCGTCGGAGAACCGGAACAGAGCCTACGAGCAGGGCATGGACTTCCGCGCGCTGGACCGCAGGCGTACCGAGGTGACCGTCGAACTGCACTGCCGGGACCTGCGCGGTGATCAGAGCGTGGCGGGGCTGGTCGTCACCATGCGTGACGTCACCGAGCGCCGCCAGCTCGAACGTGAGCTCACCCACCAGGCCTTCCACGACTCGCTGACCGGGCTGGCCAACCGGGTACTGTTCGCCGATCGCCTGGAGCATGCCCTGGCCCGGGGCGCCCGGGACGGCTCGGTCGTCGGCGTGCTCTTCATCGACCTGGACGACTTCAAGATCGTCAATGACACGCTCGGCCACGCGGTCGGCGACCAGTTGCTGATGGCAGTGGCCGGCCGGATCGCCGGCGCCCTGCGCGCGGACGACACCGCGGCACGTCTGGGGGGTGACGAATTCGCGGCGCTCGTGGAGAACGTGCAGGATCCGGGTGCGGTCGAGGAGACCGCAACGCGAATCCTCGCCGCTCTCGCCGAGCCGATCATGGTGGACGGCGAGGCGCTGCAGGCGGTGGCCAGCATAGGTATCACCACGACTCCCGAGGCGGACACCGCGGCGGCGCTGCTGCGACAGGCCGACCTGGCACTGTACGTCGCCAAGGGCGCCGGCAAGAACCAGTGGCGCCGCTACCAGTCCCACCTGCACGGCGCGATGGTGGAGCGGCTCGAGCTCCGTTCCGCCCTGGACCACGCGGTAAACGAGGGCCACTTCCTGCTGCAATACCAGCCCATCGTCGACCTGGTGACCGACGCGGCGGTCGGCTTCGAAGCGTTGGTCCGCTGGCACCACCCGCAGCGCGGGGTGATCGCGCCAGACCAGTTCATCGAGGTGGCCGAGGAGAGTGGGCTCATCGTGCCGATGGGCCGGTGGGTGCTCGACCAGGCGCTACACACGGTCGCCCAGTGGCAGCGGATCCTGCCGGCCGGCCACCGCCCGTACGTCAGCGTCAACGTCTCGGTGCGGCAGGTCCGCGAATCCGGGTTCGTCGATCAGGTCCGGGCATCGCTGGGCTACGCCGGCGTGCCGGCCCAGGCGCTGATGCTGGAGATCACCGAGACCCTGCTGATGGGCGACGACGAGCAGATCTGGGCGGATCTCGCGGTGCTGCAGGAGATGGGCGTACGGATCGCGATCGACGACTTCGGCACCGGCTACTCATCGCTGGGCTATCTGCGCCAGCGCCCGATCGACGTGGTGAAGATCGACAAGACCTTCATCGACGAGATCGTGGACGACCCGCAGCAGATGACGCTGGTGTCCGGCATCATCAGCCTGGCCCACTCTCTGAACCTCACTGTGGTTGCCGAGGGCATCGAGAGTGAACGCCATCGGGACGTGCTCGCCGATCTCGGCTGCCCGCTCGGCCAGGGTTATCTGTACTCGGCCCCGGTCGGCCCGACCGAGGCGCTGGCCATGCTCACCGAACTGGAGCAGGTGGCCGCCTGACCGTGCGGGCAGCGCCGAGGTGCTCAGTAGCTCATCAGTAGCTCAATCAGTAGGGATTCCCCGAGCCGGGCAGCCGCCCCCGGATCAGCCCGCCGAGGCGCCCGGGCAGGCTGGAGTCGCCGGAGAGCGGCGGCGTGTCGGCGTGCGCACGGTCCGCGAGGCCTCCGACGAGCTCGAGCAACGTCGCGACCGAGTCGTGCTCGGGGCGCCAGCCGAGCTCGCGCGCGATCCGGTCGCAGGACATCAGCGGCGCCTTGAGGCCGAGCTCGACCCAGCCGGCGTCGACCGGCTGTAGCCGTAACCACCAGGTCAGCGAGGCCGCGGCGTGCAGCACCACACCGGGCGTGGGAATCTGCACTCCCCGGAACACCGACGCCGCCACAGCCGGGTCCAGGACCGGTGATGCGGCCACGTTGAAGGCACCGCGCACGTCAGACCGCAGAATCCGGGCGTAGGCGTCGGCCACGTCGTCGGCGTGCACGGCCTGCATCCGCAGCCGGGGATTGGCCGGGATCACCGGGATGCGGCGGTACTTCAGGAGTCGCGCGGGCAGCAGGGGCCCGGCGAAGTACCGGCCGATCTCTGTGCCGCTGTGGCGCTGAAAGATCAGGCCGGGTCGCAGCCGCACCACACGCAGCGCCGAATGGTCCGCCTCGATCCGATCCAGCAGGCCCTCGACCAGAGCCTTATGGCGGCTGTACGAGGATTCCAGCACGCCCGTCCGGGGCCAGTCCTCGGTGACGTACGCGTCCTTGGGCCCCGGCGCGTAAACCCCGACCGACGATGCGAACACCAGCGCCGGCACACCGGCCCGGACGGTCGCGGCGGCAACGTTGCGGCTGCCCAGCACGTTGGTGCGGTAGAGCGTCCGCCGGTCGTGACTGGGCTGGATCTGCCAGGCGAGATGCACGACCGCGTCAGCGCCGTGGAACGTCTCGGCAAGGTCGGCCACCGAAGCGGTGCCGACATCGTGCGCGTGCCAGTCCAGCCCGTCCGGCGGCGGCAGTCGGCGGGCCACGCCGACGATCTCGACATCCGGCTCCCGGCGCAGCCGGCGGACCAGGGCTGTCCCGGCGTTACCAGACGCGCCGACGATCACTACACGCATGCCGATGGCGTACCCGGTGGTTGGGGGTTGAATCGGCGTTGCCGCGGGGCGCCGGCCTGCTACCGGGTCTCCAGGTTCTTGGCGGCGGCGGCCTTGCCGGCGTAGATCCGGTCGGTGACGAACGGTAGTGCGTTGGAGAACAGCACTGCCGCGCGGTACTTGGCCGGCACGATGACGCGTCGCCGGGGCCGGGCCAGCGCGCTCTCCACGGCCGCGGCCACGACCTCCGGACCGGGCAGGTTGCTCCGGTTCCCGGTCAAGGAGGTGGCGATATAGCCCGGCTCGATGAGCGTCACGCCGATGCCGGTGCCGGCCAGTTCGCGGCGTACCGAATCGGTCATGCCCCGCAGCGCGAACTTGGTCGCCGAGTAGGTGCCGCGGATGCCGACCTCGCCCGCCACCGACCCGATATTGATTATCGATCCACGTTGCCTGACGCCTTTGCCCTCGTCGGCGGCGAGGCTCTGCGCCTGCATGATCGGCACGACCGCCCGCATCAACCGGATCGGCGCGCGCAGGTTCACGTCGATCATCTGGTCCACGTCCGCGTCGTCCGCGAGCACCGACGCGACGCCGCCGATGCCGGCGTTGTTGATCAAGGCGTCGATCCGGCCGTTGACCGCCCGGGCACGCTCGACGAGGGCATACACTGCGGCCGGCTGCCGCACGTCGGTCGGCACGACCACCGCCGCGCCGCCATTCGTTTCGACGCGGCGCGCCACCTCGGTCAATTCTTCGATGCGCCGAGCGGCTAACACCAGTGTCATTCCCGGTCTGCCGAGTCGGAGCGCGGTCGCCCGCCCGATGCCGCTCGACGCGCCTGTGACGATGACGACCGCCATGCCTCCCCAATCCCTGCAGAAACGGCGCCGCCGTTGCCGGCGACGCCGTTTCCGGTAGCGATTGACTCTATCGCTTGCTGTGGTACGCCTCGACGATCGAGCTCGGGATGCGACCGCGCTCGGAGACCTCGTACCCGTTTCTGCTCGCCCACTCGCGGATCGCCTGATTCTGATCGCGGCTGGCTCGTCCGGTGCTCGGTACGACACTGCGGCGCCCCCGGGAGTCGCCGCTACTGCGGCCGATCCGGGTCGCCACGTTCAGATACGGGTCCAATGCCTTACGAAGCTTGCCGGCATTCTTCTCAGAGAGGTCGATCGTGTAGTTCACGCCGTCGAGTCCGAACTCGATGGTGCGATCCGCCTCGCCGCCGTCGAGGTCGTCGGTCAGAAGGGTAATTACCTGCTTGGCCATGATGTGTTCCCGCTCCCTGTCACGGCGTCATTTGTTACGACTATGCGCACGCGGCGTTCGGAGCCGCGAAATTCCTGCCGCATTCATTCTGTCTCGTTACTGAGTGCAAAGCAAATTGTCCCATCCGCATGTCGCAATTCACCACGCGGCGTCGCCTCTTCTCGGCCGGCGGCAACGCCGTGAACACCTCAGGCACCGTCCGCGTCTCCGGTGAGCAGAACCTTGATGTGTCTGCCGCGATCCGCGTCACGGAAGGCCTCCGCGGCTTCCGCGAGCGGTCGCGTCGACGTCACGAAATCGGCTGCGGTGACCGTGCCCGCATGCAGCATCTCCATCGCTTCCGCATAGTCCTCCGGCAGGTAGGTGGCGCTGCCCTGGATGCGGATCTGGCTGTCCTGGACGGTGGGCAGCGGGATTGTCACGTCGGCCGCCGGTACGCCCAGCACGACCACCGTCCCGCCCTTGTCGGCAATGCCGATCGCCTGCAGCATTGTGGACTGTTCGGCCACACAGTCGAATACGACGTCGGCGCTCTCGGCCAGCGCCCGCCGTACCTGGTCGATCGCGTCTGCCGCCGAGGCGTCGACCACCGCGTCCGCGCCGAACCGCAGGGCGCGCTCGCGGTTCGCCGTCGACCGGGCGGTCATCACGATCCGCCGGGCGCCGTGCGCGCGGGCCACCCGCAGCAGGAGCAGGCCGATGGTGCCCGCGCCGAGGATGGCGACCGCGCTGTCCCGCAGATCGCCGGCCAGGCGCGCCGCGTGCACCGGCGAGGACAGCGGTTCGATCAGGGCGGCGGTGTGCCAGTCCAGCTCGTCCGGGATGACATGCAGGCGGCGTACGTCGATCGTGAAGTAGTCGGCCATCCCGCCCTGATCGTGGGCGCAACCGAAGAACCGCAGGTTCTCGCAGATGTTCTGCCGTCCATCGCGGCAGTTCTTGCAGTTCCAGCACGGCAGGTAAGGCTCGACGGTGACCCGTTGGCCGGCCGGCAGGTCGCCACCCACGACGACACCGCAGACTTCGTGCCCGGCGGCGTACGGCAGCACGATGAACGGATGCCGGTCGTGCAGCGCGTGTATGTCGGAGCCACAGACGCCGGCCACGGTCATGCGTACGAGCGCCTCGCCCGGCTCCGGCTGCGGCGTCGGTACAGTCTGCACGCTGACACCGCCGATGGTCACGATTACCCGGCGCATTGTCGCCGGCACTGCCTCCGACTTCATACCGCCTAACTTAAGACGCCGCCGCCCTCCCCGCCGATCTTGGACTTTCCAGGTTGTTTCGCCGGATTTGTCCCCTGATTAGTGCAAGATCGTCGAGTCGAGGGTGACCCGGCTCGCCGATCTTGGAGATTCCTAGGTTCGTTGTCTGGGTTGGGACTACTCGACTTCGGAGGTCGACTTGAGCAGGTGTCGGCTCCGGCCCCGGCGGGCACCGATCCTCCTGCTAGGTAGTCCAGTGCCTCTTCTTGCCAGGAAGACCAGTGACGCCGTCTGGCACTGATCCTCCTGCCAGGAAGGGCGGGTGGCCTCGACCGGCACCGATGCTCCTGCTAGGAAGTGCGGGGGGCCTCGACCGGCACCGATCCTCCTGCTAGGAAGTGCGGGTGGCCTCGCCGGGCACCGATCCTCCTGGTAAGAAGTCCGGGGGCGTCGCCGGTCGCTGCCGCATTCTTGTAGAGCTATGGCCGTATTTCGACCGCAAGGCTCCAAGGTCCATAAGACGGCCCGGACAAGTGCCGTATAACGCCCATCGGCGGCACCATCGCGGCCCGTGGCGCCATCCGCAGCCGTGGCGGTGCACGCTTGCGGGAACGAGTACGACACCACTGGGAGTAGTCCGGCCCACCTCGAGTGTCGGACGCTCCGAGCCCGCCCGCGCCACCCGGCGCGTCACGCACGCTCGCCCAGCGCAGCCGCCACCCGTCGGTCACCCCGCTCGCCCGCGGTGTGGTCATGCCTCACGTGGTGACGTTCAGCCAACCCCCGTCGATGTAGTAGGTGGAGCCCACGCAGTAACTCGCCTTCGGGGAACACAGGAAGACGAACAGGTTGGCGATCTCCTCCGGGTCGGCGAACCGGCCGATGGGTGCGTTGTCGTCGGCGATCTTCTGCAGGTAGGACTCCCAGGACTGGTCCGAGTTCGCGGTGAGCAGCTTCGCGGTCTTCTGCCAGTCCGGTGTCATGACCAGGCCAGGGTTCACCGCGTTGACCCGGATGTTGTCCCCGATCAGCTCATTGGCCAGGCACTTGGAGAACATCACCAGGGCCGCCTTGGTGACGTTGTAGATCGGTTCGTAGCCCAGCGGCTGGCTCGCGCAGATCGAGGCGTTGTGCAGGATCACCCCGCCCCCGCGGGCCTTCATCCCCGGCGCGAGGGCGCGGGCCAGGCGGACCGCGGCCATCACGTGCAGATCCCAGTACGACTGCCAGCGCGCGTCCGGAGCATCGAGAATCGTCTCCTCACTGCCGGTGCCCGCGTTGTTGATCAGGATGTCCGTGCCGCCGACCAGTTCGCCGACCGCCTCGACCAGCCGGTCGGCGCCGGCCGTGGATCCGATGTCGGCGGCGACCCCGAACGCGCGTACCCCGAAGTCGGTTTTGATCTTATCGGTGACGGCCGTGAGGCGGTCCGCGTCGCGGGCGCACAGCACCAGGTCGGCGCCCTCGGCCGCGAGACCGCGAGCGATCGCCAGGCCGATCCCGACGCTGCCGCCGGTGACCACCGCCACCTTGTTTCTCAGTTGCAGGTCCATCCCGCCTCCTTTTGCCGGCCGATTCAATCGGATCACCTTGCCCCGAGCGTCAGGCCTCGGTCACGTCGATCAGGACCTTGCCGACCGCGTCGTTCTCCACCGCCGCGTGGGCATCCGCCGTCGCGGACAGTGGGAACCGGATCAGCGGCAGCCCGTGCTCCGCGCCGACCGGCAACGCGCCGTCCTTCAGCGCCGCGGTGATGTCCTCGGCCGCGGCGGTCAGCGCGTGCTCACCGACCGTGTAGAGGAGCAGGAACTGGATCCGGGTGTTGAGCACCATGTTCGGCCGCACGTCGAGGGTCATCGTGGATCCGCCGTTGTTCGCGTAGATCGCGATGGTCCCGCGGTTGGCCAGCACCGCGAGGTCGAGCGCCAGGTTCGGCTGTGGCGCGACCTCGGCGATCAGCTGTACGCCGTCGGGCGCCAGCTTGCGGATCTCTGCCGCCGTGTCGTCCTCGCGGTAGTTCACCACGTGGTGCGCGCCGGCCGCTGTAGCCAGCGCGGCCTTTTCCGGGCCGCTCACGGTGCTGATCACGGTCGCGCCGGCCCACCTGGCGAGCTGGATTGCGGCGTGCCCGACCGCACCCGCCCCGCCGGCCACGAGCACCGTCATGCGGTGCAGCGCGCCGGGCCGCAACCGCCGTGGGCCGTCCTCGGCGACGGTCAGCGCCCGGTGCGCGGTGATCGCCGGCACGCCCAGCGTGGCTCCGGCGTCCAATGTGACGTCGTCCGGCAGTTTGACCACATTGGTGGCCGGGAGGACCGTGTACTCCTGCGCGGTGCCGTCCGGACGGCCATGGGCGGCCATGAACGTCCAGACCCGGTCGCCGGTCCGGAACTCCTCCACGCCGGGCCCGACCGCGTCGATCGATCCCGCACCGTCGTGATGCGGGGTCACCTCGGGGAACGGCATCTCCGCGGTGGCACCGGACCGGTTCTTCCAGTCGGTCGGGTTGACCCCCGAGACGACGACGCGGACGCGAACCTCGCCCGGCCCGGGGTCGCGGACCTCCCGGTCGACGAGTTCGAGCACGGACGGGTCGCCGGTCTTGCGATAGACGATCGACTTCATACCCCATGCCTACCCTGCGAGCACTGTTTTCGCAGCGGCATCCCGTGCTGCCGGCTCAGCGTCCGCGCACCGCGAGGCCGTCGGCGGCCCTCTTGCGCAGCACGCTCACGGCCGCCGTCGGCCAGGAATCCGGCCGGTGTCACGCATCGGTAACGCGGGGGATATAGGTGGGCAATGATGTGGGTCTCTACTGCCGTGTGACTCACCACCGGGTAGGGCGCCTAGGTTCCGCCGCCGCCACGCCCGGCCCCTTCCACCGGCGGAGGCGCCCATGGGGCTGCACCACCATCATCCACACGGCGAGCAGACTGACGCGGAACCGACGTTGCACGACCGGTACGGCCCGGAAGCCGCCTACGCCGTCAGCAAGGAGGCGCAGCTTCCCACCACGAAATGGCAGGAGGAGATCGCCCGGGGACTCGAGCTGGGGTTGCCCGGTGCGGACTCGATCAAGGATCGCACCATCCCGACCTTCTCCCGCGGCGAACTACCGCACTTCGCCGGGATCAACACGTTTCTCAAGGCGCCGTACGTCGAGGACGTGCGCCGCTGCGGCGACTACGACGTGGCGATCCTCGGCGCGCCCTTCGACGGCGGCACCACCTACCGTTCCGGTACCCGATTCGGCCCGCAGGGCATTCGTAAGATCAGCGCACTGTACGGGCCGTACTCCTTCGAGTTGGGCGTCGACCTACGTGAATCGATCACCATGTGCGACCTCGGCGATGTCTTCACCATCCCGGCCAACATCGAGAAGACCTTCGACCAGATCTCCAAGGCGGTCGCGCATGTTTACGAGTCGGGCGCGTTCCCGGTGGTTCTGGGCGGCGACCACTCGATCGGCTACCCGACGGTCCGCGGCGTAGCGCAGCACCTGCAGGGCAACCTCGGAATCATCCACTTCGACCGGCATGTCGACACCCAGGAGACCGACCTGGACGAGCGCATGCACACCACCCCGTGGTTCCACGCCACGGACCTGGCGAACGTACCGCCGAAAAACCTCGTCCAGATCGGCATCGGCGGCTGGCAGGCGCCACGGCCGGGGGTGAAGGTCGGCCGGGAGCGCGGCACCACGATCATGACCGTCACCGACTGCGTGGAGATGGGCATCCAGCAGGCCGCCGAGCGGGCGCTCGAGGTGGCCTGGGACGGCGCCGACGCGGTCTGGCTGTCGTTCGATGTGGACTGTCTCGACGCGGCGTTCGTACCGGGCACCGGCTGGCCCGAGCCGGGCGGCTTCCTGCCCCGTGAGGTCCTCAAGTTCATCCAGATCGTCGCGGATGCCCGGCCGCTCGCCGGAATCGAGGTGGTGGAGTGCGCACCGCCGTACGACAACGCCGAGATCACCGCCCTGCTCGCCACCCGGGTCATCTGCGACACCCTCGGGTGCCTCGTACGGTCCGGCCACCTCCCCAAGGAGAAACAATGAGAAGGTTCCTCGTAGCGGTGACGGCCGCCCTGTTGCTGATCACCGGATGCGGCGGTTCGCCGGACGGCGGCGCGGCGGCGCAGGCCACCACCGTACGGCTGGGCTTCTCCGCGTGGCCCGGTTGGTTCCCCTGGCAGGTTGCCCAGGAGCAGGGGCTGTTCGCCAAGAACGGCGTGACCGTCGATCTCAAGTACTTCGAGTCCTACACGGACTCGCTCACTGCCCTGAGCACCGGCAACCTGGACGCCAACAGCCAGACACTGAACGACACGCTCTCCTCGGTGAGCGGCGGCGCGAAGCAGACCGTCGTGCTGGTCAACGACAACTCCACCGGCAACGACCAGATCATCGCCCAGCCGGGCATCAACTCCATCGCCGACCTGAAAGGCAAGAAGGTCGCCGCCGAACAGGGCACGGTCGACCACTACCTGTTGCTGCTCGCCTTGCAAGAGGCCGGCCTGACCGAGAAGGACATCCAGTTCACCCCGCTGCTCACCGACGCCGCGGCCGCCGCCTTCGTGGCCGGCCAGGTGGACGCGGTCGGAGTCTTCGCGCCGTTCACGACCACCGCGCTGGAACGTAAGGGCAGCAAGGTGATCGCCAGCTCCAAGGACTTCCCCGGCGCCATCCCGGATCACCTGGTCTTCAGCGCCGACTTCGTCGAGGAGCACCAGGCCGAGGTGCAGGCGATGGTGCAGACCTGGTTCGACACCACGGCCTGGATCACGGCTAACCCGGACAAGGCCGTCGACATCATGGCCAAGCGCGGCGGCGTCAGTGCCGCCGACTATCAGACCTATGACGCGGGTACGACGATCTTCACGCGTCAGCAGAACCTGGACGCCTTCGCGTCCGGCAGCACGCCGGCGAGCCTGGAATTCCAGGCCGACCGGATCGGCGACTTCCTCGTCGACACCGGACTGGCGGACGCGAAACCGCCGCTGGACGGGCTGCTCGAGCCCAGGTTCGTGCAGGCGGTCAGAGGATGAGTACGTCCCTGGTCGACTCCGCACGCGCGCTGCCGGATCGCCCGGCGCTGCCCCGGCGCAGACCGCCGCGGCGGCACCGGCTGTGGGCGATCCGGGCACCCATCCCGCACGCCGCGAAGGTGGTCCTGATCGCCTGTTCGGTGCTGGTGCCGCTGGTCGCATGGGTGCTGGCGTCGGCCACGGGCGCGGTGCCGGAGCAGTTCCTGCCCGGGCCCGAGGCGGTCTGGCAGGCCGGGCTGGACATGGCCCGGTCCGGCACCTTGGCGAGCGACACCTGGGCCAGCGTGCAGCGAATCCTCATCGGATTCGGGCTGGCGATCGTGGTGTCCGTACCGCTGGGCCTGGTGATGGGCGGTTTCCGGGCCGGGCAGGCGCTGTTCGAACCGGTGGTCGGCCTGTTGCGCTATCTGCCGGCGAGCGCCTTCATCCCGCTGCTGACCATCTGGCTCGGCATCGGTGAGCCGTCCAAGGTCATGCTGCTGTTCATCGGCACGGTGTTCTTCAACACGCTGATGGTCGCGGATGTCGTGCGACAGGTGCCGGCCGCGCTGGTGGACGTGTCCTACACCTTGGGCGCACGCCGCGGCGAGGTGGTGCGCAAGGTGGTCGTACCGCATTCGCTTCCGGGCATGATCGACGCGGTACGGGTAAACGCCGCGGCCGCGTGGAACTTCGTGGTGGTAGCCGAGCTGATCAATTCGGAGGAGGGTCTCGGGTACCGGATTGCTCGCAGCCAGCGGTTCCTGGCCAGCGACCGGATCTTCGCCATCCTGGTGGTCATAGCGGTGATCGGCCTGGCCATCGACATCCTGCTGCGGGTGCTGCGTGACCGGGTCGGGAGGTGGGTGTGATGAGCCTGCTGACGTTGACCGACGTGACCATGCGGTTCGGCTCGTTCACCGCGCTGTCGTCGGTGTCGCTGGATGTGCCGGCCGGCCAGTTCGTCTGCCTGGTCGGCGCGAGCGGCTCCGGCAAGTCGACGCTGCTGTCGCTGGTCGCCGGACTGGCCCGGCCGACCTCCGGGTCGATCGAGCTGTCCGGTGCGCCGGTGGCCGGTCCCGGTCCGGACCGCGGCCTGGTCTTCCAATCCGGCGCGGTCTACCCGTTCCGGACGGTCGAGCGCAATGTCGGCTTCGGCCTCGAGTTGCTCGACATGCCCAATGCCGAGCGGGCCCGGCGCGTCGACTGGTACCTCGCCGAGACCGGCCTCACCGCGTTGCGGCGCAAGCTGCCCCGCCAGCTGTCCGGCGGGCAGCGGCAGCGCGTGGCGATCGCCCGGGCGCTGGCCTGCGAGCCGTCCGTGCTGCTGCTGGACGAGCCGTTCGGTTCGCTGGACGTGCAGACCAAGGAGGACATGCAGGTGTTCATCCGCCGGGTCTGGCAGGACACCGGCACGACCGTCCTGATGGTCACGCACGACGTGGAGGAGGCGGTGTTCCTCGGACAGCGCGTGGTGGTGCTGGCATGCGAGCCGGGGCGCGTGGCCGCCGACCTGATGGTCGATCTGCCCGCCGACCGGGATCTGTCGGTCAAGCGCCTGCCCGAGTTCCTGTCCCTACGCGCCCGCGTGGAAGACCAGGTCCGCGCGTTCCACCAGCGAGCAGCGGCTCTGTCCGCGGCCGCCGGTGCGCGCACGTAGTGTCGTAGCGGCGAGGTGTTTCGGGTGCCTGGCGTCAGCTCTCCAGGAGGACGCGCAGACGCAGCGTGTCCTGGATCGTCCAGCCCGGCGGCGCGGCCAGTGCCGCCCAGCCGTCCACGGTCCCGGACTTGTACTGGTGCCCGTGCCCGCGCGGCACGTCATTGGAGAACACGATGTCGACCGAGGTCTGCCAGAACGTGATGCCCGGAAACCAGTGCATGTCGGGCGAGACGTCCGGACCACGCGGGCGGTCCAGCCAGGCCGGATGCTTGTAGAGCAGGGTCGGGCTCCACCAGACGATCGGGTCGGTGGGATTCTGCAGGTAGATCACCTTGGGTGGCGCCCCGGTGCGATGCCGCAGTTCGGCGGGCCGGGCCGCGAAGGCGACCGGCTGTTGCGGGTAGACCGGATTCCAGACCGGGCTGCCCGGGGCCCGGGCGCCGGTGAGCTCATGGTGGATCGGGTTGGCGAAGGTGGGCCCTTCGAGCAGGATGCCGTCCGCGCCGCTGACCATGGCTTGGACGTCGCCGAAGGTCTTCTCGGTGCCGAGTGACCCGAGGCTCTCACCGAAGATCAGCAGTTTCGGGCGCTCTCCGGCCGGCATCGCCGCCCAGCGGTCCTGCACGGCGGTGATCAGGGCGGACGACGCGTCGGTGACCCTCGTGCGGTCGGTCAGGAAGGACATCCAACTGGGCAGGTACGAGTACTGCATGGAGACCAGTGCGGTGTCTCCGGCGTACATGTATTCCAGCGAGTTGGTGACCGCGCCGTCCACCCATCCCGTACCGGTCGGTATGAAGACCGCGACCACCGAGCGGTCGAAGGCACCGGTGCGGTCCATCTCGCGGACCACCAGCCGGGCCCGGGCCTGCACCGAATGGGCGGACTGGAGCCCGGCGTAGACCCGGATCGGCTCCAGCGCCGAGCGGCCCGCGAACCGGGCCAGCGCCGCCTTGGTCGGTCCCTTACCGACGAAGTCGCGGCCCTGCCGGCCCAGCGTCCACCACGGCGCCAGAGAGTACGGCCCGCCGGAGCGCAGTGACGAGGTGGGTGCCACCACGTCGTCGTCGGTGCCGGCGTTTGCCACCGAGGCCCGCCGGTCGGCCACGGCGAACAGGTTGCTCATCAGGAACGTGTCGACGAAGCCGACGGCCAGCATCAGGACGACGACGAACCCGGCGCAGTACGCCACCGGCTCGGGCGTGACCCGGCCGAGCAGCAGGGCCAGGCCTCGGACGGCCAGGCGCAGGCCGCGGGCGATCAGCAGGAGAACCGCGAACGTGGCTAGGCTGATCACCACCATCCGGAAGGTGTACGAGTTCTCCAGCGCCGCCATGCCGAGCCGGTGCCGCAGATCCTTCTGCCAGCGGGTGCCGAGCAGGACGAAGACCGTACCCGCCGCGGGTGCGGCGACCAGCGCGATTCGCCAGCCGATCCGGGTGACGCTTCGGGAATACAGCCGCCGCGGTACGAGCGCGCCCACCGCGTACCCCATTGCTGCCGTTATGCCGCTGACCACGCCCTGCAAGAACCAAGCGCGCGGTAGCAGCGACGGGGTGAGGGAGAAGCAGTAGAAGATCGCGGCGACGACGAACCCCGTCAGGTTCAACCAGCGCCGGACGATGTGACTCCTCCGGCGCTGGATATGTGGCCGTGGCTGATCCGGCTCGGCCTCTTCATGAGTTCGATTCGCCCGCGTCGGAACGCTCATGGCACACTCGCTTCCCTCCCCAGGAATGATCGCGAAGGTACCAGGCGCGGCGGAACGCGAGGTGACGTACGTTGATCCGATGGAGACCGCCGTCCGCCGCCGTGCCGCCGACGCCTATCAGCAGATCCTCCCTTCACTGACCGCCGATGCCGTGCAGCGACTCGGCCGGGCTGAAGCGGTGGCGTTCCTCGCTCGTCTCGAGACCAACCTCGTCGACATCTATGAGCCATTGGACGTCGTCTATGGCGAACCGCTCCTCGGCCGTTTGGTTCGAGTCGCACTGAATGCGGCCGCCGAACGGCCGATTCCGCTCAAGGAATTGGACCGGAAGCGGGAGATCGATCGGAACTGGTATCAACGGGCTCGGATGGTGGGTTACGTCTGCTATGCGGACAGATTCGCCGGCAAACTCAGCGGCGTCCCCGACAAGCTCGACTATCTGGATGAGCTGGGCATCACGTATCTGCACCTGATGCCCCTGCTGAAGCCGCGGCCGGGAGAGAACGACGGCGGTTATGCGGTCATGGACTACCGGTCGGTCGACCCGCGGCTCGGAACCATGTCGGATCTGTCGGCCCTGGCCGACGCGCTTCGGCAGCGGGGCATGAGCCTGTGCGTCGACCTGGTGCTGAACCACACCGCGCAGGAGCACCCGTGGGCACAGGGCTGGCTGGCCGGCGATCCGGCGTACGAGAACTTCTACATGGCCTACTCGGACCGCGAGATGCCCGACGCGTACGAACGGACCATCGTCCCGGTCTTCCCGGACCGTGCGCCCGGCTCGTTCACCTGGAACGAGGACATCCGAAAGTGGGTCTGGACCACCTTCTGGAGCTACCAGTGGGACCTGGACTACTCGAATCCGGCGGTCTTCGAGGCCATGCTGGAGACCATTCTGTGGCTCGCCAACCAGGGTGTCGACATCTTCCGGCTGGACGCTGTCCCGTTCATGTGGAAGAGGCTCGGTACCACCTGCATGAACCAGCCGGAGGTGCATCGGATCGTGCAGGCCATGCACGCTCTGACCCGGCTGGCCGCACCCGCGGTGATCTTCAAGGCCGAGGCGATCGTCGCACCGGACGACCTGGTGCCGTACCTCGGCGGCCACGACCGGTACCGGCCGGAATGTGAGCTGGCGTACCACAACCAGCTGATGGTGATGCTCTGGAGCAGCCTCGCCACCAAGGAAGCCCGGTTGATGGCGCAGTCGCTGCGGCGGATGAGGACGATCCCGGCCGAGGCATCCTGGGTCACGTACGTGCGCGGGCATGACGACATCGGGTGGGCGATCAGCGGGCCGGACGCGGCCGCCGTGGGGTGGGACTGGTGGAATCACCGGAACTTCCTGAACGCGTTCTACTCCGGCGACTACTGGCAGTCCTATGCCCGGGGCGCCAAATTCCAGGAGAACCCGGAGACCGGCGACGCCCGGATCTCCGGCTCGGCGGCGTCGCTGTGCGGGATCGAGGCGGCCGGCAACGAGGCGGAAATGGACCGCGCGATCCGGCGCTTCGTACTGCTCTACGCGGTCGCCTTCGCGTTCGGCGGCATCCCGCTCATCTACATGGGCGATGAGCTGGCGATGCGCAACGACCGCTCGTACCTCGACGATCCGGCCCTGGCCGACGACAACCGCTGGATGCACCGGCCGTACATGGACTGGGCGGCCGCTGCCCGCCGGTACGACCCCGAGACGCTCGAGGGCCGGGTCTTCGGGTGGATGAGGCGGCTCGCGTTCGCCCGCAAGGACCTGCTGGCCCTGCGTTCCGGAGGCGAGCTCGAGGTGCTCGGGGTGGACAACGGCACCATCTTCGCGTGGCGCCGGCGGCATCCGCGCAGCGGCAACTTCGTGGGATTGGCGAACTTCTCCGAGGAGCCGCAGTCGGTGGATACTGCCGCCTTCGGCAATTTCGGCTGGCTGGAGACCGCCCTGTCCAGCGACGGTCCGCTCGACGTCCGTGAGGGCCGGGCCTATCTGTCCGGACTGGGCTTCGTGTGGCTCGTCGAACGGTAGGCAGTTCTCTTCGCGCTCGCTTTCTCGCTTTTGCGCTTTCTCGCTTTCTCGCAGGAGGATCGGTGTCGGGTGACCGGACCGGGGCTTCCTCGCAGGAGGATCGGTGTCGGGTGACCGGACCGGGGCTTCCTCGCAGGAGGATCGGTGTCGGGCGACCCGACCCGAATTTCGTCGCAGGAGCATCGGTGTCCCGCGACCCGACCTGAATTTCCTCGCAGGAGGATCGGTGTCCCGCGACCCGACCTGAATTTCCTCGCAGGAGCATCGGTGTCCCGCGACCCGACCCGAATTTCCTCGCAGGAGGATCAGTGTCCCCCACCCGACCGAGGGCTTTCCTCCCAGGAAGTTCAGTGTTGGGCAACCCGACCCGAATTTCCTCCCAGGAAGATCAGTGTCCCGCTACCCGACCGGGACTTTCCTCCCAGGAAGTTCAGTGTCGGGCACGCCGACCCGAATTTCCTCCCAGGAAGATCAGTGTCCCGGTGGCCGAAGCCGGTGTGAAGCAGCACGGCGGTTATGGAGCGCGGTGGCTGTTCTGACGCGCGCAGAACAGCCACCGCGCTCCCCACGTGGGTGCGCCCGCCGTGCCGAACAGCGGCCGGTTCGGGCAGAAGCCGCTGCCTTGACCAAAACTGGCGAAACCCGAGACCCACCACAACGCCACGATCGCGGGACGCTACACGTCGGCGTCCCGCCAGGAGTGCTGCGGCTCGTAGCCCAACACCCGCCGCGCCTTGTCGATGCCGAGCATGGTCTCGTGCTCACCCAGCTGCCTGGTGACCGGTACGTCCGGAAAGAACTCGGTGGCCAGGCTCGCGCTCGACCGGCTCATCACGGTGTCCGCATTGGCGATGATGAATACTTCCATGCCGGTCCCGTCGAATTCCAGCGCCTTCCGTACGGCCTGAGCGCCGTCTCGCGCGTCGATGTAGCCCCACAGATTCCAGATCCGGCCACGCGGGTCCTTGTCGAACGACGGGAACTTGGCGTAGTCCTCCGGGTACATCACGTTGGAGAAGCGCAAGCCGAACATCTTCAGCCGGGGGTTCCACCGGCAGAACTGCGCGGCCATCTGCTCCTCGAGGTGCTTCACCAGCGAGTACGTCGATTCCGGCCGAGCCGGATATTCCTCGTCCACCGGGATGTACGGCGGCGGTGTGTCGAACGGCAAGCCCAGGACGGTTTCGCTGGACGCCCACACCAGATTGGTGATGCCCGCGGCCCGTGCCGCGGCGAACACGTTGTACGTGGTCGTCGCGTTGTTCGCGAACGTCGCCGCGTTGGCGGTCAGCCCCGGCGCCGGGATGGCGGCCAGGTGCACGACGCCGTCGACCGTGCCGGTCAAGCCGTCGTTGCTGGTCAGCGCGTCGATCACTTGGCCGTAATCGGTGAGGTCGATACGGATGAAGGCCGACGGTTGCACGCGTGGCCCCGCATTGTCCAGGTTCACCACGTCGTACCCGTGTTCGAGCAGATCGAGGACGACCGCCCGCCCGAGTTTGCCGCTGCCGCCGGTAACCGCGATTCGAGTCATGCATGAGCAATACCCAGGCGGCGCTCGTCCAGTGGCGGCGGCCGAGTGGATCGACACGCTAGGTTGAAATCCATGGCCGGTGCGAGCAAGTCACCCGCGGTGGACGTGGACGCCGGGAACCACACTGTGCGCATCTCCAACCCGGATCGGATCTATTTCCCCGAGCTCGGACTGACCAAGCTCGATCTGGTCGGCTACTACCTGAGCGTGGGCGACGGGATTGTCCGGGCGCTGCGCGACCGGCCGTGCATGCTGCACCGGTTTCCAGACGGGTTGGCCGGCGAGAAGGTGCACCAGAAGCGGGTGCCGCACGGTGCGCCGCCCTGGTTGCAGACGGTACGAATCAAGTTTCCGCGGTACGGCCGGACGGCCGACGAGCTGTGCGTACAGCAGGTCGCCGACGTCATCTGGGCGGTGCAGATGTCGACCGTCGAGTTCCATCCGTGGAACTCGCGGCGTGCGGACACCGAGAAGCCCGACGAGTGGCGGATCGACCTGGACCCCATGGCGGAGTGCACCTTCGACCGGGTGCGGCGGGTGGCCGGCGTCGCCCACGAGGTGCTCGACGATCTGGGCATAACCGGTTTCCCCAAGACGTCGGGAGGCCGCGGCCTGCACATCTACGTGCGTATCGTGCCGGAGTGGGGCTTCGGCGACGTACGGCGGGCTGCGCTCGCCTTCGCCCGGGAGGTGGAGCGACGTGCGCCGGAAGACGTGACCACCACCTGGTGGCGCAGGGACCGCGATCCCCAGGCGCTGTTCGTCGACTACAACCAGAACGCCAGGGACCATACGATCGCCAGCGCGTATTCGGTTCGCGGGAACCAGCGGGGCACGGTATCCACGCCGATCGAGTGGGAGGAGATCACCGACGTGGAACCGGACGACTTCACCTTGCAGACCGTGCCGGCCCGGTTCGCCGAGCGCGGCGATCTGCACGCTGCGATCGACGACATCGCATACCGGCTGGACACCTTGCTCGAATGGGCCGAGCGGGACGAGAAGTCAGGTCTGGAGGGTCCACATGAAGCTGACGGCTGAGCTGCAGAGCGCGGGCGGCAACGCGACAGGGGTCCGGGTGCCCGACGAATTCGTCGCCGAGCTCGGGGGCGGCGGGCGGCCCAAGGTCACAGTCACCGTCAACGGATACGAGTTCCGGTCGTCGATCGCGCGGATGGGCGGCGAGTACTGGCTGGGCGTCAGCGCGGAACGCCGGGCTGCCGCGGGCGTCAAGGCCGGCGACATGCTCGACTTGGACATCGTGCTGGACGTGGCGGCACGCGAGGTCACCGTGCCTGAGGACCTGGCCAGCGCGCTGGCAGCCGATCCGGTCGCCAAGGCCTTCTGGGACGGGCTGTCATACAGCAACAAGCGGTACCACGTCGAGCAGATCACAGGTGCGAAGACGGATGCCACACGGGAGCGCCGAATCGCCAGGTCGGTCCAGCTGTTCACCGTGGGCCGGGTGCGCTGACTCAGGTGCAGAACGGTCACAATCCACCGTTACGCCCGCCACGCCGGAAGATCGTCAGACGCGCCCCGGCTCGGGGCGATGGGACAGAGTCCTGCTCATCGAACCGGATCGGATGACGTTCACGTCTGCCGTGGTCGCGGCCTGACTCCGACCTCACGCGGGAGCCCGGCCTACCGTCGCGCGACCTGTCCGTGGCGCCCCCTGTCCGTCGCGTGTTCCTGTCCGTGGCGGGCCCTGTCCGTGGCGGGTCCTGTCCGTGGCGGGTCCTGTCCGTGGCGGGTCCTGTCCGTGGCGGGTCCTGTCCGTGGCGGGTCCTGTCCGTGGCGGGTCC
>Ga0081539_10002027_pt1 | contig 30522 bp, 32 predicted proteins | sample TabmetS4T2R2_FD_71023 | JGI IMG/M metagenome (GOLD analysis project Ga0081539, IMG submission 71023) | Tabebuia heterophylla rhizosphere microbial communities from the University of Puerto Rico - S4T2R2 | ecosystem: Host-associated > Plants > Roots > Rhizosphere ... | reverse complement strand
CGTCGGAAATTCCGGATACGCTACCTGGATACTCATTGGCGCTGGACGGTCCCGCGTTCGACCTCGATGCCGAGCGCCTTGATGCGCGAGGCGAGCGTGGTCGGCTTGACGTCGAGCAGCTCCGCCGCGCCGCCGCGGCCGAAGACCTTGCCGCCGCAGGCCTCGAGCGCCGCCATGATGTTGATGCGGTCACGCTCGCGCCGGTCGTCCTCGGTGAGGATCGTGGGCTTGCCGTTGGCCGCCATGGCGCGCCGTCCGGTGCCGGTGGTGAGATCAGGCAGGTCGATGCGCACGCGCCCGTTGCGCGCAAGGATCGCGGCACGCTCGATCACGTTCTGCAACTCGCGCACGTTGCCGGGCCAGGCGTATTGCGCGAGGCGACGCGCGTCGGCCTCGGTCAGGCGCAATTCGCCGGTCTTCAACCGCTTGCAGGCCCGATCGAGCAGATGCACGGCGAGGAGTGGGACGTCATCGCTGCGCTCGCGCAGCGGCACGAGGTCGATCGGGAAGACGTTGAGCCGAAAATAGAGATCCTCGCGAAACCGTCCGCGGCGCACCATCGCCTTGAGGTCGCGGTTGGTCGCCGCGATGACGCGTACGTCGACGTCGCGCGTGCGTGCGGCGCCGACGCGCTCAAACTGCCGCTCCTGCAGCACCCGCAACAGCTTGCTTTGCAACACGAGAGGGATCTCGCTGACCTCGTCGAGGAACAGCGTGCCGCCATCGGCAAGCTCGAAGCGGCCGATGCGGTCGCGCAGCGCGCCTTTGATGGCGCCCCTCGCGTGGCCGAAGAATTCGCTCTCGAACAGCTCTGCCGGGATCGCGGCGCAGTTGACGCGGATCAGCGGACGGTTGGCGCGTCGGCTCGCATCGTGGATGGCGCGTGCGACGAGCTCCTTGCCGGTACCGCTCTCGCCGGTGATCAGCACGGTGGCGTCGGTCGGCGCCACCAATTCGACCTGGCTCAACGTCTTCTCGATCGCGGCGCTGCGGCCGATGATGCCATGGTGATTGCCGTCGATCCGGATCTGCTCCTGCAGATAGGCGTTCTCGAGCTCGAGCCGCTTGCGCAACCGCTCCACCTCGGCATGCGCGGCGCGCAGCTTCTCGTCCGCCTCGCGGCGCTGGGTCACGTCACGGAAGACAATGACCGCGCCGATCAGCACGCCGTTGTCGCGGATCGGCGTCGAGGTGTAGTCGACCCAGAACGAGGTGCCATCCCGGCGCCAGAACAGCTCCTGCTCGACCTGGTGCACGGTGCCGTCGCGGAAGGCCGCATAGATTGGGCAATCGTGACTGTGATAGGGCGAGCCGTCCGGGTGGGTGTGATGCACCATCGCGTGCATGTCGCGGCCGACCAGCTCCTCGGCGTTCCAGCCCAGCATCCGTTCGGCCGCCGGATTGACGAAGGTCGTCTTGCCCTCGGCGTTGACCCCATAAATGCCTTCGCCGGCCGCGCGCAGGATTAGCTGGTTCTCGCGCTCGATGCGTCCAAAAGCGGCAACACCGTCGCCTTTTGCCTCTTCGGTATGCAGCGCCATTTCATGGCCTCTCGCCAGATGATCAGCCAAGCCACGCATCGCCGCGCCGATCGCTGTGGCTCGACTACGATCTTTCGTGGCCTACGAAAACTCGTAGGCAAGAAGCGGGCCAATGACGGGCATTTCTCGCCTGCGGCATCTCGTGCAACGGATTTTCCGCGGAGTTGGCACTGAAGTTGCTCTGATCTTCGCGGGCCCGCGAGGCACGAGATCGGAGAGCGCAGATGTCGATTGAGGACCGTCCGTTCGATCCCAGTAGGCCGCTGAACCGCCCCGGCTGCAGCTGCGGCCGTCATCGCTCGGCGGCCGAGCACGATGCGCAAGCGCGCGCGCTGCAGTGCGAGCCCGTCCCGGTGCCGAGCGAGGAGAAGCGCTACGAGGGCGTGGTGGCGAGCGCCGTGATGCGGCAGATCTTTCCGCAGGACGCGACCCGGCGCGCGTTCCTGAAAAGCGTCGGCGCCTCGACCGCGCTGGCTGCGCTCGCGCAGGTCTTCCCGCTCAAGACCGCGACCGAAGTCTTCGCGCAAAGCGCCGCACCGGAGAAGAAGGATCTCAAGGTCGGCTTCATTCCGATCACCTGCGCGACGCCGATCATCATGGCGCACCCGATGGGGTTCTATGGGAAGCATGGGCTCAACGTCGAAGTGATCAAGACCGCCGGCTGGGCGGTCATTCGCGACAAAACCTTGAACAAGGAATACGACGCCGCGCACATGCTCTCGCCGATGCCGCTCGCGATTTCGCTCGGCGTCGGCTCGAACCCGGTGCCCTACACCGTGCCGGCGATCGAGAACATCAACGGCCAAGCGATCACGCTCAGCCTCAAGCACAAGGACAAGCGCGACCCGAAATCGTGGAAGGGCTTCAAGTTCGCGGTGCCGTTCGACTATTCGATGCACAATTACCTGCTGCGCTACTATCTCGCCGAGCACGGCATCGACCCCGACACCGACGTGCAGATCCGCGCGGTGCCGCCGCCCGAGATGGTCGCCAATCTGCGCGCCGACAATATCGACGGCTTCCTCGGTCCGGATCCGATGAACCAGCGCGCCGTGTTCGACGGCGTCGGCTTCATTCATGTGCTGTCGAAGGAGCTATGGGACGGGCACCCGTGCTGCGCCTTCGCGGCCTCGAAAGAGTTCATCACCACCGCGCCGAACTCCTACGCGGCGCTGCTGAAGGCCATCATCGACGCGACCGCGTTCGCCCATAAGGCGGAGAACCGCAAGCAGATCGCCGAGGCGATCGCGCCGGCGAACTACATCAACCAGCCGGTGACCGTGCTCGAGCAGATCCTGACCGGCACCTTTGCGGACGGCCTCGGGACGGTGCGCAAGGACGCGAACCGCATCGACTTCGATCCGTTCCCTTACGAGTCGTTTGCGATCTGGATCCTCACGCAGATGAAGCGCTGGGGGCAGATCAAGGGCGATGTCGACTACGCGAGCGTCGCCAAGCAGGTGTTTCTGGCGACCGACACGACCAAGCTGATGGCCGAGGTCGGCCTCACGCCGCCGGCCGCGCCGAGCAAGAGCTTCGTCGTGATGGGCAAGAGCTTCGATCCGGCAAAGCCCATGGATTATGTGAACAGCTTCGCGATCAAGCGGGCGTCGTGATGCAGGGCTGTCGGGCTCAAGCGGTTGCGACGCACGCAGGCCTGCTCCCTCCCCCCTTGCGCGGGAGGGTTGGGGAGGGGGGTCGGAGTTTGTCGCGCCGTTCCTGCATCGATCGCGCGACCCCCACCCCTAACCCCTCCCCGCAAGGGGGAGGGGAACAGGCCCTGCCACGACGGCAGGCCGTGCCATGACCGCGTCGCTCCCACTGCGCGCCGCGCTGGTCTCGGTGCTGCTGTTCGTCGCCTTCATGCTGGCGTGGCATCTGGCGGTGCGCGGCAGCGGGCCGACGCAGCAGATGGATCCCGAATACGCCAAGCTGATGGGCGCGACCGCGACGCAGGGCAAGTCCGCAATGCCGGGGCCGCTCGATGTCGGCACGAAGCTGTGGGAGCACATCCGCCGGCCGTTCTACGACAACGGGCCGAACGACAAGGGCCTCGGGATTCAGCTCGCCTATTCGATCGCGCGCGTCGCGACCGGCTATCTGCTCGCCGTCGTGGTCGCGATCCCGATCGGATTTCTGATCGGCATGTCGCCGCTGTTCTCGCGCGCGCTCGATCCGTTCATCCAGGTGCTCAAACCGATCTCGCCGCTCGCCTGGATGCCGCTCGCGCTCTACACCATCAAGGATTCCAGCCTGTCGGCGATCTTCGTCATTTTCATCTGCTCGCTCTGGCCGATGCTGATCAATACCGCGTTCGGCGTCGCCTCGGTGCGGCGCGAGTGGATCAATGTGGCGCGCACGCTCGAGGTCGGCACCTTGCGCCGCGCCTTCACGATCATCCTGCCGGCCGCTGCGCCGACCATCGTGACCGGCATGCGCATCTCGATCGGCATTGCGTGGCTCGTGATCGTCGCCGCCGAGATGCTGGTCGGCGGCACCGGCATCGGCTACTTCGTCTGGAACGAGTGGAACAACCTGTCGATCACCAACGTGATCATCGCGATCCTGGTGATCGGCCTCGTCGGCATGGTGCTCGATCAGGCGCTGGCGCGCGTCGCCCGTCTCGTGACGTTTCCGGAGTAGCCACGTGACCGACCGGCTCGTCTCGCTCGAAGGCATCGCGAAGCGCTATCCGGCGCCGGGCGGCGTGACCACGATCTTCGAGAATCTCTGGCTGACGATGAACCGCGCCGAGTTCACCTGCATCATCGGCCATTCCGGCTGCGGCAAGACCACCGTGCTCAACATCCTTGCCGGCCTCGACCAGCCGAGCGAGGGCACGGTGATCGTCGACAATATCGAGATCACCGGTCCGAGCCTCGATCGCGCGGTGATCTTTCAGAGCCACGCGCTGCTGCCCTGGCGCACCGTGATGGGCAACGTCGCGTACGCCGTGGCGTCGAAGTGGCGCCGGTGGTCCTCGGCGCAGGTGCGCGCCCAGGCGCAGAAGTTCATCGATCTCGTCGGCCTCGCCGGCGCCGAGCACAAGCGCCCGTCCGAACTCTCTGGCGGCATGAAGCAGCGCGTCGGCATCGCGCGCGCACTTTCGATCGAGCCAAAGATGATGCTGATGGATGAGCCGTTCTCGGCGCTCGACGCTCTCACGCGCGGCACGCTGCAAGACGAAGTGCGGCGGATTTGTCTGACGACCGGCCAGACCACGTTCATGATCTCGCATGATGTCGACGAGGCGATCTATCTCGCCGACAGGATCGTGCTGATGACCAATGGCCCCGGCGCGGTCGTGGCCGAAATCGTGGAAAATCCGCTGCCGAAGGAGCGGGCGCGCATCGATCTGCATCGCCATCCGCTCTATTACCCGCTGCGCAACCACATCCTTGATTTTCTGGTCACGCGCAGCCGCACCTTCGTCGGCGTGACGCCGAACTACGATCCACGCAATGTCGTCGTCATCCGTCCACGCAGCGAGCCTGTCGCGGTCACGCCGCCGATCGCCAATGCGAGTTAACCGGGAGACTTGAGATGAAACGCGAAGACCTCACCGAGAAGCTGCTCGATATCAAGCGCGAGAAGGGCTGGACCTGGAAGCATATCTGCGAGCAGATCGGCGGCATGTCGCCGGTGATGATCACCGGCGGCGTCCTCGGCCAGCAGAAGATGACCAAGCCGATGGCCGCAGCGGCTGCGAAGCTGTTCGGCCTCTCGAAGGCAGAGGAAGCGTTGCTCAACGAGGTGCCGATGCGCGGCACCGGCACGCCGATGCCGCCGACCGATCCGCTGATCTATCGCTTCTACGAGCTCGTGATGGTCAACGGTCCGGCCTGGAAGGCGCTGATCGAGGAGGAGTTCGGCGACGGCATCATGTCGGCGATCGACTTCGACATGCTGATCGAGCGCCAGCCGGATCCGAAGGGCGATCGCGTCAGGATCGGCATGACCGGCAAGTTCCTGCCGTTCAAATATTACGGCGCAAGCGGCAACGCGCAGGCTTATGGATATAAGGAAGAGTGAAGTCGTATTGCTGCGCCCTCTCCCCTTGTGGGAGAGGGCTACTCGGGAGTGTCAACGAACTCGGTTGGGTGAGGGGTGAGGAAGCAACCCCTCACCCAACCGCGCATATGGAAATGCCAGCGATGCCCTCTCCCACAAGGGGAGAGGGCGCAATAACGGACCACTCTTCAGTATGAGTTAATGCGCGGTGGTCTGTGAGTGTTCACCGCCCGGCTCCGAGATCGACTTCAGCGCCGTAGCGGCCGGATCCGCGCCGTTCGCCCGGCATGCCATATCGCCGAGCGAGAGAATTCCGACCAGCCGCTTCTCGCGATTCATCACCGGCAACCGTCGCACCTTGATGTCGGCGAGGTTCGAGGCGACTTCGTCGAGCTCCTGGTCGTCGAAGCAATAGAGCACCTCCTGGCTCATGATCTCGCGTACCAGCGTGCGCGGGCCCTTGCCCGCAGCGACCGCGCGGATCGCAATGTCGCGATCGGTGATCATGCCGACGAGCCGATCCTTGTCGGCGACCGGCAGCGCGCCGCAATCGCATTCACCCATCAGCAGCGCGGCTTGGCGGATGGTCTGCGTCGGACTCGCAAGTTCCACATCCGTCGTCATCGCGTCTTTGACTTGCATTGGGTTCCTCCGTTGTTCCTTCGGAACAGGCCGCCAGCGCGGCGTTCCTCTGAGGAAAACGCCATCGATCAGTTGCGGTTGCGCGAGCGTGACGCGCCAATGATGACAGCTGCGACAATATTGCAGCAGGCTGTGACAACGATCGGCAGCGTGTAGCTGTGATGGAGGTCGAATGCGAAGCCTGCCGCGCTCGGGCCGATCAGCGTGCCGATCGCGACGCTGGTGTAGAGCATGCCGATGATGCCGCTCACATTGCGGCCGCCGAATGCGTCCATCACCACTGCCGGCAGCACCGCGACCCAGCCGCCATAAAAGGCGCCGTACACGAAGGCGAACAGCGCGAGCGACCCGAGCCCTTGCGCCAGGCCCCAGATCGCCAGCGCAGCCGCCATGCCGATAAACATCGCGGTGAGCGCGTTGGCGCGCCCGATGCGGTCGGCGACGTCACCGAGAAAGAAGCGCCCGGCAGTGCTGCCGAGGCCGATCACGCCGAGCAGCAGCACGGCCGTCGCCTGTGTCACGCCGTGGTCGACTGCGTAGGGGACGAGGTGGACGAACGGCACGAACACGCCGAACGAGCAGATCAGGCAGGCTGCATAGAGTTGCAGGAAGCGCCGCGACGTGATCGCTTCGCGCATGGACGCGCCAGCCGACGGCGAAGCTTGCGCGACCGGGCTTTCGTCTCCATCGGGATAAAGGCCCCGCGCACGCGGATCGTTTTCAATCAGGAGCGCCATGCCGGCGCCGAGTACGATCGCGAGCGATCCGATCGCCACATAGGCAAGGCGCCAGCCCAACACATCGATCAACAGGGTCGCGAGCGGCGGCATCGCGAGCGTGCCGACGCCGATGCCCGCCACTGCGAGACCGGAGGCAAATCCGCGACGACGCACGAACCAGCGCTGCACCGCGCCGACGGCCGGCACATAGGCCAAGCCAACGCCGAGTCCGACGCCGACACTATAGGCGGCGTAAACCTCGGCGAGACTTCGCGCCATGCCGGCGGCCGCAAGGCCGAGGCCGGTCAGGAGCATGCCGACGAGCGCGAGCGGACGCGCGCCGAAACGGTCCGCCAAAGGTCCACTGACGACGCCGAGCGCGAAATAGAGAAAACCCGCCAATGAAAACACGAGCGAGACCGAGCCGCGCGAAGCGCCGAACTCGCGCTGCAGCGACTCGAGAAATGCGCTGAACGTATAGGCGCAGCCGAAGCCGACGAACGTGATCGCGAAAGCGGCCGCGACCACGAACCAGCCATGGAAAATGCGTGGGCTGGAAAGAGCAGATGTCGTCATGGACGCCTCCATCCGGCGCCCGCGGGAAACGCCGGAGCGAGCGCACGCCCGCAACATCGGGAGCGTGCGCGTCGCCGTCCATGACGATTGGTTCGGTCGGCAGCGAAGTGTTCGGGCGAGGGTTCAGTTCCGGTGCGCGAACTCGCCCGGCAGCTCACTCGCGATCGCGCGATGGTCGATCTTCTTCACGTCGTCGATGCCGGCGAGGATCATGGTGGTGTCGAGCTCGCCGCGCAGAATGCTGATCGCGCGCGCGACGCCCGCTTCGCCGCCCGCGCCGAGGCCGTAGAGAAACGCGCGGCCGATCATGCAGGCATTGGCGCCGAGCGCGAGCGCGCGGAAAATGTCTTGGCCCGTGCGGATGCCCGAATCGATCAGGATCTCCTTCTGACCGCCGATTGCGTCGGCGATCTTGGGGAGCGCCGAGATGGTCGACGGCGCCCCGTCGAGCTGGCGCCCGCCGTGGTTCGACACCACGATGCCGTCGGCGCCTGTCTTGAGCGCCTCGCGTGCATCCTCCGGATCGAGAATCCCCTTCAGCACCAGCTTGCCGGGCCAGATCGAGCGGATCCACGCGACGTCGTTCCAGTTCACGGTCGGATCGAATTGCGAGTGCGTCCATTCGGCGAGGGTGAGGCCGCCGAAGCCGGGCAGGTGGCCGTCGATATTGGCGAAGGTCCTGCGCTTGCCGTTGAGGATACGCCAAGCCCAGCGCGGCCGGATCGCGACGTCGAACACCGTGCGCGCGGTGATCCGCGGCGGCACCGAGAGGCCGTTGCGCTGGTCGCAGTGGCGCTGGCCATTGACCGGCAGGTCGACGGTGAGGAACAGCGCCGTGCAGCCCGCATTGGCGGCGCGTTCGATCAGCGCCTTCACGAAGCCGCGGTCGCGCATCACGTAGAGCTGAAACCACCAGGGCTTCTGCACCGCCTCGCCGATGTCCTCGATCGAGCAGATCGACATGGTCGACTGGCAGAACTGGATGCCGGCCTTGTGCGCGGCGCGGCAAGCCAAAATCTCGCCGTCCGCGTACTGCATGCCGGCGAGCCCGGTCGGCGCGAGCGCGAGCGGCATGGCGAACTCCTCGCCGAGCACCGTGGTCGAGAGCTTGCGCTGCGATACATCGACCAGCACGCGCTGGCGCAGCTTGATCGCCTGCATGTCCGCCGTGTTGGCGTCGCGCGTCTGCTCCGAATAGGACCCCGCCTCCATGTAGTCGATGAACACGCGCGGGACGTTGCGATGCGCCATGCGCCGCAGGTCCTCGATGCACATGGCATTCTTCAGTAGCATTCGCTAACCCCGTGGCTTTCTTCTGTTTTGTTCTTGTATTGGTTCTTGCTTTCTTAGGCGTTGGATAGCACGTTCGGCGCATGAATAAAGATGTGACGGAAGCGCCCCAACCAGCGACGAAGCGCCCGCGCGTCGGCCTGTTCGTCACCTGTCTGGTCGACCTGATCCGCCCGGCGGTCGGCTTTGCGGCGGTGAAGCTGCTGGAGGACGCAGGCTGCGCCGTCGAGGTGCCGACGCAAACCTGCTGTGGCCAGCCGGCCTATAATTCGGGCGACCGTGCCACCACCCGCGCGATCGCCGAACAGGTGATCTCCGCGTTCGAGCCCTACGACTACGTGGTCGCGCCGTCCGGCTCATGCGCCGGAATGCTGAAAACGCACTATCCGGAGCTGTTCGCGGGCAATGCCGTATGGGAGCGCCGGGCCGCACGCTTCTGCGCCAAGACCCATGAGCTGATCTCGTTTCTCACCGAGGTGATGAAGGTGAGCGAGGTTACGGCGCGCTTCGAAGGCAGCGTCACCTATCACGATAGCTGTTCGGGCTTGCGCGAGCTCGGCATCAAGGCGCAACCCCGTCGGCTGCTCGCGAGCGTGCAGGGGCTGTCGCTGAAGGAGATGCACGACAGCGACGTGTGTTGCGGTTTTGGCGGGACCTTCTGCGTGAAATATCCGGATATCTCGAACACCATCGTCACCAAGAAGGCCGAGCACATCGCGGCGACGGGCGCCGACACGCTGCTCGCCGGCGATCTCGGCTGTCTGATGAACATGGCGGGCAAGCTGCAGCGCCTCGGCACGCCGGTGAAAGCCCGTCACGTCGCGGAGGTTTTGGCCGGGATCGATATTCCGGCGATCGGGGAGCGCTGATGGCCTTCGCCGAGCATCTGACCTCGCCGGCGTTCAAGGAGAACGCCAGGCACGCGTTGGCCGACCCGCAGCTGCAATCCGCGCTGCACGGCATCGAGACCGGCATTGTCGACCGCCGCCGCGCGACGGTGGCGAAGCTGCCGGAGTTTGACGCGCTGCGCGATTCCGCGCGCGCGATCAAGAACCATACGCTCGCGCACCTCGATCTTTATCTGGAGCAGTTCGAGCAGAAATGCACCGCCGCCGGCGGTCACGTGCACTACGCGGTCACGGCCGAAGAGGCGCGCGCGAAGGTGCTCGAGATCTGCCGTAACGCCAATGCCCGGCTCGTCACCAAGGGCAAGTCGATGGTCGGCGAGGAGATCGCGATCAATGACTTTCTCGAGCAGAACGGCATCACGCCGGTCGAAACGGATCTCGGCGAGTATCTGGTGCAGATCCGCCATGAGCTGCCGTCGCACATCATCATGCCGGCGGTGCATCTGACGAAAGCGCAGATCGAGGCCGACTTCCGTCGCGTGCACACGCATCTCGCGCCCGATCGCAATCTCGAGGAGCACCAGACCCTGCTCACCGAGGCGCGCGTCATCCTGCGCGACCGCTTCCTCTCGGCCGATGTCGGCATCACCGGCGCGAATTTCCTGATCGCGGAGACCGGCACCTCGATCATCGTCACCAACGAGGGCAATGGCGACCTGACGCAGACTTTGCCACGCGTGCACATCGTGCTCGCCTCGATCGAAAAGGTGGTGCCGACGCTGGAAGACGTGTCGCAGCTGTTGCGCGTGCTGGCGCGCTCGGCGACTGCGCAGGAGATGTCGGTCTACACGACGTTCTCGACCGGCCCGCGCCGCGCCGGCGATCCGGACGGGCCGAACGAGTATCACGTCATCATTCTGGACAATGGCCGCACCGCGATGCTCGGCGGCCAGTTCCGCGACATGCTGCGCTGCATTCGCTGCGGCGCCTGCATGAATCATTGTCCGGTGTACGCGGCGGTCGGCGGCCACACCTATGGCTGGGTCTATCCGGGGCCGATGGGCGCGGTGCTCACCCCGAGCATCGTCGGCATCGAGAATGCCGGCCACCTGCCGAACGCCTCGACCTTCTGCGGGCGCTGCGAGGAAGTCTGTCCGGTGCGCATCCCGCTGCCGGGCCTGATGCGGCATTGGCGCGAGCGCGAGTTCGAGCGGCATCTCTCGCCGGCGGCGGTGCGCTCGGGGCTGGCGTTCTGGGCCTATTTGGCCACACGCCCGAGGCTCTACGCGGTCGCGATGTCGCTGTTTGTGTTCGGCCTCGGGCTGTTGGGCAAGTTCTTCCGGCGCTTTCGCTGGCTGCCGCTCGCCGGCAACTGGACGCAGCATCGCGATTTCCCCGCGCCGCAAATGCAGACCTTTCAGGCGCAGTGGAAACGGCGGATACGGACGCAATGAGCGCGCGCGACACGCTGTTCGCCTCGATCCGAAAGTCGCTCGGCGTCACCGGCGCGGAGGGTGAGCGCCGCGCCGCGGTGGCGGAGCGGTTGCGGCAGCACCCGCGCGGCGTCATTCCGGCGCGCGGGCAATTGCCGCCGGCTGAGCGGGTGAAGCTGTTCGCCCGGATGGTCGAGGCCGCCAACGGCTCGGCGGAAATCCTCAACAGCGCCGACCAGGTTCCTGCGGCCGTCGCGGCGCTGTTGCGGCGGCATAACCTGCCGATGCAGGTGCGGCGCGGCAACGATCCGCGCCTCGCGGCGCTGCCGTGGGACAAGGAGCGCCAGCTCGACGTGAGCGTCGGGGCTTCCGACGGCCATCAACTCGTCTCGGTGGGCCACGCCTTCGCGGGTGTCGCCGAGACCGGCACGCTGGTGATGACTTCGGGGACCGACAATCCGACGACACTGAACTTCTTGCCTGACACGCACATCGTGGTCGTCGACGCCCGGGACATTGCGGGCGATTACGAGGCCGTGTGGCAGCACGTGCGCGAAGTCTTCGGGGTCGACGCACTGCCGCGCGCCATCAACCTGATCACCGGGCCGTCGCGCTCCGCCGACATTGCGCAGATCCTGATCCTCGGCGCGCACGGCCCGCGGCGCCTGCATGTGCTGGTGGTCGGCGAGGCGGGTTAAGTCGGGCCGCGATCGGCCAGCGGGAACCACAATCGGCTCCGCCGCCTTGTTATGGCTTATGGCAGCGGAGGTTGCGCCATGCCGATCCTCAAGTGGGCCATCATCATGCTGATCGTGTCGCTGGTCGCGGCGCTGTTCGGCTTCACGGATCTGTCGGCCGCGAGCGCCGATGTCGCGCGGGTGCTGTTCTATATCTTCGGCATCATCTTCCTGATGCTGGTCGTGCTCGGCTTCACGCTCTTCCGCGCCGCCGGCAGCAGATAGCCGGCTCTGTCCAGACTACCGAAATGCCCACAAGACGGGCAGGGCGAGTCACCGACTCGCCCTGCGTGCATTTTTTCACCTGACATGAACCCTTTACCCGACTCGTGCGACCCAAGGGTCGGGAAGGGGGCGCAGTCAGCGCCGCCACGGTTTCGCCACGCCGGTCGCATTTCTTGCAATCGGGTGGGAGCACTGGAGGGAAGGGCGCTTATGTCGCGCATCCGCACGCTGTCACTCGGCCTCACCATCAGTTTCTTCGCAATTCCCCCCGCCTCCGCCCAAATGGGCACCCTGCCGCTCCCGGCCGACGCCTTCCGCAAGGCGCAGACGCAGCAGGCCGCGCCGCTGCCGCAGGCAAAGCCCGCCAAGCGTGGCGTCGCGAGCTTCTGGACCTCGAGCGAGCCGACTTTCGACGAGGGCACCTACGATCGCATCAACGCGGCGATGCTCTCATATTCGGCGATCGAGGTGCGCGGTGGCTGGCCCGTGGTCGCCAAAGTCACGCTCGAGCCCGGCGCCAAGGGGCCGGACGTCGCGCGGCTGCGCCAGCGCCTCTCCGTCACCGACGACCTGCCGGCCGAGGTCGCGGACGGCGACAGCTACGACACGATGCTGACCGAAGCCGTGAAGCGCTTCCAGGCGCGCCATGGCCTGCCCGAGACCGGCACCGTTGGTCCGCAGACCATCGAGGCGCTGAACGTCCCGGTGAAACAGCGCATTCGCCAGCTGGCCGCCTCGCTCGATCGGCTGAACGGCATGGGCTTCACCTTCGGCCAGCGCTACGTCGTGGTGAACCTCCCTGCGGCGGTCGCCGAGGCGGTCGAGGACGGCAAGGTCACGCGGCGCTACGTGACGGTGGTCGGCAAGGTCGACCGCCCGTCGCCGACGCTCACCACGCAGATCACGGCTGTGAACTTGAATCCGACCTGGACGGTGCCGCTGTCGATCCTGAAGAAGGACATCGTCACCAAGATGCGCAAGGACCCGAACTACATCGCGCGCATGCGCATGCGGGTGCTCGACGCGAGCGGCAACGAGATCGACGCGCGCGCGGTCGACTGGTCCTCCGACCGCACTCCGAATTTCACCGTCCGACAGGATTCGGGCGACGGCAACGCGCTCGGCAGCGTGCGCATCGACATGCCGAACCCGCATTCGGTCTACATGCACGACACCAACCACAAGGAATTCTTCTCGGCGGACTACCGCTTCCAGTCCTCCGGCTGCACCCGCGTCGAAGGCGTGCGCGATTTCGCCGCCTGGGTCCTGAAGGAGAACCCCAATTGGAGCCGCAAGGAGATCGATACCGAGATCACGACCGGCAAGCGCACCACCGTGCGGCTGACGCGGCCGATCCCGGTCGCCTGGATCTACCTCACCGGCTGGGCAAGCCCGGACGGCACGATCAATTTCCGCAATGACGTCTACGGCCTCGACGCCAAGCCGGCGAACCAGTTCATGGCGCAGGTCGACCGGCCGGTGCAGGTCTCGGCGGCGCGCGCGTCGGGCTTCGTGCTGCAGTCGGCCGGCGAGACACCGCTCACGTTCAAGGAAGCGTCCTACCTCGACAACAGATAAGCTCCTGAGAAGACGGGAACTTTTGCCCGACCGGGGCGTTCTCCGAGGCGTCAGCTGACCAGCTGAGGAGAACCATCATGGACCGGGCGCAACGACGTAGTCGGGGTGGCGATACCGACGGGCCGCGCAAGCCGCCCAAGGCCGCAAACGAGGACCGAGACGAGAAGGTCCTGCAGGACGAGCTCGACGACAGCTTCCCGGCCTCCGATCCCCCCGCCAGCACGCAGCCCGTCGGCAAGGAGCCACCGCCGCCGAAGCCGCGTAAGTCGCATTGACGGCTGCGCTCGCGCCGCCCATGTGTGGCGTAGCGGCAGGAGGCGGTGATGGAGCGCAAGAAGCGCGAGCAAAAGACCAAGGAGCAGCTCGACGAGGAGCTGGAGGAAGGCCTGGAAGAGACCTTCCCAGCCTCCGACCCGCCGGCCGTCGTCTTGCCCGAAGGCCACGCCAAGCTCGACAGGAAGCGCTGACGCGGGCGCGGCGCCATGCCGTTACCGAACCGCGTCACGCCGTTCGGCGAGCTCGTCGCCACGCCGGCGCGCGGCACGATGTATGGCAATCGCGGCGGCCGCTTTCACCGTGAGGATCGGACTCTGGGCACGCGCCGCTGGGCGTCGCGACAGTGGATCTGCTGCGTGCTGTCGTTCAAAGGGCGGCGGCACGAAGTCTGGGGCCGCCGTTACACCGGACTATTTTTCCTTGACGAGGTGACGGCGTTCGCGGCCGGCCACCGCCCCTGCTTCGAGTGTCGCCGCGCCGACGCGACGAGGTTCGCCGAGACGTGGGCACAGACGAAGCGCAGCGCGTTTCCCTATGTCGATGAGATGGATCGCGTGCTGCATGCCGAGCGGCTCGATGGCCGCGCGAAGCGCACGCATGCAATGCCGACCGATGATCTGCCGGACGGCGCCGTGATGACGCGCGACGGCGCGGCCTTCGCGGTGCGTGGCACGCATCTCTTGCGCTGGAGCGAGCAAGGCTATGCGGAAAAAATCGCGCGCCCGCGCGGCGTCGTCGATGTGCTGACGCCGCCGAGCACCGTGGCGATCCTCCGCGCCGGTTACCGGCCGCAGTGGCACGCGAGCGCGGACTAGAGAGATTCCGATCGAACTGAAGCACGACCTTTCGGTCGTCATCGCCCGGCTCGACCGGGCGACCCAGTAAACACCGATAGATCGGTGAGTACTGGGTGCCCCGCCTTCGCGGGGCATGACGAGAGTGAGGACTGTGCGCCAAATCGAGCGGAATCGCTCTAAGCCGCCTCGCAGCCTTGCGGCTTGAGGACGCGCTGGGTCGAAGCCGGGAATTTCGTGAGCTTCTCGGCCGGGCGGATCGGCCGGCGCACCAGCTCGCCGCCGCAGTTCGGACAGCGGCCCTTCAGCACGCGCTCGGCGCAATCCTGGCAGAACGTGCATTCGAAAGAGCAGATCATGGCCTCGCGCGCGTCCGGCGGCAGGTCGCGATCGCAGCATTCGCAGTTCGGTCGCAGCGCCAGCATGGTCAACCTCCCTTGATCGCGGCCTTGATGGCCTCAACAGTCCCGACTTCCTTCGCGGCCTTGATGATACGCGCTTCGCGCGCATTGAGCTCGTCGAGCGCCGCTTTCATCTTCGGAATGATCTCGAGCGGCACCACGACGGCGCCGTGCTGGTCGGCGTGGATGAGGTCGTTGCTGTTCACCTTCATGCCGTGCACCGTCACCGGAATGCCGAAGTCCTCAACATGCGTGTACGCGTGCGAGGGCGCGAGCGAGCCGGCCAGCATCTGAAAGCCCGGCGCGATCATCGGGATGTCGCGGATCGATCCATTGGTGACGACGCCCAGGCACCCGAGCGCCTTGTGGATGTTCGACTGCACCTCGCCCCAAAAGGCGCCATAGCCGATCTCGTCGTCGAGATCCTCGATCACGCAAACCGTCGGACGCGGGTCGGCCGCGATGTAGTCGAGATAGTCCATGCGCTTTTCCATGTAGGAGCCGAGCGCGACCTTCTCCTTGGCTTTCGCTGTGACGGTGCGGGCGAAGCCGACGATCGGCGGCAGGTCCGGGAAGGGGCAGAACAGATGCTTCACGGTGTAGCCGTGCCCGCGGCGCTCCGGCGCAACCATTTCGATGACGTTGCACACCGTCGGGGTGTCCATCGACTGCAGGAATTCCATCTGTTCTTTGCTCAACGTCGCGGGCATCGCGCTCTCCTTGGGATGGACGCGGAACATTGCCGATTGCGAGAGGCTTTGCTAGCCCTCCCGCTGGCAGCCAGCGCACTAGACTAGAGCGCGATGAATTCAGGTCTGCGCCGCCATCAATCCAAACTCCGCGCATTCCCGCGAAAGCGGGAATCCAGGGGCCGAGAACTGGGCCAAAGAAGTGGGTCCCCGCGTCCGCCGGGACGAGCGGAATTAGGGGTGATTCAATCTCAACCCATCTCGCTCTAGCGCTTCCAGGCGCGCAGGATGACCGCCGCCATGAAGGTCAGCATCGCGCTCACCATCGCGACACACGCCGCCCAGCCGCCGAGGCTCCAGGTCAGTCCGGGCAGCGCGGCACCGACGCTGCCGCCGACATAAAAGCTCGTCGCATAGAGCCCGATTGCCGAAGTGCGCCCGCTCTCGGCCGTCAGTGCGACGGCGGAGGTCGCGGTCGCCTGCGTGACAAAACCGCAGCTCGCCGCGATGGCGAGCCCCGCGACGATCGCGGCCAATGATGGAACGAGCGTGAGCAGCGCGCCGCAGACCCAGACGACGATGGCGCCGAGGACCAGTGTGCGCCGGCCGAAGCGGGCGACCGCGCGCCCGAGCCAGACGACCACGAACGCGCCAAACAGATAGGTTACGAAGGTCGCCCCGAGCAGTGTCGGCGGCAGATTGAACGGCGGCGCCGCCAGCACGAAGTTCACGTAGGTGAACAGGGCGACGAAGTTGAACAGCGTGCCAAAGCCGACCAGGTAGATCGCGAGCAGCTGCGGATTGCGCAGGTGGTCCAGCATGTGGCGTGCAGAGGCAGCGAGACCTTCCGAGCGCACGAAATTGCGTTCGCGCGGCAGGATCACGGCGACCGCAAGGCCGCAGACGAACGTGATGATCGCGAAGGCGATGAAGGCGTTGCGCCAGCCGATCGTGTCGGCGAGCAGGCCGGACAGCGCGCGGCCGGAAAATCCGCCGATGCTCGTTGCCGCCATATAGAGGCCGGTCACGCCAATCGCTTCGCTCGCCGGCCATTCCTCGCCGATATAGGCAACGACCACGGTAAACACCGGCGGCAGCACCAGGCCTTGCACGAAGCGCCAGAAGATCAAGGCGGTCAGGCTCGGCGCGAATGCGATCATTGCGGTCGGCACGGCGAGAAGCAGCATCGCGGCCGCGATCACGCGCTTGCGTCCGAGCACGTCGGCAACCGTTCCGGCGAACGGTGCCGACAGCGCGATCGCAAGCGCCGTCGCGGTCATCGTCAGGCTGATCTCGGCCGGCGCGGCATGGAATTCGCTCGCGAGCAGCGGCAGCAGCGATTGTGGGGCGTAGAGATTGAGAAAGACGCAGAAGCCCGGGATGCCGACTGCGGCGCGGCGCAGACGCTGATTCATGGGCGCTGATTCATGGGCGTTTCATTGGGCGGATCAGGCTCATGGCGGACGCATTATCGGCGAGCGCGCCGCAGAAAGCATCACGTCGCAAGCGCAGCCTTGGCATGCGTGAGCGTCGCCTTCGGCGTGCCGGAAGCATCGACCATGACCCAATCCATCGGGCCGAGGTCATAGCTTTCCTGCCGCCGCGCGACGTTAGCATCGGCGTCCGAGGCATCGTTTCGGCGGCCGCCGATGCGTGCCACCCGCGTCTCGACATCCGCCGTGAGAAAGAGGCCATGGAAGCGCGCGCCATGTGCGGCCGCGATCGCCGCGACCGCGCTGCGCTCCTGTGGCGCCGCAAAGACCGCGTCGACGATCGCCACATGGCCGGCCGCCAGGATGCGCTGCGCTTTCTCGTTCAGTGCCGCGTAGATCCTGGCACTCGCGTCTGCCGTGTAGGCCGCCGCGGGAAGACGCTCGGTCTCGCGGACGCCGAACAGTCTCTTGCGTTCGACGTCCGAGCGCAGCAGCACCGCGCCGGGCGGCGGGTTGAGCGTGGGGGCGAGCGCGCGAGCGAGCACGGACTTGCCGGTGCCGGAGAGGCCGCCGACCGCGATCAATGTCGGCGGCGGCGGCGTGATCAGCGCGCACGCCAGGTCGAAATAGGTCAGCGCCGTGCGTGAAATCTCGTCGCGCTCCTTCTCGGACGGATTGTCGAGCCGCGCCGCCGTGACCTTGGCGCGGATCGCCGCGCGCACCGACATGAACAGCGGCAAGGCCGCGAGGCCGTCGAGATCGTCATCGCGCTCCGTTTGCGCCAGATACCGGTTCAGCACCGTGTTGGCCGCGTCGACGAGGCGGCGCTCGATCAGGTCCATCAGCAGGAAGGCGAGGTCATAGAGCACGTCGCCGGCCGCGATCAGCGGATCGAATTCGATCGCATCGAACGGCACCGGCCTGCCATCGATCAGCGCAATGTTTCCAAGATGCAGGTCGCCGTGGCCGCGTCGGATCAGGCCGCGTTCGCCGCGCGCCAGCAGCAGCGGCTTGACGCGCGCCCATGCGGCACGGCTCGCTTGCGTCAGCGCGGCGACCTGATCTGCCGGAAAGAGGCGAGGGAGCGCACGAAACGCCGCATCGTCCTGTTCGACAAAGCGCGCGAGGGCGTCGAGCCATGGTGGTGCCGCGACCACCGGCGCGGCGGCGTGCGCCTTTGCGACCGCGCCGGCGAGCGACTCGGCGAGCGCGGCGTCGATCCTTCCGGCATCGGCGAGATGGTCGAGCGTCGCGTTCTCGTCGAAGCGCACCATCTCGACCGCCCATTCGATCGGTTCGCCGCTGCCGCCAAGTGCGAGCTTGCCATCAGCCGCGCGCGTGATTGGGAGGACCCGACGGTAGAGGTCCGGCGCGAAGGGCCGGTTCACCTCGAGCTCGGCCTCGCAGGCGGCTCTGCGCCGCGCCAGCGTGCCGTAGTCGAGGAACGGAAACGTGACGGCCCGCTTGACCTTGTAGGCGCGCTGATCGGTCAAGAACACGGAAGCCGCATGGGTATCGATCCGCCGGACCGACGCGCCGCCATGCGTTGCGGGATCGCCGAGGAAGGCGAACACGTCCTGTTGTGCATCGGTCCGAGACATCATCATAGCCGTCGAAATCGTGCCCGGTCAGTGGCAGACTGTGCGGCACACATGGCTGCAGTCTTGCGCGATATCAATGTTGCGCGAAGGTCTGTCCGATAAGCGCCACAGGGAGATCGGCTTCAAGGGAGCGTTCGATGCCGCAATTGCCGCATGTGCTCAAGCGCATTCGCCTCAATCTTGCGCGTTCCAAGACATTTCCGTCGGGCTCGGCGCGCCACGGATACGAGTTCGTTGCACCGCTCGATGCGAGCGATCACATCGACGTCGAGCTGTGGCGCAAGTATCGCGATCACTGTCGCGTCCGACGCTTCTGGGCCGACGAGGAAGAGATCGGCCGCCTGGTTCATAAGCCGGGCGGCCGCGAGCACGCGCGTTGGATCTTCGACTATGACGACGCTGCGGAGGATGATGATGAAGCCGGATATCGCTTCGGCGCTCACGCCTTTCGCATCGGAGAATACGTGTCGATCCGCGACGAGGATGGCGAGATGCACACCTTCCAGGTCGTGTCGGTCGAGCCCGCCGCGTGACGCGTGCCAACATTCGCTTCAACTGCTATTGATTGTATATTGTACGTACAACTACCTAAAAGGTTGCGCGGTTCTTTGCTTTCGATAGTCTGCTCTGGGGGGCTTTCGAGGCGTGGGCGTCATCACGACGATGAGGCAAGGCTGCGAGAGCCAAATCGCGAATGGCTGCCGACACGCATCGTGATCTTTGCGCGCGGCCCAAGAGCCGCGATCAAGAGCTGCGATAGGGAGATCGTGATGAGCACTCCGCGGCGACGTCGCAAGCTGAAGAGCGCGAGGGACAAGGCGAACAAGCGACTCGTTCGCGTTTTGCTTGCGGGGTGCGACAATCCGGCGAAAGCGCTCGAGCTGCACTATTGGAGCAAGGAGCCCGGGCTGGTCGACATTATGCGTGGTATCGTGATGATGTCGGAAAGTGCCAGGGCAGCGATTGAAGCGTTCGTGCTACTCGCGCGAGACACGAGATCGGTTACGGCGCACCTCGATCAGCGCGGTCTATTGACGCTCGCATCGGCGCAGGTGACACAGACTGTTGCACTGGCGCAATATGCGGCCGCCGACGACCCGGCGGGCCCGCCGCGTCCGCTGCACTAACGTTCTGTTGCCATCATCGTTAAACGTTAGCAGTGTTGATTGATCGCAACGTAAATACATTTTTTGCAAGTGGCATATCCCCTATGCGTGGAACACTGGGCGCATCGCCGCGACTCCTGTTAGCTTGACGCCACGTGGTTGCGTGAGGCGCACGCTTCGCTGGCCGCGGCGATTGGCGTTTGAGTCGAGCCTCGCGAGGAGAGTTGGAAGATGTCAGTAAAAAGGCCTGATCCGGTCGACGTCGAAGTCGGACATCGGATCAGAATCGAACGGCTGTCGCGCGGACTGTCGCAGACGGCACTGGCCAATCAGTTGGGAGTGACCTTTCAGCAAGTCCAGAAGTACGAAAAGGGCGTGAACCGTGTGGGCGCGGGGCGATTGACCAAGATCGCCGAGGTGTTGGGCGTACCAGTCAGCACCTTCTTCTCCGGCAAGGAAGTGCTCGAGAGCGAGCAAGCCAAACAAACAGACGAAGCCTCTCCACTCAAGTTGCTGACGATCTCCGGCGCATTCCGCCTGTTGCGGGCCTATGCGGATATCGAGGACGGCAATCTGCGACGCTCGATCGTCGATCTGGTCGAACAGATCTCCAGTCACCGCGGCTGACGGTCAGCCGCTTTCCAACAACGTCAAAGAAGCGCGCGTTGGGTCGTCCCCGGCGGCTCGGCGAGCTTTGGGTTGAGGCGGCTCTCTCCAATACCGCCGCGGGCGAAAATCCTTTAAGGAAGGCGCCGGTGGCCCCGAATCCAGCGTTCAGGGCACTTCGTGCCCTGAACCTTTCGGGCCCGCTGCGCTTGCCTGGAGAGAGCTTTGACGACCCGCCTCGACGCCATTGATTGGAAAATCCTCAAGGAACTCCAAGGCGACGGTCGCATGACCAATGTCGAGCTCGCGCGCCGGGTCGGCATCTCGGCGCCGCCCTGCCTGCGGCGGGTGCGTGCCCTCGAGGAAGCGGGTTTCATCAAGGGCTACCGCGGGCTGCTCGACGAGAAGCTGCTCGGCTTCGAGGTCACGGTGTTTGCGATGGTGCACCTGTCGAGCCAGGCAGAGGCCGATCTCATGGCGTTCGAGGCGTTCGTGCGCGCGCAGCCGATCGTGCGCGAATGCTGGATGCTCTCGGGCGAGGTCGACTTCCTGCTGAAATGCGTTGCGCCCAATCTGGCGGCGTTTCAGGCCTTCGTGGCCGAGCTCACCGCCGCGCCCGCGGTTCGCAACGTCAAGACATCGCTGGTGCTGCGCAACGCGAAGGACGACGCGATGGTGCCGCTCGAGCTCAGAGACGAGCGCGCAGAATGAAGCCGCCGGGCGGGTCGCCCGGGCGGCTTCATGCTGATCTGCCAAACGCTGCTAGCGCCACTCGATCTTCTTGACCTCGTAGGCCTTGGCGCCGCTTGGCGTCACGACCTCCACCGAGGAGCCTTTGCTCTTGCCGATCAGCGCGCGTGCGAGCGGCGAGGTGATCGAGATCTTGCCTTCCTTGGCGTTCGCCTCGGGCTCGCCGACGATCTGCCACACCTGCTTCTTCTCGGTGTCCTCGTCGATCAGCGTGACGGTCGCGCCGAACTTGACGGTGTCACCCGACAGCTTCGAGACATCGATCACGTCGGCGCGCGCGAGCTTGTCCTCAAGCTCGGCGATGCGGCCTTCATTGTGCGACTGGGTCTCCTTGGCGGCGTGGTACTCGGCGTTCTCCGAGAGGTCGCCATGCGAGCGCGCTTCGGTGATCTGTTCAATAATGCGCGGCCGCTCCACCTGCTGGCGGTGCTTCAACTCATTCTCGAGCACCGAATAACCGGCGGCGGTCATCGGAATCTTTTCCATCGCTCCTTCAATCCTCCGACCTGACAAAAAAGCTCCGATCGCGCACCGACAAAATCGGCCACGCGACCGCAGACTCTCTCCAAACTCTGTTCGTCCTTCGGGCGTTCGGCCTGGGCTCAGGCCTTGGCGCCGAAATAGCTTTGCAACGCGCGCACTTCGAGATCGCCCTCGAGGCGAGCACGGATCCCCTGCGCGGCGGCGACGGCCCCTGAAAGAGTGGTGTAGTACGGGACTTTGTGCAAGAGGGCAGCGCGGCGCAACGAACGGCTGTCGGCGAGCGCCGCCACACCATCCGTGGTATTGAAGACCAGCTGGACCCCCCCGTTCTTGATCCGGTCCACGATGTGGGGCCGTCCCTCCAGCACTTTGTTGACTTTTTCCACGGTGACGCCGTGCTGCGCCAGGAAGCGCTGCGTCCCGCCCGTCGCCACGACCTTAAAGCCGAGCTTTTCCAATAGCTTGACCGTATCGAGGATGCGCGGCTTGTCGTTGTCGCGCACCGACACGAATACCGTCCCGGCGCGCGGCACGTTGGAGCCGCCGCCGAGCTGGCTCTTGGCAAAGGCGATGTCGAAGGAGCGGTCGAGGCCCATCACCTCGCCGGTCGATTTCATCTCCGGGCCGAGCACCGTGTCGACGCCGGGGAAGCGCGCGAACGGGAAGACCGCCTCCTTCACCCCGACATGGTCGAAACGCGGCGGCTTCAGGTTGAAGCTCGCGAGCGATTCGCCGGCCATGATCCGGGCCGCGATCTTGGCCACCGGGAGCCCGATCACCTTGGCGACGAACGGCACGGTGCGCGAGGCGCGCGGGTTCACCTCGAGCACGTAAATGACGCTGTCCTTGATGGCATATTGCACGTTCATCAGGCCGCCGACCTTGAGCGCCAGCGCGAGCGCGCGCGTCTGCCGCTCGAGCTCCACGATGGTCTTTTCGTCGAGCGTGTGCGGCGGGAGCGAGCAGGCCGAGTCGCCCGAATGGATGCCCGCTTCCTCGATATGCTCCATGATGCCGGCAATGAACGTATCCTTGCCGTCCGAGAGGCAGTCGACATCGACCTCGGTCGCGTCCGACAGATAGCGGTCGAACAGCAGCGGGTTCTTGCCGAGCACGGTGTTGATCTGCCCGGTCTTGTCGTTCGGATAGCGCGCCTTGACGTCATGCGGCACCAGCTCGGGCAACGTGCCGAGCAGGTAGTCGCCGAGCTGGCTCTCCTCGCGAATGATCTGCATCGCGCGTCCGCCGAGCACATAGGACGGGCGCACCACGAACGGATAGCCGAGATCGGCCGCGACCAGGCGCGCCTGCTCGACCGAATAGGCGATGCCGTTTTCCGGCTGCTTCAGCTTGAGCTGATCGAGCAGCAGCTTGAAGCGATTGCGATCCTCGGCGAGATCGATCGCGTCGGGCGAGGTGCCGAGGATCGGCACGTCCGCCTTCTCGAGCGCCTCGGCCAGCTTGAGCGGCGTCTGGCCGCCGAACTGCACGATCACGCCGTGCAGCGTGCCCTTCTGTCGCTCGGTCTCGATGATCTCGAGCACGTCCTCGGGCGTGAGCGGCTCGAAATAGAGCCGGTCGGAGGTGTCGTAGTCGGTCGAGACCGTCTCGGGATTGCAGTTGACCATGATGGTCTCATAGCCCGCCTCATCGAGCGCGAAGCACGCATGGCAGCAGCAATAGTCGAACTCGATGCCCTGGCCGATGCGGTTCGGCCCGCCGCCGAGAATGACGACCTTCTTCTTGTCCGAAGGCTGCGCCTCGTCGGCGACCACGCCGGCGAAAGGCTGCTCGTAGGTCGAATACATGTAGGCGGTCGGCGAGGCGAACTCGGCCGCGCAAGTATCGATGCGCTTGAACACCGGACGTACGGCGAGCGCACGCCGCGCGGCCGCCACATCGGCCTCGTGGCGTTTCGCCAGCACCGCGAGCCGCGCGTCGGAAAAGCCCATCGCCTTGAGCCGGCGGAACGCAGGAGCGCTCTGCGGCAGCCCCTTCTGGCGGATCTGCGCCTCGGTTTCCACGATCGTGCGGATCTGGCCGAGGAACCAGGGATCGATGCCGCACGAGGCGAAAATGTCGGCGTCGGAAAAGCCCAGTCGCATCGCCTGCGCGACCTTCAACAGCCGATCCGGCGTCGGCGTGCCGAGCGCGGCGCGGATGACATTCTTGTCGTCGCCCTGGCCGAGGCCTTCGATCGTGATCTCGTCGAGGCCGGTGAGCCCGGTTTCCAGCGAGCGCAACGCCTTCTGCAGGCTTTCCTGGAAGGTGCGGCCGATCGCCATCGCCTCGCCGACCGACTTCATCGAGGTGGTCAGCACCGGATCGGCGCCGGGAAATTTCTCGAACGCGAACCGCGGAATCTTGGTGACGACGTAGTCGATGGTCGGCTCGAACGAGGCCGGCGTCGCGCCGCCGGTGATATCGTTGGCGATCTCGTCGAGCGTGTAGCCGACCGCAAGCTTGGCGGCGACCTTGGCGATCGGGAAGCCGGTTGCCTTCGAAGCCAAGGCCGACGAGCGCGATACGCGCGGGTTCATCTCGATCACGACCAGGCGGCCGTTCTCGGGGTTCACGGCGAACTGCACGTTCGATCCGCCGGTCTCGACGCCGATCTCGCGCAGCACCGCGATCGAGGCGTCGCGCATGATCTGATATTCTTTGTCGGTGAGCGTCAGCGCCGGCGCGATGGTGATCGAGTCGCCGGTGTGCACGCCCATCGGGTCGACGTTCTCGATCGAGCAGATGATGATGCAGTTGTCGGCCTTGTCGCGCACCACCTCCATCTCGAACTCTTTCCACCCGAGCACCGACTCCTCGATCAGCACCTCGTTGGTGGGAGACGCATCCAATCCGCGCTCCACGATCTCGAGAAACTCGGCCTTGGTGTAGGCGATGCCGCCGCCGGTGCCGCCGAGCGTGAAGGAGGGGCGGATGATCGCTGGCAGTCCGACATGGTCGAGCGCCTGCAGCGCCTCGATCAGCGCCTGATCCTGATAGCGCTCGCGCCGCTCCGGCTCCTGCTTGCGCCAGTTCAACTCGAATTCGGCAAGCGCATGCTGCCTTTGCGCGGCAGAGAGATCGCGCCCCTCGATATACGCGCGCTCGAGCTTGTAGCGCTCGCGATCCTGCCGCTTCAGCTCGGACGCGTTGGCGAGCTTGGAGCGCGGCGTCTCGAGCCCGATCCGCGTCATGGCATCGCGGAACAGGGCGCGGTCCTCGGCCTTGTCGATCGCGTCCGCGGTCGCGCCGATCATCTCGACGCCGTATTTCGCCAACGTGCCCATGCGCCGCAGCGACAGCGCGCAGTTGAGCGCGGTCTGCCCGCCCATGGTCGGCAGCAGCGCGAAGCCGCCGGGCACGACATTGCGCTCCTGCTCGATGATGCGGGAAACGATCTCGGGCGTGATCGGCTCGATATAGGTCGCGTCCGCGAGCTCCGGATCGGTCATGATCGTGGCCGGATTGGAATTGACCAGCACCACCCGATAGCCCTCTTCCTTCAGGGCTTTGCAGGCTTGCGTTCCCGAATAGTCGAACTCGCAGGCCTGTCCGATCACGATCGGGCCCGCCCCGATGATCAGGATGGTCGAGATATCGGTGCGTTTGGGCATGGCGCTCCGGTCTGGCTGACCTGACCCTGTCCGAAACCGGCGCCGTTTGGGGATCAGGCCCTGATGGGCACAAAAAAAGGGCGCGCCAAACGCGCGTCCCCGGCGGCAGGGCCAAGCCCCGCGCGGGCGCTGTTTAGACCAGAATCAGCGGGCAGGGAAGGGTTTCGGCGCGCCCCGGCGGTCGTTGTGGATGGAAACGGAACGCCGCGGCGGCGTTATTGCAGCACTTTCAGGTCGCGCCATGAGCACGCCGTTATCGAGAACGCCGCTATCGCGTTCGTTGCCAACCGTTATGGCCGCGCTTGCGGGATTTGCCGCTGCGGCCGGCGTCGTGCGGCTCGAGCGAGCGCTCCGCGCCAAGGAACCGCCGCCGGCCAAGGCCCCGCTCGTGGCGGTCCGGGCCGCCCACGGGCCGCCCGCCCTCCAGCTGCAGCGCGCCGTCGAGCCCGGGCGCGGGCGGGAGGCCGAGGTGCCGACCCGCATTCCCTGGCGCGGCTGGAAGGACATTTTCTGGCGGACCTATCAGGAGATTTCGGACGACCGGGTGTTCCTGATCGCAGGAGGGGTCGTCTTCTACGGCCTGTTGGCCATGGTCCCGGCGATCACCGCGCTGGTGTCGCTCTATGGACTGTTCGCAACAGCGGCGACCATCAACGCGCAGCTCAGCTTCCTCGCCGACGTCATGCCGGCGAGCGCGTACCAGCTGATCGGCGATCAGGTCGTGCGCATTGCCCAGCACAGTGAAGGCAAGTTGACGCTCGCGTTCCTCATCGGTCTCGGCCTTGCGCTGTGGAGCGCGAATGCTGGCATGAAAGCGATTTTCGACGCGCTGAACGTCGTTTACGATGAGGACGAGAAGCGCAGCTTCATCAAGCTCAATCTCATTTCACTCGCGTTCACGCTGGCCGCGATCGTGGGATTCATCCTGGTTCTGGCGGCGGTCGTTGTCGTGCCGCTGGTGCTGACCTTCATGGGGTTTGCCGCGCAACAGCAGGCCGGGCTGCTTCCCATGCTGCGTTGGCCGGTTCTGCTCGTGCTGGTGATGCTCGCGCTGGCGCTGCTCTATCGCTACGGCCCCTCGCGTGCGCATGCCAAGTGGCGTTGGGTCTCGGTCGGCAGCGCCTTTGCGGCGATCACCTGGATCGTCGTCTCGCTGGCGTTCTCCTGGTACCTGTCGAAATTCGCGGACTACAACGCGACCTACGGCTCGCTCGGGGCCGTGATCGGCCTGATCATGTGGATGTGGATCTCGACCGCCGTCGTGCTGATCGGCGCGGAGCTTAATTCCGAGATCGAGCATCAGACCGCGCGTGACTCGACCACCGGCGCGCCGGAGCCGCTCGGCCGGCGCGGCGCCGTGATGGCCGACACCGTCGGCGCGGCGCAGGATTAGGTAAGGGAGACAGTCCGCCTTCGCTAAAGCTTCGGCGGACACCCGCCGCGCGAAGGTCTTGCCCGCCGAAGCCTTGGCGAAGGCGGGTGGAGGCCCGGGCCTGGATTTGAACCAGGCCTGAGGAGCGTTGCGGCGCCCCTGCGTTTCCAGTCCGCCACCGGGCCGAGCGCATTATTCCCATCCCACGGTCGCGTGCATCTGAAACGTGAAGCAAAGGTTAACGCGCTAAGTGACGTGGTTCATTCGCTTATTGCTTGCCGGCGAGGCGTGCCCGGAAGGTCATGCGCGCCGGATTGTGCTCGACATTGCGCGCCTGGCGCTCGGCCGTGAAGCCCGCTCGATGCAGCTTGCTCAGAAGCTCAGCCTCGCGATAGCGCGCGATGCCGAGCTCGCTGCGCAGTCGGCGGTACGGCGAGAGCGCGGTGCGCGCCAGGCCGACAAGGGCCGCGCCGAGGAAGCCGTTCGCGGCCGCGTAGCGGATCAGGGCGACGACGTCGCTCACTGGCCCAACGTCCGGCGGGATCACATCGGCGATGACGAGGACGCCATCGGGAACGAGCAGGCGGCGCCAAGTGGCGAGCAGGCTCTCGAGCTCCGCTTCGGTGAGGTACTGCACCAGCGAGTTGGCAAAGATTAGGTCGAGCGAAGCGGGCGGGAGATGCTCGACCTCCTCCGGGGCGATGACGCGGATCTTCGGATTGCCAGCAAAGCGCGCCGCGATCGCGGCGCGCACGCTGGCTGCGGCGTCGCACAGCAGGACCTCACGCGCGCGTGCGGCGACGAGATCGGCGTGAACCGCTTCGCCGGACCCGTGGTCGAGCACCCGCGCGTCAGCGTGCGGCACGAATGCGGCGATCTGCTCGGCGACGTCGCGATAGTGCACATCCTTGTGCCGATCGTTCACATAGATCGAATGCGCGCTGTCCCAGAACTCGCGCCAACTGGACATGCTGTTCCTGCCTTGAAGATGCGGCCGGACTATAGGCCAATCGCACCCGTGCGCCACAGTTTCGGCAGCGGACCATCGGGGCCGAACAGCGGATCGGTTTCCGGCAGCGGCACGCGCGGAATTGTCGTCAGCGCGTGCGTGTGCTCGGCGGCCGAGCCGCGGCAGAGATCGTAGCGGCCATCCGGCGGATAGCCGCCGATCACCAACAGGTCGGCCGAAGCCGACAGGCGCTGATGTCCGGTGCCGGCCGGCAGCACCGCGACGTCGCCGGCCGCGACCTCGAGCACCTCGCCCTTGTCGCCGCCGAAGCGCACGCGTGCATGACCCTTGGCGATGCCAAGCACTTCGTGAATTTGCGAGTGATAGTGCACGAACGGATAGATGCCGTTGCGCCACATCCCGTGGCCCCAGCCATGGCTCGCGAAGGTCTGCTCGATCGCGGCGGCGGGATCGCGCGCCCGCGCGAGGTCGAGCGCGCCACGGTAGACGAGAAACGGCAACGGATTGTTTGGGACAGTGCCGTCGTCGGCGAAGCGAAAGACAAGAGGCTCGGCTTGCAGCAGTGACGTCTTCATGAGGCGGAACCGCATATCAAAGCACACGTTCATTCTAGTTGAACAAGCCCGCAGCAAGGAGGGTTCCATGCCCGTCTGCGACCAATGCGGAAACGAGTACGCCAAGGCATTTCAGATCAAGCAGAACGGTCGAGATTGGACATTCGACAGCTTCGAGTGTGCGATCCAGGCCCTGGCGCCAGTATGCCCCCATTGCAAGTGCCGGGTGATCGGGCATGGCGTCGAAAAGGACGAGACGATCTTTTGCTGTGTGCACTGCGCGCAGGAAGAAGGCGTCGTGGGGCTGCGCGATCACGCGTAACAGTCGAGACGCGCTCAGCCGGGCAACGCGAGAAGACGATTCGTCACGCCCGCTTCTTCGCGCGCATCAGGTCCGCGAAGCGGCGAAACAGATAGTGGCTGTCGCGCGGACCGGGCGAAGCTTCCGGGTGGTACTGCACCGAGAACACCGGCTTGTCCTTGAGCGCGAGGCCGCAATTCGAGCCGTCGAACAGCGAGACGTGGGTCTGCTCGACGTTCTTCGGCAGCGTTTCTTTGTCGACTGCAAAGCCGTGATTCATCGAGGTGATCTCGACCTTGCCGGTCGTGAGATCCTTCACCGGATGGTTCGCGCCGTGATGGCCCTGGTGCATCTTCATCGTCCGCCCGCCGAGCGCGAGGCCGAGCATCTGGTGCCCGAGGCAGATGCCGAAGGTCGGCGTGCCGGAGTCGATCAGTTTCTTGATCACCGGCACTGCGTATTCGCCGGTCGCAGCCGGATCGCCGGGACCGTTCGATAGGAACACGCCATCCGGCTTCATCGCCAGAATGTCCTCGGCCGACGTGGTGGCCGGCACGACCGTCACCTTGCCGGCGGTCTCGGCGAGCAGGCGCAGAATGTTGCGCTTGATGCCGTAGTCGATCGCGACCACGTGGAACGCGCCATTCTGCTGGCGGCCGTAGCCTTCGCCCCATTTCCACGGCGTCTCGTCCCAGCTGAAGCGCTGCGCGCTCGTCACCGTCGGCACCAGGTCCATGCCCTCGAGGCCGGGCCAGGCGCGCGCTTCCTTCTTGAGCGCGTCGAGGTCGAACTTGCCGTCGCTCGCATGCGCGATCACGGCGTTCGGCATGCCCTTCTGGCGGATGAGGTTGGTCAGCGCGCGCGTGTCGATGCCGGCGAGCCCGATGATGCCGCGCCGCTTGAGCCATTGGTCGAGATGCAGGCTGGCGCGGTAGTTCGACGGGTCGGTGATGGCGGTGCGCAGGATCACGCCGCGCGCCCCGAGCGTTGCCGCCATGTTGACGGTTTCGATGTCTTCGTCATTCGTCCCCACATTGCCGATGTGGGGGAATGTGAAGGTGATGATCTGGCCGGCGTAGGACGGATCGGTGAGGATCTCCTCGTAGCCGGTCATCGCGGTGTTGAAGCACACCTCGCCGACCGCGTGGCCGGTCGCGCCGAGGCCAAAGCCTTCGAGCACGGTGCCGTCGGCGAGCACCAGGAGGGCGGTGGCCGTAAGCTCGGCCCAGCCGGAATCGTCTTGTTTGATGGTCATGAGCGGCCTAAATAGCCGCGAGCCGCGGTCCGGTCAAAGGCGGTTTTTCGTGGGGCATGATCTTCTCCGAAAACCGGTATCCACTTTTCGGGATCATGCCCCGGCCCCGTGATATCAATCGGTTAGAGGCATTCGATGCTGCGCGACGAGATCAACACGGCGCTGAAAGACGCGATGAAGGCGGGTGACGCGAAGCGTGTGTCGACGCTGCGGCTGGTCAATTCGGCGATCAAGAACGCCGACATCGACGCGCGCGGGCAGGGCAAGCCGGCGCTCAGCGACGAGGATCTGCTGGCGCTCATGCAGAAGATGATCAAGCAGCGTCAGGAGTCGGTCGAGCTTTACCAAAAGGGCGGCCGCGCCGACCTGGTGGCGCAGGAGCAGGGCGAGATCGAGGTGATTTCGTCGTATCTGCCGAAGCAGATGACCGAGGGCGAGATCGCCGACACGGTCGCGCTGCTGGTGAAGGAGACCGGCGCGACCGCCATGAAGGACATGGGCCGCGTGATGGCGGCGATCAAGGAACGCTATACGGGCAAGCTCGACACCGCCAAGGCGAGCGCCGCGGTGAAGAGGCTGCTGACCGGCGGCTAGAGCATGATGAGTTAAGGTTCGTCATCGACGCCGCAAACTCGGCGCGCTCCCCTCCCCCGTAGCCCGTCGAAGACGGGCGTAAACGCCCTGATGCTGGGGAAGGGTTGGGGGTGGGGGTCGTGC
>Ga0081539_10002026_pt1 | contig 30559 bp, 29 predicted proteins | sample TabmetS4T2R2_FD_71023 | JGI IMG/M metagenome (GOLD analysis project Ga0081539, IMG submission 71023) | Tabebuia heterophylla rhizosphere microbial communities from the University of Puerto Rico - S4T2R2 | ecosystem: Host-associated > Plants > Roots > Rhizosphere ... | reverse complement strand
CGCGAGCTCCTTCGCGCCCTTGTCGACCTTGATCCCGGGGATGATTCCCGCCGCCTCGAGAACCTGCGGAAACGGCGTCGCGTCGTCCGAGCTCTGGCGGATCGTCTCGTCGAAGAGGATCACGCCGCTGATGAACTCGGCCGCGCCGTCCGTCGTGAAGAGCAGGTCGCGGTAGGCGCGCCGGTTCTCCTCGGTCGACTCGACCTCGATCGAGTCGAAGCGTTTCTTGATCGTGCTGTCGCTCTCGTCAGCGGCGAGGATCCCCTTGCCCTCGGCGACGAGCGCGCGTGCCGTCTCTTCGAGCGTCTGTGCGGCCATCGGCGGTTCCCTCCAAGCGTCTCGCAGTCGAAAGGAGTATCGCCGAGCGGCGCCGTGCCATGCGCGCCTTCCGACGAGGCTCGTAAGATCCGTCACGAGGGGCGGTGTGCGGCGATCGCCCCTCACGAAAATGTCGCATTTTCGGCGACGAATCTCTCGGAGGCGGAATAAACGCGGCCGCCCGACCCCTTAGAATCCGGCACTGCGCCGGGCGACAGCTTGCGGCTTGCGGGCAGAGGCGCCTCCGGACGTTTTCCACAATTTCCACAGCCAGGGGTGGGAAACTTTCGGGCTGGTCCGGGCGGCGTCGACTTACGTGTCGCGGCGCGCTCCGACGGCGATCAGGATGCGCAGCATGTAGCCGATCGTCGGCCGGGAGCTCCTCTCGGCGCGTGCCACTCCGTCCGTCCGTCCTCGGGCCGCCCTAAGGTCCAACCTCAAAGCTACCGCGAAGCCAAGCGTCTGGAACAGGTACATCTGGCACAAGTGATTGACGACGCCGTACCGGAGCTGCTCCCGTTATGAGGGTCGGCGAGTCGGTGAAACTTGCGATCGACGCCTGGACGAGGGGCGAGCCCGACCACGCGATGCTGCACGCATGCAACGCGGTGGACGGAACCGCCAAGAAGGCGTATCCGGGCATTACGGGCAGCAACCGCCGATTCACGACGCTGCTGCGCGACAACTACGACGTGCTCGGGCCGATGGCTGCGCCCGGCATCAACCTGGCAGAGACACCCTTTCCGATCAAGGTTCAGAACCCAAAGGCGAAGGGCCGGCCCGACATTGCTGATCTCATCTATGGCATCCACCGCTGCTCGCATGGGCACGGCGACGAGCTGCCGGGCGGATTCGAGCTCCTTCCAGATGCCGCCCAGGAGGTCGGCCGCACGCGGATCCTCATCGAGAAGACGGGCAAAGTACGCCTCAGCGACCGCGTCATCTTCGGCCTACTCGCGGTCGCCGTCTTCGCTCCCGTGAATGCTGATCAGGCCGTGCCCGACGGATACCGCCTGATCTTTGGAAAGCAGCAGCTCGTCCTTCCGATCAACGAGTGGTGGGGCCGTCACGATGATTTCGGGGCGGTCGCCGCCACCGAGCCAATGCCGTCCGTCAAGCTCGACTTTGGTGACTGGATGCCCTAGCGGGTACATCTTTTTGACGTCCCACTCGTCCGCTATCACGACCGGCGCTAATAGGAGCGCGGGACACCGGCCTCGTCCAGGTAGAGCGCTCGCACCTTCAAGATCAGGCCCGCGGCCCGCGACGCAGCTCATCCGCGCTCGGGCGTCAGAAGAGGCGTACACGAACCCGCCCCCGGATCAGACGTAGCGGGCCGCCGGCGCCACTGCGGGACGCTGCTACGGTGCCCGCATGACGGCGATCCTCGAGCGGGTGAAGACGTTCTTCACGGGCGATCCAGGCAAAGCGACGTGAGCGCCGCCTCGCCAAGCTCGAGGAAAGCTCTCCCAACACGGGCCGGACGAGGGGCCGCGCGTCGGCTCCGGCAGTCGCGAAGGCCCTACACTGGGCCGCTACGACGTGCCTTCCGGTTTGTAGCCAAGACTGCGAGATCCGCCGCGAGCGAAGTGTGCCAGGACGTTCCTGCGCGTAACCAAGCGCAGTTAGCCAGTTGTTAGACAAGATGGCGCGCCGCCGCCTGACGCCACGCGAGAAGCGGTATCGTTAGCGGCCTCGCGGACGTAGCTCAGTTGGTAGAGCATCAGCTTCCCAAGCTGAGGGTCGCGGGTTCGAACCCCGTCGTCCGCTCTAGCGAAAGCCCGCTGGACGTGGGCGCACGAACCCGAATGGACAGCTCCCGCGACCGTGGGCACGATGCGGGCGTGCAGGCCCAGGGCGAGCCCCATCCCGACCTTCCCGCGGAGCAGGCGTACGTCGATTACGCGTACGACTGCCTCGAGCGGATGCGGCACCTGGTCGAGCACGCGGCCGACGCGGTCGACGGGGAGGTCGCCGCAGCCGCAGTGAGCCGCTGGGCGATTCGGCGGCTGCGGACGTTCGAGGACGCCGAGCGGGGGCTCTGCTTCGGCCGCCTCGACTTCGAGACGAGCAACACGCCGCTGTACGTCGGGCGGCGTTGGGTGCAGGCGGCCGACCAGACTCCAGTCGTCGTCAACTGGCAGGCGCCTGCGGCGCGGCCGTTCTACACCGCGACGGCGGCCGACGCGCAGTGGGTGAGCCGGCGCCGCCGGTTCCGCACCAAGGGCCGGGAGCTCCTCGCGATCACCGACGAGTCGCTCGACGGGTCGACGAGCGACGGCACGGGCGTCGCCGACTACCTGCTCGAGGAGCTCGAGCGGGCACGCGACTCGCGGATGCGCGACATCGTCGCGACGATCCAGGCCGACCAGTACCGGCTGATCGCGCACGAGCTCGAGCCGCCGCTCGTCATCCAGGGCGGCCCCGGGACGGGGAAGACCGCCGTCGCCCTTCACCGCGCCTCGTGGCTCGTCTACACGTATCGCGAGCGGCTCGCGCGGACCGGCGTGCTCGTGGTCGGCCCGAACCCGCTGTTCATGGAGTACGTCTCGCACGTCCTTCCGGCACTCGGCGAGGAATCGGTCGTCCAGCGCGCGGTCGGGCAGCTGCTCGACGACGTCGAGCCGACGCTCGACGACCCGCCCGAGCTCGCGCGGCTGAAGGGCGACCGGCGGCTCGTCGAGGTGGTTCGTCGTGCCGCAGAGCTTCGGGCTGGCGGTGAGGCACGCGAGCTCGAGCTGCGGCTCGACGGCCGACTGGTGCGCGTCAAGGCCTACGAGGTCGGGGAGGCGCTCGCGGACGCGCGGCGCGAGCTCGGCCTGACCCGGGCGGCGCGGGAGCGGTTCCGGACGGCGCTCGTCCGGCGCTTCTACACCCGGTACGCAGAGCTGCTCGGAGGGCTTGCCCTCCGCGACGCCGAGGACGTCGAGCAGGCACTGCGCCGGGCTGGCGTCCTGAAGCGAGTCGTCGACGCCGCCTGGCCGCTCGTCCGCGCCGAGTCGGTGGTGCGCGACCTGCTCGCGTCGCGCGCGCGGTTGGCTGCGGCGGCCGACGGCATCCTCGCGCCCGAGGAGCAGGGCCAGCTCCTCCGCTCGCGGCGGCGCGGCCGTGGCTGGAGCGCCGCGGACGTGGCGCTCCTCGACGAGGCTCGGTCGGTCGTGGGCGATCCGCCGAAGCGGTTCGGGCATGTCCTCGTCGACGAGGCGCAGGATCTGACGCCGATGCAGCTTCGCGCGGTGGAGCGGCGGGCGCTGCCCGGCTCGCTGACGCTGCTCGGCGACATCGCGCAGGGGACGGGACCGTTCCCGTGGACGAGCTGGAGCGAGGTGGTGGGGGAGCTCGAGGCCGGCGAGGGCGCGCGGGTCGAGCAGCTCCGGCATGCGTACCGCGTCCCGCGCGAGATCATGGAGCTCGCGCTCCCGCTGCTCGACCGCATCGGTGCCGACGCAGAGCCGCCGATCGCGTTCCGAAGCGGCGGCGAGTCGCCGCAGGTCGTCCGCGTCGAGTCTGAGGCCGATCTCCTGCCGGAGGCACTCCGGGCCGCGAGCGAGCTGGCTGCCGGCGAGGGGATGACGGTGGTGATCGCACCGGCGAGCCTGCTCGACGGGCCACTCGCGGGCGCGCTCTCCTTCCCGGAGGATCTCGCGCTGCTCACGCCGCGGCAGGCGAAGGGCCTCGAATTCGACCACGTCGTCGTCGTGGAGCCGAGCGCGATCGCTCGCCACGACCAGGGTTGGCGCGAGCTGTACGTCGCCCTGACCCGGCCGACGAAGACGCTCGTCGTCGTCCATCACGCCCCGCTGCCGCTCCCCCTTCCCGCGGAACGCCCGCCGGCTGCGGCGCCTCGCTGACCTCGCCGCGCGGTCGGGCGCGCTGAGGGCACGCCAGTTCCGCCTGCTCCTCTTCGCGCAGACGACGTCCGCGTTCGCGCGATCGAGCTCCACCGACAAGACCGTCGGCGAGGACAACGTCCTCGAGCTGACCGTCAAGGTCGCGTGACTTGGTAGAACCCGTCGCGATGGCGACGACTGAAAGGGAGGCGGAGCGCGCGGGGCCCCTCGAGCCCGACGAGCTTCGCCTCCTCGACGCGTGGTGGCGGGCCGCGAACTACCTCTCGGTCGGGCAGATCTACCTGCTCGCGAACCCGCTTCTGCGTGAGCCGCTGCGGGCGGAGCACGTCAAGCCGCGCCTGCTCGGCCACTGGGGCACGACGCCGGGCCTGAACCTGGTCTACGCGCACGTGAACCGGGTCATCCGGGCGCACGACCTCGACGCGATCTACGTCTGCGGCCCCGGCCACGGCGGCCCCGGGATGGTGGCGAACGCGTACCTCGAGGGGACGTACAGCGAGCTCTACTCGCACGTCCCGCAGGACGAGGAGGGCCTCCGACAGCTCTTCCGGCAGTTCTCGTTCCCGGGCGGGATCCCGAGCCACGCGGCGCCCGAGACGCCCGGCTCGATCCATGAGGGCGGCGAGCTCGGCTATGCGCTCTCGCACGCGTTCGGAGCCGCGTTCGACAACCCCGACCTCCTCGTCGTCTGCGTCGTCGGTGACGGCGAGGTGGAGACGGGGCCGCTCGCAACTGCCTGGCACTCGAACAAGTTCCTCGACCCCGAGACCGACGGCGCCGTCCTGCCGATCCTGCACCTGAACGGCTACAAGATCGCAAACCCGACGGTGCTCGCGCGGATCCCCGAGCCGGAGCTCGTCTCGCTGCTCGAGGGCTACGGCTGGCGGCCGCTGCTCGTGTCGGGCGACGAGCCCGAGGCGGTCCACCAGGAGCTGGCGGCGGCGCTCGACGAGGCGCTCGACGAGATCGCCGACGCCAAGGGCACCTCGGGGCGGCCGCAGTGGCCGATGATCGTGCTGCGGACGCCGAAGGGCTGGACGGGCCCGAAGGAGATCGACGGCCTGCCGGTCGAGGGCACGTGGCGCTCGCACCAGGTCCCGATCACGGACCCGCGCGAGAACCCCGACCACCTGCGTCTGCTCGAGGAGTGGATGCGGAGCTACCGGCCGGAAGAGCTCTTCGACGACGAAGGCCAGCTCGCGCGCGAGCTGAGCGAGCTCGCGCCGCGGGGAGCGCGCCGGATGAGCGCGAACCCGCACGCGAACGGCGGCGAGCTGCTCCGCGATCTCGTCCTCCCGGACTTCCGCGACTACGCCGTCGACGTCCCGACGCCGGCGACGACGACGAGCGAGGCGACACGCGTCCTCGGGAAGTTTCTCCGAGACGTGATCGCGCGGAACCCGAAGACCTTCCGGCTCTTCGGCCCCGACGAGACCGCCTCGAACCGCCTGAGCGACGTCTTCGCCGTCACCGACCGCGCCTGGGACGCGGAGGTTCTGCCGACCGACGAGGACCTGGCGCCGGACGGGCGGGTGATGGAGGTGCTGTCCGAGCACCAGTGCCAGGGCTGGCTCGAGGGCTACCTGCTGACCGGCCGGCACGGCCTCTTCAACTGCTACGAGGCCTTCATCCACATCGTCGACTCGATGTTCAACCAGCACGCGAAGTGGCTGAAGGTCACGCGCGGGATCGCGTGGCGGCGGCCGATCGCCTCGCTCAACTACCTGCTCTCGTCGCACGTCTGGCGGCAGGACCACAACGGCTTCTCGCACCAGGACCCGGGCTTCATCGACCACGTCGCGAACAAGAAGGCCGAGGTGGTGCGCGTGTACCTGCCGCCCGACGCGAACTGCCTCCTCTCCGTCGCCGACCACTGCCTGCGCTCGCGGCACTACGTGAACGTGATCGTCGCGGGCAAGCAGCCGGCGCTCGACTACCTCTCGATGGACGATGCGATCGTCCACTGCACGCGCGGGATCGGGATCTGGGAGTGGGCCTCGAACGACGAAGGCGCCGAGCCGGACGTCGTGCTCGGCTGCTGCGGCGACATCCCGACGCTCGAGACGCTCGCGGCGGCGGCGCTGCTGCGCGAACACCTGCCCGACCTGAAGGTGCGGGTCGTGAACGTCGTCGACCTGATGCGCCTCCAGCCGCGCTCGGAGCACCCGCACGGGCTCTCGGATCAGGAGTTCGACGCGCTCTTCACGACCGACCGGCCCGTCGTCTTCGCCTACCACGGCTACCCGTGGCTGATCCACCGGCTCACGTACCGGCGCACGAACCACGACAACCTCCACGTCCGCGGCTACAAGGAGGAGGGGACGACCACGACGCCGTTCGACATGGTCATGCTCAACGACCTCGACCGGTACCACCTCGTCGTCGACGTGATCGACCGCGCGGGCCTCGCGGACACGTGCGGCCACCTTCGCCAGCAGATGGTCGACGCGCGCCTGCGGGCGCGCGCGCACACGCGCGAGCACGGCGAGGACGATCCGGCGATCAGCGGCTGGACCTGGCCGTACTAGTCGTCAACGCGGGCTCGACGAGCCTGAAGCTCTCGCTGGTGGAGGCGGACGGCTCGGCCGTGGAGGTCGAGTCCCTCGAGGCCGTGCCTATTGGCGTCGAGGCGGTTGCGCACCGGGTCGTCCACGGCGGGCGGCGGTTCGGCGCGGCGACGCGCATCGACGACGGCGTGGTCGAGGAGCTCGAGCGGTTGTCCGAGCTCGCGCCGCTGCACAACCGCCCGGCGCTCGCGGCGATCGACGAGGCGCGGCGCGCGCTCCCGGACGTCCCGCACGTGGCCGTCTTCGACACGGCCTTCCACCGGACGATCCCGGCCGAAGCGGCCACGTACGCCGTGCCGCGCCGATGGCGGGAGGAGTGGGAGGTGCGGCGGTACGGCTTCCACGGCCTGTCGGTGCAGTGGGCGGCCGAACGGGTTCGCGCGAAGCGGCTCGTCGTCTGCCACCTCGGCGGCGGCTGCTCGGTCAGCGCCGTGCTCGACGGCCGCTCGATCGAGACGACAATGGGCTTCAGCCCGCTCGAGGGCGTCCCGATGGCGACCCGCGCCGGCTCGATCGACCCCGAGATCGTCCTCTACCTGCTCCGGCACCGGTTCCTTTCGCCGCAGGAGATCGAAGATGCGCTCGAGCGCGAGTCGGGCCTCCTCGGCCTCTCGGGGCGGTCGGCGCGCGTCGAGGAGCTCGAGGCCTCGCCCGACCCTGACGCGCGGCTGGCGCTCGACGTGTTCGTCCACCGCGTCGCCGGGGCGGTCGGCACGATGGCGGTCGCGCTCGGCGGCCTCGACGCGCTCGTGTTCACGGCCGGCGTCGGGGAGAACTCGCCGGCGATCCGCGAGCAGGTGTGCGAGCGGCTCGGCTTCCTCGGCGTGCGGCTCGACCCGGCAGCGAACGCCGTCGCGCACCCGGACGCCGATGTCGGCGCGAGCGGCTCGCCGGTGCGAGTCGTCGTCCTGCGAGCGCGGGAGGACCTCGTCGCCGCCCGCGCCGCACGCGAGCTGCTCGGACTAGCGGCTCAGCAGGGCGTCGAGCCGTTCGAGCGCGCCGGCCGGCTCCACGAGTAGACGTCCTCCGCCAGTCGCGGCGGGCCGGCGAGCAGGTCGCGCCAGGCCGCGGCGCTCGCCAAGAGCTCGGGCTCCGCGAGCAGCGGCTGGAGTGCGTCAATGCCGACTCGCGACTCGAACACGAACACGACCTCGTTCGGCGTGAGGAAGACCTCCTGCCGGTCGAGCGCCGTCTCGGCGGGATCGAACGGAGGGCCATCCCGAAGCAGCTCTCGCGCGCGCTCGAACGCGCCGTCGACGAGGGGGACGACGAACGCCGTCCGGCGGCATGCGTCGGCGCCGAGCTGCAGGCCTGCGAGCCGCTCCGCGATCTCGGCCACGACGCCCGACTGCCCGACGCTCGCGATCGTCACCGGCATCCCGCTCCGGCGCTCGAGCACGAGGCTGGGCCGGCCGTCCACCCGCTCGGCCGGCGATCGCCCGACCCGCACGGCGCTGAGCGATTCGTAGGCGAGCTCGCGCGTGGTCGGCCGCCCGCCGACGACCCCCTCGAACCGCACGGCCTGCGGAAGCAGCTCGAGCTTCCCGCTTGCCTTCGGGAGCGAGTCCTCACGCCACACGACGCCGTAGCTCTGCATGGACGGAGTCTCGTCGGCCCTGGGTGGGCAGCCATCGGGACGCCCGCTGAACGTCGCTGCGGGAAAACCGCAGCAGGGCTGTACCCTGCGCGGCGTGGCGCGTCTGGTCGGGATCAATCACGTCGCGCTCGAGGTCGGCGATGTCGAGGAGGCGCTCACGTTCTACGGCCGCTTCCTCTCCTTCGAGCTGCGCGGGCGCCGGCCGACGATGGCTTGGATCGACGCGGGCGATCAGTTCCTCGCTCTCGCGCGCGGCGAGGGTGGCCGGGCCGACCACGTGGGCATCGTCATCGACGACAAGGAGGAGGTGCGCCGCGCCGCGCAGACGGCCGGGCTCGTCGTCGCGCCGAGCGGAAACCTCCGCATCCGCGACCCGTGGGGCAACGTCCTCGAGATCGTCGACTACCGCGACGTGCAGTTCACGAAGGCACCGGAGATCCTCGCCGCAATGGGGCTCGACCGCCTGGAGAAGTCCGAGCGGGCGCTCGTGGAGCTCCGCCGGAAGGGCTTGGCAACCTAGCGTCCCCGCCGGCTACGGCATCGTCCCCATGGCCGGCATCGGCCCGGAGCTCGGGAGCGTCAAACCCGCGATCGCCGCCGGCGCGACCAGCAGGAGGAGCCCGAGCGCGAGCAGCAGGGCGGCGGTGCCGTACGTCCCGACGCGACGCCACGGGACGAGCTTCTCGAGCGCGATCAGGGCCGCGACGAACGCCATCCAGGTGATGCTCATCACACCCAGCGCGAAGAGCGAGGCCATGAGCGCCCAGCAACAGCCGACGCACCACGCGCCGTTCCGCGCACCCATCTGCAGCGCGCCGGATCGACCGTCGCGCCAGGCGCCGAGGAGGAACCCGAGCGGGCTGCGGCACTTCCTCAGACAGACCTCTTTCAGCGGTGTGAGCTCGTACGCCGCGGCCACGACCAGCGTTGCACCGGCGACCCAGCGACCGGCGCGGTCCCAGGCCAGGGCGTCGCCGAACGCGTGCCCGCCGGCCGCGGCGAGGGCGAAGGCCGCGAGGCCGACGCTTGCCCACGTTCCGAGATACCCGGCCGTGAACAAGAGCGGCGAGAGCGGCGAGCGCCGGCGCGTCATCTGCGCGTAGAGAGCGGCCGTCGGCGCGACCGACGGGAACATCATCGCGGCCATCATCACCGTCCAGACGCCGACGAACCAGCCGAGGGTCCCGAGCGCGGTCCACGGGCCGTCGTCCATTCCCGCCATCTGATCGGCGGTCCACCACCAGCCGACCGCCGCGAGCGCGAAGAGGAGCACGACGAAGCCGATCCTGGAGCGCGCGGCGGCGAAGGCCGGCGCGAGACCTGCGCCGGCAGGCGCGCGGCTCGACGCAGTTGCGATCATGCGGTCAGGCGGCCCAGGAGAACTCAGCGGTCGAGAGGCCGGTCTTGCCCTCGTACTCGATCCCGAACGCGTTGATCCGCGACCGCTTCGCCTCCGCCATTGTCAGATCGGATCCCACCGGGTGGAACATGCCGTCGAAGCGGATTGGCCGGCCGGTCTCGACGCCGAATGGAACGATGTCCTCGATCTCGAAGTCGATCGCGTCGCCGATCCGGACGCTGTGCCGGAGGCCGTCGTCCTCGACCTCGATCCGCGCGCGCTCGATTCCGAGCACCTCGCCGACGAGCGGCGCAAGGCCGGCCATCGGGCCGCCGCGCTGGCCGGTGAAGACCTCGACGAGCCGGTCAGCCTGCTCATCCGTCGCGCGCTCGTCGACGAAGACGCCGAGCCGCCAGTTCCCCTCGGTCATCACCTTCGGGGTGTCCGCGATCGCCGCGATCTTCAACCCGCCGACGTCGACGCCCTCGATCTCTCCGTCCCTGATGTTGAACACGAGCGTCACCCGGCAGTAGTCGTAGGTGGCGCCGTGGTCGAACGAGAGGTTGCACGGACACATGAGCTCGCACGAGCACGTCTCGGCGTAACTACCCTGAGGCTCCACGCCATCGCCAGCACCTCCGTCGGTCGAGAGAGAGGTGCGATTCTCTGCGCGGCGGATGAAGCAGTCAAATGCCTGGACGCTTCGGGCTAGCGTCGTCGATCCACTTCGCGTGGTGCCGGAGCGCCCAGTCGCGCCGGACCGACCCGAGCGTCATCCCGCGGAGCGAGTGCCGCGTCGCCGGGTAGAGCACGGCGAGGTACAGGTGCCCCAGGAGCAGCGCGAGCGACGCGTACATGAGCCCATCGTGGAGAACGATCGTGCTCGCGAAGCGGAAGCGCGTGTCCCGCTCGCCGAGCCAGAGCAGGAACCCGGAGACCGAGAAGAGGACGGCGAACGACGCCGTGAGCGCGGCGTTCAGCTTCTGGCCGGCGTTGAAGCGGCCCTGCGGGCGCGGGATGCGCCGGAGCCACAGCCGGTCGTCTTCGTCGAAGAGGTCGAGCTCGCGGAGCGTCCTCCGCAGCCCGCGCCGGTCGCCGAGCGCGACCACGAGCGCGAGCAGCGCGATCCACCCGACGGCGGTGTAGACGTGGACGTCCTTCACGAGCGGCCGGCGCGCGACGCGCTCGCTCAGGCTCGGCACGTAGAGGACGAGCCCCGATGCGAGCAGTGCGAGAAACGCCGACGCATGGATCCAGTGCAGCGCCCGCTCGGTGCGCGAGAACCGGACGACGTACTCGGCGTCAGAGGCCATTCGACCGGCCGACCCACGCGTTCACGTCGTAGCCCTGGATCTCCCAGTAGCCGGGCCCGGCACTCCGGCCGACGACGATCCGCTCGACCCACTTGACGTTCTTGTAGCCGTACATGTCCGGGATCACGACTCGGGCGGGTGCGCCGTGCTCGCGTCGGAGCGGCTTGCCGTCCATCTCGTAGGCCAGCATCGCGTCGGGCAGCTCGGCCTGCTCGATCGTGAGCGTGTCGACGTACGGCCGCTCGGCCGAGACGAAGCTGAGCACGCGGGCGCCGTCGAGCGGCCGGGCCTGCGCGAGCAGGTCGCGGAAGCGGACGCCGCCCCAGTGCACGTGGCGGACGGTCCAGCCGGTCACGCAGTGGAAGTCGGAGACCTGCTCCGCGCGCGGGAGCCGGCGCAGCTCGTCGTACGTCAGGGTGACCGGCCGCTCGACGAGGCCGTCGATTCGCAGCCGCCACGTCTTCGGGTCGAACCGCGGCATCGTCGCGGCGACCGTGTAGATGCGCCACCCGCCCGACGGCACGAGCCCGGCCGGAAGCGCGTTCTCGACCGGGCGGACGACGCCGGAGAGCGATCGCCAGACGGGCCGTGCCCAGAGGAGCGACGACAGCCCTACGGCCGTCACGCCGAGGAAGGCGCGGCGTCCGTACGGCCGCAGGTCGGGAGGCGTCTCGCGCGGTGCTTCCAAGGGCCCAAGTCGTACCGTGCCGACGAGCGACGAGGCGGCGCCGCCGACGAATTTCAGAAGCTGTTCAGAAGCGCTCTCGACCCTCGAACGAGGGAAATTCGAGCCCGGGCGCTGAAGCCACCAATCGGGGGATCGCGCTGCGCCGCGACGAGGGCTTTAGTGCGAGCAGGGTCACTGCGGACACTTCGGAGGAAGACATATGGCGTCTTGGAGAGTTTCGACGACCGTCGAGCGGTCGTCTCTGATTGCGGAAGAGGAGCACGACAAGCGCGCTGACCTCGAGCTCGTGACGAGGTTCGGGGCCGGCACGTCGATCCTGAAGCCGTTCGACGCTGCGCTCGAGCGGCGCTCGAAGGGACGGTCGGCTCCGCACCGCTTGCGCCTGGGCGAGATGCTCGTCGCCGAGGGCTTGCTCACCGAGGACGAGCTGGCCGAGGCCCTCGCGGAGCAGCGGCGAAGCCGCCCCAGGGTCCCGCTCGGCGAGATCCTGCTGCGCCGCAAGCTGCTGCCGGGCGCGGTGCTCGTCCGCCTTCTCTCGAAGCAGTGCGAGCGCGAGCTCGAGGAGGAGATGGGCTTCGGCACCGGCCTTCGGCGGGCGATCGAGGCACGGCACCGTGCCGACCGGCCCGACGGCTCGGCCGGACCGTCCGAAGGGAACCGAAGCGACCGCAGCTCGGTCGTTCGCACGATCCGTGACACGCCGCGCCGCGGGCCTCGCCGGCTCGGAGAGCTCCTCATGGAGGAGGGCGTCCTGACCGGAGAGCAGCTCGAGACGGCGTTGGCCGAGCAGGCCGACAGCGGCCGTTTGCTGGGCGAGATCCTCCTCGACCACGGCTACGTGCCGACGATCACGCTCGTGAACGTGCTCGCCGAGCAGGCGCACGGAGCGGTCGAGCGCGCCGACGGCTTCGGCACCGGCCTCCGCGACGCGGTCGAGGACCGGCTGCTCGGGCAGCGCTCCGAGGTCGGCGCGGCGGTGGCCTGATGCTCGACCCGAACCAGCTCCATGCCGCTGCGCTGTTCGCGGTGCGGATCGCACTCGTCGGCTGCGGCGTGATCCTCGTCGCGCTGGGCGCAGTCATGCTTCGCGCCGACCGGAGCAGGCTCGACCGCGGCGCGGGTACCGCACGCTAGCCGGGCCCACAGGGGTGGTCATACTCCGTATGACGTGAAGCGAAAGCGATCGTCGAAGGTTTTGGCCGTCTCGGTTCCTCCCGGCGCGGCCGACGAGTTCGAACGCCTCGCGACCGCGGAGGGCCGGAACAAGAGCGAGCTCTTCCGCGAGATGCTCCGGGTTTATCGCACGTATCGGGAAACCGGGACGTTCGAGCCGCTGCAGCGCTACGGCGCCGCGCAGGCGCGTCGTCTCGGTATTCGGGACGAGGACGACGTCGAGCGGCTTATCCACGAGGCCCGCGGCGCATGAGGGTGGTTGCCGACACCAACGTCTTGGTGTCGGCGCTCATCTTCCCGGGAGGCGCTCCCGAGGCCGTCTACCGGCTCGCACTCGAAGGCAAGATCGACCTCGCGTGCTAGAAGCGGCCGCTGCTGGAGGCGCAGACGTCATCGTCTCCGGCGATCGGCACCTCGTCCGGCTCGAGTCGTGGCGGGGAGTCGGGATTCGATCGCCTTCCGCCTTCCTCGGCTGAGCGGCTTGCTCCTCGCGACCGGCCGAGGTCGTACCCCGCGGCGGGCGAATCGGCTACGAGGGCCAGGCTGCGGCGAGCCTTCGCCGCGTCTCGTCCAGGTGCTCGGGCACGACCTTCACGTCTGCGAGGACGGGCATGAAGTTCGTGTCGCCCGCCCAGCGCGGGACGACGTGCAGGTGGACGTGGTCGACGATGCCCGCGCCCGCGACGCGGCCGAGGTTCCAGCCGAGGTTGTAGCCCTGCGGCGCGTAGGTCTCGGCGAGCGCGCCGAGGCCGGAGCGCGCAAGGCGGTGGATGTCGAGCACCTCCTCGTCCTCGAGGTCCCCGAGGTCGACGCCGTGCCGGAACGGCGCGACCATGAGATGCCCGGACGAGTACGGGAACTTGTTCAGCAGCACGAAGGCGTGCGGGCCGCGGTGGACGACCAGCCGCTCCTCGTCCTCGCCGGCTGCCGCGAGGCAGAAGACGCAGCCCTCCTGCTCGTCCGCCGACCCGATGTACTCCAGACGCCACGGCGCCCACAGCGGCTTCGTCACGCCGACCCTTCTACCAGTATTCAGCGATGCGCACGCGCCTGCTCGCCTCGCCCGCGGTCGTCCTCGCGCTGCTCGTGGCGGCGTCCGCGGCGCTTCGATTCTGGGCCGCGACGGCCGTTCCGACGCCGTGGATCGCGCCCGACGAGCTGATCTACGCCGAGCTCGGCCGGAGCCTCTACGCGCACGGGACGCTCGCGCTCCTCGGCCACCGGACGAGCTTCTTCAGCCTCGTCTACCCGGCGCTCGCGGGCTTGCCCCTGAGCTTCTCGGACGTGAGCCTCGGGTACACGGTGCTGAAGGCCGTGCAGGCGGTGGTCATGTCGCTCGCGGCCGTTCCGGTCTTCCTGTGGGGACGGCGGCTCGTACGTCCGTCGCTGGCGCTGCTCGCGGCCGCGCTCACGCTCGTCCTTCCGGGCCTCGTCTACTCGGGGCTGATCCTGACGGAGGTCGCGTTCTACCCGCTGCTCGTCCTGGCGGTGTGGGCGATGGCCGAGGCGCTCGTCCGCCCGACGCTTGCCCGCCAAGCGCTGTTCGTGGCCACCGTGTTGGTCGCCATGGCGACGCGGCTGCAGGCGATCGCGCTCGTGCCGGCCTTCGCGACCGCGCTCGCGTTCCAGCCGCGACGGGCGCTCCGCCTCTGGCCGACGATCGCGTCATTCGCGGCGGCGGCCACTGCGTGGTCCGCCTGGCAGCTCCGGAACGGCGGGCCGGCGACGAAGCTCCTCGGCGCCTACCAGGCGGCCGGCGAGGTGCACTACACGGTGCGGGACGCGGCCCGGTTCGTCGTCTACCACCTCGGCGACGTCGTCCTGTTCACCGGCCTCGTGCCCGTCTGCGCGCTCGCGCTGCTGGCGCTCCTCCCGCCGCGTTCCGACGAGGAGCGCGCCTTCGTCGGTGCCGCGGTCGGGACGACGCTGTGGCTCACCGTCGAGGTCGGGATCTTCGCGTCGCGCCACGTCGGCCACCTCGCGGAGCGGAACCTCTTCGCGCTCGCGCCGGTGCTCTTCCTCGCCCTCGCCGTCTGGCTGGAGCGGGGGGCACCGCGGCCGCCGGTCCGCACGGCGATCGTCGCGCTGGCCGCCGTGGGCGCCGTCCTCGCGCTTCCGGTCGCGAGCTTCGTCACCGCGGCGACGATTCCCGACGCGCCGACGCTGATCCCGCTCTACCGCCTGCACGTCCACGCGCCGAGCGTGAGCCTGGAGCTCGTCCTCGACGTGGCCGCGGCGGTCGCGGCCGTCGCGTTCGCCCTGGTGCCGAGACGGCTCGCGTGGGTGCTCCCGGCCGCGCTCGCCGCCGCGCTCGCCGCCGCCTCGCTCTCCGCCAGCCGCGTCGTCGCCGCGCAGGCGCAGCTCGTCCAGCCGGGGACGGTCGGCGCGCACCCGCGCTGGATCGACGCCGCCGCACGAGGCCCGGTCACCTACCTCTACACGGGCGACGTCTACTGGAACTCGGTCTGGGAGAGCTTGTTCTGGAACCGGCGGCTGCGCATCGTCTACGACCTCCTCTCGGCCGCGGTGCCCGGCGGCCTTCCGCAGGACTCGCTCGGGCCGCTCGAGGACGGGACGCTCGTGGACAAGTTCGGCCACCGGCCGCCGGTGACGTACGTCGTCGGCTCCGACTCGCTCGAGTTTCGGGGCACGCGGGTCGCGGACGCCGGCAACGGAATCTCGCTCTGGCGCGTCGACCCGCCATTCCGGCTCGCGCAATGGGTGCAGAACGTTCGGTTCGACGGGACGGTCGAGCGGCACGCGAAGGTGTTCGTCTACGCGTGCCGCGGCGGCCGGCTCGAGATTCGTCTCCGCGCGGACGGGCCGCGGCGCGTGGAGCTGCTCCGGCACGAGCGACCGTTCCTGCGTCGCGACCTCGCGGCGGGGGAGACGCTCGCCGCGTCGATCCCGGCTGAGCCGACGCAGCCGGGCGGCCGCGGGCTCTGCAGCTTCGACGTCCTCACCGACGCGACGGTCCGCGTCGACGAGCTTCGCTACCTCGGCGGCTCTGCTATGAAGCAGTCCTGAGGCGCTTCCTCTTCATCGCTGCGACGGTCGCGCTCGCAGCGCCGGCCGCCGCGTCGCCGCGCGGCTTCCTACCCTCGCTCTCGGGCGCACGGTCGCTCGCGGCGCTCCAGCGCGGGCCCGTCCTCGTCCAGCTGAAGCCCGGCGCTCGCGTCCCGGCGGGCGCGCAGCCGGTCGCGCCGGAGCTCCGGATCTGGCGCGTGCGCGGCTCGGCGCTCCCGAGCATCCTCGCGGGCGGCGGCGTCCTGACCGCCGAGCCCGACCGCGTCCTCACGCCTGCCCGAAGCGCCGACTTCGCCGACCCGCTCGTCCCGACCGAGTGGTGGCGAGCCGCCGTCGGGGCCGACCGCGCGACGCCGCCGGGCCCCGGCAAGCCGATCACGGTGATCGACAGCGGCCTCGACCTCACCCACCCGGAGTTCGCGCACCGCCCGAACACGACCGCCCTGAACGCGCAGAGCACCGTCGGGAGCGAGGACGAGGGCCACGGCACGGCCGTGAGCTCGGTCATCGGCGCGCCGGTCGACGGCGTCGGCCTGGTCGGGATCTACCCGCAGGCGGTGCTCCAGAGCTGGGACGCGAGCTCGAGCCTCGGCGAGGGCGCGTCGCTCAGCCAGGAGATCGCCGGGCTGAGCGCGGCCGCGCGGCACGGCCGCGGCGTCATCAACGTCAGCCTGGGCAGCGAGGAGCGCTCGGCGGTGGAGGAGGAGGCGATCCTCAGCGCGTTCGGCGCGGGCTCGCTCGTCGTCGCGTCGGCCGGAAACGCGTTCCAGAGCGGGAACCAGCCGCAGTACCCGGCCGACTACCCGCACGTCCTCACGGTCGCCGCGACCAACCAGCAGAACCGGCCGTCGAGCTTCTCGAGCTCGAGCCTCGCCGTCGACCTCTCGGCCCCGGGCGAGGACATTCCCGTCGCGCTGCCGCTCGCGATCAACTCGACGGGCTACGACGTCTGGGCCGGCACGAGCTTCTCCGCTCCGATGGTCTCGGGCGCGGCGGCGTGGGTGTGGACCGTGCGCCCGACGCTCGAGAAGACGCAGCTCTTCGACCTGATGCGCGTCAGCGCGCACGACATCTGGACGACGGGCTACGACAAGGACACCGGCTTCGGGATCCTCGACGTCCCGAGCGCGCTCGCCGCCTCGCCGCCTTCGGTCGATCCGCAGGAGCCGAACGACGACGTCTTCATCGTCCGGCCGAGAGGGCTCTTCGTGCAGGGGACGACGCCGCTGACCGCCCCAGGTCGCCGGCGCGCGGCGCTGAAGGCGCGGCTCGACGTGACGGAGGATCCCGAGGACGTCTACCGGGTCTTCGTGCCGGCCCACAAGCGGGTGCGGGTGACGATGAAGCCGACGCAGAACGCGCAGCTCGAGGTCTGGGGGCCGGCGACGCGAACGGTCGGCGAGCGCGGGACCGCACGCAAGCGAGACCTCATGGGGGCGAGCACGCGAACTTCGACGGCGCCCGAGTCGGTCGTGGTCGCGAACAAGACGGCGCGAAGCCGGATCGTCTACGCGGACGTCTTCCTCGCGCCGAACATCGTCCAGGCCTCCTACGTCCTGACCGTCGCCCCGGCGTAGGAGCGGAGGCCCGGGCCACAGGGATCGGGCCCCCGCGGCAGAGATGACGCGCGGGGAAGCCCGAACCTGCGGTGCGTCAATGCACGTGGAGGTTGATCCCGATCAAGAGCAGCGGCCAGAGGACGACCGCAAGCACAGCGGACAGGACCTGCTTCAGCGTGTGGAGGTTCGCGAAGTAGTGGTGGGTCGCGGCGACGATCAGACCGACGACGAGGTAGACGATGCCGAGGAGACCGATCCGGGGCCGCGAGGGTGCAGCGGTTCGCGCGTACATCATGCGCTCCTTCCGGTTGAAGACATATCGGTTCTCTTCCCGGTTCGTATGGTTCGTAACGCCGGAACCGGCGTTGGCTCAGAGCCAGCGCTTGTAGCGGAAGAACCCGACGAGCCCGATCGCGACCGCGAGCATCACGCCGACGATCGCCCAGAAGCCGGCAGCCGTCTCCCACCCGGGGAAGCGCACGTTCATCCCGAAGATGCCGGTCACGAGCGTGAGCGGCAGCAGGATCACGCTGACGACGGTGAGGACGCGCAGCACGTCGTTCTGGCGGTGCGAGATCACCGACTCGTTCGTGTCCTCGAGCGCCTCGACGACCTCCTTGAAGTTGTCGAGCTGGTCCCAGATACGCTCGCTCGCGTCGACGAGGTCGTCGAAGTAGAGCTCCAGGTTCTCGGGCAGGAAGCGCTCGATGTGCCGCTCGAGCAGGCGCAGCGCGGGCCGCTGCGGCTTGACGATCTTGCGGTAGGAGATGATCTCCTGCTTCGCCTTGGAGATGTCGCGGACGATCTCCTCGGAGCGGCGGTCCTCGATGTCGTCCTCGATCGAGTCGAGCTTGTGCCCGATCTTGTCGAGGATCGGGAAGCAGTAGTCGTAGAGGTCGTCGAGCACCTCGTAGAGGAGCCGCCCGGAGCCCTTCGCGAACAGGTTCTCGCGGAAGGCCTCGTCGTCGTGGCAGCGGTGGAAGAGGCGCGTCACCGGCAGGAGCTCGACGTTCGGGATCGTGACGAGATAGTCGGGCCCGAGGAAGAAGTCGAGCTCGGCGGCGTTCAGGCGCTGGATGTTCTTGTCGTACGCGGGGAAGTGGAGGACGCCGAAGAGGTAGCCCTCGTCGGCGTAGTCGTCGACCTTCGGGCGCTGGCGCTTCGAGAGGACGTCCTCGACGTCGAGCGCGTGCCAGCCGAACCGCTGGCGCAGCTCGTTCACGAGTTCCGGGTCGGTCGTCTCGAGGTTGATCCAGGCGAGGCCGGCGGCGTGGACCTCAGCGATGCGCGGCTGCGGGCGTGCGTCGACCCCCTCGCCGAGAACGCGAGGCCTCGTCCGGCGGAGGCGCGGCAGGCTTGGCATCGGTACTCAGAGGGTCGTCGAGGATCGCCGTCTTCACGCGGGGGATTCTACTCCGCGCTCCGTTTCCCTGGCCCAAAACCGGCGAGGGCGGACGATCCGCCCCCGCCGGGTCTCTGCAGGCTCACGGACCAATCGTGATCTCTGCGCGCATGTCGTCACCTCCTCTCCGCCAGCCGCTTGCGGGTTCCCGACTCGTGGCCGCGGCAGCAACGCAGACGAAAACGCGAGTTGTCAAGATGTCGCCACTGACAACACATAGAGATTTGACGATGTCCGACGCGGGCGCTTAGATGCGCATGCAATGAGCGGCCCTGAGCCCATCGCGGTTCGACTGCGGCGGCTGCGACTCGAGCGAGGGATGTCCCAACGCGAGCTCGCCGGCCCCGGCGTCAGCTACGCGTACATCTCGCGCATCGAGGCCGGTCAGCGGCGCCCGTCCGTCAAGGCGATCCGGACGCTCGCGCGCAAGCTCGGCATCTCGGCGCAGTACCTCGAGACCGGCTCGATGACGACGAGCGAAGAGGACCGCGAGATGCGGCTCGCGGACGCCGAGCTTCGCCTGAGGCTCGGGGACGACTTCGCCGCGGCTGAGGACTCGCTCCGCGAGGTTCTCGAAGAGGCTCGGACGGTCGGCGACCACGAGGCCGCCACACGTGCGGAGGTCGCGCTCGGCTTCGCCGCCGCACGCGCGGGTCGCCACGGCGACGCAGCCGATCACCTCGAGCGGGCGATCGAGGCTCCCACGGTGAAGCCGCTCACGCAGCCGGACGTGTTCGTCACGCTCGGCAGCGCGTACCTCGCGCTCGACCGGCCGGAGCAAGCAGCCCGTCTCTACGAGGAATGCCTCGAGGAGCTGGCCGGCGACGATTCTGCCGATCCGAGCGCGCGGATCCGGTTCGCGACGCATCTGAGCTACGCGCTGTCGAACCTCGGACGGTTCGCGGAGGCGCGCGAGCTCCTGAACGATCTCGCCGCTGAAAGTCGCGCGTCACTTGACCCGTACGCGCGGATCCGCCTCTACTGGTCGCTCGCGCGTCTGGCGGCGATGCAAGGACACGCACAGACGGGCCTCCGTCACCTGCGCCGCGCCATCGCGCTGCTCGAGACGACCGAGGACACGCTCCACCTCGCTCGCGCGCACCTCGTCTGCAGCGAGATCTTGATCCTCGAGGGCCAAGCGGAAGGTGCAGGGCTGCACCTCGAGCAGGCCGAGCGCCTCTTCGAGCTCGGCGGGGACGCCCGTGACCTGGCAGCGGTGCGAGCTCAGGAATCGAAGCGGGCGGCGCAGCTCGGGCAGGCGGACGAGGCGATCGAGCATGCGAACGAGTCGCTCGCGCTCGCCGACGACGCGCCACTCGGCAGCGCGTACTTCGGACTCGCGCTCGGCCAGACGCTCAAGGGCGACGTCGACGCCGCGAACGATTCGTTCCAGCAGGCGGTCTCGCTGCTGCGGCAGCGCGGCGACTGGCGCGAGGCCGTTCAGGCGTGCCGCGCGTGGGCCGACGCGCTGCGCGCGGCCGGTCGCAGCGCCGAGGCGTTCGAGGTGCTCGAGACGGCTGCCGAGCTGGCCGAGCGCGCCTCGACCTCGCCGCGCATCGCTCGCTAGCGCGCAGCCTTAGGCAGCCGGCAGCGGCTCGAGGCGCTCGTCCTCGGGTCTCGGCGCGAGCGGCGTGCGGCGCGCGCTCGGCGGCAGGCTTCGCTCGAGCGCGAGGCACCCAAGCCCCGCGAGGAGGCAGACCGCCGCCGCGATCGGCCAGACCGAGAGCGGACGCCAGCCCAGCAGCGGGCCTCCGACCGCCGGCCCGAGCACCGAGCCCAGGCTCCACGACATGCTCGAGAGCGCGAAGTAGCGGCCGCGGAGGCGCTCCGGCGCGAGATCGGCGACGAGCGGCCCCTGCGTCGCGCCCTGCAAGCACTCGCCGACGGCGAAGATCATCGTCGCCACGACGAACACCAGCGCGGCGCCGGTGGCTTCGAGCCAGAGACCTCCCGCGAGGACGACGAGCGCCGAAGCGGCCCAGAGAACCGTCATCGCCGCGAGCGCCCGCATCCGTCGCGTTCCCTCCAGCGCGTGCGAGATCGGAAGCTGGGCGATGACGATCAGTAGCGTGTTGGCGAGCCAGATGAAGCCGATCCAGCGCTCGCTCACGCCCGCCTCGTTCTTCGCGAACGCGGGCAGGAGCGCGAACACCTCGTACCCGACCGCCACGAAGAGGACGTTGAGCCCGATCGCGGCGAGGAAGACGCGATGGCGCAGGACCTGGCGGTAGCTGCCGGTCCGGACTGCTTGCGGCTCGGCGTCGTCGGCCGCGGCGGCTCGAGGCTCTCGGAGCGGCAGCAGCACCACGAGGTAGGCGAGGAACGTCGCTGCATCGAGCAGGAAGAGGATCGTGAAGCTGCGCGGATGCGCAGTCGACGCGATCAGGCCGCCGAGAACGCTGCCCAGTCCCATCCCGAGGTTCATGCTGACGCGCTGGAGCGCGTACGTGTGGTGCCGGCGGTCGACCGGCGTCAGCCGTGCGAGGAGCGTCGACTGGCCCGGCCAGAAGCACGCGGTGCCGGTTCCGGCCGCCGCGGTCAGCGCGAAGGCGTGCCAAGGCGTCCGGATCAGGGGGAAGAGCGCGTAGGCGAGCGCCTGCAGGAGGAGCCCGAGCATCAACGTCCGCCGGCCGCCGAACCGGTCGACCAGCGACCCCGCCGCGAGTCCCGCGAGGAGGGCCGCAGCCGAGCCGACGGCGAGTGCGAGGCCGCCGACCGCGAACGAGAAGCCGCGCACGTTGTGCAGGTAGATGAGCGCGAACGGGAAGACGACGCCGTTCCCGAGCGAGTTGACGACACCGCCGACCTGGATCAGCCAGACGGTGCGCGGGAGGTGCGGGTCGAGGCGGCGGAGATAGCTCCTCATCCCGATATAAAACCCGAATGGCGGCCGAGCTCTCGCCCGCGATGCGGGCGCTGTACGAGGGCAACCGCGAGCGCGGCGAGCAGCTCCTTCCGCCTGACGACGAGCTGACGGTCTTCGAGGCCGCCGCGTTCGGTCGGCTCGAAGCGCTCGGCGCGATCCTGGACGCCGATCCGTCGCAGGCGAACGCGCTCTCGCCGGACGGCTTCACGCCGCTCCACCTCGCGTGCTTCGCCGGCGGCCCGGCCATCACGCAGCTGCTCGTCGAGCGCGGAGCCGACCTGGAGCGAATCTCGGAGGCCGAGATCGCGCAGGTCCGGCCGCTTGGCACCGCGGCCTTCAGTCGAGACAGAGCCAGTGCGAAGATCGTCCTCGACGCGGGCGCCGATCCCGACGGCGTGGGAGCCGGCGGGAGCACGCCCATCCAGACCGCGCAAGCCAACGGCGACGACGAGATGATCCGCCTCCTGAAATCGTACGGCGCCGATGTCGGCTCAGCCGGCGTCGGCTAGCCACGACCGACCGGTAGGACGCGATCGGAGCGAGTCATGGCCGGCGAACGCGGCGTCGCGCCCGAAGCGCGCTCTATCCTCTCGAGTTCTAGGGCCTGACCCAGAACCGCGCTTCGGGCCGCGCCATCGGGTCAATCGGCTGCCACGAGTCGCCCTTCGTGAGCCCGTCCCAGGGCTTCTTGCCGGCGGCGAGCGAGTCCTTCACGTACTTCCGCCAGCGGTAGTGCTGGTAGGTACTCATGATGTTCACGGCGTACCGTTCGGCGAGCAGGCCGTTCCTGAGGATGATCAGGTTCTCGTCGTTGTTGTGGCTCGCGCGCGTGGAGAAGTTGTGCGAGCCGGTGATGACGATCGGGTTCGTGAACGGGTCGAGAACGATGCACTTCGAGTGGACGATCGCGTGCCCGATCACCGGATGCTGCGGATCGCCGATGAAGTCGCGCCGCGTCACCTCGGTTGCCCAGCCGGGGAGATCCTTGATCCCGTCGGGCTCGACGACCTCGAGGTCGAACGCAGGGTGGTTTTCGGGGCCGACGAGCTCGACCTCCACCTTCTTGTCGCCGGGCGCGGGCTGCCGGATCGTGTTGACGACCCCGTGGACATACAGGGCCGGCTCGGACACCCGCGGCTGGATCACCTGGAGGAGCCCGTCCGTGCCCGGATCGAACATTAGGAAGAGGATGGCGTGCTCGGCGTCGCGGATCAGCTGGCTCGCCGCCTCGAGATCCTGACGGTGGCGCGTCCGCGTGAACCACACCGTCCACGGCCCGGCGCCGCCGTCGTCGGGCTTCGGCACGTCGTTCGAGTCCATGAGCGGTGCGTTCCAGTGCACGTCCTTGCCGTCCGGGCCGGGCGTGTGGTCGTCGCGGAGGAGCTTCCACTGGGCGAGATAGACGCGCGCCAGCTCCTCGTTCTCGACGAGGATCGCGTTCTGCATCTGGGTGCAGAGGCCCGTCGTCGCCCAGTTGGTGCTGCCCGTCCAGACGGCGAGGGGTTTGTCCTCGGACTCGGCGAGGACGAGGAACTTGTTGTGGCCGAGCCCCTTTCCGTCGAGCATCCGGCGCACGAGGTCGATCTTCGTCCTCAGCTCCGAGTCGGCGGTCGCGTTGCCGTCGCCGTGGGCGTCGCTGCCGTTCGCGAGGATGACGTGGGCCTTCTGGCCGAGCCGGGCCAAGGCGTCGAACAGCACCGGGTCGTCGAGCTCGTATAACGCGGCGTAGATCTCGAGGCCCTTCGTGGCCGCGTCGTCGAGCAGGCGGATCAGGCGCGCGCCGAGCTGTCCTGTGAGGAAGGCGCGCAGCTCGCTGTCGTCGGCCTCGAGGTCCTTCTTGAGCTTCTTCAGATCGGCCGTCGTGAAGTTCTCGGGGAGCCGCTTGCTCATGAACTGCGAGAGCAGGATTCCCCGGTTGAAGAACGCGTGGACGTCGTGGCCGGCGCTGCCGGTGACGGTGATCGGACCCACCGTCGCGCCTGTCTCGGCCGGCCGCGGCGCGGCCTCGCCTGGACCTTTCAAGACGGGGTAGATGGTGTACGTCGCGGTGTCGCCCTCGTCCACGCCGTGGTCTGTCCAGGTGTAGCGCTGGAACGGCCACTCGCTGGACGGGCGGTGGCTGTGCGGAGCCGGGTGGTCGTCGGCAAAGCCGACGAAGTTGTGGATGAAGCCCGCGAATGTCTTGCCGGCTGCGGTCGTCACCTCGCGATGGATCGCAAAGCCCCAGCAGCCGGACGTGTGGGGAAGCGCCCACGCGAGGAAGACGTCGTCGCCGTTCGCATAGCCGGACGCCGTGACCATTGCCGTTGACGATCGTACGCCTCTCCGGCGAAGAAGAACAGCTTTCGCCGCGTGCGCGCCGCAGCCAGTCCCGTCGATGCGGACCACTGCGCCGATGCCGGCTTCGCCGGCGTCGGCTAACGGACAGCCGTCCGGTAGGACGCGATCCGACGGAAGTCGTCATGGCCCGCGAGAGCGGGCCGGACTTCCGTCGGGAGTGCGCCCGGCAGGAATCGAACCTGCGACCTCGCGCTCCGGAGGCGCGCGCTCTATCCCCTGAGCTACGGGCGCGGGACGGCCTAGTGTACCCGTGTGGACGTCTCCGCCCGGATCGTGACGCTGCGCCTCGCCGAGACCTTCGTCATCGCGCGGAGCGCCGAGGACGAGGTCGAGGTCGTCCAGGTCGAGCTCCGGCACGAAGGCGAGAGCGGCTTCGGCGAAGGCACGCCGATCGCGCGCTACGACGAGTCGGCGGCGTCGGCGCTGGCGTACGTCGAGGAGCACGGCAGGGCGCTCGGCGACGATCCGTTCGCGCTCGAGGAGATCCTCGCGCGGCTTCCGGCCGAGCAGTTCGCCGCGCGCGCCGCGCTCGACGGCGCGCTCCACGACCTCTGCGGGAGGCTGGCCGGCCTGCCGGTATGGCGCCTGCTCGGCCTGCGCCGGGCCGGGCCGCCGACGTCGTGGACGATCTGGCTCGGCGACCCCGACGACATGGCCCGGCGAGCGGAACGCGTCGCCGGCCGCTTCCGCCGGCTCAAGCTGAAGCTCGGCGGTCGCGACGGGCTCGACGTCGAGCGGGTCCGGGCCGTACGCGCCGCCACGGGCGACGTCCCGCTCCAGGTGGACGTCAACGAGGCGTGGTCGCTCGACGAGGCGCTCGAGGCGCTTTCGCAGCTCGCCGCGCTCGGCGTCGAGTACTGCGAGCAGCCGCTCCCGGCCGGCGATCCGGACGGCGAGCGGCTGAAGGCTCGCTCGCCCCTCCCGATCTTCGTCGACGAGGACTGCCACGTGCTCGGCGACGTCGCGCGGTGCGCAGCGCGGGCGCACGGGATCAACATCAAGCTCGCGAAGTCGGGCGGGATCCGCGAGGCCGTTCGCATGGCGCACGCGGCGCGCGCGCTCGGGCTCGGCGTAATGCTGGGCTGCATGATCGAGTCGGGCCTCGGCATCTCGGCCGGCGCGCAGATCGCGAGCCTCTGCGACCACGTCGACCTCGACGGCAACCTGTTGCTCGCGGACGATCCGTGTCCTGGCGTCGAGCTCCACGACGGCGTCCAGCTTCCCCCGTCGGCTCCCGGACTCGGTGTCAGGCACGCGGTACCTGATCCTCGCTGAAGGCTTCTCGGGCGACCCGCACTACGGGAAGACGATGCGCGGCGTCCTCCGCTATCGCCGCGACGACGTCGTCGCGATCCTCGACTCGGAGCGGGCGGGCGAAGCCGACGAGGGGGTGCCGATCGTGGGCGAGCTCGCCGACGCGCTTCGGTACGAGCCGACGGCGGCGCTCGTCGGCGTCGCGACGCAGGGCGGCCGCTTCCCGCCGGCCTGGGTCGAGCTTCTGCGCGGCTGCGTCGACGCGGGCCTCGACGTCGAGAACGGGCTCCACGTCTTCCTCTCGGACGATCTCGAGCTCGTCGCGCTCGCGCAGGCGCGCGGCGTCGAGCTCCGCGACCTGCGCCGCCCGCCTGCCGACCTGACCACCGCGACCGGGGCGAACCTCGCCGTGCCGGCCACGATCGTCCTCACCGTCGGCTCCGACTGCGCGATCGGCAAGATGACCGTGTCGCTCGAGCTCGACCTCGAGGCGCGGCGGCGCGGGCTCCGCTCGGTGTTCGTCCCGACCGGCCAGACGGGCATCGCGATCGCGGGCTGGGGCATCGCGGTCGACGCCGTCGTCTCGGACTTCCTCGCCGGCGCCGCGGAGCGGCTCGTGGTCGAGGGTGGCGCGCTCGGCGACCTCCTCTGGGTCGAGGGTCAGGGCGCGATCCTGCACCCGGTCTACTCGGGCGTCACGCTCGGGTTGATGCACGGCACCGCGCCGCACCTCTACGTGCTCTGCCACGAGGCCGGCCGGACGGAGATCGAGGGAGCGGGGGGCGGCCCGCACGTGATCCCGCCGCTCTCGGAGCTCGTCGAGCTGCACGAGCGGATCTCGCTCCCGGCGCGGCCGGCGCGCGTCGTCTGCGTGGCCGTGAACACGCGCGGGCTCGAGGACGGCGCTGCGCGAGAGGCCGTCGCCGCGGCCGAGGCGGAGACCGGGCTGCCGGCCGACGATCCCGTCCGCTTCGGGGCCGGCCGGCTGCTCGACGCCGTCCTCGACGCGCTCAAGAACTAGCGCGCGGCTGCCGAGAGAAAGGGCCGTGAGGAAGGCGGCCCTCCTCCTGATGCTCGTCGTCGTTGCGTCGCTCGTGCCGGCGGCCGTGGCCCGTGCGGACGTGCAGTTCGGCGTCACGGAGGACGCGGGCAAGTACGCCCCGGACGGCGGCGCGGCGTTCTTCTCCATGCTCGGCGACCTCGGGATGACGCAGAACCGGATCGTCGTCTACTGGAACCCGACCGAGCCGGCGACGATCCAGGAGAAGGCGTTCCTCGACCGGTCGCTCCCGCAAGCGGCGCTTCGCGGCACGCGCATCCTCTTCAGCGTCCAGCCGCTGCACCCGACCGACGTCACGTCGACGCCCGGCGGGCCGCAGCTCTTCGCCTCCTACGCCGCGCTCCTGGCGCGGACGTACCCGCAGGTGCGGGACTTCATCGTCGGCAACGAGCCGAACCAGCCGCGCTTCTGGCGGCCGCAGTTCGTCGGCGGGCGGCCGGCGTCGGCGGCGTCTTACGAGCAGACGCTGGCGCTGACGTACGACGCGCTCAAGGCCGTCGATCCGGGGATTCGCGTGATCGGCCTCGGCCTCTCGCCGCGCGGCAACGACAACCCGAACGCGACGAGCAACGTCTCGACCTCGCCGGTCCGCTTCATCCGTTACCTCGGGGCTGCCTATCGCGCGAGCGGCCGGACGCTGCCGATCATGGACGCGCTCGCCTTCCACCCGTACCCGAACCCGAGCTCGGCCGACGACCCGCTCGGGAAGGGCTACCAGTGGCCGAACGCGGGCGTGCCGAACCTCGACCGGATCGAGCAGGCCGTCTGGGACGCGTTCGGCGGGACCGGCCAGCCGACGTTCGCGGAGAGCGGCGCGTGGCGGGTCGCCGGTGTCGCGGCAGCGCCGCCGCTCAGCTTCGTCCTCGACGAGACCGGCTGGCAGGCCGCGATCCCGGCTGGCTCGCGCGCCGCGTACACCGGCTTCGAGAACTCGAAGACCGTGTCCGAGACGACCCAGGCGCGGATCTACGGGAGCCTGATCCGGCTGGTCGAGTGCGACCCGGCGGTCGCGTCGCTCGACTTCTTCCATCTGATCGACGAAAGCGGGCTCGCCGGCTTTCAGAGCGGGCTCGTTCGCGCGGACGGCTCGCTTCGGCCCTCGTACGAGACCGTGAAGGACACGATCGCCGCGACCAGTGGGAAGTGCGTGCGGCGCTCGGCGACCTGGCGGCACGTGACTTCCGTGGACGGAGCTGCGGCCTCGTTCTGGACGCGGGTCGGCTCGCGATTCGGCTTTCGCGTCGCGGCGACCGAGGGCGCGAGCTTCCGCGCCGGCATCTTCCGTGTGCGCGGCAAGCGCGGACTCTCCTCGGGCGAGCGGCCCTGGATCGAGGCTGCGCTCGCGGGGACCGGCTCGCCGGGCGGGCTGGCGGCGCGTGCGGCCGGCGCCGTGCGGGCGTACTGGCCGAACGACGTCCAGTTCGGTGCGCCGACTCTCGCGCCGGGGCTGTACCTCTACGCGGTGCGACTGGCCGCGGAGACGAATCCCGCGCGGACGACCGTCCTAGTCGGGAAGCCCTTCCGCGTACGCTGACGGCACGCGCGTAGCCGTCGTCTCCGACACGCACCTCCCCCGTGGCGCGCGGCGCCTGCCCGCCGAGTGCATGCGTCGGCTCCGCGAGGCCGACCTGATCCTGCACGCGGGCGACTTCGTCAGGCTCAGCGTGCTCGAGGAGCTGCAGGGGCTGGGGCCCGTCGAAGCGGTCTGCGGCAACGTGGACGAGCCGTCGTTGCGGCGCGAGTTACCCGAGGAGCGTGTCGTCGAGGCGGGCGGGGTGCGGATCGGGATGGTGCACGACGCCGGGCCGGCTGTCGGTCGGGAGCTGCGGCTCGCTGTGCGGTTCGCGGGTTGCGACGCAGTGGTCTACGGCCACACGCACCTGGCTCAGGTCAGTCGCGTGCGGGTGCCCGGGCCGGTGCCGGTGGGTGCGGGTGCGGTCGAGGGCGACGTGTGGATCTTGAACCCGGGCAGCCCGACCGAGCGGCGGCGCGCGCCGTCGCGGACGATGCTCGTGCTCGAGATCGGGCCTGGGAAGATCGCGCCGCAGCTCGTCACGCTTTCGTGACGTTCTGACGCTTGACGGGGAACGTGTGTTCGGCTACGGTGGCGAACACATGTTCGGCAAAGCGATCCTCGTGCTGCTCGTGGCCGTCATCGGGTGGGCGCTCCTCGCACGCTCCTCGAACGGTGCGGGCCACGAGCGGACATACGTGGTCGAGCCGACCGACACGCTCTGGTCAATCGCGGCAGCGAGCTATCCCGGCGATCCTCGCGACGGCGTCTGGAAGCTCCGGCACCGTAACCACCTTCGGGGAACCACCATCGTTCCCGGCGAGAGGCTGGTGGTGCCTTAGGCGCCGACTCGGCGGCGCCGACCATCAGGACGTACGGGCTTCGCCCGTGCGTCCGTCTGAAATGACCGGCCGACATATTCGAGCTAACGGGACGCCGCTTTCGGACGCCTACATCCCGCGGTACGGGTGTCCGGCCATCGCGTCCGGATCGAGCATCACGTTCACGATCGCGGGCTCCCCGGCTTCGAGCGCCCGCTCGAGCGCGGGCGCCAGCTCGGCGGGTCGCTCCACGTGCTCGGCGTGCCCGCCGAACGCCTCAACCAGCCGGTGATACGGCGTCGGCGCGAGCCTCGTCGCCACCTCGCCCTCCTCGCCGTAGATGCCGATCTGGGGGATCCGGATCTCGCCCCACGCCGCGTCGTTCCCGATCACGAATACCGCCGCCAGGCCGAACCGCGTCAGCGTCTCGAACTCGAAGCCGTTCAGTCCGAATGCCCCGTCGCCTGCGATCACGACGACCTGCTTCGCCGGCTCGGCGGCCTTGACGCCGAGGGCATAGGGCGGCCCGACGCCGAGGCAGCCGAACGGGCCAGGATCGAGCCAGTGCCCCGGACGGTGCACGCGGAGGACGCGCGATGCGGCCGCCACGACGTCGCCGCCGTCGCCGATGACAACCGTCCCCGGGTCGAGGACGCGGTCGAGCTCGGCTCCGAGGCGATAGTGGTTGAGCGGTGCTGCGTCCGACTCGATCTCGCTGCGGTGCTCGTTCCACCAATCGTCTTCGGCCTCGCGGAGACGCCGACGCCACTCGTCCTGACCACCCGGGGGTGCTTTGACAGCGTCGGCCAGGATGCCGAGAACCGCGGCACAGTCGCCGACGATCCCGGCGTCGGGCGTCCGGTTGCGGCCGAGCTCTGTCGCGTCCGAGTGGACGTGGATCAGCTTCGCGTCGCCCTCGAACCGGCCGAAGCGGAAGCGGAAGTCGAGCGGCGTCCCGATGACGCAGACCACGTCCGCCGCGGCGAGGGCGGTGCCGCGCGAGTGCTGGAAGAAGAGCTCGTGATCCGGCGGCAGCGCGCCTCGCCCGGAGCCGTTGAGGTAGACGGGGAGCTGGCCGTTCGCGACGAAGCGGGCGAGCTGCTTCCACGCGCCGTCCCACCAGATCCCGCTGCCGGCGACCACTGCCGGGCGCTCCGCGCGATTCAGGAGGTCGGCCGCCTTGGTCAGCTCGCGTGGGTCCCCGAACGGGCGAGCCTCCACGTGGGCCGGTTGGACTGCGTTCGGCGCTGGGACCTCGTCGAACAAGACGTCCATCGGCACCTCGAGGTAGACGGGCCCGCGCGGCTGCGCGAGAGCGTGCCGGAAGGCCGTCGCGACCAGATCGGGGATTCGGTCGGCGTGCGTGCAGACGGCGGACCACTTCGTGATCGGCTTGAACAGCGAGAGCTGGTCGAGCTCCTGAAGTGCGCCCTGCTCGGCCTGGACGAGCGGGCGCGCGCCGCCGATCACCACGAGCGGCGTCTGCGCGACGTGCGAGTTCGCCACCGCTGTGAGGGTGCCGGTGACGCCCGGGCCGGCGGTGACGACCGCGACACCGCAAGCACGGCGGATTCGGCCCCAGGCCTCAGCAGCGTGCGCGGCTGCCTGCTCGTGGCGGACGTCGAGGACGCGGATGCCTTCGTGCCGGCAGCCCTCGTAGACCGGCATGACGTGCCCCCCCGAGAGCGTGAAGATCGTGTCGACCCCGTGGGCCGCGATCGCGCGCGCGACGAGGCGTCCGCCCTGAACCCGCTCAGCCACGGACCGAGCGTAGCCGGGGGCAGATCGTCACGCTTCCGGCACGGTTCCGGCACGGACACGTGCGACTTTTCGCGCTACCGTCAGAACTGGGGGCGAGGGGGCGAAAGGCC
>Ga0081539_10002025_pt1 | contig 30560 bp, 33 predicted proteins | sample TabmetS4T2R2_FD_71023 | JGI IMG/M metagenome (GOLD analysis project Ga0081539, IMG submission 71023) | Tabebuia heterophylla rhizosphere microbial communities from the University of Puerto Rico - S4T2R2 | ecosystem: Host-associated > Plants > Roots > Rhizosphere ... | reverse complement strand
AGTGCCGCCGGATATTTATACGACTCCAACTGCTGCTGAAGCCATCGAGCCAGAGCAGTGTCGCGTCTGGAATAACTGATGAAGCAAAATGGAGCTTCCGCCGGCATTGGTCTTCCTAGGAGTTTGCTTTCATGTCTGCCGCTTCAGCAGAGCAAGCCGCCGGTTAGATCTGCCTGCGAGTTTCGATCTCATAGATTGGAATCAGCCGGTTCGGTATCCGCGATTGGTGGTCTCCGACTTTTTTCGCGCCAAACTTCTCATAAAAGCCGGACGAGTTCGGATCGGCGATGATGGTGAGCTTTTCAACCCCCTGCTGAGCTGCCTGACGCATGGCCCTTTTGAAGAGGAGGCTTCCGATCCCCTGGTGAAACCACTTCGGGGCAACGAACAAATGTTCCAACTCTGTCTTTCCGTCCGCACGTAACCGAAGAGTGTAGTAGCCGACGATTTCGCCTTCCAGGCAAGCCACTTCTGCCTCGAGCAGCCCGGCAAAAACTTCCCGAGAAAGGATAAGCTGATCAGCAAACACTCTCATCTGGCCGGCGTCGTATCCCCAGGATTGCTTTGCGTTGATACCCAGCTGCGAAACAATTGCCAGGTCATCGGTCTTCATTGGCCGCAACGAGACTTCGGGTGTCATTGACCGACGAGCGTAAGATTGTTTTTCGGATCTAATCAAGCCAGGCGACGCTGGCTAGGTCAAATCGCCATCCTGCCGTCTTCGCCATTCTCTTCGTTTTTGCCCAAATCTTTCTCAAAATCACCACTCGCGCGAGCGAGGCCGCCTATTGAAATCTAGCGGTTTGGTTTCAATCCTGGGTAGTGTCTTCAATAAGATAAGAGTGTCTGTCTGGCCTCCGGGCAAAAAGGGTGGTAGAACGCTCGGAGAGGGTGGGCCTCTCGCCCGCCGGTTCAGGCGCCTCGCCTGAACGAGCTGCCGCTGCGGCGCAAGAGACCGTGCCGCAGGATGCGGCACTCGGCGGGCAAGATGCCCACCCTACCCCGAGAGGGAAACCGCTCCAACGCATGACCCATTCTGCTCCAGCAAGCTGGCAAGAAAATTTCCTCTCGCTGCCGCAGACCTGACAGGGCAGATACAAAGAAGACACTACGCGAACGAACAGAATCTGCGCGAGTTGCGCGAAGTCGACTGGAAGTGTATCACCCACCGAGGCAACTCGCTCGCTATTCGAGCAGCTCAAACGCGTAAGTGGAAGCTGCAAAGGAGTTGAGCGAAGGTTGCCTCTTGAAGCAATGAGCGAGCACCCGGACAAACTTCGAGAGCTGGAGCACGACCACGGCCATGAACATGATCACGCTCATGACGATCACGGCGCAGATGAGCATGATCACGCGTCGCGTGACCAGGACCATCACGGCAGACACGGGCATGATCATGAGCACGGGCATAGCGGTGGCATCTTGGCCTGGTTGCGCGGACTCTATGGTCATTCGCACAGCATCGCGGAAAAGACCGACTCGGCGATGGAGTCAAGCGAACGCGGGATTCGCGCGCTAAAAATTTCGCTCGTCGGTCTTGGCCTCACCGCGCTGCTTCAGTTGATCGTTGTCTTTGCCTCGGGGTCGGTCGCGTTGCTCGCGGACACGATTCACAATTTCGCGGACGCCGCGACAAGCATTCCGCTCTGGATTGCGTTCGCGTTCGCGCGCAAAGGCGCGAGCCGGCGTTACACTTACGGGTACGGCAAGCTCGAAGACGTCGCCGGCGTCGTCATCGTGCTCATCATTTTTTTCTCCGCCTGCGTCGCCGCCTACGAGTCGATTCGCAAGATCATTCATCCCGAACCGGTGACCCAGCTGGGTTGGGTGGCGCTTGCCGCGATCATCGGATTTCTCGGGAACGAAGCCGTCGCCGTCTTTCGGATTCGTGTCGGTCGCGCGATCCATTCCGCCGCTCTGGTGGCCGACGGTCAACATGCGCGCGTCGACGGTTTCACCAGCCTGGCTGTCCTGATCGGCGTGGCGGGGGTGTATTTCGGTTTTCCGATTCTCGATCCGATTGTCGGCATCGCAATTACGATCGCGATCCTGTTCATTGTGAAAGATGCGGCGGTGGCGGTCTGGATCCGATTGATCGACGGCATCGAGCCCGAAATTCTCGCGCAAATCGAGCACGCGCCGATGCACATCGAGGGCGTTCGCGCGGTGCACGACGTGCGCGCGCGCTGGATCGGTCATCGCGTTTCCAGTGACGTCGTAATTGATGTAGATCCAACTGTTTCAGTGGAAGCGGCTGACAAGATTTCGCGCAAAGTCGAGCAAGCCGTGCGCGATCACGTCCCGATGTTAGGGAAGGTGGTCGTGCGTTCGCGCCCCGCAGCATAGCTCTTCGTTAGGGTCTCACTCGTCTCTGAGCGCTTTATGCTCGACCGCTGAAGATCCATGAGCTAACCGGCCTGAGAGACTGTTGAAATACCGATGCGTCCCGCGCGAGAAGGCGTTGGGGCCGGCCAGGCGGCCCAAAGCCTTCTCGCCCCTTCGGGTTGATTCGCTTTTGGCCCTGGCCTGCGTTGCTCGCTGGGCCGAGATCGCAACGGCTATCTGATCAAAATGGAGAATCGCAGCGGCGAGCTAACGGCTCGTCCCGACCAGGAGAAAAAGATGTACGAAACGCGGCTGCCGTACGAGATTTCGGAGCTGCTGGAAATTTTGAAGAAGAGTTGATCCTCCCTGGGGCGAAAAGCTCCTCATCAACCCTTCGACCGGGTTGGTAAACCAGCAACTGCTCAGTCTGGCCTTACGCGCGCGCGGCTTTGGCCCGGCCGACATTTAATAGGTATAAGGCGGTACCAAGCGCGCCGAGTGCAGTTGCGCCGATGAAATTAGCGGCCGGTCCGATTTTCCACAGATAGGCGCCGATAATCGCGCCCATGCTTACGATCAAATCGCGCACGAGATAATAGGCCCCAATCATCTGACCGCGCCGTTCGTCATCGCAATAGCCGATGATGAGCGCCTTGCGCGGAGCATCGCCGAACTCTTTCAAGCCGCGAATGGCGAAGGCGAGCACCAGCATCGGGAAGTTGTGCGCGACGAGCAACGTGAGTGGGAAAAATGTGAACATCGCGAACGTGACGACCACGAAACTTTCACGCCCATGGCGGTCGGCAAAATGTGAAGCGGGGATGGTGCAGGCGGTCGCGAATAGCATTTCGATCGTGGTGAGCACGCCTACCTCTCTCGCGCTCAGGCCGACGTAATCCATGGCGAAAATAACGACCCAGGCAAAGGGGAGCCGCTCGCAAAAGCGAATGAGAATGTCGCTCAACAACAAGCTCCGCAATGGTGCGTTAAACCGCTTAAGAGTCATGCGGAAATTCCAACGTTCGGGGCGAATCACTCTCGGGCGAGACGTCTCCTTCAGTTGACCCTGAACGAGGATTGTTCCGGCGGAAAAAACAATGGAAACGGCTAAGCCGATGCGCACCCCCGTGACGATGCCGAAGCGATCGATCAGCATTCCACCGCAAACCGGCGCAATCATGATCGGCAATCGTTTGATGACCGATTGGAGAGCTATTCCCATGGAGTGCCTGTTTGAGGCGAGGGTTGCGCCGACGAGTGAGAACGCGGCGGGAACCGAAAACCACGTCCATGACAGGAAGAGAAACATCCCGGCAATCACCGCGCCCCAATGCGGCACAAGCAGAACCAGTGTATAACCCGCGATGGAGAAGGTGTTGAAGGCAATAAAAGCGCGCCGATGCCCCCAAGCGTCCGCCGCTAACCCGCCCGGGTAAGCATAGATCGCGGCGAGAAAGGTTCTAAGCGCGTCGTAAAGTCCGATCACAAACACGCTCGCACCCAGGGCCTGAAGATATTTCGGCAGAAACCGCATCCACAATTCTTCACCCGCGCCAATTACGAAGAGCGCGATGAGCAGAATAATGAGGTTACGCTTGAGTCCGAACCACTCGGCCAGCTTGCGCGGGAATGTCACGCGCGACCGACCCGGCGCTTGCATTCAGCGTAGAGAGCATCGTAAACGATGAATTCGCGTCGGAGAATTTCATGATCGCTCAGACCGAGCGCACTGAATCCATGGGCGATCCAGCGCAGACCTTCTCCCGCTGGATGTGGCTGCCGGGGATGAGAATCGGCGGCGCGAACAAGCTCGCCCAGCAAAACAAGCGCCGGATCGCTCAGCTGATATTTTTTTAGGATCGAATTAAAGGAGACGTCTTCGCCGTGATGCCCGAGTTCGCAACCCGGCACATCAAACAGGTTTCCATCGACGATTGACTGCCAGTCAGTATTTGCGGGAAGAAAAACAAACTCGGCTTCCGGGTCGATATAGTTGCGGATGAGCCATGGGCAGGCCACCCGATCGACTTTGACGTTTTCGCGCGTCACCCATTTCATACGTATGCGATCGGTTGCAGTGCGAAGGCGAAATCTTCCGGCGAGCCAAGGCGGGCCATGGAAAAAGCCCGCTCTTCCTTGGCCGGTTTAAGTTGAATGGCGACCGTCTTTTTCAACGGTTGCCAGAGAGCGCCCCGCTGGGTGCCGCGCTTCATTGGCCGACTGAAGAGGTGCAGGAGTCGTAAAGCAGATTTCACGGGATCACCTAGTCCAATGAAACACCTGTTTCAAACTCAGTTTGATTTTACATCGCTGCGTTCTACGCTGGTTGTCACCATGAAAACATCCAAACTACTGATCACTGCAATCGTTAGTGTCGGTCTCGTCCTCGGTGCTGCGGCGCAAGCGAAAGAACGCGACGAGGAGAACATTGACAGTTCCAAGGTGCCGGCTGCCGTTCAGAAAGCGGCGGAGAAGGAAGCGCAAGGTGGAAAAATCGTCCGCTGGGAAAAAGAAGGAAACGTTTACGAAGCCGTGATCGAGAAAGACGGCAAACGGTGGGGCTACACCTTCGACGCGGAAGGCAACATGAAAGGCAGGCACGACGAGAGCAAAGAACGCGAGCATTAGCTCGTGCCGGCCCTGCCGGGGGCGGCGTTGATTGCGCTGGGCCATGGTCGCTCCGCCGGATGCGGTGGTCGCGGCGGCGTTGCTCCGGCAGTTGTGCCTGCTGGAACCGAGACAGCACGTGCCGGCCTTCAATGGCTTTGGCGCTTCGATCGAGCCGGCGCGGCCCGCCGAACGAGTATGGCAGAGATGCCTCAGTTCCGCTTGCAATCGCAAGGCGCCAATCGACATTCGGAGCTTCGCAAAGGGGGCATAGCTCAGTTGGTAGAGCGGCAGCTTTGCAAGCTGTAGGTCAGGGGTTCGAATCCCCTTGCCTCCAGCCCCCGAGCGGTTTCGGGACGGTCGCGCCGAAGTCTTGAAGATTCGACAAGGCCGGCAACTACGCGCACAGTCCGGCCCAGCATGCGCGCACTGCTCGCTCTCGAAGACGGCCGGATTTTCGAGGGCGAATCATTCGGTGCTCCAGGCACGACCGTCGGGGAGATCTGCTTCAACACTTCCATGACCGGCTACCAGGAAGTGCTGACCGACCCCTCGTATCGCGGTCAGATCGTCGCCATGACTTACCCGCTGATCGGCAACTACGGCACCAATGCCGCCGACGCCGAAAGTCGCTCGCCGCACGTCCGCGGCTTTGTCATCGAAGAACTCAGCCAGAGGGCGAGCAACTGGCGGGCGGAAACGTCGCTCGAGGACTATTTGCGCCGCTGGAACATTCCCGGCGCCGAGGGGATCGATACCCGCGCCCTTACCCGCCACCTCCGCACCCGGGGCGCGATGAAGGCTTGCCTAACGAGTGAAGAAATTTCCCGCGAGGAAGCGGTCCGGCGGGCGGCCGACGGCGACGGCGTCGTCGGGATGGATTATGTGCGCGAAGTGACCGCGCCCGCGCCCTACCAATGGGACCCGGGGGACCAAGCCAGCCTCCCGTGGTCGGCAAGCAGCGAAGGAAAAAAAAATGCGCTCCCGCCGATTCGCCATCGCATCGTCGCCTACGATTATGGGATCAAGGAGAACATCTTGCGCCGGCTGCGCCAGAATGGTTTTGCCGTCACGGTTGTTCCGGCAACGACGACGGCGGAAGAGGTTTTGCGGATGAACCCGGAGGGCGTTTTTCTTTCCAACGGCCCCGGCGATCCGGCGGCACTCAATTACGCGCATGAATCGGTTCGCGATCTCATGGGCAAAGTGCCGATCTTCGGCATTTGCCTCGGCCATCAAGTGCTCGGTTTCGCCTACGGTGGACGAACCTTTAAGCTGAAGTTTGGCCATCGCGGCGGCAATCAACCAGTCAAGGACCTGACCACGGGCAAGGTTGCGATCACCTCGCAAAATCACGGCTTCGCGGTCGATCCCGAATCTTTGCCTAACGAAATCGAAGTCACTCACATCAACCTGAACGACGGGACGGTTGAAGGGATGCGTCATTGTGAGCTGCCGATCTTCAGCGTCCAATATCATCCCGAGGCCGCGCCCGGGCCGCATGACGCCGGCTATTTCTTTGGCCAGTTTGCGCGCCTGATCGAAGAGAAAAAGAAATAGCGCAAAGAGCACAGAGTCCGCGGAAGAACTGTCAGCGCGAAGTTCAGTTTCTCAGCTCTCTCTGCGTTTACCAAGTTGCTGGACTGACTGACGAATTGACCCCGCGCCGGGAACGGGCAGAGTTGCATCTATGTATTCAAGCAACGACAGAGTTCCGAAGTTTATCAAAATGGCGGTGACGGTCGCCTTGGCGGCAGGGCTGGCAATGGCGCCGCTCGCCCTGGCGGAGGAGCCGGCGAAGAGCGAATCGGGCAACAAGGAAATCACCGGCGAGGTGGTCGATCTCATGTGCTACGTCGACCACAACGCGATAGGCGACAAGCATCAGGAGTGCGGCGAGAAATGCATCAAGAACGGCGGCCCGGTCGGGATCGTGAGCGACGGCAAAGCCTACATTGTCGTCGGCCAGCATAAACCGATGAACGACGAGCTGGCCCCGCTCGCGGGCAAGACCGTCACCTTGCGGGGCAAACTGGCGAGCAACGGCGGGATGTCGATGCTGGAAAACGCCGAGATCATCAAGAAGTAGTTCGTTAGGCTAGAAGAAAACGTATTCGTTCGTCCACCCGGCGCGATCGCCATCGCAACCCGGAACATGGGCGAAGGAACGCGGTCGGCGCCGAGCTGCGCCTGCCGGAAAGCGACCTCTGCGATCTCGACGCGGTCTTTCCACCCTAACGAAAAACAACCGGGCCGATTGTTTTGATCACTTCGCGTCCACTGGCACGGGAATCACCAACTTGCCGTCCTGCTCCGCGACATAGCTTTCCCGGGTGCTGCTCCAACTGATATTCTTTCCGTGGTGTTTGAGCGCGATTTTGAGCTTCCGCGTCGGCCGGAGCGATAACTTGACCTTTGCCCCGCCGGGCAAGGTCATGGTTTCGCCCGCTTTTTTCACCTCCTCGGGAGTGAGCGGCACCAGTTCGATGTTCGCCAATTTCTCGCCGGCGCTATTGCTGACGATGGATTTGTAAAGCTCGAGCGCCTTCGGGTTGGCACCCTCGGTATAAAGGAAAGACTCCAGCGTCGCCGTGTCCTTTGCCTCGAAGGCCGTTTTGTATTTTTCTACAAATGCTTTCTCCTGCTCCGGGGTGGCGGCACGCAGTGCCGCGAAAGCCAGCAATAGAGGAAGAATTGCCAGAAATTTTGTCTTCATTCTGATGGCTTAGGCCGGGACGCGCGATTGGGCAAGCGATTTGGCGGCACTTTGCAGGCGGAAGCGGAAGCGGCGCCTTTGAGAGGGAAGAAATCCGGTTGCCGCTCACGATATCGCGCGCTAAGTGCAACCCGCAAATCGGCGATGAACGTCCACGAATATCAGGCCAAGGAGTTGCTCGAAAAATTCGGCGCGGCCACGCCTCGCGGACGAGTGGCGGAAACGCCCGGGGAAGCGGAAAAAATCGCGCGCACGCTGGGCGCTCCCGGGTTGGTGGTGAAGGCCCAGGTGCATGCCGGCGGGCGCGGCAAAGGGACTTTCAAGAACGGGTTCAAAGGCGGCGTGCACGTGGTCAAAACGCCGGCCGAAGTGCACGACGTTGCAAGCTGCATGCTGGAGCAAACGCTGGTCACTCATCAGACCGGCGAGGGCGGGCGCGTCGTGCACAAGGTGCTCGTGGCCGAAGCAGCCGAGATCGAGCGGGAACTTTATTTCGCGATTCTGCGCGACCGGGGATTGGCCGCGCCGCTCATCGTGGCCAGCACCGAAGGCGGGGTAGAGATCGAAGCCGTCGCGGAAAAATCTCCCGCGAAAATTTTGCGCGAGCCGATTCATCCGCTGGCTGGATTACAACCGTTCCAGGCTCGCAAGCTGGCGAAGCAACTCGGTTTTCGTTCAGACCAAATCAAACCGGCATCAGCGTTGTTCGGCGCCCTCTATCGCACCTTCATCGAGCTGGATTGTTCGCTCGTAGAAGTGAACCCGCTGGTCGTGACCAGAACTGGCGAGGTGTTGGCGCTCGATGCGAAGTTCGACTTCGACGACAACGCGCTTTACCGGCATCCCGAGATCGCCGCGCTGCGCGACCAGGCGGAGGAAGATCCGCGCGAAGTCGAAGCCTCGAAGCACGGGCTCAACTACATCGGACTCGACGGCAATATCGCCTGCCTGGTCAACGGCGCCGGCCTCGCCATGGCCACGATGGACATCATCAAATTTTACGGCGGAAGCCCGGCCAACTTCCTCGACGTCGGCGGGAGCGCGACCGAGGAGCAGGTGACCGAAGCCTTCAAGATTCTGGTTGCCGACCCGCATGTCGAAGCGATTCTGGTCAACATCTTTGGCGGGATTGCGAAGTGCGACGTGATCGCCCAGGGAATCATCAACGCGGCGAAAGCGGTTCATCTTTCGGTTCCTTTAGTCGTTAGGCTGGAAGGGACCAATGTGAAGAAAGGAAAGCAGCTTCTACAGCAAAGCGGTTTGAGCCTGATCACGGCGGACGATCTGGCGGATGCCGCGACGAAGGCGGTGAGCGCTGCAAAAGAGAAACCATGAAAGCAACCAACATCGCGTTTACCGGAATTCCAGTGACCGACATGAAGCGAGCGCGCGCCTTTTACGAAGGGCAGCTCGGGCTCAGGTTAGCGAGCGAGGCTGGCGGAGGTATTTGGGTCGAATACGAAATTGGCCCCGACACGCTTGCCATCGGCAGTGTTGGCGACCAATGGAAGCCTTCAGCTGAGGGAACGAGCGTCGCGATCGAAGTGGAAGATTTCGAGGCGGCAATCGCAAACCTGAAAAACGCGGGCGTGCCGTTCGCCGCGGAGGGAATCGAGAGTCCGTGCTGTCGCATGGCGGTGGTGCAGGACCCGGACGGAAACAAGATCATCATTCACAAACTGAAACCCGAAAACGAAAGAGAACTCTGCTTATGATCAAGGAAGTTGCATTTGTCGCCATCGCCGTTTCCGACAAGGAACGGGCGCGGAAGTTTTATCAGGAAACACTGGAACTCACTCCGGCGCGCACGCAGATGGAGGGCGCCTGGGTCGAGTATGACTTTGGCCCGACGACCATCGGGGTCGGATGTCATCCGGCTTGGAAGCCGTCACGGGAGGGGACGACGGTCGCCTTTGAAGTGGACGACCTCGATGCTGCGATCGCAAAGCTGACCGAGCGCGGAGTCGCCTTCGACATTTCAAAAACCGAAACACCGGTCTGCTGGATGGCGCAGTTTCGTGATCCGGATGGGAACAAGCTCGTCCTGCATAAGCGAAAATCTGCCTAACCGATGGCAGTTCTGGTCGATAAGAATACGCGCCTTTGCGTGCAGGGGATCACCGGGAGCGCCGGAGCCTTTCATGCCAGGCAATGCATGGAATACGGCACGCAGGTTGTGGCCGGTGTCACTCCCGGGAAGGGCGGGCAGAAGTTCGACGGCAAGGTTCCGGTCTTCGACACGATGTGGGAAGCGAAAAAAGAAACCGGCTGCAACGCCTCGGTGATTTTCGTGCCCGCGCCGGCGGCGGCCGATAGCATTCTGGAAGCGGTCGATGCCGGGGTCGAGCTGGTCATTTGCATTACCGAAGGCATCCCGGTGCTCGACATGATGCGGGTGAAAGCCCAGATGGCCGGCAAAAAATCGCGCCTCATCGGGCCGAACTGCCCCGGCATTATCACGCCCGGCGAATGCAAGATCGGTATCATGCCCGGCTACATCCACAAACCGGGCGGTGTCGGTGTGATTTCGCGTAGCGGCACGCTCACCTACGAGGCCGTCTGGCAGCTCACCTCGCGCGGTTACGGTCAATCGACCTGCATCGGGATCGGGGGCGACCCGATCAATGGCATGTCGCACCTCGACGCGGTCAAACTTTTCAATGACGACCCCGGGACCAAAGCGCTCATCCTGATCGGTGAAATCGGGGGAACGGCGGAGGAGGAGGCGGCCGCCTGGATCAAGGAAAACTGCCGCAAACCGGTCGCCGCCTTCATCGCGGGCGCGACTGCGCCGCCGGGGCGCCGGATGGGTCATGCCGGTGCGATCGTTTCCGGAGGCAAGGGCACAGCTGCGGGAAAAATCGAAGCGCTAAAGGCAGCCAGGATTGCCGTCGCAGAGACGCCGGCAATGATGGCCGATACCCTAATTGCGCGAATGAAACAGTAACGTAGTTTTCCCGACCCATGACAATCAACGACTTCCGGGCAGCGCTCCACACGACGCCGTTCAAGCCATTTGTCATGCGCCTCGCCGATGGACGAAGCATCCCGGTCGAGCACCCGGATTTTGCCATGGTAACTCGTGCTGGACGAACGGCGCACATTTCGCGACCAGGTGACGAATGGTTCACAGTAGTTGATCTACTTCTCGTAACGCAGCTTGAGGTGAACGGCCAAACCCCAGCTCCCTGACCATGCCCGTTACCGCCAAAGGACTCGAGGGAATCGTCGCCAACACCACCCGCCTGAGCGCGGTCATCGGCGACAAAGGTCAGCTCATCTATTGCGGCTACGACATCAATGAACTGGCCGGCAAGGTCAGTTATGAGGAAGTAGTTTACCTTCTGTGGAACAACAAACTACCCAACCGGGCCGAGCTGGAGCGCTGCACGCACCAGTTGCGTAATCAGCGGCAACTTCCCGAGGGAATCATCGAGATGATCAAGAGCGCGCCGAAGACGGCCGCGCCGATGGACGTAATGCGCACGGCGGTTTCGATGCTCGGCCTTTACGATCCGACCATTCGCGAGGCAACATTTGAAAAAGGAAAAGAACGCGCCCGCAGCATCACCGCCAAGATTGGAGTCATCGCAGCCTATTTTCATCGGGCGCGCAACAACCAGTCGCTCCCGCCGGTGCGGGAAGACCTGGGTGAAGCGGCGCATTTTCTTTACCTGATCAACGGCGAAGCGCCCGCCAAAGAAGCCTCCGAAACCCTGGACGTGGCTTTCGTTCTCCACGCCGACCACGGAATGAACGCCTCGACCTTCAGCGCCCGGGTGACGATCGCGACCTTGAGCGACATGTATTCCGCGATTACTTCGGCGATCGGGACACTCAAAGGGCCGCTCCACGGCGGGGCGAACGAGGGCGTTATCCACATGCTCGAGGAAATCGGGAGCGAGGAGAAAGTCGACGCTTACATCGAGAAGAAGCTGGCGAACAAAGAGAAGATTATGGGGATCGGCCATCGGGTTTACAAAACCCTCGATCCGCGTGCGCCGCATCTGCAGCGGATGGCGGTAAAGCTGAGCCAGAAGCTGGGCGAGCCGAAGTGGATTAACATGTCGGAGCGAATCGCCAGGCTGATGAAGGAAAAGAAGAACCTGAACGCGAACGTCGACTTCTATTCTGCGACGGTTTACTATTCGTTAGGCATCCCGACCGATCTTTTCACCCCGGTCTTTGCCATCGCGCGCTGTTCCGGTTGGTGCGCCCACGTGCTCGAGCAACTGGAGGATAACCGGCTCTATCGTCCGTTGAGCGAATACGTTGGGGAATCGGCCGGGAAAACGGTCGTCCCGATTGACCAGCGGCCGTAATTGTAGCCGGAGGCGGTGACCCCGGCGCCGCATTCCACCTTCCGAAAGTCGGGGTCAACGTCCCCGGCTACAGCTCGGCTCGCGTTGCGCCCGCCAGGGCACCCACGTATCTGTTTCGTCCGATGAAGTCCGACCGGAAAACCTGGGCCCGGGAAGCGCTCGCCCTGCTGCGCCCGGGAGTGTTTCGCCGTTACCTCGTCGGCACCTCGATTTCAGACACCGGCACCTGGATGCAGAACATGGCCCAAGGCTGGGTGATGAGCACCCTCACGGACAAGGCTTTCATGCTCGGCATGGTCACCTTCGCGGCCGGGCTGCCGATGATTTTTCTTACCATGTTCGGCGGGTCGATGGCCGATCAGTTCGATAAACGCCGGATCCTTATCCTGACCCAGATAGTCCAGATCGCGCTCGCTCTCCTGCTCGGGTGGCTTATTTTCAGCGGGCGCATCCAGATCTGGCACATTATCGTTGTCGCGGGGTTCTTGGGCGCGGCCTTCGCCTTTGAACATCCGGCTCTTTCCGCGCTTGTGCCGGAACTGGTCAGACGCGAAGAAATCGCGGGCGCGGTTGCGCTCGATCGCGCGGTCTTTCACTGTGCGCGCCTGGTGGGGCCATCGCTCGCGGGAGTGATTGTCGGTCTTTTTGGCGCGGCGATGGCCTTTTTCCTCAATGCTTTCACCTTTGTCGCTTTTATCGTCGCCCTCATCTCGCTCCCGCCCCGCCCGCTCGGGAGTAAAGAAGAAGAAGCGCAACGGGCGAGTGGAATTCGGGACGGTTTTCGTTATGTGCGCGCAGACAAACCGAGCCTCGCCATGGTCGGCATGATTGCGACCATGACACTCTTCATCTTTCCGGCCGTTTCCGTCATGATGCCGCTGTATGTCCGCGAGGTTTTAAATTTTGGGCCGGCCGGGCTCGGCTATTTGATGGCGTTCTCCGCGGCCGGCTCCGTTCTGGGGGCGATCACCCTGGTCATGATCGCCCAGCCTCGCCGGCAAGCTTGGATGACGGGAGCTGCGGTCGCGGTGAGTTTTTCCGTACTGGGGCTGAGCCGGGCGCACGCTTTCACCTTCGCCGCCGTTGTGCTCGTGGTGACTTCTTTTGGACTTTCCCTAATCTTCGGGCTTTCCAACACGATTGTGCAGGAACGCGCCCCGGCTCACCTTCGCGGGCGGGTTTCGGCGGTCATGGGGTTGAGTTTCTTCGGCCTCATGCCGCTGACCGCGCTTGGTGTCACCAGTCTGGCCGACGCCATCGGGATGCGCACCGCGCTTGCAGTTTCTGCCATTTCCTACGGCCTGGCGGCGGTCTCGATCATGCTCCGGATCGGGTCGCGCTTGAACGACGCGCCGCCCGGCCTGGCTCCTCGGGTCTCGGAAGCGGCAGCGGTTTCCTGATCGTTAGGGAAGAAAAAAATGATCGCGTTCTCCACCTGCTGGAATTCCAGCCGCCATACTGCGGGCGACGCGATGCTGCGCGAAATCAAAAACCAGCTCGGTTTCGACTTGATCGAGCTGGGCCACGGCGTCCGTCTTTCCCTCATGCCGGGGGTGCAGGAAATGTTCGATGCGGGGAAGGTGCGCTTCAGCAGTCTGCACAATTTCTGCCCGCTCCCGGTGGAGGTGCTGAGCGCCTCGCCCGATTGCTACACCTTTTCCAGCCGGTCGGCGATTGAGCGCCAGCGGGCGATCAAGCAAACCCTTCAAACGATCGATTTCGCCGCTCGCCTGGGAGCGCCTTTTGTCGTCCTCCATCTCGGGAGCGTGCCGATGAAGCCAGTGACCGAGTCATTAATCGCGCTGGCAAAAAAGGGGGAAATGTTTTCCCGCGAATATGTCCGGCGAAAGGTCAAGGCGGTGGCCGAGCGCGAATCGTTAGGCGTGGACTTTCTCGCCCGAGTGAAAGAATCCCTCCAACCGATCATCGCCCGCGCGGCGGAAAGAAATGTCCGGCTCGGGATTGAGAACCGGCGCGACTACGAGGACATCCCAAGCGAGCGCGAAATTCCGGGGCTCCTCGAAGAACTGGATTCGCCCCAGGTGGGTTACTGGCACGATTTCGGCCACCTGCAGATCAAGGCCAACCTCGGCTTTATCGACCACGAAGAGTGGCTGCGCGTGATCGGGCCGCGCACCCTCGGCTGCCACCTCCAGGATTGCATCTGGCCGGCCCAGGACCACCAGCCACCCTTCGCCGGAGGAGTAGATCTGGAGAAACTGGTTCCGCTTCTGCCGAAGGACTGCTTATTTGTCTGGGAAATGAGCCCGCGCAAAACCGCCGAAGAAATCCGCCGCTCGGTCGCCGTCTGGAAAGAGCGCTTCGGCGAATGAAAAAGATCTTCCTAACTCTCTTCCAGGTCGCGGTGACGATGGGGGTGCTCTACTGGGTTTTCCACGATCCGCATAAACGGGCGCAGATGTGGGACGCGCTGAAGAAAGCGAATTACTGGTGGGTGGGCGTGGCGGTTCTCGCCTACATGGCGGTCGAGGTTGCCGCCGCCATTCGCTGGCACATCCTGCTCAAAGTCCAGCAGATCAACCTCAGTGCACTCCGTGTTTCGGGACTCTTTCTTATCGGGATGTTTTACAACCAGTTTCTGCCTGGCGGGACGGGGGGTGACATCATGAAGAGTTACCTCCTGTTAAAGGAGACGCCAGGGAAAGCGACCGGCGCGCTGCTTGCCGTCCTCTTCGATCGGATAGTTGGGCTCGTCGCGATTATTGCCATCACCGGTTTCCTAATCGCTCTGCGTTACGATTGGCTGACTCAACTGCAGGAAACGCGCAGCCTTGTTTGGATTCTGCTGGCGGTTCTGGGCAGTTCGGTGCTCATGCTTCTGACTTCGTTTGTGGTTAGCGGTGCAAATCTGGCCCAAAAGCTCCCGCAACGTTTCCCTGCCCGCGAAAGGTTAATTGAACTCTCGGCTGCTTATCATCTCTACGCGCATCATTGGCGCGCCACCTTCGCCGCTTTTGGCGTTTCGTTGGTCGCGCATCTTTGCACCTTCGCCACCTTCCTCTTTGTCGCTTACGCCTTTCAGGCAAGGGTGGCGGTGCTTGATTTTTTCGCAATCATGCCGGTGGAACGCACGATCTCCGCCCTGCCGATTAGCTTCGCCGGAGTCGGTCTGCGCGAGAAAATTTTCCAGGTCATGCTCCACGGCTTGTGCGATGTGCCCGAGGCGATTGCCGTCCTCATTGGGTCGATGAGTTTCCTTGTCATGCTCACCTGCAGCGCTCCCGGCGGGCTGGTTTATCTGCTCTACAAACCGAGCGGTCAGCGAGGCCATGTCGGGCTGAAGGAAATGCGCAAGGAAGTGGAAACGCTCGAGCATGAAATCGTCGAGCAAGAGTAAGGCACGCCGGCCAGCCCCGCCCCGACCATTTGTCGCAGCAACCTTTGCCATGACCGCCGACGGCAAAATCACCACCCGCGCCTTTTCTCCGGTTGATTTCACTTCCCGCGAAGACAAGCGCCACCTCCTGCGCCAGCGGTCGTTAGGCGATGCCGTCCTGATCGGGCGCAGCACTCTCACCCACGACAATGTCCGTCTCGGCTTGCCCGACGCCGGGATGCGCGCGGAACGCGAGGCGCGGGGACAGGCGCCTTATCCGCTCCGCGTCATCGTTTCGAATGAAGGCCGGATCGATCCCACCCTGAAAATTTTTCAGACCGATTTCTCCCGCATCGTCATCTTCTCGACTACGCGAATGCCGCGAAAATATCAGCTCGCGCTGCGGGAAAGAGCGACGCTTCGGCTGAGCGAAACGAGAAACGTAAATCTGCGGAGGATGTTGCAGGTACTGCGCGAGGAGTACGGTGCCCGGCGCGTTGCCTGCGAAGGCGGGGCAGAATTGTTCCGCAGCCTGCTCGAACTGCGGCTGGTCGATCAGCTCAACCTCACCATCGCTCCGTTCGTCTTCGGAGGAAAAACCGCGCCGACCCTGACCGGGCGCAGCCTTGCCTTTCTCGCCGGCGGAAGCGTGCGCGCGTCGTTAGGCGAAATACGCATCGTGGGTGAGGAATGTTTTGCCGTCTACCGGCTGCGCTACCCGAAACCTTGAAGAATCGATTGCGCACCAGACCCTTCGGATGTGGATTCTGACATGACCAGGAACGTTCTGGTAGGATTGCTCGGCCTGACCATCTCCGCCTCGGCTTATGAATTGCACGGGCCGGCTTCGGTTCTGGCGCGGCCGACTTCCTTCGCTGCGCTGCCCACGATTTATTCGGCGCCCCGCACGATCACATTGTCGGATCAATCGGCGTTCTCCTTCCAGCGGGCCTTTACCTGGATGTCGTCGATCCCGGTTGCGTTCTTGCCGGCATTCTCGCCCGACTTGGCCCTCTCCCCGGGGGCCGCCGGGCGAACGACTCGGCCGAGCAATGAGCACCGCGGTCTCGGAGACTTTGTCCCCAAAATCAATTATGCCGGTGGGGAAGTGGGTTTGATTTTTGGTAAATCACTGGATGGCCGGCGCGATCGCGAGCTGGAGGGCGGGTACATCCTGGGTGAAATCATCAGTGGGCAGACCCATCTTGGGGTCGGCGCCTCCTACACGCGCGACAAAACCAGTCGTTAGGCACGGGCGGCTGCCTCATCTTTCCGATTCGTTACGAATTTTTCCGCGCGATTTCCGTCCACTCATTGCTAAGCAAGACCCGCGACGTATTCTGACCCGCTCTTCCCGCTGCAACGATGCAGACTGGTAACTCCATCATCATCCAGGCACCCCGCGAGCTGATTTTCGCGACCGCCGCCGATCTGGCCGGCTGGCCGCGTATTCTGCCGCATTATCGCTACGTCCATTTTCTCAGCCGCCTGCCCGGCCATAGCGTGGTGAAAATGGCCGCGACCCGTTCCGGGATTCCGATTTCCTGGACCTCCGAGTTTGTGGTCGATCGGGAACGAATGGAATTGCGCTTCCTTCATCTTAAGGCTTTCACCCGTGGGATGCGCGTGATCTGGACATTCCGGGAAACGCCCGCCGGCGTTCTCGTGGAGATCACCCATACACTTCGCTTTCGCATGTCTGCGCTCGCGCCGCTCGCCGAAGCGGTCATCGGCAAGTTTTTCATTCAACACGTCGCCAACAGAACGCTGCAGGCCCTAAAGGCGCATGTCGAGGCTGAGGCGAACAGGCCGCTGCAACCCGGACGCGCATGAGACCGGACTCCCGATGAGGCGCGTGGTCATCACCGGCCTCGGGCCGATCACCGCGGTCGGGATTGGGCGGGAGAATTTCTGGAAGGCTCTGCGCGCGGAAAAGAGCGGCGTTCGACGGGTCGAGAGTTTCGATAGCTCGATCTTCAACGCGCATTGCGCGGCCGAGATTCCCGATTGGAAACCAGAGGAATATTTCCCGCCGCACCGGCTCAAGCGACTCGATCGCTATGCGCAATTCGCCGTTGTTGCCGCCCGCCTGGCGCTCGAAGACGCCGGGATCGAATGGTCGCGCGAGACACCGCAGGCTCGCATCGGGGTCAGCTTCGGGACCGCCCTCGGCGGCGTCGCCGGGGCGGAAATCGAGCACGCGCATTTTTTGAAGAAGGGTAGCCGCGGGGTGAATCCGACGCTCGCCGTACAGGTTTTCGGCGGGTCGGCGCACAGTAACATCGCGATCGAGTTCGGCTTCCGTGGGGCGGGCACGACCAACTCGAACAGTTGCGCCAGCGGCACGATCGCGGTCGGGGAAGCGCTGCGCTACATCCGGGATAATTTTGCTGATGTTATGATCGCCGGTGGCGCCGAGGCGCCGCTCAGCCCGCTCACCTTCGGCGCATTCGCTTTCATCAAGAGCATGAGCCAGTTCACGGGCGACCCGGCGCGATCATGCCGGCCGTTTGACCGCCTGCGCGACGGCTTTGTTATCGGGGAAGGCGCGGCCTCCTTAGTCATCGAAGAACTGGAACATGCCCGGGCCCGCGGAGCCCGCATTTATGCGGAAGTGCTCGGCTACAGTTTGAACAACGACGCCTTTCACATGACCTCGCCTTTGCCGAGCGGCGCGTCCTGTATTCGGGCGATGCGCGAAGCGCTGGCCGACGCGCGCCTTGCGCCTGACGAAATCGATTACATCAACGCCCACGCCAGCTCGAGCCAGTTGAACGACAGCACCGAGACGATGGCGATCAAGGAAGTGTTCGGCCCGCGCGCAAAGGAAATCCCGGTCAGCGGGACGAAGCCTTACACCGGGCATCCGTTAGGCGCGACCGGCGCGATCGAGGCGACGATTGCCGCTCTCGCGATCGAGCGTGGCTGGGTGCCGCCCACTTTGAATTGGGAAAATCCCGACCCGGCGTGCGATCTCGACATTGTCCCGCGGCACGGACGCGAGGCGAAGGTTGATTTTGTCCTGAGCAACTCGTTCGGATTTGGCGGGATCAACGCTTGCCTCGTGATCGGGCCCGGGCCGGTGGGAAATTGACGCCGCCGGTGCGCGCTCCTACCGTGGAGCGCGTGCAGGTCGAGTTGGAGCAGCTACTGGAACTACAGGATCGAGCTCAAAAAATTCGACAACTGGAAACCGAACTGCGAAGCGTACCGCTAGAGCGTAAAGCCCTCGAGCAACACGGCACGGCGGCGCTCGCAAAACTGGAAGCGCTCAAGGATCGCGCCCGCCAGGTCGAGATGGAGAAGAAAAAGCTCGAGCTCGATGTCGGGACACGAAACGAGAGCATCGCACGGCTCCGCACCCAGCAGTACGAAACGCGCAAGAACGACGAGTTCGCCGCCCTGGGGCGCGAGATCGAGCGTTACCAGAAGGCGATCAGCGACCTGGAGGACCGGGAACTGGAGTTGATGGAGCAGGCGGATCAGCTCGAGACGGAAATTGGGCGCGAAGAAAAGGAGGTTGCCACGGCGAGGCAGTCGATCGCGAAACAGGACGCCGACCTCGATTCGAAACAGAGGACGCTTTCCGAGCGGGTGGAGGTTTTGAAAAAGGAAAGGGAAGCGCTGGCGACCAAGGTCGAGGAAGATTTGCTGGATCGTTTCAACCGGCTCTTCACGAGCAAGGGCGACGCGGCGGTGGTCGCGCTCGAACACGATGTTTGCGCGGGGTGCCACATGAAGGTGACGACCGCCACCGCGGCGCGGGTCAAGGCGGACAAAGAAATCGTGAGCTGCGAACAGTGCGGTCGGATTTTGTATCTCGGAAGTTAGGCGTCCCCTTAGATTCCAGCTCCTCTCGGCATGCGGAAGCATGCCCTCCGGATGGACGAGCTGTCGCTTGTCCTGCGTCGCGGCAAATCGTTGGGTTGGTGACCGCGTCCGCGAGCTTTTGCCCTCGTGCTAGACGTTAAATCGAAACTCGATCACGTCCCCGTCTTGCACGACGTAATCCTTGCCTTCGATCCGCAGCCTGCCGGCTTCGCGCGCTCTGGCAAAAGAGCCTAACGACACCAGGTCATCGTAGTGAATTGTCTCGGCCGCGATGAAGCCGCGTTCGAAATCGGAATGGATCACCCCGGCGGCCGCCGGCGCCTTGTCGCCCGCGTGTATCGTCCAGGCGCGGGTTTCTTTTTCCCCAGTCGTCAGGTAGGTGCGCAAGCCGAGGAGATGATAGACCGCCCGAATGAGCGCGCCGACGCCGCTCTCCTTGACCCCGAGATCGCGCAGGTATTCCGTTGCCTCGGCTTCGGGTAAATCGACCAGCTCACTCTCGATCTGCGCGCTGAGCACGACCGCCTCGGTCGCGAAATGGGTGCGCGCATATTCCTCAACCGCACGAACATAGTTGTAGCCGGGGGCGGTGACCGCGGCTGACTCGCTTGTAATTGCCCGACCGGGGTCGCCGTCCCCGCCGACCACGGCGAGATCGCTCTCGGCAACATTGCAGGCGAAGAGCGTCGGTTTGGATGTGAGAAGGAAGAAATCGCGCGCGATCTGTTTTTCTTCATCCGTCAGGCTGAGTGTCACCGCCGGTTTGCCGGCATCAAGATGGGGAAGCAACCTTTCGATGATCGCCATCTCGCCCTTCGCGCTTTTCGATCCAGCTCGCACCTCTTTTTGCAACCGGTCGCGCCGTTTCTCGAGTGAGGCGAGATCGGCTAGGATCAGCTCGGTGTTGATGACCTCGATGTCGCGCACCGGGTCGATCGAGCCACTGACGTGATGGATCTCACCGCTTTCGAAACAGCGCACGACCTGGACGATCGCGTTCACTTCTCGGATGTGGCTGAGGAATTGGTTGCCGAGCCCTTCCCCCGTACTCGCGCCTTTAACCAGCCCGGCGATATCGACAAATTCAATCGCCGTGGGGACGATTTTTTGGGACTGCGACATTTTTGCCAGGACCCCGAGGCGCGGATCGGGCACGATCACGACGCCGACGTTGGGGTCGATCGTACAGAAGGGGTAATTTTCCGCCGGGGCTTTACGGGTGCGGGTAACGGCGTTGAAGAGGGTCGATTTGCCAACGTTAGGCAAACCGACGATTCCGGCGCTTAACATAGGCGCCGAGACTACGGTGGATGATTCCGGCTCGCAATCTGCCCGGGCTACAACTATCTAATTCAATCCGCTCGGCGGGTGCTGGAGAAAATCGGCGATGGTCGAGGCGAGCCGATCCGGCGGATAGGGCTTGGCGAGAAATCGATGGTTTTTTTCCTGCTCGAAATCGGCCCCGAGCAATTCGGCGCTGTAGCCGCTGGTGTAGATGACTTTCAGGTCGGGCTTTTCGCCTTGCAAAGTGTGGGCGAGCTGGCGGCCGGAGATCGATTCGGGCATCACCACATCGGTCAGGAGCAGATCGATCTCGTCGCGATGCTCCGACCAGACCCTGAGAGCCTCCTGCCCGTTGCAGGCGGTGAGCACCCGGTAGCCGATGGCGCCGAGCGCGTCGCCCACAAACTCGCGCAGCATCGCTTCGTCTTCCACGACGAGGATCGTAATGCTCCCGGCCGGTGGCAAGACGGATTTTTCCTGTTGTTGCGGTTCAGGCGGCGTAGTCGGCACACCGGTCGAACTGGGTGGAAAGAAGGCGCGGATGGTCGTGCCGGCCTGCGGTGCGCTCTCGACTTCGATCCAGCCATTATGCTGTTTGACCACGCCTTGGGCGGTGGCCAATCCCATGCCGGTGCCTTCCCCCGGCCCTTTGGTCGTAAAAAACGGTTCGAAGATCCGCGCGGCGGTGACGGCATCCATTCCTTTGCCGGTGTCCTGAACACTGAGGCAAATGTGCCGTCCGGGCCGCGCTTCGGGGTTGCGTGCGGTGTCGGCGTGGTCGATCTCGACCGCGCGGGTGGCAATGGTGAGGGTGCCGCCCTCAGGCATGGCATCGCGCGCGTTCAGGGCCAGATTCATGATCACCTGGTCGATGCTGCTGGGATCGGCGAAGATTGGCGGCAGCTCGCACGCCAGGTCCATCTCGAGCGTGATATGTTCCCCGATGAGCCGCCGCAGCAGGGTTATGGTTTGCTCGACGATCTCATTCAGGAACAAGGGGCGGCGCTGGATGATCTGTTTGCGGCTATAGGCAAGAAGCTGGCGGGTGAGAGCAGTGGCGCGTTCCGCGGCGCGTTCCACCTGTTGGAGCGAGCCGTTGACCTTCTCGTCGAGGTCGGGATTGCTTAACTGAAGCGAGGTGTTGCCGATGATAACGGTGAGGATGTTGTTGAAATCGTGCGCCACCCCCGCAGCCAGGCGGCCGACCGCTTCCATCTTTTGGGCCTGGCGCAGTTCGTTCTCCAGACGCAGGCGCGCCGTCACGTCCTGAAGAATAAGCAGCTCGTAAGGGGCATCCCCCAATTTCAGAATCTGCGCAGTGACGAGCACGTCGCGAGTTTCGCCCGAGCGAGTGCGGATGGAAGCGCTCAGCTCAGTGACCGCCTGGCGTTCTTCAAGGCCCTGGCTGATTTTCTGTTCGGTAATCGGGTCGAGCCAGGCGAGACTCTCGGCAAGCGCTTCTTCGCGAGAACCACCGACGAGCTGGACGAAACCAGCGTTGGCATCGAGATAACCGCTGATGTCTAACCGCCGAATTGCCATGGGTAGCGGGCTGCCGTGGAAAGCCTTGGAAAAACGCTCCTCGGAATGATGGAGCGCATCTTCAGCCATCGCGTGTTCCGCGATTTCCGTGGCCAGTTCGGCGTTCGTCGCGCGCAGCTTGGCGGTGCGCTCGTCGACCAGGGCTTCGAGGTCTTCCATTTGCCGTCGCGCGATCTGAGTCAGTTCCCATTTGCGGGCGAGGGCGTGAGCCATCTGTAACACTTCGACATTGTCGAACGGTTTCTTGAGCACGAGCATCTGGTCGGTGTTGCCGATTGTCTTGGAGATTTCGTCCCAGGAATAGTCGGAATAAGCCGTGCAAACGACCATTTGCAGGTCGGGAAATTCTTTCCAGATGCGCGAAATGGTGTCGATCCCGTCCCAGCCGGGCGGCATCCGCACGTCCACGAACGCGACGGCGTACGGCCTGCCGGTTACGGCCGCGGCGCGCACTTTTTCCAGACCCTCTTCACCCTGAAAAGCAGAGTCGATCTCGAAGCGCCACGGATGCGACACCTTGCTATTCTCCCCAAAGAGCGCCGCTTCGTCGGCGTTGAGCCCGGAGGCCAGGCCAGGGTCGGCCGGGTTGAGAATTTTGCGGAAGTCTTCGTGGATGGACGGATTGTCGTCGATCACAAGAATGCGGCGATTTTCGGGAGCAGAGTTTAAGGGATCAATGTTCATGTGGTTGAGGCCGGGGTGGCAACCGGCAGTTCCAGGGTGAATGTGGCGCCCTGGCCAAGACCGGCACTGGCGACGGAAAGCGAGCCGCCCATGGCGCGGGCGGCGATCGCTCCGCTGTGGAGACCGAAACCATGGCCTTCTTCTCTGGTGGTAAATCCATGGCCAAAGACACGCGTGAGATTTTCCTCGGAAATGCCGATGCCGTTATCGGCCACCGCGATGCGGACCATTCCCTCGCCGCCGGAGATGGAGATGGTAATCTGCCGGTCGATTCGTTCCGAGGCATCGAGTGCATATTTCGCGTTGCGCAAGAGGTTGATCAGAATTTGCAGCACCTTGTGCCGATCGACCCGGACCGGTGGAACGGCGACGAACTGCTTCTGGAGCGTAATGCCGTGGCGATCGAAAGCGGAGGCGTTCATTGCGATTGCGTCCTCGACCAGCAATTGGGCCGGGAAACTCTCAAAGACGCCGCTCACCTTGGCGTAGCTCTGCTGCATGGCGACGACCTCCTTGATATGCTCGATGTTGCGCCCGAGTTGGTCGGCCTCCTCGAGGAGTTCTGCATTCTCGGCGACAAAGAATTCTCCCAACTTCGCAAGGTAACCGGGCAGCTTCTGGCCGCTTGGGTCGTTCGTCAGGTAATCCGCCAGGTCGCCGTTCTTGCTCGTAAGAAGGGCCGCGGCTTGGACCAGCTTGTTCGCTTTTGAGCGGCGCAGTTTTTCGATCACGAGATTGGCCGAGACGTTCACGCTGTTGAGGACGTTGCCGACGTTGTGGAGAACGCCGGTCGCGACCTCCGCCATTCCAGCGAGGCGCGAAGTCTCCACCAGTTTTTGCTGCGACACGCGCAATGCCTCTTCCGCCTCGCGGTGGGTGGTCATGTCCCGCATCACAGTGGAGAAATATTCGAGCGCGCCGGCAGAATTTTTGTGGGCGATCAGGACCTGCGAGACGTGAATCTGCTCTCCGCTGCGGTTAAGAATGGCCGTCTCGCCCGACCACGATCCGTGCTCGAGGGCACTGGGTCGACCAACCTGGGAAACAACTTCTCGTGCCCAGTCGGGTTGCAGCTCGAAAATTTTCAGCCCCCGGATGTCGCTGCTCTCGCTCAGCCCGAGCAGTTCGCGCCCGGCATGATTGACGAAAAAGGCGGTGCCCTTCGGGTCGGCGCTGATTACGATGTCAGGCGTCGCTTCGAGAATGGCGGCGAGCCGCGCGTGAGCGGCCTGGGCCCGTTTGCGTTCGCCCACTTCGGAACGCAGCGCGTGCACTTGCTCCTGAAGGATCTCTCGCGCACCCTGGAGCGCGCTGTCCTGCGACTGGATTTGTTCCAACATCTGGTTGAAGGCATCAGTCAGCACGCCCAGCTCATCGCCGCCTGCCTTGATAGCTCGCACGGAGTAATCTTTCCGATGGGCAATCGTCCGCGCAGTGCCCGCGAGTTGCAGGATGGGATCGGTGATGAAACGTTGAAACCGGCTGGAAAGAACGAAGGCAAAGAGGAGCGACGCAGCGAGGACCAGAGCAAAGATTCCACCGAAGAGGCGGAGGAGTTGGGCCGACATCGCGTGCAGATCTGCGAGGAGGTAAAGGGTCCCGCCGCGTTTGCCGTTGATGAGCACCGGTTGGGCGAAAAGGATGCGATTCCCATTGACCTGAAAACCCGCGCCCAACCCGGCCGCCCGAATCTCGACCTCGTCGCGTGGATTGCCAAAAAATGCCAGCCGGGTGTGATCCGTCAGTTCGAGGCGCGCGCTCACGATTTGAGGCATGGTTTTGAGCCCGGCCAGGAGCTGGGCGGCGGCGTCTTCGTCTTTGAAGAGGACCGCGGCGGCGCAGTTGTGAGCGCTGATCTCACCCACGACTTCCAACTCGTGGGCGGACTGCTGCCGCAAACTGCGGGCTTGGAAGTAGAAAAGGGCGGCGAAGGCGAGTAAGAGCACGACGCCCGAGATCAGCATGATAACCAGCATGATCTTTTGCCGAATCGATCGGTCGCGGAGGTTCAACATCGCTCTGGCAATGGTGAAAGCTAATTTCGCGCCCGCGCGCCAAGTTTTCGCGAACGCGGGGCAAAGATGCTCCTTTTGGTCTGCGGCAGATGGCTTGGAATATCTCTTGCTCCACGTTTTGCCGACAATCGATGAGTCTTAAGCAAGCCGACGTAGCGGAGCGCAAAGATGCGGAGGATTCCCCATTGCAGACGACTCTGGAGATCGGTCCCGGCTCGTTTTCCACGGACGAAGGTCGTCGAGTGTGGCCGGGTCTGGTTATGGCAATCATCGCGCTCGCTCTAGGCCTCGGGCTCTGGAGTCTGTCGCAACAACTGGCTCCGCAGATTACCCCGTCCGCTTCGCCCGACTCGGCCTACGTGGCCTCTTTTCCGGAAAAGAGCATTGCTGTGCTTCCCTTCACGGAATCGGGCGACCGAGGCGAAGGGACCTCCGTGGGCGGATGCCTGCACGACCATATCATTGCTGCGCTCGCCAAGGTGGCCGACCTGCGTGTCATCAGCCGCGCTTCGGTAATCAATTATACCCCGGAGCAGTCGCGCAATTTGCGCTCCATCGCCCAGGACCTGGGAGCCGGCCACATTCTCGAGGGAAGCGTATCGACTGCCGGCCAAAGGGTCCATCTCACGTTGCAACTGACCGATGCCCGGCGCGGCGAACGCCGCTGGAGTGTGAGCTATGCGTTGCGCCGGAACGATGTTTTTGCCATCCAAGCCGACATTGTGCAGCGGATCGCGAGCGAACTGCACGCGAAGATTTCGCCTAACGAACAAATAGAACTCGGGCAACGGCCCACCCGCGACTTGGTCGCCTACGGCCTTTACGTGCGGGGCAGAGAACTCATCGCCACCGTCGCCAATGCCGATATTAACGACAAACTGGTTCAGGCGGTTGAGCTTTTGGGCGAAGCGACCAGGCGGGATCCGAATTTTTATCTCGCCTGGTGCCAGCTGGGTGCCGCCCACAATTACCTTTACTTCTTTGGGTTCGATCACTCGAGCGCCCGGCTTGCGCTCGCAGAAGAGGTGCTAAATCGCGTAATTCGTCTTCGCCCGCAAGCTGGCGAAACCCATCTCGCCCGGGCAAATTTCCTCTATCGCTGTCACCTCGACTACGACCGGGCACGCGCCGAGCTGGCTCTCGCGCAGCGAAACGCTCCCAACCACTCGGAGAGCTTCGAGCTGGCCGGCTACATCGACCGCCGGCAGGGCCTTTGGGCCGAGTCGTCCCGCAGTCTTCAGCGGGCGCTGGAGTTGGACCCGCGAAATTCCTCCCTCCTCCAGCAGATCGCCGCCAGCTACCAGGAACTGCACCAGTTTCGCGCCATGGCTGCCGCGCTCGATCGCGCCCTCGCCCTTACCCCAGATGACTTCGATGCGCGGATTGCCCGCGCCTTTGTCGAGCTCGAATGGAAGGCTGATACCGGCCCACTGCAGCAGACGATCGACCGGCTTCTTGTCCAAAATCCTGGCTCCGCCAGCAGGCTGGCCGATCAATGGTTTTACCTCGCCCTTTGCCGGCGCGATCCGGCTGCGATCGAGCGTGCCCTGGCAGCGGTTCCGCCCAGTGGAACAGCCACCGATCTGAATTTCCCGCGCTCCTACTGTCAGGCGCTCGCCGCGCAAACCAAGGGCGAGGTCGATGCAGCGCGCACAGGATTCCTAACTGCCCGCACGGAAATGGAGGCGATCGTGCGTAATCAACCCGATTACGGGCCGGGTTATGCCATTCTGGGTCTCATTGATGCCGGACTAGGGGATAAACAGAAAGCCATCCTGGAAGGGCGAACGGCGGTCGAGCTGCTACCGATTACGAGAGACTCGATCGACGGCGCGGAGCTGATGAAATACCTCGCGGTCATTTATGCCTGTTGCGATGAGAAAGAGCGCGCTCTCGAGCAGATCCAGGCCACCCTGGGCGTCCCGAGCTCTCTCAGTTACGGCAACCTAAAGCTCCACCCCTATTGGGATGCTCTCCGCGGCAATCCGCGATTTGAAAAAATCGTAGCCGGTCTCGCTCCCAAAGAGTAACGCCCATCGCGGAGAGGCTCCGGGCAGTATCGGGCCGGCGGGATTTGAACCCACGACCCCTTGAACCCCATTCAAGTGCACTACCAAGCTGTGCTACGGCCCGATGAGGGGGAACTATTCGTCGCAGGGCGCGCGCTTGCCAACTGTTTTTGCGGAGACTGCCTCAGTCATCCCAGGCAGTGAGGAAGGCTTCAATTAACCGAGGCAGTTCATCGCTGTAACCACCTTCGAGGATCGCTCCAGCCGGAACTGAAAGTTCCTTCAACCATTGACCGAAAAGCGCGAAGTCCTCCACCTCGAGAGCCATCTGCGTGATTGGATCGCCACTAAATGCATCGAATCCAGCGGAGACCAGAAGAAGGTCGGGGCGAAATTCCAGTAATCGATCAAGTGCCTGCCGCGCCGCCGCACAATGTTCCTTTCGCGGGACGAAGGGACGAACCGGGAAGTTATGGATGTTGCTCCACGACTGGGTGCCGGTGCCGGGATAACCGGGAAACTGATGCACCGACGCGAACGCGATCCGGTCGTTCTCCGCGACGATCGCTTCGGTCCCGTTGCCATGGTGCGCGTCGAAATCCCAGATCGCCACCCGCGCCGCCCCGCGGGCGAGGGCGTCGAGCGCGGCGAGGGCGATGTGGTTGAAATAGCAAAACCCCATCGCCTGGTCGCGCGTCGCGTGATGGCCGGGTGGTCGCATCAGGCTGAAGGCGCGTTCCCCTCCTAACGATATCTGCGCAGCGCGACAGGCGGCGTCGGCAGCGCGGGCGGCATGGGCGAAAATATCGGGATAGGCCGGTGTATCGGCGTCAAAATCGTGCCGCGCTTCTCGGATGCGCTCAAGATGAGCGGCGCTGTGTCCCCGCCCCAGAACCTCCACGTCAGCTTCAGCCGGCTGGCGCCACTTCCAATTTGGGTGGCTCTTCTGCAAAAATGCCGCGCTTCGCGTCACCCTGGCCGGTCGCTCGGGATGGCCAATTGCGGAGTAGGTTGCGCAGCGTGGGTCGTGAATCAGAATCACAACTGAGGTTTTCGAAAGAGCGGGCGATAACTGTCCCAATAAGCCCAGACAAGAAAAAGCGTGAGCATTGCGACCAAAATGCCTGGCGCCATTTGGGCCAGCGCCGGGGCCATCGTGAGGTGGAAGACGATGATGTTGAAAACGATCCCGCAAAGGATGGTGAGCCCGAACACAGGGAGAAAATTGAGCAGCAGAAGCACCCCGGCGAGCACCTGACAGGCAGCGACGATTTGCAAGTAGCCACTTTTGGAGAAGGCAATGAGGAAATGAGCAACTGCGCTATCCGGCGGAGGAGGAGGGGCGTTATTGGGAATAAAATTCAAAAACCCGTTCAGGCCGAAGACGACGAACGCCAGCCCAAGAAGCGTGCGCACAATGTGAATGGCAATTTTCATGGGCAGAGAGTGCGCTGCCGGGCTCTGCCGTTCAACTCCAAAACGGGATGGCCCGGCCTTACCGGTGGCCGACGCGTCGCCTAACGAGCCCCTGCGCGCGGATCGGTCACCCGGCCGAGGAAAAGGCAGGCTCCGCTCGGCACGTGTTGGATGGCATAGAGAAAGGGCCGATCGACCCGCACTTCCACCGGCGGCGGAGGCGGGGAGCCGAGCGCCGAGGTTGCCATCATCGCCACCGCAGTCGCGGCCGCCGCCTCGGTCCCGTGTTCGTCCACTTCGATGAAGGTTTTGTGAAAAACCTCCGAGATCGCGAGGTAATCGTCGGGTCGGCGCGGCGCGATTCGGTCGAAGTTTGCGCTTCCCATTGGAATGTCGAAGGCGCTCTGCATGCCTAACGACTGTAACTCACGGCCCAGTGGCAGGGTCGGCGGTTGCAGGTTGAATTTCGGGAGATAAAGCACGACGTCGGTGGATTCCAATTTCGTGCAACTCGCCAGCAGCTCGGCACTGAGCTTTTTCTCGACTCCCGCCAGGCGATCAACTTCGTCCGGCAGCAGGACGACAAACTGAAGATCCCCACCGCTATAAGGCAGGGCGACGATCGAGAAACCATCCCGTTTCGCGTAGCGCAGCGATTCGCGTTTCTGCATCGTCGGCACCTCCGCTCGCCCGCCGCCCGCGAGATGAAACGGCTCAGGTTTTGTCAGCTGGCTGGTAAATTCACTCGCCCAGGGAGCTTTCAGATAAAGGGCATTGGTCAGGACCAGCCGGGTGCTGGTCGCGAGGGGCGAAGGGATCAGGTTCTGGATGCGTTTGCGGGTCTGTTCCGCGACCCATTGATTGATCCGCTCGGTCGCCGCCACGGGTTCTTTTTTGAAATTGAGCACTTCCGGCTCCGCACCGAAGGCAACTTTGATTTCAGTGAAGAATTTTTCTCGGAATTGATAGCCGGCCTGGACAAAGAGCCGATTGGCCACCGCGATCGTAATCGGCTCACTCGGCCCACCACGTTCCTTCGCCGCCGCGGCGATCTCTGCTGTCTGCCGACCGAGCGCCTCGAGCGATTTTTGCAAAGCAGCGAACGACTTGTTCGGGTCGCCGGCTGGATCGAGATGCAAGACCCGGGACATCTCGCTGCGCGTTTCCCCGGTCGCGCCATCGAACGCCATCGCCAGTGCCGAATCAATCGAATAGGGCGAGATGCAGAGGTTGTTGTCTCCGTGAGCGATCTTTCCGTAAAGGTCGATCCCAAACTGGTTGATGGATTTCGCCGCCTCGAGTTCTCCCGCCTGAGCCTGACCGAAAACGAACAGCCAACCGACCGCGAGGGCAGCTTGGAGAAAACGTACGAGCGAATTCATCCGCTACCTTCCGATCAGGATAAAAATCCCGGCCAGCAGCGCCAGAATCGGGAGAATGATTGCGCCGCCGATGTGAGGCGTTCCGACGATTCCGATGATGCCGGAAACGATCAGGTAAATTGCCAGGAGAAGCATGCCGATATTCTTATTAAAGTTCATGGGAGGCGATCCTGAGACCTCTGGAGGCAAAATGCACGTCTAATTTCTGCTTTCCCCAGGGGGAGGGTCGGGCCGCTCGGAGACGGCTTCAGCGAGTCTTTTTGCCGGTTGTGAAAATATCGGTTTCCAATCCAATTTCCTGCGTTGACAGGTCCGCCGCGGGCTTCCTACAATCGTCCGGTGATGCGAGACTGTGCTGCAGCGCCGGCTGTGCATTAGTCATTCGCCCACAGCTACCAACCAAGCCATGGACCGATGCATCAAGCCCCATCTCGTTAAGCTCACCAAACTTGAAGCCGCCAGGCGCCAGATCGAATCGGCCATCTGGCTCTGGTTCCTTGATGGCGACCCGGTCTCGATCGAAACCCTGGCCGCCTCAGCCCATCGGACCCTCATCGAGCTGGCACGACTCTGGGACACCGAAGCCTGGCCCTCCACCGCGCGCTATCTCGCCAAACGCAACGCAACCCAGCGGCGCGCGAGAGACGACGACGATGCGGTCACCTTTTTCAACGATGCGAAGAAGGATGAAAGCTATCACATCAGTCAGCAATGGAGCGAGTTGGACTTGTTCGATGCCGTCATGGCTTACAGTAATCTCGCACCCGACCGCTGCGGGAGTGCGCTTATGTCCACCTTTGTCGTCCGCTTCGGAGTAGAGCGGCCGGAGCTTTTTGTGCGCGACGCGTTCTCGCTTCTGGAAAAGAAAATCAGCAAGAGTTTCAATCTCGAGCGACTAAAGCGTCTCTCTAAAATCGAATTTTTTAAGGAATTCATCGGCTTCCTCGGTCGCCCAATCCCCTGAGTCGCGCGACCGGGCGCGAGGACTTTTCCTCTCGGCAAAGGAGGCGCCCGGCCCCGGCTTGACCCTTTCTGGGGCTAATTCTACAATGCCAGCCACCGCGCCACGGAAAGCCCGGCACAACGGCAT
>Ga0081539_10002024_pt1 | contig 30581 bp, 19 predicted proteins | sample TabmetS4T2R2_FD_71023 | JGI IMG/M metagenome (GOLD analysis project Ga0081539, IMG submission 71023) | Tabebuia heterophylla rhizosphere microbial communities from the University of Puerto Rico - S4T2R2 | ecosystem: Host-associated > Plants > Roots > Rhizosphere ... | reverse complement strand
GGACAGACAGCGAGCGAGCGCAACGGCTGTGGTTTAAGCTCTGTGCAGGTAACTGCCGAGCTGGTTTCTGCCGATTGCGGGCATTCGGTGATGCAACAGAGACCGGAAATGGTCGCGCCCGGTCCGTCCTGGCGTGCGGCTTGACAACACTCTGCTCCGCAGCCGCCCTCACCATCGCGATGCGGCGGCAGCGCGGACAACGAATTGCTGACCAGTGCAACAAAAAAGAGAATTGTAACAAACCACTTAACCATACAAATCGACCCGCTCAGTTATAGCCGTCTTCGACTGGTCGTGTCAATCGGCCACACGAATAACGACTTGTCCGAGATCGTTCAACTGTTATTGCATGCATTGGAAAGAGATCTTGAAACTTCTCCAGCGCGATCGCTGAGAGTCAAGGTCATTCGGCTTGATCGAAGACCCTCAAATTCTTACAATTTTGTAGGTGGACCAACATCATTGTAGAAATTATCGCATTTTTCTGAAACAGGGGATTGCCCGCCGACAAGCAGATCTCGGTCAATCACCACGACTTATTGATGGTGTGAAGATTCTTTGTCATTTTGGTGTCAAATTTGCTAGGGTAGTTATCCAAGTGAGTGACACTCAAAAAAACTAGAAGCCAAATACCAACGGTAGAGGCGCATACCGGAGGCCAAAAATGACTGACATCAGTTATGAGGGAACCCTGTTGTGGACTTTTGAAGAGATCAATCAGCTGGTTTCGAATAGCGGCAATCCGTCTGAAACGTTGATGAACATTGTGGAGCTGATTCAGCGACGATTCAAGACCGATGTCTGCTCGGTTTATCTGTTAGAGCCCGATCGCTCGAACCTCGTCCTGGCGGCAACGATCGGGTTGCGAACTGAAAGTATCGGGCGAGTGCGAATGCGGCTCAATGAGGGGCTGGTCGGATTGGTCGGAGAGCAAGTGCGGCCGCAGGTCGTCGAAGACGCGACCAGGCATCCACGTTTCAAGTACTTTCGCGAAGCCGGTGAAGATCCCTACCACTCATTTCTGGGGGTGCCGTTGATCGATCGTGGGCTGTTGCAGGGCGTACTTGTTGTGCAAACGGTCGAACCACGAGCTTTCACCCAGGACGATGTGGGGATGTTGATGACGGCCGGGACACAATTGGCGCCAATTGTCAGTGAAGCGCGCGCGCTCGGCCAGTTCGTGGCTCCCGCGCATCAGCGGTTATGCGCGCTTGCCCAGAATCTGTGGTGGAGCTGGGATGAAGGCACCATCGGACTCTTCCGCGAGTTGGATCCGGTCTTGTGGCGCAAACTGGATTACAACCCCATCGCGCTGCTGCAACAGTTTCCGATCGATAAACTGGAAGATCGGGCCTCGCAACTCGCCCTCCACGGCCGAATCAATTATGCCTATCGCCGGATGCAGGAGTATCTGAACTCGAAACGCAGCTGGGGCGCGAGGTATGCGGGCGTCCTTTGGGCTCGGCCGGTCGCTTATTTCTCGGCCGAGTTCGGACTACACGAACCGATCCCGATCTATTCGGGCGGCTTGGGCATTCTGGCCGGTGATCATCTCAAGAGCGCCTCGGATTTGGGGATTCCACTGGTTGGCATCGGACTCTATTACGATCAGGGATATTTCAAACAACGGCTCGACCTCGAATGCTGGCAGCAGGAGGATTACATCGACGTTGACAGCGCGCTCCTCCCGATTCAACCGGCCACTAACGCCGGCGGCGAACCGGCCATCGTCACCATCGAGACGCGCACCGGAACGATTGCCGCGCGAGTGTGGAAGGTCTCGGTGGGCCGCAACACTCTCTTGCTGCTCGACTCCGATGTTGAAGGGAACCAGCCGGAAGACCGCGAATTGACCGCACGCCTCTATGGCGGCGATGAGCGTACCCGCATTCGCCAAGAACTGCTCCTCGGCGTCGGCGGCGTCCGGGCGCTCAAGGCGCTGGGCATTTCGCCGGGCGTCGTCCATTTAAACGAAGGGCACAGCGCGTTCGCCAGCCTCGAACTGATGCGGCAGCGGATGATCAACGAAGGGATTACTGCCGATGAAGCTAAACGCCGCGTCTCTTCACAGATCGTCTTTACCACGCACACGCCTGTCCCGGCGGGACACGACCGGTTCTCGTCGCAGTTGATGGAAGAGCATCTCGGTCCATTGCGCGAGATTCTCGGTCTGAGGCAGGACCAGTTGATGGAACTGGGGCAGGTCGATCCGTCCAATGAGCACGAACAATTCTGTATGACGGTGCTCGCCCTCAAACTTTCCCAGCGCGCCAATGCGGTCTCTTCGCTGCACGGCCAGGTCTCGCGGGCCATGTGGGCCTCGCTCTTTCCAGGGTGTATCGAAGAGCACGTGCCGATCGGTCATATTACCAATGGGGTCCATGTGCCGACGTGGCTCGCGCCGCAGATGCGCCATATCTACGACCGGCATTTCGGACCGGATTGGCCCGAGCGTTGTGGGAAGCCCGGTTTTTGGGAGGCGATCGATGACATCGACGACGGCGAGCTGTGGGAAACTCATCAAACGCTCAAAGTCCAGCTCATCGAGATTGCCCGGTTGCGTGCGGCCCACTATGCCAAGCAACGAGGGGAGTCAACGGAATTCGTCAACCAGCTGCGGCGTTCTCTCAGCCTCGACGCCTTGACGATCGGTTTCGCGCGGCGCTTCGCAACTTATAAACGAGCCAACCTCATTTTGCAGGACTTCGAACAGGTCGTCTCGTTGGTCAATGATTCACAGATGCCGATCCAGTTCATCTTTGCCGGTAAGGCTCATCCGCACGATCAACCGGGAAAACAAATCTTGCAACAGATCGCCCGGCTCATGCGCGACCCTCGCTTCGCGGGCAAAATCCTCTTCATCGAAGACTATGATATCAACCTCGGACGCCACCTGGTGCAGGGGGTCGATCTCTGGCTCAACAATCCGCGACGCCCGCTCGAAGCTTCCGGTACCAGCGGTCAAAAGGTCGTGCTCAACGGGGGATTGAACCTCTCGGTACTTGATGGGTGGTGGGCGGAAGCTTACGACGGACTCAACGGGTTCGCCATCGGCATGGGCGAAACACATACTTCGACCGAAATACATGACTTTCGCGACGGCGAGGCGCTGATCAAGGTGCTTCGCGAAGAGGTAATCCCGCTTTACTACGACCGGGACCGCGACGGATTACCGCGCCATTGGATCGCCCGGATGAAGCGTGCCATTCGGACCCTCGGCTGGCGCTTTAGCGCCGACCGCATGGTCATGGATTACGTTCTCAAGTCTTACATCCCCGCGGCCGGCGGTACCAGCAGTGACGCCAGGCATTCTTGATTGAGACCCGGCGTCACCGCTCGGCGATCGGCGACAATCTCTCACTGGCTCTGACGAACCGGCGCACCGGATGGAGGCGCGGCGGACGGCAACGCTCGATTCAACGCGTTCAATTGCTCGATGAAGGGTTGCGAGATCCGGCCGTTCGGCTGAACCGGGACGTCCCAGGTGACGGCGCCGCCATTCTTGATCATCTCCTGCGTCCATTGAATGATCTGTTCACTCGTGAAGCGCGGTGTTCCTTTGCCCCACGACTGACCCAGGTAACTCAACATATGTAACTGAGCGCCGTCTACGTTTCCATCAGAGACACGCCTGACCACAATCTTTTCGGGGTGATCTACCTCGCCGGCGATGTAATCTTCGAATGGAGTAATGGAGATGGTTCGATACATGACGCCGGGATTGAAGGCGACGATACTCGCCGGATTGCCCGCGCGCGCCGCCGCCGCAAAGCTCCCAAAATTGGGAGGCTCCGATGACCGATACATCATGTTGGGCCAGTAACAACCGTCAAACCACCACCCGGAGACCTTCTTTCCCCAACGGAGCGACCACTCGCGAATGACCTGCTCCCATTTGACGCTGAATTCGCGATTCGGATATGGACCATTCTTCCATTCCAGCGCCTTCACCGCGGCTTGATCTCTGCCGGGCGCGCCGGAAGGCAAATAGACCATGAGCTTGATCCCCCGCTTCTGCAATGCCTCCGCGAGATCGGCCACCAGGTCGCGTTGCGAACACTTGCTCGGCTCCGCTTTGGTCAGACGATCGTACGTCGCATTCGGAGAGAGATAGAAACCGGAGTTCTGGCCGATGCTGATCAAGTAGTAGCTGGCGCCGACCGCTTGCAGCTGCGTCGCCAATCCTTCGACGTCAAAGTCATTAACAAGTTTGTTCCAATCCTGGCTGGTCCACTTGCGCTGAGGTTCGATCCAATCGGGAAGGTAGTGATTCATTACTCCCCACCGTGCTTTCTTCAACCAGGCGGCTTGCTCCTGAACGCCCGCAACACGCCCGGAACTGGTCACTAAGAGAAATCCGATGATAACTAACAGATATTTGGCCAAATATTTGGCCAGATATGTGGCGACACTACGGTGCCGTGCTTTGCCGGTCGGCGCTATAGTCATGATCTCACCTCGATTGTGTTTTGTATTTTAGGATTTTTGAGTCTCTCACCGCCGGCGCGGAGGCCCATCAAGGCTCGGCGCCGAGGCGGTGCCGTTTATAGCCGTTACCGGTAACAGTGTCAAGCGCCGGGACCGTCGGCGGGGCCGGTCTTTGATTATGGAGTGGGCTTGAGTCATGATTCCACACAAGGGTAAGATATCTCGCCGCTTCTTTCATGGGCCCCTGCATTGACGAATAATAGGATTCAAATCTTAAGCATAAATGATGAAAACCAAATCTCTGCTACTGATCTATTTCTTCACTCTGACGCTGACGTCATTCGCGCAGACCAAACCTGTTACGGAAGTAAAGCCTGATCCGGGGCTATTGAAAAAACACGTGACATATCTGGCATCGGACGAACTCGAAGGACGAAGACCAGGCGACGAGGGCGCGAATAAGGCGTCAGCCTATCTCGCCGAGCAATTCCACCGGATGAAACTAGGTTGTTCTGAGCCTGATCTTAAGTGTCATCACAAGGGCAAGGTGCGCAGCGGGTATCTCAAAGAGTTTCCATTCATCGCCGGGATCGAACTGGCAAAGAACAATACGTTGAGCTTTGCGGCTGGCGACGATTACCAGGTGCTGGCGGTACAGAGCGATTGGATGCCTCTGGGGTACTCCGCAAACAATAAAGTGGAGCTCTCTCAACTGGTCTTTGTCGGTTATGGCATTACGGCGACAGAGCTGAACCATGACGATTACGCGAAAGTGAACGCGAAGGGGAAAACCGCGCTGGCTTTTGCCGGCACGCCGGACGGCGACAATATGCATGGACCGTTCGGACGCTACGCCGATTCGCGTTGGAGAGCGATTGCCGCGAGAGACCATGGCGCAAAGGCGCTGATTATCATCGCGAACGAAGAGAAGTTCAGCGATGACAGGATGTCAAAACTGCAGTATAACCAGACTGCGGGTGAAGAGAGCATTCCGGTGATCGTCGTTTCAAGGCAGACCGCTGCAAAATGGTTCGGCCTCAGCGAGGCAGCGCAGCTCAACCGGCTCGAAAAGTCGAGAGATCGATGGGCTGAAGCCGCATCGAAAGTACAGGATGTCAGGTTGAACCTCTCGGTCGATGTCGCGCGCCGCGCCATTCCCGCATATAACGTCGTTGGCATTCTGGAAGGCAATGATCCAAAGCTTAAGCGCGAATATATCGTCATCGGCGCCCATTACGATCATTTGGGAAGGGGCGGTGAGAGCAGCCGCGATCCCAATTCGAGTGAAATACATCACGGCGCGGACGATAATGCTTCAGGTACGGCGGGGCTTCTGGAGGCGGCGCGCATCTTGAGCGCCGATCGAAGCCGGTTGCGGCGCAGTGTCGTTTTCATCGCCTTCAGCGCGGAAGAGTCGGGGCTGATCGGATCAAAGGCCTACGTCAACAATCCGGCTGTGCCGCTGGCCGATACCGTCGCCATGCTCAATATGGATATGATCGGCCGGTTGCGCGATCGCAAATTGACGGTCGGCGGAATCGGCACCTCGCCGGAGTTCCGCAAGATGGTCAGCGATCTGAACAAGGACGTCTTCTCATTACAGCTGAGCGAGGACGGGTTCGGCCCGAGCGATCATTCATCTTTTTACTCCAAACAGATCCCGGTCCTCTTCTTCTTTACCGGCACTCACGATGATTATCACAAACCTTCGGACACGGCCGACAAGATCAATTATGAAGGAGAGGCGAAGATTGTGAGCCTCGTGGCAGACAGCCTGCAAGCCATCGATCGCAGCGACACGCGGCCCGTTTATGCGATCGTGCGCGGCCAGACTGGAGGACGTTCGATGAGTTTCCGCGTCTATTTGGGCACCGTTCCCAACTACGCCGAAACGAATGACGGGATGATGCTCGATGGCGTCCGGGATGATTCTCCAGCCGCCAAGGCCGGGCTCAAGGCAGGCGACAAAATTGTCAAATTGGCTGGACGAGATGTCAAAAACGCTTATGATTACACCTATGCGCTCGGCGAAATGAAGCCGGAGCAGGAATACGAAGTCGAGGTCTTACGCGGTCAAGAACGACTGAAGCTGAAATTAGTCCCACAAGCAAGAAGGTAGAAGAAAAGAAGGGATGAAGGAGAAGGAAGAGAGGAACCAAGGATAAAGATGGGAAGAGGAAGAAGAAGTTCGATATTTATCAAAAGATAAGTTCTCTCCTTCATCCCTGGCAGAGAAGGATCAGAGCGAGGGATGAGGGACGAGCTATAAAATAACAAGAGAAAGTTCCGCACTTCACCCTTCACCCTTCATCTTTCGTCCTTCATCCCTCTTCCTCATCCTTTGTCTCGCATATCGATCCTTTCTTCACCCTTCATTTCTTATCCTTCTCCAGGAGGTCGATTGTGTTGTTCTCCCACATCACCCTATTGCTCTCTTGCCTGCTGGTCTTCACTGCGGATACTCAACCAACGCAGCCGGATTGGACACGAATCGATGAAGAAGCGATGCGCCATTTTCAGGCGCTGATTCGGATCGATACCAGCGATCCACCGGGAAATGAAGCGCCGGCGGTCGAATATTTAAAGTCTGTGCTCGAACGTGAAGGGATTGAGACGAAAACCTTGGGCCTCGATCCGAAGAGGCCGAACCTGGTCGCACGCATCCGCGGCAACGGCAAGAAACGCCCCGTGCTGATCATGGGGCATACCGATGTCGTCAATGTAGATCCGGCCAAATGGACGCACCCGCCTTTCTCTGCCACTCGCGATAGCGGCTATGTCTATGGACGCGGAGCGGTAGACGACAAAGATAATGTCGTTGCCGGTCTGATGGTGATGCTGTTGATCAAACGACTACATGTATCGCTCGACAGAGATGTCATCTTCCTTGCCGAAGCGGGAGAGGAGGGAAGCGGCAGTTACGGGATCGACTTCATGGTGAAACAACACTGGCCGGAGATCGACGCCGAGTATTGTTTTGCCGAAGGCGGCAGCGTCATCCGCACCGGCGGCAAGGTCCGGTATGCCGGGATTCAAACTTCGGAAAAAATTCCATATGCGGTGAAATTGGTGGCGCGCGGACCGTCCGGACACGGATCCGTTCCACTGACCAATAACGCCATTGTTCATCTCTCGCAAGCGGTGGCAAAAGTTGCGGCCTGGCAGACTCCGATGCGATTGAACGAGACGACCCGGACCTTTTTTGAACGGCTTGCTCGCATCAGTCCGCCCGAAGAGACTCTGCGCTATAACAATCTTGTCCAGGGCAAAGACGCCGCCAACATCCAAGATTACCTGGCCGTCAATGCGCCGCGGCTCTACTCGACCCTCAGAACCTCGATTTCACCCAATATTCTCAAAGGCGGATACCGCATCAACGTCATCCCTTCGGAGGCCGAGGCGATGCTCGATGTTCGCGCTCTGCCGGATGAAGATCTGCCGCGATTGCTGGAGCAGCTTCGGCAAGTAATTAATGATCCGGCGGTAGAGGTGGTCAACACCAGCCCTGAGACGCGGCCTGCGGCTAGACCTTCGCAACTCGACACGGAAGCCTTCAAATTGGTCGAAGAGACGATCAAGCGTCATTATGATGTCATGACGCTGCCGATTATGAGTACCGGCGCGACGGATATGGCTTTTTTACGGTCACGTGGAGTACAGTGTTACGGTATCGGCCCGATGCTCGACAGCGAGGACGGTCCGAAGGGATTCGGCGCCCATAGCGATCAGGAACGAATCCTCGAAGAAGCACTCTACAAATTTGTCCGGTTTCACTGGGATATCGTCGTTAACCTGGCGATTGCGCGGTGAGTGGACCTTGGCCGGGGTGGAACGGACGGAAAGATCAAATCAACGAAAGGCGCGATTAATCGGCCATCTTGCGCGCCATTAACTTTTCTACCATTAGCTTTTCCATATGATATCCGAAGCCAAAGAACAGACAGCCATTCTGTTGATCGATTGCCCGGATCGTAAAGGTCTGGTCGCCGCCATTGCCAATTTCCTTTACGAGCATGGCGCGAATGTCCTGCATGCTGATCAGCATCAGGACAATGAGATCAAATCATTTTTCATGAGGGTCGAGTGGGAGCTGAAAGATTTCGATCTGGATGCCGCGGCCTTCGCGCGTGAATTTGAGGCCATCGCCAGTCAGTTCCAAATGCGGTGGCGATTGGAGTACAGCTCACAACGCCCGGTGGTGGCGATCCTCGTCTCGCGGTACCTGCATTGCCTGGTTGATCTCTTGCACCGGCACCAGGTCGGCGAACTCCAATGTCGGATTCCTTTCATCATCAGCAATCACCCTGACGCCAAGCCACTGGCCGATTTCCATTGCGTCCCTTTTCACCAGATCCCGGTGACGGCCGAGACCAAGGCCGCCTCAGAGGCTGCTCAACTCGAATTGCTGAATGAGCACCAGGTCGATCTGATTATCCTGGCGCGCTATATGCAGGTGCTCTCCGCCAATTTCGTCTCACAGTACGCGGGCCGCATCATCAACGTCCATCATTCATTTTTGCCTGCTTTCAGCGGCGCCCGTCCTTACCACGCGGCATTCGACAGGGGCGTCAAGTTGATCGGAGCCACCAGCCATTACGTGACGGATGTCTTGGACGAGGGACCGATCATCGAGCAAGATGTCACGCGCATCTCTCATCGAGACCGCGTCGCCGATCTGATCGAAAAGGGAAGAGACCTCGAACGGATTGTTCTTTCGCGAGCCGTCAAGTGGCACCTCGAGCATCGCATCCTCCGTTATGCCAACAAGACGGTGGTCTTTGATTGATCGAGAGAGTCTGTCAGGTCACTTGAGTTGGATCGTCACTCGGTTGGCCGCCAGGCCATTGACGGTCACGATCACTTCAACGCGTCGCGCGCCTTGCCCAGCCAGGCCGAGCGGTATTTCGACATTGATTTGATCGAGTCCTCTGAAGTCGCCCTGTGCTCCGGCGTAAAACACTTGCGCCGGTTGGCCGTCGATGGTGACGTTCACCGATTCGGCTACGCCGTTGTCGTCGTTCGGATTGGCCGCCTGTGCGCGACGAATGCCAGTCCCGAAGAGGACCAGAATATTGGGTTTGCCATCGACGGTGACATCGAAAGGCGCCGGTTGGTACTGGATGCCGTCAGTGGTCGCGATTGCAGCGGCGTCGCCTTGGCCGCTCGCGCCCGCCGTAAAGATCGATGGCGCCGAAGAGACGATCTCGACATTTCCCACCGCATATTCGCCGAGCGGGTTACTCACGATTATTGTCGCCATGCCGGGAGTGACCGATGCTGGAACGAGAAAATTTATTTGCGTCGGCGAGACGTAGAAGAGCGGCGCTGGAATGCCGTCGATCGTCAAGGTCGTATCGAGAATAGACAACGGCACCGGCAACGATCGCGCGGGTTCCGCCCTGACCGCCAGGTTGTTACCAAAAGCGGCGCCAATTGAGTCAATCGCCATGGGGCCGAGACGATAATCGGCCGCGTTGACCGCGACCAATCGGCTGGCGTCGACAACACGCAGCTGCACCGATTTAATATCGGATAGCTGGCCGTCGCTGGCCGTGAAAGTCAGATCGAAATTGCGGCCGGTCTCCGACTCGCGGGGCGTCCATCTGACGACTCCTCGCGCGCTGTTATTGGTCTCATTGACTACCTCGAAAGTTGCGCCGTCGGGCAATCCCGCCACTGTGATCGTGACGGGGACGCTCGATCCGAGGTCTTCCGCCGAAACGTTGAATTTCAGCTCTTTCCCCGGAATCGCGATCTGCGGTGCGAAAGGGACCACGACCTGCGGCGGTTGGTTCAGGTCGAGGATTGTGAAACCATCCAGTTTGAAGCGTTCGTGTTCGTCGGTCGTAATCAGATTGCCGGTTGATTGGGCAACGCCGCCGATCGCATGGATAAATCCCTCGAAGACCGCGCTCCCGAATCGCGTTCTCGCCGTGGGCAGACTGAAAGATCCATCGAGTAAAATCCAACGATTATTGGCCAGATCATAGGCTTCGACCGAATCCAACGGAGCGCCGGTCGTTGCGTCTTCTCCGCCGATCATGAGCCAGAACAGCCGCCCCGATTGATCTCGTCCGACCGCGCTGACCGCATATTGCCGCGGCCGATTGAGGTCGGCAATCGGCGACCAGAGGCGCGTCGCAAAGTCGAAAACCTCTCCGCTCGAAAGACCCCCCAATGCTCCGCTGCCGCCCGCGACGTAGAGTTTGCCGCCGATCAAAGCGCTCTGATGCGCATAGCGCGCGGTCTTCATGGACGGCAGCTCGCTCCAGAAATTTGTTGTCAGATCATAAATCTGAACATTTGAAACCGCGCCCTGCAGATCGGAGCCGCCGATTAAGTAATAGACGTTGCGCTCAGGATCCGCCGTCAGCGCATAAAGAGACGCTCTGATTGGCGGAGCGGACTGTGTTGACCACGAGTTGCTCTCGATCTCATAGACCAGATGACTCGAGTTGATCTCATTGTTCGAATCGATCCCGCCGGGGATATAGATCTTGCCGTTGAGATAGACTGCGGCGCCGGCGTGCAGCCCGATCGGCATCGCCGCGATGCCGTCGCTGGTCCAGTGAGGATCCGCGGACGGATCGAACCGTTGCACCGCACCAACCGTATCCGAACTGCTGTAAGAGGTGTGACCGCCGAAGACGTAGATCGATTTTCCATCGCTGGTCACTGCGGCGCGTTGCACACTTTCATTCATCTCGGCGAGGTCTTCCCATCTGTGATCGATGGTGAAATCGCCGCTCGAATAACTTTCGGCCCTGGTGCCTTCATTGTCGATGGCGACGACCCGGATACGTGCTTCGTCGATGGCCGGAACTGAATTGGGGATCTTCCAATTGAAAGATTGGGCTTCTCCTGCAACGTCATTAGCAATCTTGGTGATGAGTTTAAGGTCCGGCCCGTCGCTCCGGCAAAGCTCGATGCGGTGTTTGACCACCTCTTTGTTGTCGGCTGAGTTCCATCGGATCGTGATTGTCGATCCGGTGAAAAAATGTTCCCCACCATTGGGACTGAGCAGTTGTACCGTCGGTTTGGTCGGCGGAACATAATTGAAAGCGGCGGTGAGGCCGGCCTGTTGCGTGGGCGGATTGTTGACCACGACATCGACCGGGCCGGTCGAATTGTAGCTCGACGCCGGTGTTATCACCCGGAGCGTATTGGAATTGATGAACGTGACATTCGCACTCTGAGTTCCGAAAGAGACGGTGGTATCGGGCGTAAAGTTCAACCCATTGAGAATGACCGCCGTTCCGCCGCGGGTCGGGCCGGAGGTCGGGAAGAGGTTGATCAATGCGGGCCTCTCGGCCGTGGTTCCGCTGACGAAGTAGGTGAAAGCGTTTGAAAGGATCGCGAATCCGTGACGAGTCTCGATCCGCACGCTGACCTCGCCGGGAGCATGCGGAGGAGTCGTTGCCATGAGGGAGGTGGTGCTGGAGACATCGACGCTTGTTGCCTCGACTCCATCGAAAAAGACTCTCGTATCCTTGGCCTCGGTGAAATTCAACCCTGAGATTGTCACCCGGCTCTCCCCGCTGGGCAGGCCAAAAGCGGGAGTGATCGTTGTGATCACCGGCTCGAATTCACTCGATGGCGGAAGCTGAGAAAGCTCAGACGTTCTGATGATGACGCGGATGTCATCCACGTACCATCCGTCGGCGATTGCCGTCAAATCACTGATCACCTTGAAACGAATGCGCGCCCGTGAATGCTTGGCCAGTGGATCGAGATTGACCTTGGTCTGCTTGAAATTTGCTTGCGATCCGGTGAAAGCGGCTGCGCGCCTCCAGGTCGCGCCGTCGTCAGTGGAATATTCGATGACTCCATAGTCGAAGCCGTTTTCAAAATCATAGCTCTGCGCAAAGACGAGCGTCACACCCCCGGCGTTCGACAGATCCAATAATGGCGAGACGAGCGAAGAGTCAGCATTATTGGCATAGTTTCCACTCGGGCTGTCGGTCCAGGCATGTCCCGGAGACGCATATCGCGTGTCAACGATACCCCAGCTCTGTCCATGGGCGCTGGTTGTGCTCCAACCATTATTGCCTCTCTCGACATTCTCATCGAGGATGATCTTTTCGCCTGATATCTCGGCGCGAGCGAAGACCTGCGCCGGTTTCCCATTGCCGTCATCAGCGTCGTCGTACGTCACGGTGATCTGGTCGCGAGCCTGCAACGATGCCTGTAAAACGCCGTCCCCCGCAGTCGCGTGTCCGGCGGCGATCCGTAGACTCCCGATGAAATTGCCGGCGAAGGTCGAGTCGGGAGCCAATGAAATGATCTCTTCATCTCCCGTCTTCGAACTTTGCACCCGCACTCGCACGGTGGGCACGGCATTGCGATCGCCGACCGAGATCTTCATCGTTTCGCCGAGTAAATAACTGGGCTTCTCTAAACGGACCGTCCCGAGGTCATTGCAGAAAGGCGGCAGATCGAACCCCTCGATCGGCGAGGTATCATTGGCGTCGAGCGTGGTCGCCGAGAACCCCATCCCGCGTTTGCTAAACGCCTGCCAGATCACCCGCTGATTGGCCCCTTCGTTGTTCATGCGGTCCGCAAGCAGGATCGCATTGCGCGCGTCGATGAAGGTTGGCGAGATCGGGGTGAGCTTCAATCCATCGACTACGAGTTGAATGCTTTGGCGTTGCCCTTCGCGAAAACCATATTTGCGGATTAACGACGCGCGCATTTCAATCAACGTGTTGCACCAGATCTCACCGACCGCATGAATCTCGGCGTTGCGCGAAATGTCGCCGATGTTGAGCGGATAGACGTTCGGGTCGGTACTGTAAGGAAATCGACGGATGCCGCGATAGTAGTTGTTGAACGAGTATTGGCCGATGGCATACTTGCCGTCCAGATCATCCTCCGGCTGGCGTAACAAGATCAGTCCGAAGTAATCGGACCATCCCTCGCCCATCCCTCGTCCCTGTGTTCCTGTGAGTCCCGCGCCGTTGCCGACGAGCCGCGTGCTTAACCCGTGGGTCAGTTCGTGCAAGATGATGGTTTGATCTAAATCACCGTCGATTTGCGGAGAGCCGGACCACAGGAAGATCTGAATTCTTCCCGGAGAGCCGTCTTTCCCACCGGAATAGTTCGCGTTATTCAATCCGCTCCCATCCTGCGCGTCCGCTCTGATGTGGTCGTTGCCGAGGCCGCCGAGATCGAAATTTTTTGACTGGAAATTTCCGGCGGCCTCGTTGAATCCGAACGAATAGAGGATGTCGTGATAGCGATTGGCCCAATAGAAGAGATTGACCTGGGCCGACTTCTGATTATCTTCCACCGTCGGAGGCCTTGTCAGGTCGATCGGAAATGAGAAGTTGCCGTCAGGTACTGTTAGCCGCGGATTATCGGCGCGGTCGTCGGCGTTTAAATCCAGGCGGACATCAACGTTGTTGCTGACGATCCCGGTTGGTTGCTGACCGGCCCACCAATCATAATGTGGATCGTTGGGGCCGAAGGTCGTCGATTCATTGTACGGTGACGCGTGAAACTGGATATCCTCGCGCTCAATCAGCGCCGGCATCGCGCCGGAGTTCGGCACGTTGGGGCGAGGGCTGTCTTTGGTGTAGATCAGTCCATGAGGATTGAAGGCGTTTTGAATTTGAAAATGATGCGATGGTAAAAGTGCCGAATCGAATAAAGATCGCGAGAACCCTTGAACTGTGGCGTGAGGTCGGACGCTTTCTCCCCCTCGCGTCAGATTCTCGATCTGATTGTTGAAGCAATGCCAGGTCAAATTATAACGAAGGAGGAGGGAACCGCGCTCGGCGTCAACCAGCATGAGATAGACATCAGAGGTTTCGCGCATCCACAGAGTGAACTCCCAGGCCAAACGAATCTGACTCGAAGAGAGGGGAAAATAGACCAGCCGCGCCTCCACCTCGCGTACAAAGATGCTCTGGCCGTCGTCGATGCCGAAACGCTGAAATTGCTCTTTGCCCTGAGGCCGAAGGCGGACCAGTGGCGATTCGATCAGCTCGGTATCGGCAAATTCGGCCGCTTTTCTCAGGGCTTCAACCGATGTGATCCGTGGCTCTCTGAGGTTGAATGCTCGGCCGGCTCCGGGAATCAATTCTCCTGATGCGCTGATGACCTCACCGGTGCGGCTGATGTGAATCGCGTACTCTCCCTGGAAGACATCTCTTCCATGAATCTGCTGCTGCAGCGTCAGATGCGTGATGCCGTTGTGATCGGACCGATGAGCTTTTGAGAGTCGCAACTCGTCGATCTCTTTCAAGCTCAATCTGAACAGATCTTGATGCTGCTTGAGGAAGCGTTTAGCCGTGGTTTCAGCGTCATCCCCGCTCGGCTGGCTGAGTGATCGATCCCAGCTCAAAACGCGGCTGGGAACGGTTGTCAGCGAACTCCAGCGGAGCTGCGTCGATGGGTGTTCACGAAGCAAGCCAGTTTCTCGGGGAGGAACCGACTTGGCGTCACTTTGATTTGATCCGGCATGATGCGCCTTCTGTGGCTTGGCGAGGGATCTTTCCAGATCGGCCCGAATATCGAAATCTTCCAGCGTCCGTGGACGACGAGGGGCGGCCGTTTGAGGCGCGGAGGATGATTGAGCCGACGAGATTGAAGCTAAAGTCTGCCGTTGTCTGAAAATAGAGGACGCTATCGAAGGTCCTGAAATGACACTTAATATAACTGCAAAGACAGTGAGGTATCTCTTCATCGGTAAAGCTTCTACTTCTATTAAAAGTCCGCGTCAGGCGTAGTATAGAATTTAGAAGACCTGCCGGATTGCAGGCCCGTGCCGGTTTGCAGGGGGCGAGTTAAGTCGAAGCTATTATAGCTTATTTTTCGACTTCTCGTCTTGAGTTTCTGTTTCCAGCTGATAGTTTCTGGCTCTAATTGTTTTCAATCAACTGCAAGGACCTCAGCGAACTTGTAGTTTAATGAGGATGCCTCGATCAAAATCCTCGATCAAAATCCTCGATCAAAGTCAGGTCGATGCCTGGAAACGGTTAGAATCGGAGAGCGGAAACTATCGTTTCAACCGGTCATCCAGGTCGTCCAGATCATGAACCAGGATCCAGTTGGAGCGTTCGATCAAATCTCGATACTTCGATGCCTCGGCCCCGCCAATCCAGACGCGGGGCTGAGTTGATAGTTGTTCTGCGAGAGCTTTTAATTCTTCGAATGTTTGACTGTTTGGCGAGGAGACGACGCTTAATGCCAGTACGCGGGCTTTGGCGATCCTGACGGTCCGCACTATCTCGATTGCTGGAAGGTCGGTCCCCAAATAGACCACTCGCCAACCTCGGGTGGCCGCAACCAGCGCCCCGAGCAAGAGGCCGAATTCATGCTGCTCTCCACCCGGAGTCGCAAAAACGATGGTCTCGGCCGCTTCATTGGGCGGATATAATCTAAAAAGTGAGGTCAGCAGATTGCGGATGAGGTTGGTCGCGATATGTTCGTGCGCGATGCCGAAATCGCGGTGTGCCCAGCGATCTCCAATCTCGATCAATAACGGCGCAATCACGTTTTTCAACAATACTCGAGGAGGATAAAGAGTCGCCGCGCGGCTCATCTCTTCGTCAGCAGCGACCACATCCATCCGGGCGATCGCTTCTAAGAAACGCTCGCGCGTGACTTCGTATGGATCTGCTGTGTCACGATGAACCGTGAACGAAGCCCGATGTTTGGATGAGAGATTTTCAAGCTCTTTTTCCGGCAGCTTGGCGACCTGCCCGATGGCGTGCCCGAGTTCGACCGCCTGGCGCAAACGTCTCAATCGCGCGATGTCCGCGTCCGAATATAGACGAGAACCTCCTTCACTTCGCTGGGGGGTAATCGCTCCATAACGCCTCTCCCAAACTCGGACCACATCAGCCGATAGTCCCGTCATCCGGCTAACTGTCCCAATTCGATATTTAGGCGCGGTCGAATAACCGTTCGCAATATTTTCTTCTTCACCCATCTTTACATTATCTGTGGCCTGTTATAATGCTGTCAATGTATATATTGAACAATATCTGTAAAATACTTAATTTTGTCCGAGTTTGACTTGAACATTTCCAGGAAAATATGCAGGATTTTAGAAATTGAATCCCGAAAACTAAGACGAAGTTGTTTACGTCAAGGTGTACTACAACTGCTGGAAAGACCGGGAAGGATAAGAAATGAAGATCTTGGTCACTGGGGCTACCGGGATGGTAGGCAAGGCAATTTGTCGAGAACTGGCGAATGAAGGCCATCAAATTGTCGTGTTATCGCGTCACCCCGAGAATGCTCGCGTCGTACCTGGGGCGGAAGCCTTCCATTGGGAACCGGAGGCTGAGCTTCCTCCTGGTCAAGCCTGGGATGGAGTCGATGCGATCGTTCATCTCGCGGGTGAGCCGGTTGTCGGATCACGATGGACCAATGAGAAGAAGAGACATATTCACGATTCTCGGATCAAAGGGACGCGGCATTTGGTTGAAGCGATAGGTGCGTCGCCGGTTCGTCCCAAGGTTTTGGTGAGCGCATCGGCCGTTGGATATTATGGTGATCGCGGAGACGAGCATTTGGACGAGAGGGCATCTCCGGGACGAGGGTTTCTCAGTGATCTCTGTCAGGAATGGGAGAGCACGGCCGCCGGAGCGCAAGCGATCGGATTGAGAGTGGCGCAAGTCAGGATCGGAGTGGTTTTAGGAGAGGCCGGAGGCGCCCTTGATAAGATGTTATTGCCATTCAAACTGGGAGTCGGCGGACGCCTCGGAAATGGAAGACAATGGTTTCCCTGGATTCATATTGATGATATAACCGGGATTATCAAACATCTTTTATTCACGCCTTTTCTGAACGGACCGATCAATGGGGTTGCTCCCGGTAATGTTACTAACGAAGAGTTCACCCATGCCTTGGCCTCCGTTTTACACCGTCCGGCCATCTTTCCGGTGCCGGAGTTTGCTTTACGGATTCTGCTGGGCGAAATGGCTGAGGCCATTATGAGCAGTCAGCGTGTGATTCCGAAGTTGATCTTGGATTCGGGATATCGGTTTCGATTTCCAATGCTCAAGCCTGCTTTGCAAGACCTGCTGAAAGGATCCTCATGACGGAAAACGGCTTATTGCCTCCGCGGGAGAGTTCGATCAACCGGAGGCTCTCCATTGAAATATGGAGCAGAGAGAAATGGGATCAAATCGAGATCAAGACTTGCAGCCGCGCTCTGGCTGCGAAGACTGATGAAGAGGCATGGGAGATTCTGGTTGGCCAGGCCCGCCGCGTGCTGAAAACTTACAGCACCAGTTTTTTTATTGTGACGCGCTTTTTGCCGCCGCTCAAACGCGCGATGGTCGAGGTGATCTATGCGGCTGTGCGCTATCCCGACGAAGTTGTCGATACCTTTCCGCTGACGCCGGTTCAGTGTTCAATATTGATTGATCAATGGGCCGCACGCTATGATACGGCGCTCAATTCCAGGTCCATCAAAGAATCTCTCCAAAACGGAGCCCCCAGTTTTATTGCGGGTTTCGCCGATGTCGTTCGCCGGACCGGAATTCCCCACGAGCATTACCATTCGTTTCTCGATGCCATGCGGTTGGATGTCAGGCCGCGTTCGTTCAAGACGCTCGACGACCTCATCGAGTCGTACATTTACGGCAGCGCAATTGTCGTCGGATATTTCCTGGCCTATGTTTACGGCTCGCCGACGCCAGGCGATTTTGACCGGGCGCTGCAGAGCGCGCGTGATCTGGGCATTGCTCTCCAACTGACCAACTTTCTGCGCGATGTGGCGGAAGATGACCGGCGCGGCCGCGTCTATCTGCCGCAAGATCTGCTTGAGCAAGAAGGGATCGATCAATTTGATCCGGCTGATCCCAAACAACATCCGGCGCTCAATCGCATTTTGCGCCGGTTGACGGCAATCAATGAAAATTATTATGACCGGGCGTTGGATGGGCTGGACTCATTCAATCACGATAGCCGCATCGCGATCCGCGCCTGCATTGATGTCTATCGGCAACTGAATCGGCGCATCGCCGATAGTCCGCGCGGAATTCAACATCGCGAGAGCGTCCCCATGGCGCAAAAGTTCAGAATGCTTCCGATGAGTAAATACTGGAAGTTACCGCTCGCATATTTGCGGTCATAGGCTTTTCCCAGATTCTGTTTAAACCGAATAGAACTGAAACTGTTCGTACTTTCGATGCACTCAAAGACGGACCAGGATTCATTGATCATCATCGGCGGAGGCCTTGGGGGGATGAGCGCCGCGATCTATCTGCGCCTGGCCGGCCATGAAGTGACGCTCTTTGAAGCCAACGAACGGGTTGGCGGCCGCGCCAATCTGATCAAAAGTGGCGGATTCACTTTCGATACCGGCCCCTCGTTGCTCAATTATCCATGGGTCTTTGAGGATCTCTTTCGCGCCGCCGGACGTGAGTTGAAGGACTATGTGGAACTTTTGCCGGTCGATCCGTCCGTCAGTTTTCGGTGGCCGGATGGCGCCGGTTTTACCCTCTCATCCAATCTTCAGAATCTGTTGAACGAATGCGAAAGGGTCGAACCGGGTTCGCGTCCCAAGGTGCTGGCATTTCTGCGTGACGCGGCGATCAAGTACAACCTGTCATTCGACAAATTGATCAGCCGCAATGAGGACAATCCGATCAAATGGCTCGGCGCGCTAAGTTTGAACGAACTTTTGAAGTTGGGAATCTGGCGTTCGCTCGACGGCGAGCTGCGAAGGTTCTTCAAAAGCCGTTATCTCCGCGAAGCGCTGGGTTCTTACGCGATGTATCTCGGCGGCTCGCCCTATGAGCTGCCTGGACTGTTCTCGATCCTCGCTTACGGCGAACTGGCGTATGGATTATGGTTGCCGAAAGGCGGGGTCTACGGCCTGGTCGAGGGGATTGAACGTTTGGCTTTGGAACTGGGCGTCGTTATTTGCACGAATCGGCGGGTGAGAAAGATCTTGATCGAAGATCAGCGCGTCGCAGGGGTTGAGACGGCGGACGGCGCTCGCTATCGATCACAGATCGTGGTCTCGAATGTCGATCTTCCAACGACCGAAAGGGAATTTCTGAGCGATCACTCCGGACCGGCCGCTTCTCGCGTAAAGGTCGCATCGACAAAGATGACGCCCGGCGTCATGACTTTTTATTGGGGGATTAGGGGAAGTGTTGAGAACATTGGTCATCACACCATCTTTCTCCCGTCCGATCTGGCCGGAGCCTTTGACGAACTGTTCCGGCGGAAGCAGATCCCCAACGATCTGCCGTTCTATGTCGCGCTTCCCTCGAAGACCGATCCCGATCTGGCGCCGGCTGGCGACACGACAATGTTTGTGCTGGTCCCGACGCCGTTGTTGAGTGAGCTGCCGGAGGTTGAGTGGCCGGCCGCTGTTGGCGAAGTCAGAAGGCGAGTGCTCGATCGTCTGTGGCACCACGGTGTCGGGATCGATCCGGAACGGATCATTGTCGAAGAGATCTATACTCCCCTGGAATGGAGCCGTAGATTTGGCCTCTTCGACGGGTCGGCCTTCGGCGCCGCACACACTCTTTTTCAGGTCGGTCCATTTCGCTCGCGCAACTATTCGAGTGAAGTCGAAGGATTGTATTACGTCGGAGCGAGCACGACGCCCGGGACCGGCATGCCAATGGTCGTGCTGAGCGGCAGATTGACAGCGGAAAGAATTGAGAGCCGTGTTCATTAAAAGCGAGGGAGAAGGAGCGCGCGTCTTTGTCGGGTTGCACGGGTGGAGCGGCGATCATCGGACATTCGCGCCGCTCGTCCGCTACTTGCCGCCGGACGCGACGTTGCTGAGCGTTGATTTGCCGGGTTACGGGCGTTCATCTCCGCCGCGTCATTGGACGCTGATTGACCTGGCCAATGAGATAGCGGTCGAGATTGAGAGACTCGACAGATCTATGGTAACCCTGATCGGGAATTGCAGCGGTGCGATCTTAGGTCTCATCGCGCTTCCTCAGATCGCCGATCGGATCGGACGGATTGTCATGATCGACCCGTTCGCTTATCTGCCGTGGTATTTCAAAGTATTCATCTCTCCACCGATCGGCAAATATGCTTACTACACGACGTTCGCCAACCCGGTTGGACGTTGGATTACCAATCTGTCGCTCAGATCTCATCGTGCCGAGGAGACCAATTTGACCGGCTCATTTTGCAATGTGAACCATGAAGTTTCATACAATTATTTAAGGTTATTGAGCGAGATCGACAGTATCGGCGAGTTTGCCGGCATCCGGCATCCGATCGATATCGTCTACGGAGAGCATACGTTCGCTGCCGTGAAGAGATCGGTCGCCATGTGGCGAAGTATTTGGCCTCAGTCGCAAGAATTTGAACTGGCAGGCGCCGGGCACCTCCCCATCAAAGAAGCAACCGAAGGATTGAGCAAAATAATATTTAAGGATCTCGGCGACAAGAAGGATAAAGGATGCAGGCTGAAGGATGAAGGATGAAGGATGAAGGTGGGAAGAGGAAGAGGATTTTCTTTTTAGCTATGTCAGAACAACTTCGCATTTTTATCGAGAGGCATCTCCAGTCAATCGAGATTGGGTTAAGCCGTTACCTTCCGCTCAGTCGAGCGACGCAGGCAACCCATCTCAACGACGCATTGCGGTATGCGCTCTTTCCCGGAGGAAAGCGCTGGCGCCCGATGTTGACTTTGTTGGGGGCAGAGATCGTTGGCGGGCAAGCTGCTCAGGCTCTGCCGGCCGCCTGTGCGATGGAGTTTCTCCATACGAGTTCGATTATCCTCGATGACTTGCCGATTATGGATGATGCCAAGACCCGTCGAGGCCGCGACTCTCTCCATCTCGTCTACGGAGAGAGCGTCGCCCTGCTGGCGGCGCTGGCGCTGCTCAATGAATCTTATGCTTTGCTGATGCAGGCGGCGCAAGAGAACGGTCTCTGCGGGGCCGGGGCAAAATTGATCGAACGGGCGGCGCATTGTCTCGGCTCGAATGGAATGATTGGCGGGCAGGTCGTCGATTTGGTCCTTCAGGGAACGAGACATGGGGCTGACGCGCTCGTCAACCGAAACCTCAAAACGACGGCTCTCATGCGGCTGACTTTGATCGCGGGCGCCACCGTCTGCGGTGGAAGTGAAGAGGATGCGCTGGTCCTGGCAGATTTCGGCGAATCACTCGGCATGGCCTATCAGATCTGTGATGACCTGCTCGATGAACTCGGGGCGGCTGACGACCTGGGCAAACCGACCAAGCAGGACTCTCGCCATTCCCGATCGACTTTCGTGACAGAGTTGGGCATTGAAGGCGCGCATCGTCTCGCATCAAGTTTAATCGCGGATGGTAAACGATCTCTGTCCGAAAGTTTTGGTGATCGACCGGCCGTCGATCTGTTGATCGATGCCGCCACCTCGATTTTGCGGGGAGGCGGCAAATTGGAGGTGGCCGCATCAGCGGAACACGCCGGAATCGGATCATGATCTCGACTGTCATTCTGATCACATCATTGGTCGTCTTTCTGGTCACACTGTTAAACATCGCCGCGTGGCCGAAGGTCGGAAGCGCCGGTCAAGACTGGGCGGAACAGGTCTCGGTCCTGATCCCCGCGCGCAACGAAGAGGCCGATTTGCCGGCTTGTCTGGATGCGGTCTTAAGGCAGGGACCCGCGGTCATCGAAGTTTTAGTGTATAACGATCACTCCACCGACGGGACAGGACGCATTATCGACGAATATGCGATGCGAGATCCGCGCGTCCGCCGTGTCGCATCGCAACCGTTGCCGGCCGGCTGGTGCGGGAAAAACTTTGCCTGTGCGCAACTGGCTGCCGCCGCTCGTGGCAGATTGATCCTCTTCGTCGATGCCGATGCCCGGCTGTCACCTCAGGCAGTGGTTCGAATGGTCGAAGAGATGAGTGACCGCCGCCTGAAATTTCTTTCGTGCTGGCCGGGGTTGGAACTGATCAGCTTTTGGGAGAAGGCATTGATGCCGACGCTCAACTTTGTCGTCTTCTCGATCTTTCCGGCTCCGTTCTCTTTGTTATCCGGCAGACCGTCACTGGCGCTGGCTCACGGCGCCTGTTTAATGTTCGATCGAGACAGCTATGGTGAAATCGGCGGCCACTCGTTGGTCCGAGATCAAATTTTCGAGGATGTCCGTCTGGCCCAACTGTGGCGCGCGCGGGGCGCGCGGGCGCTCTGTCTGGACGGACAGGATGTCGTGCGCGTGCGAATGTACAGGACTCTCGAAGAGATCCGGCGAGGGTTTCAGAAGAACTTTTTCCCCGCTTTTCGCCATGAGTTGAGCTTCTGGACTTTTATTGCTTTTCATCTTCTGGTGTTTCTCTGGCCGTTCCTGTGGATAATCTTTGCGGGATTCAGGGCGGCCATCGCAGTTATCATGATCATCCTCCTGATTCGCCTGGCGCTCGCGGCCCATTTTCGACAACCATTATGGTCGGCATTTTTGCATCCTCTCGGCGAGATGGTCTTGATCTCGATTGGATTGTCTTCCTGGTGGCGGTGTAAAAGCGGGCGAGGGGTGGAGTGGAGAGGCCGTCAGTATCACTCGATTAATTCAGGCAATTAATTTATCAGGCTAAATAATTTGATTTACGGAGTATTGCGTGAGTTGAGTGAAGGGATTTGGTCCGGTCCAGCTGGCGTGCGCATGCCTCGCGAAGTGCATGCGCACGCTAAAGCTCTATACCCAGCATCGCATCAGGAGATGCGATTTATCAGGCGGATAAAGACGCCTGTGATAATGATTCAATTTGTGAGTCTGTTTCTATATTTCACCTCCTGTGTTCGGCCCTTGAGGGCAATTTGAAGGTGCGGAAACGGAGCGATTAATCTACCGTCCGTTGTCATTGATACCCATTCGAATAGGTGGCGGGATTGTACGTTTAATGCGCTCTGGAATCAAGGGTTTTGTAGAGGTCATAAAGACCGGAAGATTAAAGAGACGGAAGAGGCATGAAGCGAAAGCGGGTGGTCATTATCGGGGGAGGGCTTGGAGGGCTGGCGGTCGCTCTGCGGCTTGCGGCGCAAGGTTGGTCTGTCACCGTCTGCGAGCAGGGGGCAAGTTTGGGCGGGAAGATGAACCTGTGGATCTCACAGGGATTTCGTTTCGACACCGGGCCTTCGCTGATCACTATGCCGTGGGTCTTTGCGGAACTATTCAAGGCCGCCGGCAGCGCCATCGAAGACCATCTGAAGCTCGTTCAGGTTCATCCGATCTCGGAATATATCTATCCGGACGGCGTAAAATTCACCTATTCCGCCTCGTTGCCTGAATGGTTGGAGACCATCAAGCAGTTGGAGCCTCGTGACGTCGATGGTTTCCTGCGTTTCATGAAGCTCGGCGCACAGCTTTATGAAGTCTCAAAAGAGACCTTTCTGCGGCGGCGACCGCTCGACTGGCCGCAAGTTTCCGACCTCAAACTGTTGAAGAACATGCCGTGGCGATATGGCTGGGGGAACTATCATCAAACCGTCGCTGCCCATTTCAAGAGCCCATATCTGAGACAGCTTTATGATCGCTATCCGACTTATGTCGGGTCTTCACCTTATCAGTCTCCCGCGACGCTCGCGGTAATCCCCTACATCGAATATGCGTGCGGCGGATGGTACATCCAGGGCGGACTCTACCGTCTGGTCGAGAGTCTGGTCGAGATGGCGAAGAGGGCCGGAGTGGAGTTGCTGCTCGACTCGCGTGTCGATCGCATTGAGCACGTGGACCGCCGGGTGAGGGGAGTGCGATTGGCCGACAACACCCGAATCGATGCCGGGGTCGTGGTTATGAACGGGGATGCTTCGTTCGCAACTCAATTGCTCGATGGGGGAGGGCCGGACAGTGACCGGAAACCTGGATTGCCGCACAGAGACCGCTCGATGTCAGGGTTGGTATTTTTGTTCGGTCTCAAGCGCACCATGCCGCGGCTTCATCATCACGCGATCTATTTTTCAGCGGACTATCAGCGCGAGTTCTGGGAATTATTTGATGAGAGGAAGTTTCCCTCCGACCCGACGGTCTATGTCAACGCGCCGAGCCGCAGCGATCGTTCGGTTGTTCCGGGCGAAGGCGAGGCGCTGTTTGTCATGGCCAATGCCCCGGCGAATGATCATGATGATTGGAATGAGAATCAGATTGACGAGGCACGCCGTCGCGTGCTCGCTCGATTATCCGGCAGCGGGTTCACGGAATTTGAAAGCGAGATCGTCGTCAGTGACGTGTGGACGCCTCGGCGCCTCGGCGCGCGCTATCTCATGCCGGGCGGCGCAATCTACGGTACTCATTCGCACGGATGGCGCCGCGCTTTTCTGAGGCCCGGCAATAAGGACCGCCGTTATCAAGGTCTTTATTACGTAGGTGGCAGCACTCATCCGGGTGGGGGGACACCGACCGTGTTGCTGTCCGCGGAGATCACCGCCGAGTTGATCGGACGCTATGAAGCTCAGTAGCCTGATTTTGATCTTGTTGGTTGGCGCCTACGCCGTCATGTGGATCGGTGGTGTCGCTCATTATGTCCTGAAAGGTGGACCACCGCTCGATGCTCCCTGGACGGCATCGATATTTTTGTTGCTGGCGGGAATACTGGTCACGATCTTCTCGAAGAAGAGAGAGAGGATCGGATTGGCGATTGCCGCCCTCATCGGTTTTATCGCCGAAATTCTCGGCGTGCGCTACGGTTTGATCTTCAGCCCCTATCATTATACGGATGTGCTTCAACCGCAATTGTTCAACGTGCCTCTGGTCATGCTCTGCGCCTGGATGGTACTTGTCTCCTATGCTCGACAAATGGCCTCGACTCTCAACTTACCGGTGCGGCTTGAAGCCGTCGTGGCTGCGGTCTGGATGACGGCGATCGATCTGGTCATCGATCCGTTGGCTGCCAATCAACTTGGTTACTGGCGATGGGTCAAATCGAGCGCGTATTACGGCATCCCGTGGTTTAACTTTGTCGGCTGGTTCATCATCAGCTTGATTATCTTTAGTTTAATTAGACAGCGATGGGAGTCAAATTACCGGACGCAATGCGTTGGGCTGAGCATTGTGCTCTTCTTTACGGTCATTGCGCTCTCATCCGGAATGGTATTGGCTGGGATAATTGGCCTGGTTCTCTGTCTAATTCATTTCGCCCCCGGATTCAGATTTCGGTAAATCCGAAATACCTATTTACATCAGTCCAACTCCCTCATTATACTTCGTTAGATTCGTAGCGGTACTTCCCATCTCCTCCCTGCAAACGTTAATGATGATAGAAGACTGGTTAAATCCGGATAGGAGTAAGCAGGTATGAGGATCAGCCACGAGATAGTTATCAATCAAAACAGGGAAGGTGTTTGGAGAGTTTTTGATCACCCGGAAAAGGTGAAGAAATGGCAGCCGGCCCTCAAAAAGTTAGAGCCTCAAAGTGGTCAGTGGAGACAGACCGGAGCCGTTACCAGATTGACCTACGAAGAGAATGGTCGTGAGGTCGTGATCATTGAAACGATTACCGGCAGAGATGCGCCGGCCGGGTTTTCAGGCGAGTATCACGGGTCACAGGCCGTGAGCAAGATCAGCAATAAGTTCACCGTTCTTGATTATAACAAGACAAAGTGGACGCTGGATTGCGAGTTCGTCTTCAAAGGCTTAATGTTGAAGCTCCTCTCTCTGCTCATGAAGGGAACGATCAGAAAGCGGATTGAAAGAGATTTGATTCGATTCAAGAAGCTGGCAGAGAGTCAAATGTGATGTGTCGTGACGTGGCGCTGCGTGTAATGGCGCAGCCGGACCTTGACTAAAATCTAAAAAAACAGAGATGCAGATCACCGTATTGAAAGAGACAGAACGGGGCGAATCTCGCGTCGCACTCGTCCCGGAGTCGGTCAAGAAGCTGACCGGAATGAAGGTCGCGGTAACGGTCGAAAGTGGCGCGGGGATTGAAGCCGGCTCCGGAGATGCCGATTACGAGGCTGCGGGCGGAACTGTCACAAAGTATCGTGGCGCATTGCTCGAAGCGGCGGATGTGGTGGCCGTAATCAACCGTCCTCCGGCGGAAGATATCGCGCGGATGAAGAAGGGCGCGATCCTGGTCGGTTTTTTACGGCCCCTGGATGAGCCGGAGAAGTTGAAACTGCTGGTCGAGCGTGGTGTGACCGCCTTTGCCGTGGAACTTATTCCGCGGACCACGCGTGCGCAGTCGATGGATGCGCTCTCTTCGATGGCGACGGTTGTCGGCTACAAAGCGGTGCTCATGGCCGCCGCGCACGTGCCACGGATGTTTCCGATGTTGACGACTGCGGCGGGCACTGTTCCTCCGGCGAAAGTCCTGGTCCTCGGCGCCGGTGTCGCCGGATTGCAGGCCATTGCCACCGCCCGCCGGCTAGGAGCAGTGGTCGATGGCTTCGACGTCCGTGCGGCGGCAGGCGAAGCCGTTCGTTCGCTCGGAGCAAAATTTCTCGAAATCGATATGGGAGGATTGCAGACCGAAGATGCCGGCGGGTATGCGCGCGAGGTGACCGAAGAGGTCATGCAACGCAGCCGCGAGTTGATCGCTAAACAGGCTCGGCAGACCGACTGCATCATCACTTCCGCACAAGTACCGGGGAAACCCGCGCCGCTGCTTGTGACCAAAGAAGCAGTGGCGGGGATGAAACGTGGCTCCGTGATTGTCGATCTGGCCGGATCGACCGGCGGCAACTGCGCCCTCAGCGAGCCGGGCGAGGCGATTGAATCCGATGGAGTGACGATTATGTGCCCGCTCAATCTGGCGGCGACCGTTCCGGTGCACGCCAGCCAGCTCTATTCGCGCAACATCACTTCGTTTCTCAGCCTCATGATTAAAGACGGAGCGCTCAATGTCGATTTCAACGATGACATCATCGGGCCTGCGTGCGCCGTTCATCAGAACGAAGCGAGGCATCCGCGAATACAAGCTGCATTAGCTGGGAAGTCATGAGCTCGACTGTGCGTCACATTTAACCAGCGCCTAATTGTAATACTCGACTTGGGCCATGACAGATCAGGTACCGGGCAATTTCTGATCTCTGATCTCTGATCTCTGCCCCCTGATTAATAAAACATCAGGAATCAGGGATCAGACTTCGGTTTTATCCTGAACGAGGACTCTACCATGAGTGTTGAAATTTTGATCTCTTCGTTGTACGTCTTTGCCTTGGCTGCCTTCCTGGGCTATCAAATTATCTCGCGCGTTCCTCCCCTCTTGCATACGCCACTGATGTCAGCCACCAACGCCATCTCTGCCATCTCAGTGGTCGGCTCGATCGTGACGGCGGGAGCAAATTACAACAGGGTGAGCACCATTCTTGGCTTTGTTGCCGTCGTTTCGGCGACAATCAACGTCGTCGGCGGTTTTATGATCACCGACCGTATGCTCAAAATGTTTAAAGAGAAACTGGGTGGAGGTCGCGATTCAGATGCGAAGGAGGATCATCACAACTGATGGAACTCAAATACTTCATCGAAATCACCTACCTCGTTGCCTCAATCCTCTTCATCTTTGGTCTCAAAGGTCTCAGTCATCCGAAAACAGCCCGGCGCGGAATGAACCTGGCGGCGGCAGGAATGTTGGTTGCCATCGTGGGGACCTTGCTGCATCACGAGATCATCAGCTACGAATGGATCATCATTGGATTGATCGTCGGCAGTCTGATCGGTGCGGCCATGTCGATCTGGATGCCGATGACCGCTATGCCGCAGCGGACCGCGCTCTCGCACGCGTTCGGCGCGCTCGCCGCATCACTGGTTGGCATTTCGGAATATTACCGGCATGTCGTTGATTTGGGCGAAACCCTTCCAGCATACAAGATGGCCGCGCTCGGCTTTGAGGTCCTCTTCGGCAGCCTGACTGTGACCGGCAGTCTGATCGCCTTCGCCAAGCTCCAGGAGATGATGCGAGGAACGCCGATCACATATAAAGGTCAGAATGTGATCAACGTCGGGCTTTTCGTGCTCGCCGCCGGAATCTTCATCTATCTGATCTTTGTGCCGACCGCGAGTCCTCTCTTCTACGGCATGGTCGGATTGTCTTTCCTGTTTGGGGTGTTGCTGGTCATGCCGATTGGATCTGCCGATATGCCGGTCGTCATGTCGCTGATGAACTCATACGCGGGACTGGCCTCGGCGGCGACCGGATTCGCCATCGGCAACAATGTGCTCATCATTGCCGGGACGCTCGATGGTTTTTCGGGATTTATCCTCTCCGTCCTCATGTGCAAGGCGATGAATCGTTCGATCACCAATGTCTTGTTCGGCGCCTTCGGATCGGCTTCATCCGATACCGGAGCGAGTGTCGAGGGGGTAATGCGTGAAGTCAGCACGGATGATGTGGCCGTGCAATTGGCTTATGCGCGGCAGGTGATCTTTGTGCCGGGATATGGGATGGCGACGGCCCAGGCGCAGCACGCCGTGCGCGAACTCGGGGACGCGCTGGAACACCGCGGCGTCATGGTCAAATATGCGATTCATCCGGTCGCGGGACGCATGCCGGGCCACATGAACGTCCTGTTGGCCGAAGCCAACGTCCCTTATTCGGCGCTTTACGAGATGGAACAGGTCAATCCCGAGATGCAGGCGACGGATGTCGCCGTCGTCATTGGCGCGAATGATGTCGTCAATCCTGATGCGCGCGACAATCCGAAGAGCCCGATCGCCGGAATGCCGATTATCGAGGTCGATAAGGCTCACTCGGTCGTCGTGCTCAAGCGCGGAAAAGGCCGAGGCTTCTCGGGCCTCGAAAACCCGCTCTTCTTCAAATCCAATACCGGGATGTTGTATGGCGATGCGAAGGCTTCTTTAACCAAGCTGGCGCAAGCCGTGCAGCAGGCGTGAGAACCCCAAGGCTGATCCCTGACTCCTGATCCCTGGCCCCTGATACTTTTTTTACAAATATCAGAAACCAGGGATCAGGGGTCAGGGATCAGCAAATTGCCAGGATCCGATTCGAAATTCGAATCGATCACTGGATGCTGACGCTGACGGGATTGGCCGTCTTTCCATCGACTACCATGATGACATCTACCGCGCCCCGCCCGCCCAGGCTGCGATCCAAACGGACGTTGATTTGATCGAGGCCGATTAAGGGACCCTGCTTTCCGGCGTAGGTCACTTGTGAGCCAGTGCCGCCGATGCTGACCAACGGCAAAGAGCTCAGGAATCGGACTCCGGTCGCATAGAGAACTAAAAAGACCTGATCGCTCGGGGGACCCAGGTTGATGGGAATGGGTACGTACTTGCCCTGCCCGGAATCAAACCGCGCAATCGATTCATAGCTTTCCGACCCGTCCGCTCTCCTTCGAAAGGCGAGCGCGGCGGCGACGCCCTTGCTGGTTGCATCGGCAGAGAAGAGCCCCGGCGCTACCGGATCGACCTGAATGGTCCCGGTGGAGACTGAACCGTCGCCGCTGGTGACCGTCACCGCTGTCTGGCCAATCAAAATACCCGGAGCGATTTGACAGTTGATCTGGGTCGGTGAAACGTAGAACAACGGGGCCAGGCGTTCGTTGCCTGCATTATCGCGAAACCTGACGGTTGTTCCGCCCAGCGAAGTCGGCAAGGTATCGCCGGTAGCCGGTCCGCTGGTCGTCGCCATGTTCTGGCCATAAATCGCGGCAATCGATTCGGGAGCGACCGGAGCGGCGAAACTGGCCGCTGACACCAGGGCGACCGTCGCCGGCGCGCCGCCGCCGCCGGTGATCTCGACGCCGCCGGTGACAATTGTGCGCTGCGATCCATTGCTGATGAGGATGTTGCGCGGCCCGGCCGGAGCCGTCGAGCTGATATTAATATCGACGAGGACGAGCGCGAGCCCCGAAGTTGATTCTCGGAAATAGGTGCGAAGAATCGTGATGCCCGGACCCGAGATGGTGAGCGGATTCCCCGATTGAGGCAGTCCAGGACCCGCCACTCCGACAGTCACATTGTTCTGACCTTGACTGAGAATTGTCGGCACATTGAAGAAAGCCTGGCCGGTCGGATCGGAGACGAAAAGACCATCGAGAGCCGGACTGCCGCGCGTGACGCCGATGTCGAGGGCCGAGTTCGACCCCGCGTTGACGTTGACCGCCAAATCACCGCTGGTCTGAAAATCGATGACTGTGTTGTTGTAAAAGCCGGTCAGATCGAAGCGGCTGAAATAGGTGTTGCTCGATGGATCGAGAGGCTCGGCATAGACCGTGTAACCGCCCGGCGGCAGCCCTTGAATCGAATAAGACCCGTCG
>Ga0081539_10002023_pt1 | contig 30586 bp, 23 predicted proteins | sample TabmetS4T2R2_FD_71023 | JGI IMG/M metagenome (GOLD analysis project Ga0081539, IMG submission 71023) | Tabebuia heterophylla rhizosphere microbial communities from the University of Puerto Rico - S4T2R2 | ecosystem: Host-associated > Plants > Roots > Rhizosphere ... | reverse complement strand
CCACCCTGCGCCCGGAAGGGCAGGAGGGCGCCGACGGCAGCGCCGCGGTCAGCTCCGCGGAGGCACCCTCAGCCAGCGATTTCGCAGCCCCGGATACGGATGGTGAGGACGCCGTCAGTGCCTCCCCGGAAATCACTCTGCGCGATAGCGCGATTTCAGGGGAGGTGCCGACGGCGGCCACGCTAAACCGCCGTCGTTCGCTGCGCCCCCTCGCCTGGCTCAGCGTCCTGGTCGCGATCCTCTCGCTGCTGCCGACCGCGACCTCGATCCGCTTCGACCTCGGCCACTTCGGCTTCATCGAGGACGGGGGCCGCTCCGCCGGGCTGATCGCCTCGGTGGCGATCGGGCTCGGGCTGATCGCGGTCGCGCGCGGGCTCAGCCGCGGCAAGCGCCGCGCCTGGGCGATCGCCGTGATCCTCTTCGCCGCCGCCGCGATCGTCCACCTGATCCACGGCCCCGACCCGATCTCCGTCCTGCTCTCGATCGCGATGCTGGTCGCCCTGATCTGGTTCCGCCAGGACTTCCGCGCCCACGGCGACCCCGGCTCGCTGCTGCAGGCGGCGGTCTTCGTCCCCGCCTACCTGGCCTTCGTCTTCGTCTTCACCTCGATCACCCTGTTCGCCGAGCGCAAGCACGTCACCCCGGACCTGACCTTCTGGGGCGACGTCGAAACCGCCTACAAGGGGATGATCGGGCTCGACGGCCCCTACACCTACGGGCGCGAGGTGTTCGGCGACTTCTTCGAAATCACCCTGATCATGCTCGGCGTGATCGGCCTGCTGACCTTCCTCTACCTGCTGCTGCGCACCTTCGTCCAGGCCGAGCCGCCGAGCGCCGAGCGCCGCCGCAAAGCCGAGGAGATCGTCCGCCGCTGGGGCGACGACACGCTCGACTACTTCGCCCTGCGCCGCGACAAGAGCTACTTCTTCTCCAGCGACGGGCGCTCGCTCGTCGCCTACCTCTACGTGCGCGGGACGGCGATGGTCGCCGCCGACCCGATCGGGCCGCCGGCCGACACGGCGCGGACGATCGACGAGTTTCTCGCCTTCTGCGCCAAACGCGGCTGGCGGGTCGCCTTCTTCGCCGTGCGCGAGGCCGACGCCGATCTCTACAAGGAGCGGGGCATGCACCCGATCTACCTCGGCGACGAGGCGATCGTCCACCCCGACCGCTTCAGCCTCGAGGGCGCCGAGATGAAGGCGGCGCGGACCGCGGTCAAGCACGTTGCCAAGGGGCACGACTTCGAGCTGATCGCTGAGACCGAGGCGAGCCAGGAGCTGATCGACGAGCTGAACGAGATCAGCGCCGAGTGGCGCGACGGCTCGCCCGAGCGCGGCTTCACGATGGAGCTCGGCGAGGAAGTCGAGGGCACCAACCCGGACTTCGTGATCGCGATCGCCAGAGAACGCGGCGGCCGGGTCGCCGGCTTCCTCCGCTTCGTCCCGGTCTACGGCGAGGAACCCGGCTACTCGCTGGACCTGATGCGGCGTCGTCCCGACTCGGCCAACGGGATGACCGAGTACCTGATCGCCGAGGCGGCGCTGGCGCTCGGCTCGCGCGGCTTCAAACGGCTCTCGCTCAACTTCGCCGCCTGGGGCCGGCTGCTCGACACGGCCGAGGGCGCGGGACTGACCGGGAAACTGCAGCGGCTGATGGCGAAGGGGCTGAATCCCTTCTTCCAGATCCAGAGCCTGCGGGACTTCAACCAGAAGTTCGACCCCGAGTGGGTGCCGCGCTCGATCGTGATCGACGACGTCTCCGACCTGCCGCGGGTGGCGATGCTCTACGCCAGCGTCGAGGGCTTCCTCGACGTGCCGGTGCTCAGCCGGGTACTGGAGGCGCCGCTTCGCCAGCGGGTCGAGGCCGAGGAGTCGGCGCCGCAGCCGGTCGGCTCGAGCTCCGACGCGCCTCCTGCTTAGCCATCAGCCGGACCGAGATCAGCAGCAGCACGTCGACGCCGATCCCGAAGACGCCGCCGAACTGGGACTCGACGAAGACGAAGACGCGGGTGACGAAGATCGAGACGAGCAGCGCCCGGGTCAGCCAGAGGTAGGCGGCGGCGTGCTCGCCGCGGACCAGGCGGGTGAGGCCGAGGACGACGAAGGCGGTCGAGACCGCGGTCGAGACCAGGGTCGCCCAGTTGACGAAGTTGAGGTGACCGACCGAGTCCTCCTCGAACCCGACCCGGGCGGCGTCGCCGGCGAATCCGGCGGAGAAGATCAGGCCGACGATCGCGAGGATCGAGGCGACCATCCAGACCGCGAAGACGCCGATCACCGCGCCGTGGAACCAGCTCTGCTCCGACCAGCGCTGGTAGCGGGCGGCGACGCCGTCGGCGAAGCGGCGGTACCAGGGCGGGTTCGGGTTCGGGCTGGTGTCGATCCCCTCGGCCAGCTCGGTCAGCGGCTGGCGCAGCGGGTGGCTGGGCGGGACCTCGGCCAGCAGGGCCAGCGCCTGGTCGCGGTATTCGGCTTTGACCGGGCCCTGGGTCGCCTCGCCGATCAGCTCGATCGCGTTGCGCACGCGCTCGGCTTCGTTCAGCCCGCGGTGGCGCTGGAAGGCGCGTGAGCTGAGATAGAGGGCGATGAAGATCAGGTAGATGATCCCCGCCGCCGGCTTGAAGAAGTAGTTGTTGTCGGCGGTGATGAACTTGCCGAGCTCGTCGATGAAGAAGCCGAAACCGACGCCGGCGAGGATCGCCGCCGCCTGACGGGCGCCGCGGCCGAGAAAGCTGAGCAGGATCGCCAGCGCGATCACCATGAACAGGCCGCCCCAGAGCAGGTGGGCGATGTGCAGGCCGTGGCCGCCGAGCTGCGGGTAGTTGGTCAGCCAGAGCTGGGTGCGGATGCAGAGCTCGGTGACGATCGCGGTGACGAAGAAGGCGAGGTGGAGCGAGCCGAGGTTGGCGTTGCGCGCGGCGCGGTGCAGGGGGTGGAAGCTCACGCGCCCTCCCCTCCCGGCTTGGCTTCGACTTCCGCCATCAGCGCTTCGAGTCTTTCGCCCGAGTGCTGGCGGGCGTAGAAGAAGTAGATCGAGAGCCCGACCGCGGTCCAGACCGCGAGCCGGATCCAGGTGTCCCCGGGCAGCGTCGCCATCAGCGCGACCGAGGCGACGATCGCGGTGCCGGCGACCAGCGGCAGCGCCGGGACCCGGAAGGGGCGCGGCAGGTCCGGGTGGGTGCGGCGCAGGCGCATCACCCCGAAGGAGACGATGATGAAGGCCAGCAGGGTGCCGATCGAGATCAGTTCGCCGAGGATCGAGAGCGGGACCAGGCCGGCGACCGCGCCGCCGGCGATCGCGCTGAGCACGATTGAGAAGACCGGGGTCTTGGTGTGCGGGCTGACCCGGCCGAAGGCCGGCGGCAGCATCCCGTCCTCGGACATCCGCATGAAGATCCTGGTCTGGCCGTAGAGGGTGACGAGCACGGTCGAGGCGAGGCCGACGACGGCGGCGATGTCGGTCAGCTTCAGCAGCCAGTCGAGGTCGCGGCCGCCGGCTTCCAGCGCCTTCGCGATCGGGTCGCCGACCCCGAGTTCGCGGTAATTGACCATCCCGACCAGCACGGCGCCGACCGCGACATAGATCGCGGTGGCGATCAGCACCGTCCCGATCAGCCCGATTGGCACGGTTCTGCGCGGGTTGCGCGCCTCGGCGGCGGCGGTCGCGACCGCGTCGAAGCCGATGTAGGCGAAGAAGACGACCCCGGCGCCGCGCAGGATCCCGCTCCAGCCGAAGTCCCCGAAGCCGCCGCCGGAGGAGGGGATGAACGGCTCGTAGTTGGCGGAGATCACGTAGAAGCCGCCGACCGCGACCAGCAGGGCGAGGATCGAGAGCTTGAGGATGACCATCGAGTTGTTGGCGATCGCCGACTCCTTGGTCCCGAGCCAGAGCGCCGCCGAGGTCAGCAGCATGATCCCCAGCGCCGGCAGGTTGACGATCCCCGGGTCCTTGCCCCAGGGCGGCGCCGCGAGGTCGTGCGGGAAGGTGACGCCAACCGAGCCGAGCAGGTCGACGAAGTAGGAGGACCAGCTGACGGCGACGGTCGAGGCGGCGAACAGGTACTCGAGCAGCAGGTCCCAGCCGATGAACCAGCCGATGAAGGAGCCGAAGGCGGCGAAGGCGTAGGAGTAGGTGCTGCCGGCGGCCGGGATCATCGAGGCCAGCTCGGCGTAGCAGAGGGCGGTGAGGCCGGCGACGATGCCGGCGATCACGAAGGAGATCACCACCGCGGGGCCGGCGTGCTCGGCGGCGGCCTCACCGGTGACCGCGAAGATCCCGGCCCCGACCACGCTGGCGACGCCGAGCAGGGTGAGGCTGAAAGGGCCGAGGGCGCTGGAGTCGAGGCGCTTGCGGTCGTGTTCCGCGGTCGCCAGCATCGCGCCGAGGTTGCCCCGCTCCTGGCCGCTACCGCTCATGCAGCGCAATTCTGCCTCACGCCGCCGGCTCCTTTTAGTGTGCGCATCGATGCGAATTCGCTCTCGGCCCACCGCGATCGCCGGCTTCGCCACCGCCTTGCTCTGCAACTACTGGCTGCTCGAATGGTGGCTCTCCGAACGCGCCGACACGCCGCGCTCCTGGATCAGCGACCTGGCGACCCGGACCGAGCCGACCGGCTGGCGCTTCCAGCTGCTGGCGATCCTCTCCGGCCTGGCGATCAGCGCCTTCGCCGCCGCCCTCCTCCTCCGGGTGGTCGCCATTTCAACCGGTATCCGGTTGAAATGGCGACCACCCGGCCCAAAGGAGGCGGCGATGGTGCGGCGCGGCCTCCTCGCGCTGCTCGCGGTCGGCGTCTTCGCGACGATCGCCGGCGCCTCGCCGCTGAGTTGCCCGGAAGGGATCGAACCGAGCTGCACCCTGGCCGAGGACCCCGGCGACGTCATCCACGCGCTCGCCACCGGCGGCGAAATCGTCGCCACCGTCCTCGCCTTCCTCTTCCTCGGCCTCGGCCTCGGTCGCACCGCTTGCCTTTCTTCGCCCACAGGGCGAAGAAAGGCAAACGCTGGCCGGGTGACGCTGGCGATCGGGCTCGCCTGGGTGCTGCTGACGGCGGCGACGGCGCTCGCCTATCTGAGCGGGGACGTCGATGCGATCAAGGGGATCCTGCAGCGACTCGCCCAGATCCTGTTCGGCGGCTGGCTGGCCGTGCTCGGGCTCTGGTTCGCGGCTCGGCCAGATCCTTGAGTACTTAACTATTTTTGCCACCGGCGATCCGCTCTGCGAGTGTGGTCCGATGCTCGCGCACGTCGCAGGGATCCCGGTCGAGGAGGCGGTCCTCGGGTTCGCCCCGGTCGCCGCGATCGGTGTCGGCGCCCTCGTCGCTCTGGGACGCCGGCTGATGAGGTCCCGATGACGGTCGTCGCGCAAGTCCAACCACGGGCGGTCCGCGCCACCCTCAAACATCGCAAGAGCGCCGACAAGCTGAGCGCGGATGAAGTCAAACGGCTGCGGGAGACGATCAAAGCGGCGCTGAAGATCGCCGACAACCGCGGCTACCAGTTTTACGCCGGCTGGCACGGCGTCCCGTTCGAATACTGCAAACACCACGAGCCGCTCTTCCTTCCCTGGCACCGCGCTTACCTCTACTTCTTCGAGCTCTCCCTGCAGCGGATCGATCCGGAAGTGACCCTGCCCTGGTGGGACTGGACGGCGCTCGACGAGATCCCCAAACCGTTCCGGACCGGCGCGCTCGGGTCGGCGCCGATCAAACCGTTCACCAGCGTCAGCCGGCCGGGCTGGCCGAAAACCACGTTCCGCAAACCCGGCCAGCACCCGATGGTCCCGCGCCTGCCCTCGCTGGCCGAATACGAATGGGCGATGAGCGCCCCGAGCTTCACCGCCTTCAACGAACGGATCACCCCGATCCACGACTCCGTCCACGTCTGGGTCGGCGGGACGATGGGCGACCCCGACTGGGCTGCCTACGATCCGCTCTTCTGGGCCCACCACTGCATGGTCGACCGCGCCTGGCGGATCTGGCAGCACAACAAACCCGGAGCGCTGCCACCGAACTGGCTCCTCGACCAGTCGCTGCGGCCGCGCAACATCAGCGTCCGCGACGTGCTGGACGTCAAGCAGCTCGGCTACGACTACGCCCAGTCCTCCTCCTCGGTGGGAGGCACCCGCTGATGCAGAAGTGGACCTCGAAACCGCTGCGCTTCGTGCACGACCCGAAAGCGCCGATCGTCAGTGCGACCCTGGAGCTGATCGGGGTCGACCAGCGGGTTCCGTCCTTCTCGGCCCGGGTCTACCTGAACAATCCGCGGGTCGACGAGGAGTCGGGAACCGCCACCCGCGGCTACGCCGGCTTCTTCTCCTTCTTCGGCCACGGCGAGAACTGCTGGGGGGACGAGGGCCACTGCGAGATCCCGGGCCCGGTCAGCCCCTTCGACAAGCGAGCCGAATCGACCGCCCACCCGGCGAACATCACCGTCGACATCACCACGGCCCTGACCGCGGTGCTCGACAAAGAGCAGATCCGGGTGACGATCCTCGCCTGGGCAGCCAGCGGAGACGACTCCACCGACCCCCTCGTCTTCGACGAGTTGATGCTCGTCACCTACAGCTGAGCGGAATCTCCCCGCTAATTCCCGATCGGCATTCGCGGGTTCGCGCCCCAGAAGACCAGGGTCCCGAGCATGCCGAGGATGTGGACGGCGACGATGTTGAAGACCATCGACTTCGCGGTCGCGGTCCCGACCCCGACCGGACCGCCGCTCGCGGTGTACCCGTAGTAGCAGCCGACCAGCACGATCACGGTCGCCATCACCATCCCCTTGATCAGGCTGAACAAGAGGTCGGTGGGGTCCTGGAACATCCAGAAGATCAGTTCGTAGCCGCCGGCTGAGACGTCGGCGACCTGCTCGACCACCGCCAGGTAGCTGGCCGCGTACATGATCCCGATCCCGACCAGGTAGATGAACGGCAGCGCCATCCAGGCCCCCAGCAGGCGGGTGGCGCAGAGGAAGCTCATCGGCGGCACGCCCATTACTTCCAGCGCGTCGATCTCGTCGGAGATCCGCATCGCCCCGATCTCGGCGACGATCCCGGTCCCTACCTTGGCCGAGAGGATGTAGCCGAAGGCGTAGGGCAGCGCCTCGCGCAGGTCGCAGAAGGCGGCAAAAAGGCCGGCGTAGGAGGGCACTCCCTGCGCCCGGAAGAAATAGGCGCCCTGGATCCCACACTGCAATCCGAGGATGAAGACGAAGGCCCAGATGATCAGGGCCGAGCCGAGGATCAGGATCCCGGCCTGGCGGATCGACTCGCCGAAGAAGCGGAAGGCGCGGCCCGAGTAGACCAGGCCGGCGACCCGGGTGCCGAACTTGGCGATCTCCCCGAAGGAGTCGAGCCAGCCGTGGGGGATCGCGAGCCAGCCGCTCATCGGATCGTCTGCAGCTCCGGGTTGGTGGCGAGCAGCACCGCGGTGAACACGTAGTTGAAGGCGAAGACGCCCATGAACGAGATCACCACCGCCTGGTTGACCGCGCGGCCGACCCCGGCGGCGCCGCCGGACGCGGTCATCCCCTTGTAGCAGCAGACCACGGCGATGATCACCCCCGAGAGCGCGCAGGCCAGCAGCGAGGCCCAGAGGTCGGTGACCGAGGCGTTGGAGAAGAGCGTCGCGAAGAAGCCGCCGAGGCTCTGGTTGTAGAGGACCTCGGCGGCGATTCCGGCGGTCAGGCCGAAGACGATCGCGAAGATGTCGAGCAGCGCGGTCACGCCCATCAGCGCCAGCAGCCGCGGCACGACCAGGTTCTTGATCGGGTCGACCCCGAGTACCTGGAGGGCGTCGAGCTCCTCGCGGATCTTCCGGGCGCCGAGGTCGGCGGTGATCGCCGTCCCGGCCACGCCCCCGACGATCACCGCGGTGACCAGCGGACCGATCCAGCGGATCGCGGTCAGCACGAAGAAGCCGCCGAGCCGGTCGAGCGCGCCGAAGGCCTGCAACGGGCCCGCCGCCTGCAGACCCGGAGCACCGAGGCAGAGCGCGAAGGTCGAAACCAGCAGGGGGAACCAGCAGAGCTTGAGGGTGAAGACGAACTGCTCGACGAACTCCTCGCCGTAGGGATAGGGCGGCCGCAGCGCCGACCAGATCGTCCGCGCGGTGAGGATCATCATGCTGCCGGTCTGCACGAACAGCCCGGTCACCGCCTGTACCCCAATTACTGGCATGGTCGCCGCCTCCCAACGGCCCGCCGATCGTAGACCCGCCCGCGCCGATCTCCCAGCGGTCAACAGACCCCTAATCGAGCCTCAACCGGCGCTCAACAGAGGCCCTCCACGGGGATAAATACGTACCCGTATGTCTCGCCAGCGGGCCAAAGGCATGCCCGGCCGCCGTACCTACGATGCTTCGATGCCAGAAGAGCCGGTCGTGCTCGCCCCCGTCGAGCGCTCCCCCACCACCGCGCACACCGCGATGCTCGACGCCCTCGTCGCCGGCGAAGGCCTCGATCGGGTCGCCGAGATCGTCGAGGAACACGTCGGCGCCCGGGTCGAAATCCTCGTTCCCCGTCCCGGCAGCGACGGCGCCGACGGGACCGCGGCCGAACGCTATGTGGCCGAGCTGGTGGCCGGCGGCGATCCCGAGCGGCCGCTCGAGGTCACCGACCTGGCCCCGATCGTCTCCGGCGGCACCCTGCAGGGCGCCGTGGTGATGCTGGGTGGCGAGGGCGATGCGCAGACAAGCGCCTACCTCGGCGCCGCCGCGGTCGCCGCGCTGACCGGCGTGGCGATGCTGAACGCGCGCGAGGAGGCGAGCCGCGAGGACGACGAGCTGCTGGCCGAGCTGCTGGCGGCGCGGCAGCTGCCGCCCGGTGAGATCGTGCGCCGGGCGCGGCTGCGCGGCTGCGATCTGACCGGCGGCTTCCTCGCCCTCTGCCTCAACCCCGGCGAGACCCCGGCCGGCCGGGTGGTGGCGACGATCGCCGCCGAACGCCCCGACGCGCTGGTCGAGCAGCGCGGCCCCCGCGTCCACGTGCTGCTGCCCGGCGACGCCGAGGGGGCGACGAAGCTGGCGGCGCGGCTGGCCGAGCAGATCGACGCCAGCGCCCACTCCTCGCGCTACCGCCAGGCGGTCGACGCCCGCGCCGCGCTGGAGGAGGCCGAGCTGCTGCTGAAACTGGTCGAAGCCGGCGGCCGCACCAGCTCGGACCGACGCACCTGGGACTCGCTGCGGCTGATCTTCCGCGCCTTCGTCGCCGATCCACAGGAGCTGGCGCGCTTCTCCGAGCAGACCGTCGGCGCCGTGGTCCGCCACGACGAACGCCACGGCAGCGAACTCGAGGTCACCTTCTGGGCCTATCAGGAGAACAACTGCAACATGAACCTGACCGCGAAAGCGACCTTCACCCACCGCCACACGATCAGCAACCGGCTGACCCGGATCGAGGAGCTGACCGGCCTCGACCCGGTCCGCAACTACGACCGCGAACTGCTCAGCCTCGCCTTCAAGGCCCACATCGTCGTGACGATGGCACCGCCGCGCTGACCGGCGTCACGAGTCTGCTGTAGCCCGTCCTCAAGACGGGTTCGGACGGACTCGTGAGGACGGGACCAGCTCGCACACCGACCTGCCTTAGTCGGCGTGCGGGCTGGCCCCCGTCCTGCTCAGTCCTCCCTCACCTTCAGCTGAGCTTTGACGCTCTTGCTGCCGACGACGATGCCGTCGACGCTGAAGGTGAGCTTGGTCAGCTTGCCGACCGCGGCCGGCTTGAGCTTGAACTGGAAGCTGCGGACCAGGGCGCCGCTGGCGACCAGCTCCTTGCTAACGCACTTCTTGCCGACCACGGTCAGCCTCGCTTTCGGCGCGTTGGCGCAGATCTCCAGGTTGCCGCTGGTCGCGTCGCCGACGTTGGCGACGGTCAGCTTGTAGGAGACCTGTTTGCGGGCCGGGCCGACGCTGAGCTTCTTCGGCGCCACCTTGAGCGTGAGTTTCGCCGTGCCGACCGGCGGGGTCACCGGGGTCTCCGGTTTGCCCGGTTCCTCGGGCGCGACCGTGGGCAGGGGGTCGACCGTGCCGGGGCGGCAGTGGTGCGGCGAGTAGAAGTCGCTCAGCTCGACGCAGCGCCACATGCTCGGGTTGGTGTAGCTCGGCGCGCCCGAACCGCCGACCAGCGGCTGGACCCCGAACGCTTCCCCGTCGTAATCCGGCCCCAGCTCGCGCACGTCGGTCGCCTGTTCGAAGGCGTAGCCGTCGGCGAGCAGCTCGGCCTCCTCGTAGGCGGCGGCGACGAACACGATCCCGACCGGGTTGCGGCCGGCGGAGCCAGTGCCGTAGCCGGCGGGGACGGTCAGCACCGGGTAGCCGGCGCGGTCCGCGATCGCGACCAGGGCGTTGCCCTGGGGCACCGCGATCAGGTCGAGGTCGTCGCTGGTGTCGCCTTCGGTGCCGTTGTTCAGGAGCGTGTCGATCGTCGCTTTGTCGGCCGCTTTGCCAGCCGCCAGATCGGCGTCGTAGGCGGCTTTCTGGGTGGCGTCGCCGAGGTTGACCGCTTCCGCTTCGAGCAGCTGGCCCTGCTGGTACTTCAGGCCCTCCGCCTCGTGGTCTTCGTTGTAGGCGACGATCTCCGCCAGCGAGCCGGTCGGGGTGCCCGAGAGGCCGCCGAGGTAGGTGTTGAGGTCGCGCTCGAACTCACGGGTGACGATCGGGTTCGGCGCCGCGGCGCCGATCGTCTTGGTCACCGTCGTCGCGCCCAGCTCGGTGAGTTTCGTCACCGCTTCCGGGTAGGGCGCGGCGGCGCCGGCGATCACACCGACCCGTTTGCTCGCCAGGGCACCGTCGGTCAGGCCCGAGAGGTAGTCCGCGACCGCCGGAGCGCCCGCCGTCGCCGGGTCTTTGAAGTCGGCCCCGGCGATCGTCTGCAGCTGCAGCGCCGCGTCGTAGACGGTCTTCGCGATCGGCCCGGGCGAGTCCTGGGATTTGGCGACCGGCATCACGCCGGCCCGGCTGACCCGGCCGACGGTCGGCTTCAGCGCGACCACTCCCGCCGCGGCGGCCGGGGCGATCATCTGCGCCGTGTCGGTCGAGGTCTCCATCCCGACCGCCATCGCCGCCATCCCGGAGGCGGTGGCCGCGGCGGAGCCGCCGGAGGAGCCGGCCGGGGTCTTGTCGGTGTCGGAGGGCAGCAGCACCTGGCCGCCGAGCGAGGAGTAACCCTCCGGCATGTTGGCGCTGAACAGGCCGCCCAGCTCGGAGACGTTGGCCTTGCCGAGGACGATCGCCCCCGCCGCCTTCAGTTTGGTCACGATCCGCGAGCTCTCGTCCGGGGTCGCCCCCTGCAGGGCGATCGAGCCGCCGGTGCTGGGCAGGCCGGTCGCGTCGATCCCGTCGTCGAGGATCACCGGGATCCCGTGCAACGGGCCGCGGACGCCGGTGCCGGCGCGCTCGGCATCGAGCGCTTCCGCTTCGACCACCGCTTTCGGATTCACCTCGCGGACCGCCTGGATCGCCGGGCCGGCCGCGTTGGCGACCGCGATCCGGGCCAGGTAGGCCTTGGTCAGGTCGGTGGCCGTCAGCGTGCCGGCGGTCATCCGGCCCTGCAGGCCTTTGGCCGATTCCAGCTCCAGCGCGAACGGCAGCTCCGGGACTTTGCCGCCGGCCAGCGCCAGGGTTTCCTCGAGCTTCGGGTTGCAGTCGCCGCGCTCGGCGAAGGCGGGCGCCGGCACGGTGTCGGCGCAGCGGTACATGCTCGGGTTGACGAGGCTCGCCGGGCGCCGCTTCAGCGTCTGCTGTTCGAGCACGTAGGCGATCCCCAGCAGGTCCTGCTCGCTGTAGGCGGTGCCGCTGAAGGAGACCCCGACCGGGCGCCGGTGGGTGGCGCTGTAGCCGAGCGGGACGGTGATCGCCGGCCAGCCGGCGAGCGGTCCGTTCGGGGCCGGGCCGGTGTTCGCGGTGCCGAGGATCGCGGTGAAGTCGTCGCTCGGGTCACCGGGGGTGTTGTTGTTCAGCATCCGTTCGATGCCCTGCCAGGCTTTTTCCTTGCGGATCGGGAGTTTGTTCTTGAATTCGGCTTCCCAGGCGGTGCCGGGACCGTAGGCCGTTTTCGATGCGGTGACGTGGCTGTTGTTGCCGAACTTCAGCGCCTCGTGCGCGTTGGCTTCGTTGTCGGCGATCTCCTCCGCCAGCGAGTTGATCGGCGCGTTCGGGCCGAGCCGCTCGTAGTAGAAGTCGATGTCCATGTGCTGCTCGCCGGCGCCGGAGAGTTCCGGCAGTTCGTCGGTCGGGATCAGCGTCGTTTTGACCAGGATCGCGCCGGCGTCTTCCAGCGCCTGCTTGGCCACCAGCACCTCGTTCGTTTCCTCGAAGTAGCCGATCCGCATCCCTTTGACGTAGTTCGGGTCGAGCGCGTCCAGGTAGTTGGGGAGCGGGTCCGGCATCGGCGGGACGATGTCGTTGACGTCGAGCCCGCCTTCTTCGTAGTAGCGCTTGTAGTAGGCGGCGTCGATCGGGTCGGGACCGGCGATCGAGGTCAGGGTCAGGGCCGCGTCGGCGACCGTCCGGTCCATCGGGCCGGCGGTGTCCTGGGAGGCGCGGATCGGGGCGACGCCGTAGCCGGGCACCAGCCCGACCGTCGGCCGCAGCCCAACCAGGCCCTCGGCCCGCGAGGGAGAGGTGATCGAGCCCGAGGTCTCGGTGCCGATCGTCAGCATCGAGAGCGCCGCCGCGCCGGCCGCGCCGGTGCCCGAGGAGGAGCCGCTCGGGTTGAGGTCGGTGTCGGTGGCGTGCAGGACCTGGCCGGTCAGGTTGGAGAAGCCCGACGGCTGGCTCCCGAAGCTGTTCGCGTACTCGGAGAGACCGAGCTTGCCGAGGATCACGACCCCGTGTTCGCGCAGCTTTTTCGCCACCCCGGAATCGGTTTCCGGGTAGGAGTCGCGCAGCGACCAGTTGCCGGCCGACGTGTACATCCCCTTCACGTCGATCAGGTCCTTGAGCAGGATCGGCAGCCCCATCGCCGGGCCGAGGACTTTCCCTTCGGCCCGCAGTTCGTCCGCCTTCTGCGCTTCCACCAGCGCGTCCTTGTTCAGCTGGGAGACCGCGTTCAGCCCCGGGCCCATCTGGTTCAGCGCGTTGATCCGGTCGATGTAGGCCTTGGTGAGTTCGACCGAGGTCAGCTCACCCTCTTCCATCATCTCGATCGCGGTCGGGCCGTCGAGTTTCTCGAGGTCGAGGACGGCCGCCGAGGCGCGATCCTCGAAGGCCAGGAGGAAGAGGGACGCGAGGAGGGCTGCGCAGGCAAGCAGGCGCCGCGCACCCGGGAGGGCGGGGTTGCTCAAAGGAGGGACTCCAGTGCTCGGGGATCTGGGGAAGCCCGGTGAGATTGCGAGCGAGCCGGGCCGCAGCCACGCTATTTACGCCCGCCCGGCGGAACAATGGACCGCCGGTATCGATTTCTGAACAGGCGGGTGGACCGCCGGTAGAACCGGCTAGCCCTCGCGCGGAGTGCAGGGCTTGACGAGTTGCTCCTGCAGGCTGGTTCCGTCGGCGAACTGAAAGCCAGCGAGAGCCTGCAGCTTGCCGTCGGGACACCTGGCGTTGACGACGCCGACCTTGCGCCCCCCGCGCCGGAAGCGCTTGTCGAGCTTGAATCTCATCCGGGAGAGGAGACCGGAGCCGCCGGCGATCTTGGGGATCGTCATCGTCACCTCGGTGCCGTAACGGCCCTCCCGGACCGGCTTGGTCCTGATCGCGGTCACGATCGCCGCCGGGACTGGGACGTGGATCTCCGTGCGGGCGAACAGCGTCCAGGCCCCATCGCGGCGGCCACCGTTGATCAGAAGGAGAGGGCTGGACTCGGTAACCGGTTCAGATTCGGGGAAACGAACTTCGAAGCTGGCGGCGCCGCGGCCGACGATCGCTTCCTTGCATTTGTCCGAGAGTAGAGGCGTCGGAAGAGCCTGCGACACGACGGGGCCTGAAACGCAAACGGGAAAGCGGTTGAAGTCAAGCGCGAGGTTGCGGTCGAGGAGGAGGGTGATCTCTGCCACCGCTGGCGCCGGCGTGCCGCTCGCATCCGCGGTCGGCAGTACAGCTGAGAAGCTGAGCCCCGCTGGCACGGGGTTCCGCTTCGGCAGCTCCTTCGGCGAGACTGACAACTCGGCCAGGGTCGGGAGATTGCCCACCGACACCTTCTCGGCAACCGCCGATCCGCTCACGACCAGCACCACCACGGCCGCCCCCGCGGCCAGGATCCCGAAACCCCGCATGTACCCAGACTAGTACGCCGCGCGGGTCCCCTGACAGTTATTCAAATTTCCATTTCTGGATGCGCTTATTGCCGCCGTCGGCGACGTATGCCAGGTCGCTTGGAGCGCTGGCGATCCCCAGGGGTTCGTTGAACTGGGCGGCACCCGACCCTTTCGTTCCAAACTGCAGCATGTAGCTGCCATCCGGCCTGAACTGTTGAACCCGGTGATTATCGCGATCGGTAACCAGAAGGTTGCCCGAGGGCAAAAGCGCGACCATGATCGGACGGTTGAGCTGCCCGTTACCTCCACCGCTGGCGCCGAACTCGGAGATGAAGCTCCCGGAGCTGTCGAGCTGGATGACCTTGTCGGCGAGGTGGTCCACCACCCAGATGTCCCCGGAGGTCTCCGTCGCGATGCCTATTGGATGCGTGAAGGTGATTGCGGATTTGTAGGTGGGCCCGATGTCCTCAAGTAACGCACCGTCGCTTTCGCGGAACTTGTAAACGATTCGATTGGTTCGATCGACCACCCAGAGGACGCCGCCTGGGCCGACCGCGACACCCCAGAGTTCTCCAAGCGTCGCCGGTCCGGGCGGGTCGTAGGTGAAGGCGCGCAGGAATTCACCGTTAAGGTTGAACGCTTGCAGGCGCCGGTTGCCGCTATCGGCAACCCAGACGGTACCTTCGGAACTGATCGCGATTCCGCGGGGGTCGTTGAACTGGCCGTAGCCGCTTCCAGCCGTCGAACCGATCTGTTTGAGCAAGCTGCCGGTGGGGCTGAACTTGTAGACGCGATTGTTGGCGTTATCGGCAACCCAGACATCTCCATTGGAGTCGGCGGCAATGCCCTGCGGTCGTTCGAAGTTACCTTCGCCCGTGCCGGCGGAGCCAAATGCACCGACGAACGAGGGCTGAAGCGGGAGCGTCGTGAAGGTCGCGTTCTTCCCGTACGTCGTGCCTTCGGAGTTCGTGGCGACGATCCGGAAGTTGTAGGCGGTCTCGGGGGGCAAGCTGAGCGGCACCGAGACGCTTGCGTCGGTGAAGTTGGCGGCAAGCGACCCGTCGGGCACGGGCGCGCTTGACCCGTAGGACGTCGTTTTTCCGTATTCGAACCGGTAGGTGGTCGAGAGCCCCGACGGATTGAGTCGGGCGTTCAACGTGGCCCCGGTCGAGGTGATGCCGCTCGCCGCCTGCGTCACCGCTTCGGGCGTGGTGACTTGCGTCCAGCGCTGAACGCGGTTGTTGCAGGCGTCGGCGACGAAGATCACGCCGCGCGAGGAGAGCGCCAGCCCGCTCGGTTCGCAGAACTGGCCGGAGCCCGAGCCCGCCGTGCCGAACTGAGCGAGGAACTCGCCGCTCGGGGAGAACTGCTGGACGCGGCTGTTTTTCCGGTCCGAGACGAACAAATTGCCCGATGGCTTGACGGCGATCGCGTAGGGCTCGGAGAACTGACCTGCGCCGCTCCCGGCGGATCCTCCGAAGTAGCTGAGCGGGTTGGAGGGCGGGGGATCGGCGGCGATCTGGTAGACCCGGTTCTCGACGAGGTCGGGGAAGTAGACGACGCTGCGATCGGGACTGGTGGCCATGTTGCCCGGGTTGAGGATTTCTGATCCGTCTCCCCAGGAGCCGATGAAGTAGCTACCGGAGCCGTCCGGAGCTTCCCGATATGCCTGGATGTTCTGTTTACCCAGGTCGCTCACCCAAACCCGCCCGTTGGCGGTGATCGCGATGCCGCTCGGTTGAAGGAGACGATCGGCTCCGGAAGCCTCTTTACCGGTGATTTCGCGGACGAACCCCCCGCTGGAGGTGAACTCTTGAATACGGCTATTCAGGCGATCGGCAACCCAGATGTGTCCGTTGGGACCAACTCCGACTGCCACTGGTTCGTTCAGCTGGCCGTTCCCCGAGCCGAGCGAGCCGAACTGCATCAGGAATTCGCCTTTAGCGTTGAACTTCTGGATGCGGTTGTTGTTCTTGTCAACCACCCAGACGTTCCCTACTTCGTCGGCCGCCATCGAGAGCGGCCGATTGAACTGGCCGGCACCCGAGCCGGCTGAGCCAGAGCTCGAACCGAACTGCAGGGAGTTGGCCAGGGTGGTGAAGGTTCGGTCCTGACCGTAGATGGTGCCTTCCGCATTCGTCGCCTTCAGCCGGTAGTGATACAAGCCTTCGGGCTTCAAGCCAGACGCCAACCGTTCGACATTCAAATACCCAACCGATGCTGCGACCAGTTTTGGTGAGGTGCTGGAGCCGTTTGCCGGCGTCGTGCCAAACTCGAAGCCGTATGACGTTTCCAGGCCACCAGCGTCGAGTTTTCCGCGAAGAATCGCCGAGTTGAGGCTCCTTTCACTCGCAGGTTCGGTGACCGCCAACGGTGCAGCGGTCGGCGTAACGAAGGTCTGGTCTTTGCCGTAGGAGACTCCGGAGGAGTTCTGGGCAACAATCCGGTAGTGGTAGACCGTGTTTGCTGCGAGATTGCCGATCCCGAGGCTAACAGTTGAGGCTTGAAATCCGGCGCCTGCACTCCCTTCCGGAGTTGAGCTGCCGTAGCCGACAGTCGTTCCGAATTCAAAGCGGTAACTCGTGGCGATCCCGTTGGGGTCGACTTTTCCGCGACCGAGGACCTGTCGGCCTTCGACATTGGTCGCTTCGAGGGTTTCGGCATTCGGCGAGGCGCCAAACCGGGGCGCCACGGTGACGCCGAGCTGATCCGCCGCTTCAGTGATCTCGCCGTAGTAGGTGATATTCGGACATATGTCCCCGGGAAAACGCTGGGAGACAATCCCGAGGGCCGTGTTACCAGCGTAGACTGGACCCCCGCTATCGCCGGATTCAGTACAGGCGGTGGGACCTTGGAACTCCGTCAAGTGCTCGACGTAGCCGATCGTTTCTTTCTGTTCGTTGCCGTGTGCGATCGTCATGTCGAACCCCGTCACCGTGCCGCAGTTATATCCTTGCGTGATTCCCGAGTGGCACACCGACTGACCGACGAAGCTGGAGCTTTCGGCGGTGATAGCCCGCTGATTGTCAACTCCCCAAACCGCGACTTGCGAGGGCCACGGGCTCGTGTCCCAATCTGAACCGTTGGCGTTGATGGCGGCCCAGTCGTGGGGAAAGTAGTCAACCGCCTGAGTCGACCCGATCAGCGTCTGTTTGTTGCCATTGTCAACATCGATGGCTTTCCAGTTAGGCCATTCGACGGCACAGTGTGCGGCGGTCAAGATGAATCGGTTTCCGTAGACATTCCCAACGGCCTTAAAGGCGGCCGTGCAATTTTTTCCTGACGTGATCAGGACCCCTGCGCGCAGCGGTTTTCCACAGGACTTCAGGCTGTTGCTGCAGCTCGCCTGACTAACGGCGAAAGTCTTGCTTGAACGTTGATCGACCTCGGCCTTCCCCTCCTCGCTGGCAGCTGCCTCGCGAATCCGCGCGCGAGCACCCTCACCGGCCCCAGATGCCTGCCTGATCTCGACCAGGTTGGTTCGCGGATTGATCGCAGTCATCACCAATCCGGCTTCGACCAGGTCGATCAGCTTCCGGTCGACCCGCCGCTGCGCACCGTCGAGCGCATCCCAGCTGAACTCGGCTTCGGTGGCACGAAAGTCGTCGGCAAGGCCGTCCTCGGCCAGCGCGGAGGCGACCGGCTTTCGATCGGCAGGGTCCAGCAGCGGCACGACGAACTCGCCCTCCTTGTTGTCGAACCAAACCCCCGCGTACTGCTTACCCTGAACATGTTCGAGGCGTTCGACGATGCCGGCCCCGCCTTCCTGGATCGCCAGCCGCCGTTCCGCCTCTTTCGCGGACACCGAGAACTCCAGCGTGTAGGCCTCGACCGCTTGTGCCGACGGGCCTTCGCCAGGCGCAAGGAGAGCCGCTTCGCCGAAAGACTCACCAGCTGTGGCCGAGCCTGGAAGAGCTATCGCAATCAGTGACAGAAGCGCGAGCGAGGATGCCCCGAGGCGGATCCCGCTTGATTGGCCGAACATCTCTACCTCCGGTGAAGAATGGACGAGTTATCAGATCCACTCTTGGCTGAGGAGGAGGCGGCTAGACGTGACGCAGATGTGAACTCGGCTGAATCCCGAGCTCACAGCGCCCCGGACCGGAACAAGCTTCCGGCCCGGGGCAGTCAGGGCTCAGCCGTTCAGACAGGTGGTCCAGCCGAACAGCGTGTTGCTGCCGGTGTCGACCATCCCGCGCACGACCCAGGTGTGGGTCGGGTCGGTCTCGCTCGGAGCCGAGGCGATGATCGCGTTGCCCTCGTCCTGCTGCCAGGCGTAGCCGCCGCCGATCAGGTGGCGGTTGCCGGGGCAGGTGATCTCGACGTTTTGGGCGCCGCCGGCAGCGCTGATCGCTTTGCCGGCGGTGACGGCGCCTCGCCCTGGCCATCTACGTCAACACCCTGATCGGAAGGCCGTCAAACACCCTGATCGGAAGGCCGCCGCGAGCGCTCAGGGGCCTATGACGGGCGGTGAACCCGCATCAAGCCGAGCGCTAGCAGCCAAGTAACAATTGCCACTTTTTTGGTGGTACGAAATGCACGTGAAAGGACCGCCGTACGCTCGTACAGTGCTCGGGGCTTTCTAATTGCTCACGCGAATCAATCCGGCAAACAGGGAGACGGAGCGAGATGACCGAGACAGGAAAGGGTGGGCTTAGCGCCGACCTGGCCGCGCTCCTCCCCCTCGATTTGCGTGACGCTCTGGATAGCCCTTGCCGGCGGCGGATCCTCCGTTCCCTGCGAGAGGACGGCGGCGAGCTGAACGTCGCTGAAATCCGCGCCCGCGGCTGCTCCACCTGCACACTCTCCTGCGTCACCTACCACCTCGGCGTCCTGGTCGAATCCCACCTGGTCCGCCGCCTCGGCGCAGGGAGTGTGCGCGGCCGCCTCGAGTACACCTTCGCCGCGATCGCCGAAGAGCAGCCCGGGTTGGAGCAGGTCCTGACCGCGACCGCGATCGCCGACGGCGCCCACCCCGAGCCCGCCCAGGCCTAACCGAACCAGCCACCCCAGCGCTCCCCGCGACTCCCGCCCGCCTCCACCCGACGCCGGATCCAGAAATGCAGGAGGCCGGTCTAGACGCGCTGATCATCGAGGCCCTCGGGCACCCGACCCGGGTCCTGATCCTCCGGGCCCTGCTGCAGAAACCGGTCAGCGCCGTGATGGTCGCCCGCTCCCACCAGCTCGACCTCTCCCACGTCGCCTACCACTTCCGCCGCGTCCTCTTCCTGCGCCTGAACCTGGTCAGGATCCTCAGCCGCCACACCCGCCGCGGCGCCGAGGAAAAGGTCTTCGCCCTCAAGGAGGAGTACTACGGCGACGTCGTCCGCGGCCTGCTCAGCCTCAACCACGGCCCCCCGGGCGCGGGCGCCCACTCCGCCTGGGAAGCGCTGGCCGTCGACGACCAGGGCGCGCGCGAGATCCGCCACGCCGTCGTCCAGCTGGTCAGCACGGTCGAGGCCGTCCGCGACCGCTGCGCGGCCTGCGAGGACCCGGCCGAGCTGCAGGAGCTCTTTGTCGGCGCCGCCTACTTCCATCGCTCGCAGACGGCCTAGCTAGCCGTACTTCGGAAGGTCTGCGGGGGAGGGGTCGCCGAAGGTCCGTCAGCTCACGACTCTGCTGTAGCCCGTCCTCAAGACGGGTTAGAACGGACTCGTGAAAGAGCTCCCGAGGGACGGGCCAGCTCGCGCACCTACCTGCCCTTGGCGGTGTGCGGGCTGGCCCCGTCCCTAGGCCACTCCGCAGACGTAGACGGACTTGGTGTGGAAGTTTTCGTCGAGCTCGTCGTAGAGGTCGCCGTCGGCCTCGGCGGCGAGGTCGAGGCAGCGCAGGTCGGCGGCCTCGATCGCGGCCAGGACCTCGGCCGGAGGGAAGTGGCGCTGGCGGTGGACGTGGGCCTCGCCGTCGCCACCGAAGCGGGCCTCGTAGAAGCCGCTGGAGGCGACCTCCTCGGCCTTGCCGCCGCGCCAGAGGAAGCGCTTGTCGCCGCTCTCGACGACGTGCTCGCCACTCCAGAAGCGGCGGTAGGCGGTCAGCGTGTTGACGTCGAAGACGATCCGCCCGGTCGGCGCCAGGTTGCGGCGCATCCCCCGCAGCGCGGACTCGAAGTCCTCGACGCTGAGCAGGTAGTTCATCGCGTCGTTGACCGCCCAGATCAGGTCGAATTCCCCGAACAGCGGCAGCTCGCGCATGTCGGCGACCGAGAGCTCGACCTCCTCGCCGACCTTGGCCCGCGCCTTCTCGAGCATCTGCGGCGAGATGTCGCAGCCGGTGACCCGCCAGCCGCGCTCCAGCATCGGCGTGAAGCTGAGCCCGGTCCCGCAGCCGACGTCGAGCAGGCGGTTGCCCTCGAGGCCGTTGGCCTGGGCCCGTTCGAGCAGCCGGCCGGTCCAGCGCTCATACATATAGGCGTGATTGAACTCGTCGTAGCTGCCGGCGAAGGCGTCGTAGGTGTCACGGGCCTTCTGTTCGGGCGCAGCGCTGCTCATCGCTCCAGGACCTCCGTTCGCAAGTGGGCACAGACCGGGCACTCCGGCTCGGGAACGACCTCGTAGCGTTCGACCGCGAGCGTGCGCAGGTCGTAGCTGTAGCCGGCGCCGAGCATCGCCGGGCTTGTCAGGCCGGTGAGAAAATGCATCGCTTCGGCCCCGACCAGGGCGCCGACCAGGCCGCAGGCGGGACCGAGCGTGGCCGCCGGCGAGGAGCTCCCCTGGCGCTGGGCGACGACCTCGTCGAACAGCGGGTAGTCGCGCCGGTAGGCGATCTCCTGGCAGGTGAAGCAGCCGGTCCGCCCCGGCACGTAGAGCGGCCCGACCCGGGCGAAGGGCGGGAACTGGCTCATCGCGATGTAAGGGATGCCGGCGGCGAAGCAGGCGCTGTTACACCAGCGCTCGATCTCGTGCGCGGGCCAGTCGGCCCCCTCGATCACGAGGTCGGCGCCGGCGATGAAGGCGGCCAGCTCGGCTTCGGATTCGATCCGTTGCGGCGAGGCGAGGACCTCGATTTCGGAGTTGAAGTCGCGCAGCCGGGCCGCGATGGCGTCGACCTTGAGCCGGCCGATGTCGGACTCCCCATACTGGATCTGGCGGTTCAGGTTGCTCGCCTCGACGTGGTCGAAGTCGACGATCCGCAGGGCCCCGACCCCGCAGCTGGCCAGCTCCCAGGCGACCCGGCCGCCGAGCCCGCCGACCCCGAGCACCGCGACCTCGGCCTCGCGCAGGCGCAGCTGGCACTCGGAGGCTGTCACCCCCGCGGCGGCGCCGACGTCGCTGAAGTAGCGCAGCTGGCGATCGAAGCGCTCGCGGACCGCGGCCGGGATGCGGTCGTCGTCGGCCGCGTCCTCGAGCAGTTCGAGCTCCTGCATCTGAGCGACGACGTCGCCGACCTCGACCCCGGAGAAGCGCGCCTCCAGCTGGGAGACCGTGAGGCTGCCGTCGAGCGCGGCCAGCAGTTCGCGTTCACCGTCCCCGGGGCACTCGACCCTGATGTCCTCGGCGTTGGTCCGCATCAGGATCAGGTCGCCGCCGGGCGCCTCGATTACTTCGATCGTTCTTTTTATTCTGGGTCTCATCCGATTGCTGTAGACCGACTAAGTAAAACGGAGGTTTCCTCAAATAAAAGCGACCCTCACCGGTCCCAGGATCCGGTGAGGGCCGCAAGAGATCAGCCCCCCTTGGTGGTGCTGACCGATGGCATCGTGTCCCTAGTCGTACCGAACTGCATCCCGCTTCACCTCCCCTCCTGGCTTCGAGACTGCGAGCGGGAACCTCTCAATGGTTGCCGCGTTTGGCCACCAAAATTTGCGCTCCATGTTCCACCTTGGGGGAAAAACCGGCTAGGCTTCCCTCTCGTACTCAGCTTTCGCTGAAAGATTGAGGGAAGTTCGGGTGGAGGAACGGGTTACCGATCACGGGGTGGGAACTGCGGTCATCAGCGCCAAACTGGCGAAGGCGCTGGCTAATCCCGTGCGGGCGCGAATCATGATGGAGCTCAGCGTCCGCCCGCTCAGTCCCTCGCAGTTCCAGGCGATCGTCGGCGGCAACCTCGGCAACATCGCCCGCTACTTCCGCCAGCTGGAGGAATGGGACTACGTCGAGGTGATCGAACGGCGGCGCGGCGGCCACCGGCGCGGCGGCGTCGAGCACATTTACCGCCGCACCCAGCCGGCCCTGCTGCGGACCGACGAATGGGAGATCCTGCCCTCCTTCCTGCGCGAGGACATCTCGGCCAACGTCCTCGCCTCCTACTTCGCCCGGATCAGCGAAGCGATCGAAGCCGGCACCTTCGACGCCGAGACCGACCGCCACCTCTCCTGGGAAAAGCCGACGCTCGACCGTCAGGCCTGGGAAGAACTGGGCGAGCGGCTGGACGAAGTGCTCGACTGGCTGCCGGAACTGACCCGCGAATCGGCCGAGCGGATGAAGGAGTCGGGGGAGGACCCGATCCCGACCACCGTCGGCCTCGCCGCCTTCCGCTCGCCGACCAACTCCGAGCTCGAACGGGCTCGGCGCCGCGGCAAACCGAGCTGAGTTGCGGGGGCCGGTAGCCTCGGTCCGTGCCTGATCTCAAGGTTCTGCGCAGCGAGAACATGCCCGACCTCGGCGACGAGGTCATCTACCCGCGCCTCTCGGAGGCGAAGATGACCTGGCTGCACGAGCGCGGCGGGGTCGAAAAGAGCTTCGAGCCGGGCGAGGTCCTCTACGAGCACGCGGTCCGCGACGCCCCCTTCTTCGTGATCGAAGACGGCGTCGTCGAGTTCGTCGACCGCAAGCCGGGCAAGGACGTCTACATCGCCCAGGCCGACAGCGGCACCTTCATCGGCGACATCGCGATCTTCACCGGCGAGCCGACGATCAGCGCCTGCGTCGCGGTCGAGCCGACCCGGGTGCTGGCCTTCGACCGCGAGACCCTGCGCGACATGGTCGCCCGCTGGCCGCAGTTCGGCGAGCAGATTTTCGCCACCCTGCTGGCCCGCCGCCAGTGGCACGAAGCCGGCGGCCACGGGATGATGCGGCTGATCGCGCCGCGCGGCTCCCGCCGCGCCTTCGAAGTCCGCGACCTGCTCGAACGCAACCTCCTGCCGGTCCACTGGTACGACGTCGACAACGATCCCGAGAGCGCCCAGATGCTCGACTGGCTCGGGATCCCGCCGGAGGAAACGCCGGTGCTGGTGCACGCGCGCAACGTCCTCCGCAATCCCTCGCCGGCCCAGGTCGCGCGCCAGCTCGGGCTGCGGGCCGAGGTCGACGGGCAGCGCTTCGACCTGGTCGTGCTCGGGGCCGGGCCGGCCGGGCTCGCCGCCGCGGTCTACGGCGGCTCGGAGGGCCTGCGCACCTTCGTCGCCGAGTCCTGGGCGCCCGGCGGCCAGGCCGGGACCAGCACCCGGATCGAGAACTACCTCGGCTTCCCGGCCGGGGTCGGCGGCCGCGAGCTGACCGAGAAAGCGACCCTCCAGGCGCGCCGCTTCGACGCCGTGCTCTCCAGCTTCCACAAAGCGGTCGAGCTCGCCGACGGGCCCGAGGGCCTGGTCCGGGTCGACCTCGACGACGGCCAGCACGTGCTGGCCCGCTCCCTGGTGATGGCGACCGGGGCGCGCTGGCGCGAGCTCGTGGCCGACGGGATGAGCCGCTTCCGCGGCGCCGGCGTCTACCACGCGGCGATGTCGACCGACGCCGAGCGCTCGCGCGGCAAAGACGTGATCGTGGTCGGCGGCGGCAACTCCGCCGGCCAGGCGGCGGTCCACCTCGCCGGCCGCGCCCGCAGCGTCCGCGTCGTCGTCCGCGGCAAGGCGCTGAAGTCGACGATGTCCCACTACCTGATCGACCGCATCAAGAGCCACCCGCGGGTCGAGGTGATGACCGAGACCGAGATCGCCGCCCTGCACGGCACGACCACGGTCGAATCGGTGACCCTGCGCGACAACCGCGACGAGACCACGACCGACGTCGACTGCACCGCCGTCTACGTGATGATCGGCGCCGACCCCTGCACCGAGGCCTGCGCCGGCATCCTCGCGGTCGACACCGCCGGCTACCTGCTCTGCGGCGAGGGCACCGACCAGTGCGAGGACCACCTCTGCTGGCCGCTCAAAGACCGCGAGCCGCACATGCTGGAGACCGTCCGCCCCGGCGTCTTCGCCGCCGGCGACGTCCGCGCCGGGGCCGCCAAGCGGGTCGCCGGAGCGGTCGGCGACGGCGCGCTGACGGTGCGCTTCGCCTACGACGTGCTGGCCGGCTGAGCGGCGGGTCAACGTTCAGTTATTCCGGCTTGATCCCCGCCCTGGGGGTCTCTAGGGTGGCGCCGATGAAGACCATTCGCCTGCCGCTGGCGCTCGCCCTGACGGCCCTCGCCCTATTCTCGTTCGCCGCGACCGCCGCCGCCAACGACCTCGCCACGCTCGATCCCGACCCGGCCTCGAACGGAAACGTGATCGAGGACGCGGCCGGCAACGCCTACGTCGCCTGGCTGAGCGACGCGCCCAGCGGCAGCGACGTGCCGAAATTCTGCAAGATCGCGCCGGGCGGATCCTGCGCGCCGATCTCCTTCGCGGTCCCGGGCGGCACCCTGACCGACAGCCCGGCGGGCGCCTTCCCGGTCTTCGGGGCGGGGTGGAGGTTCTCCCCCGCCCCCCCCCGCTACGCCCGCAACGACGTCGTCTTCTGGACCTCGACCGACGGCGGCGCCAGCTTCGGCCCTCCGGCCGAACGCGAGTTCTACTCGAGCAAGACCAACCCGACCGACGTCTTCCTGCAGGGCGGCAGCTTCCTGATCGGGGCCTACAACGCCGGCCTCGGCGTCAGCACGGCCGACGTCGCCGCGGCCAGCGGCGGCGCGCTCAGCTTCGCCGACCCCGGCGCCGGCGGCGTCGCCAGCTCGAGCCTGGGTCTCGCCGGCACCAGCCCGGTGCTCGCCTACTGGAACCTCTCGAGCCCGGCCTACGGACTCTTCTTCTACCGCTACAAAGGCGCCGGGTCGCTGACCGCGGAAGCGAGCTGGGAAGGCCCGGTGAAAGTGACCGACGGCTACGAGTCGGTCCTGGCCGGCGGCCCGGCGGGCCTGTTCATGGCCTCCCAGGACTACGCCGGCGGCCAGTACCCGAGCGCGATCAACCTGCGCCGCTTCGATGGGACGAGCTTCGGTGCGCCGCGGACCCTGGTCAACGACGCCACGACCAACCTCTTCATCGGCGGGGCGATCGCGCAGTCGCCGAGCGGCAACCGGCTGGCGGTCGCCTGGCCCGGAAAACGCACGGTCGACGGCGCCTCGGTGATGCGGCTGTTCAGCTCCGCCGACGGCGGCCTCACCTTCTCCGAAAGCCACGTCTCCCGGATCGGCGACGCCTACGCGATCAACACCAACGCCGACATGGCGACCAACGACGCGGGGGTCGGCTGGATCGTCTACCGCGACAGCGGCGGCCTCAAGCTCGCCGACCTCAATCCGATCATCGGCCCCGAACCGCCGCGTCCGCCAACCTACAAAGGCAAAACCAAAGCGATCGTGAAAAAAGCCGGGCCCTTCTTCATCGTCCTGCGGCTGCCGAAGAGCTGCGTGCAGTCGCGCCAGCGCTTCTTCATGGGCGTCGGCAAACGCAAGCGCAAACAGCTGATCAAAAAGCTCGGCGGCGGCACGCTGAAGTTCACCAAGGTCGTCTTCATCTACGACGGGAAAAAACTGAAGGTGAAGAAGAAGAAACCGTTCCGCTACCTCGTCGACCCCGGCCCGCTGGCCCCCGGCTCGGTCCACCGGGCCAAGGCCAAGGTGACGGCGGTGCTGACCCAGGGCGAGCGCGAGCGCAAGATCAAACGCACGATCAAGGGCTCGATCCGCGCCTGCTGAGCGCGGCGCCGGCTCAGAGCCGGGTCGACTGGAAGCCGAGCCGGGCGAGCGGCTCGACCAGCTCGTGCTCCTCGTAGGAGAGGTGGCTGAGCAGGGTGTCGGTGAGGACGTCGATCGCGGTCTGCAGGCGCTCGTAGTCGTCGGGGTGCTCGAGGTGGTGGACGAGGGCGCGGTCGACCTCCTCGATCGCGTCGTGGATCACCAGGTGCTCCTCGTGCAGGCGGTCGACGACGGGGACGAGCTCGGGGTCGGCGCTGCGCAGGTGCGGGAAGAGCGACTGGTCCTCGATCGTGTGGTGCTGGGTGACGACGCGGCAGTAGCGGCTGCAGAAGGCGCCGAGGGTCCAGTCGTTCTGGCGCAGCGCCATCTCGTGCAGGGCGTTGCGGGCGGCGCCGGCGTCGAGGGCGCCGCTGCGGACCTGGGCGACGACCCCGCGCAGCTCGGTCAGCTCGTGGCGCAGGTGATCGTGGACGTCGATCAGGTGCTGGCCGGTCTGGCGGCCGGTCTCGGTGTAGGCGACCTCGGGGCCGGAGGGGGTGCGGTGGGGCCGGGTCGTCTCGTCCCAGCGCGGCTCGGCCAGGCGCTCGCCATCGTCGGGGGTCGGGGTGACGCCGAGCCGCTCGTACTCGCTAGCGGCCGGCGCGGCCGCGGTGCCGTTGGGGACGCCGTTCGTGGCGGCGCCGTTGCTCGCTCCGCCGTCGAGCGCGATCGTCGGCGCCGGCGCCGTCGGCGCGCCCTCGTCCTCCCCGCCGCGCCGCTCGCGCGCCGCCGCCACCAGCTCGCGGGCGCCCGGTGCGACCTCGCTGGCGAAGCGCTCGAGCTCGCGCGGATCGTCGCCGATCACGATGAAGACCGAGAACCCCTCCATCAGCGTCAGCTCGGCCAGAGCCTCGGCGTCGCGCGAGGAGTCGCCGCCGAGCGGTCCGGGGGCGCCGTCGGAGTAGGCGCCGGAGACGTTGAGCAGGCGCCGAACCGCGCCCGGGTCGCGGCCGGCCTCGCGGGCGGCCGCGTCGATCGCCGCGTTGCCGTCGGCGAGGTCACCGCTCGCCAGGTAGGGGACGCTCGGCAGCCAGCCGTCGCCGAGCCGCCCGGTCAGCGCCAGCATGCGCGGTTTGTAGGAGCCGATCCAGAGGGAGATCGGGTGCGCCGGCGCCGGCCCGCGGGCGGCGCCGCGCAGCCTGTAGTGCTCGCCCTCGAAACGGACGCCGCCGCGCTCGCCGACGTTCCAGATGCCGCGCAGCACGGCGATCGCCTCCTCCAGCGCCGCGACCGCTTCGCCGGGGCTGAGCCGGCGCCCGCCCATCGCCTCGATCGCGTCCCAGAAGGCGCCGGCCCCGAGCCCGAGCTCCAGCCGCCCGTCGCTCAGCAGGTCGAGGCTGGCCGCCGCCCGGGCCAGCACCGCCGGCTGGCGCAGCGGCAGGTTGAGCACGTTCGGCGCCAGCCGCACCCGGTTGGTCCGCGCCGCCAGGTGGGAGAGCAGCGTCCAGGTGTCGAGGAAGCGCGCCTGGTAGGGATGGTCCTGGAAGCTGACCAGGTCGAGCCCCAGCTCCTCGGCCAGTTCGGCCAGCCGCACGACGGCCTCCGGCTGTTCGTTCCCGGGGGTGAGGAAAGCGCCGAACTCGAGCTCGTGGCCGTAATCCATGCGTCAACTCTAGGGGGCTCGAAACTTCGGCCCGCCGCCCGGTTTGATGGCACCATGGGGAGAACTTTGCTGCTCGTTCGGAAGTTGTTGTCGCTCAGCCTGGCGCTGATCGCCGCCCTGCCGGCGATCGCGGCCACCGCGGCGCCGGCCGAGGGTGCCCGGCTCGACCCGAGCTTCGGGACCGGCGGCAGGCTGACGCTGCCGCGGACGCTGGGCGAACTCGGCTCCACGGTGCCGCTGCCAGATGGGCGCCTGCTCCTCGACCTCCGGGAGCAGCTGCTCTGCCTGCTCCCCTCCGGGCAGATCGACACCGGCTTCGGAGAGGCCGGGTACCTCTCGATGCAGCCGCCGGCCGGGCGCACGGGAGGCTACGGGTCATTCACGGTCGACCAGCTCGGCCGCCTGATCCTGGTCGGCTCGTCGTCGCTCCCGCCAAGTGACGGGGTCGCGCCAACCCCGCTCGAAGACCGTCCGGCCGATGCTTTCGTCCAGCGCTTCACGCCAAACGGCCAGCTCGACCCGAGCTTCGGAGGCGGCGATGGGACGGTGCTGACCGACTTCGGCCTCGAACCGGCCGAACCGGGACTGAGCCCGCAGGTCGGCGCCAGCTCCGCGGTGATCGACGAGCGCGGCCGGATCGTCCTCACCGGCTACCGCGCCGAGGGTATCCGGGTGAGCAAACAGGGCTACAAACGGCGCGGAAGCGAGGCCTTCCTCGCCCGCCTCGGCGGCGACGGAGAAGTCGACCGCTCCTTTGCCGGCGCCGGCGTGCTCCCGCTGCCCGGGAGCGATCTGGTCGGCGCGGTCGTCGCGGACCGCGATGGCGGCTCCTTCGCGATCTCGTGGGACGAGTCGCGGGGCACGCTGGTCCGCCTCGACGCTGACGGGCGGTTCGATCCGACCTTCGGCGACAACGGCGGCCGCACCGTGCCACGGATCTCGGGGCGCAACTCCGCGGCGATGGGCCCGCTCGGGCTGGACCCATCGGGGCAGCTACTGCTCACCGCCAAGCTCCAGGGCTGGCGCGAGAAGGCACGCGCCAACGGGATCGGGATCAAGCGCTTCCTCGGCGACGGCTCGCTCGACCGCGACTTCGCGCGCCGGGGCCTCCTCAGCTTCCGCTTCCCCCGGATGGTGGTGGCCGGCGTCAGCGCGGATCGAGAAGGGGGCTTCCTGGTCGCGATGAGCCTGCGGGAGAAGGGGAACCGGGAGCAGGCGGCGCCGCCGCTCGAACTGGCCCTCGCGCGCCTTGGCGCAGACGGCGAGCTCGACCCCGGCTTCGGCCGCGCGGGAATCCTGCCGATCCCCCTCAGGGGCAAGGCGGATATCTATCTGGGCAGCTTCGCCCCGACCGCCGACGGGAAGGCCCTGCTCGAAGTGATCCGGTGTGCCAAGGGCTGCCGGACCATCCTCGTGCGAATCGATCTGCGCGCGTAGCATTGGCCCGTGGACGGGCTGCTCGACCGTGATCCGGAGCTGGCGGAACTCGACTCGCGGATCGAGCTGACCCTGGCTGGGCAAGCGCTGGCCGACGAGCTGGCCGCCCAGTGCGCCGCCGTCCCCGACCCTCGCGCCTCTGGTGGGGATCGCTGAAAGCCGAAGCGCTCGACCGCCTCGATCGCGGCGCGGAGGGGATCGAGCTGGCGCGCGAGCAGCTGGGGGTGGCGCGGGCCTTCGGGGCGCCGCGGTGGATCGGGCGGGCGCTGCGGGTGCTGGGGACGCTCGAACGCGAGGAGGGAATCGAGACCCTGCGCGAGGCGGTCGCGGCCCTCGAGGGCTCGACCGCCCGGCTCGAACACGCGAAGGCGCTGGCCGCGCTCGGTTCGGCCCTGCGCCTAGCCCGCAAGCCGAGAGAGGCCCGCGAGCCGCTGCGGCAGGCGCTCGAGCTGGCCGGCGTCTGCGGCGCCGACGCGCTCTCCGAGCGGGTCCGCACGGAGCTACACGCGACCGGGGCGCGGCCGCGCAGCGACGCGCTCAGCGGGGTCGAGTCGCTGACCCCGAGCGAGCGCCGCGTCGTCGACCTCGCCGCCGCCGGCCGCACCAATCGTGAGATCGGCCAGGAGCTCTACGTGACCCCGAAGACGGTCGAGGTCCACCTCTCCAACTCCGACCGCAAGCTCGGCGTGCGCAACCGCCACGAGCTCGGCGGGGCACTGACCGCGCGCGCGGGCGCGACCACCGCCTAGCAGTGGGCCCCCGGCGGCCAGGAGAAGCCGCCGGGGGCACTTAGGCGCGCCTGGGGTCGCTCCTACTGCTGGGCGCGGAGGGTGATGCTGTTGGCGCCCAGGCAGTCGGGGGTGCGGACGGCGCGGGCGTAGTAGCGGCCGCTGCGCAGACCGGGGTTGCCGATGTTCCACTCCCCGTCTTCGCCGCTCGTGTCCATCGCGACGCGCTGGTCGGTCCCGGGACGCTGCTTGGCGCCGAGCTGCTTGAAGACGAGCACGGTGCGTTCGCTCTTGCACTCGAGCTTCGGGCTCTTGACGGCGCCGTAGAAGCCACCGGACTCGGCCACGATCGTGACCTTGGTCGGGCTCGCGGCGGCGGCGCTGGCCGCCGAGCCGCCGAGCCCGGCGAGAGCGAGGGCGGAAACGGCGAGGACGGCGACGGTCTGGCGGAGGTTCTTGGTCTTGCGGGTCATTGCGGTTCTCCTTTGTGTGGAAGTTGGTCGCGAGGCGCGGTGCCTCGTTGCAATGACCATGCTCGGCCAGGCTGGGCGCCCCAACCAGGACCCCCAGGGGTGAACTCCGCCACCCCCCGCCCGGACGAGCCCCCGGTGGGGCCCGCCCGGGCGGGGCTCAGGGCCGCGTCGACTTGATCACGCTGCAGCCGGTGCCTTTTTCGCCCTGCGCGTATTCGCCTTTTTCGTTTTTGCCGTTGACGCACTCGGCGATCAGCGTGTTCAGCCCGCAGCCGCCGATCGCG
>Ga0081539_10002022_pt1 | contig 30589 bp, 31 predicted proteins | sample TabmetS4T2R2_FD_71023 | JGI IMG/M metagenome (GOLD analysis project Ga0081539, IMG submission 71023) | Tabebuia heterophylla rhizosphere microbial communities from the University of Puerto Rico - S4T2R2 | ecosystem: Host-associated > Plants > Roots > Rhizosphere ... | reverse complement strand
TATATGTTTTATAACCCCGGGTTTCTTGGTGAGGGGGGGGGCGGTGTTTCCCCCCCCCCCCGCCCCCCGTTTAAATTTACGAAGGGGGGGGGGGGACACCCCCTGCCCCTACAGCAACGCGGGCAGGGACAAGCCCTGCCCCTACAGTTTTGAAACAGAGCCTGAATGCGAGAAGCGTTGACGCGTGGAGAGTTCAAAGTGACTCGCGCCGCGAGCGACGCGGCGCGGAAGACGTTTGCGCTCGCGCTCGTAGTCGCGCTCTGCGCGCTGTTGACGGCGTGCCCGCCCGTGGGCGGCGATCTTTTGCCGCTCGCGCGCGAAGACGGCGCGAGCATCGTCAAGACGAAGTTTGACGGCGACACGCTCGCCCTCACGCGCGAGGGCTTGACGATGCGCGCGCGCGGCTTCTGGAGTGTGGCGGACGACGCGGCTTCGGTTATACTGGAAGCAAGCAACGAGAACACGGAAGCGTTGACGCTCGACTTCAATCGCGTCGAATTCGCGCGCGAAGACGGGCGGCGACTGTCGCTGCGCTCTTTGAGCCGCGAGAAGGATTCGGGCGGCGCGGAGTTTCTCCCCGACAAGGCCGCGCGGATTGAAGGCCGTCAGAAGGCGACCTTCACGCTTGAGTTTGCGGGCGACGCGACGGCGAGCGGCGGCTCGGCGGATTTGCTCGGACGCACGGCGACGTTGCGCGTCCCGGTGGAGTTGCGAGCGGCGCCGGTTGAATTCGTTTTCGGTTTCAAGTACGCGGAAAGGCGCGCGCAGTGAGTCGTGAAGCGTCTGCGGGGAGTTGACGCGGCGCGCCGGGGCGTGCGAGTTTGAGGAAAGCAGTTATAAACCAAGACAGCGAATCGGAGAAAAAGGATGCCTCAAGAAGCTCTCGGCATGGTTGAGACGAAGGGACTCGTGGCGATGATAGAGGCGGCGGACGCGATGGTGAAGGCCGCCAACGTGACGCTCGTCGGCTACGAGAAGATTGGCGCGGGGTTCGTGACGGCAATCGTGCGCGGCGACGTTGCGGCTGTGAAGGCCGCGACCGACGCGGGCGCAGCCGCCGCGCGTCGCGTCGGCGAACTCGTCAGCGTACACGTTATCCCGCGCCCGCACGGAAGCGTTGACGAAGCATTGCCCGTCGGCGCGGACAGATAAAAGAAGTGATGAACGATGAATGATGAATGATGAGTGATGAGAAGGACGCTGTTTCAATTCATCACTCCGCATTCATCACTCATCACTTTTCTAAATGATTATCGCGCGCATTCTCGGCACGGTCGTCTCGACGCAGAAGGACGAGCGCCTGAAGGGGAACAAACTCCTGCTCGTGCGCCCTCTGAACCTCGACGGCTCGGACGCCTCCGGCTACATCGTCGCCGTTGACACGGTCGGCGCGGGCTTCCACGAGCGCGTGCTCGTCGTCGCGGGTTCGTCCGCGCGTCTCGCCGAAGGCATGAAGGACAAGCCCGTTGACGCCGCCATCATCGGCGTCGTTGACACCGTGGATTTCGTGAACGATTGAAAGCAGTAGCCAGTAGCCAGTAGTCAGTAGTCAGTAGGCGTCGCGTCGCGGATGCTAACGCTTCGACACTGACTGCTCGGCTGATAATGTTTTTCTACTGACTACTGACTACTGGCTACTGACTACTGTTCCCATGCAACTTGCGCGCGTCATCGGAAACGTTGTGGCGACGGTGAAGAACGATTCGCTGGAGGGGCGGAAGCTTCTCGTCGTGCAGTCGCTCGACGCCGAGTTGATGCCGCAAGGTCAGCCGCTCGTCGCACTGGACGCGGTGGGCGCAGGCGTCGGCGAGTTGGTCTTCTGGTGTCGCGGCAAGGAGGCGAGCTTTCCGTTCAAGCGCGAGGACACGCCGACCGATTGCACAATCGTCGGCATCGTTGACTCGGACAGTCATGTGACGAACGGAGGCCGCCGTTGATACTCGCGCGCGTGCTTGGCAACGTCGTTGCGACGCAGAAGAACGAGCGCTACACGAACGCGCGCGTGATGCTCTGCCAGCCCGTGACGCCCACGGGCGAGGAGACGGGCGCGACAATTCTCGCGCTCGACTCGGTTGATTCAGGCGTCGGCGACATCGTGCTCGTCGTGCAAGAGGGCTGGAGCGCCTCGACCGCCGCGACGGGCGAGCAGGGCGCGGCGATTGACTCGGCCATCGTCGGCGTCGTTGACCGCGTTGACCTTTTGGAAGAAGAGACGAAGGCGTAAGCGATGAGCAGCAGCGAGCAGGACAGGGTACAAGAACTCGCGTCGCGCGTCGCGCAGAGGCTCGCGCGAGAGACTGAGCAGGGCGGCGAGCGCGGCGTCCAACGGGGCGGCGGCGGCGACCTCGACTCACTGCGCGAGAGCCTTTCGGAGATTCAGCGCCGGCTCGCGCACATCGAGTCGCACATCGCGCACGACGACGAGTGCGAGCAGACGGATGAGTCGGGGCAGCAGGCGGACGCGGGCGGCGCGCGTCGAAGTTCCGCTTCCAATGCTCAAAGTTCGACTTCAACCTCGGCGACGCCGGCGCGCTCGATGTGGTTGAGCGGGACTTACGTTCCCGCGGTCTCGCATCCGAGTCAGGAACAGTTTACGGGGATTGGCGAGGCCGTCTCCGAACTCGTAGAGTTCTTCGAGCGCGAGAAGACTTGCAACGTCGAGCCGGGCGGAAAGCCCTGCGACCATTGCGGCGTGTGCAGCGCGCGCGGATTTTAAAACAGTGCCGCGAGCGATAACGAGCGGGTTTCAAAACAGTACCGCGAGCGGTAGCGAGCGGGTCGTAGTTACGTGATAGCGCCTCTCTTCGTAACTACGACCCGCTCGCTACCGCTCGCGGTACTGTTACTATTTCGTGTTGCTCGTGCCGGAGTCGCGTCGGAGCGAGTCGCCGTTGAGCTTGGGCACTTCGCGCGCGCCCTCTTCGGCGCGGAAGTATGGTTCTTCCTTGAAGCCGTACATGCGCGCGCCGATGACCGTGGGGAAAGAGCCGCGCGTCGTGTTGTAGTCTTTCACGGCGGCGTTGTAGTCTTCGCGCGCGACGGCGATGCGATTCTCCGTCCCTTCGACAACGTCCTGCACCTTCTTGAAGCTCTCGGTCGAACGAAGTTCCGGGTAGGCTTCGGCGAGCGAGAGCAGGCGACCGATTGTCCCACCGAAAGAGTTTGCGGCGTCAATCACGGCCTGCTTCTGTTCGGGCGTCTTGTCGCCGTCTTCGCCCTGCGGCGCGGCGCGCGTCGCGTTCAGGAGTTGCGAGCGCGCCTGCGCGATCTGCCCATAGACTTCCTGCTCCTGTATGCTTGCCGCGCGCGCCGCCTCGAACGTGTTCGGCAGAAGGTCTGCGCGACGTTGCAGGTTCGTCTCAATGTTGGCCCACTTCTCCTTCACGTTCTGGTGCTTCGCAACGAGCGTGTTGTAGCCGCACCCCGCGGACGCGATTGACGCGACGACGACGAGCGCGAGCAGCAACGTCCTTCTCTTGTTCATTACAATCCTCCTCAAACTGACGACCCTTGACATAAAAATTCAACGCTAACCAAAACTACCTCTCGCCTGAAACTTCCAATCTGTCCACAGCCGCGATGACTGTCTCGATCTGCTCCATGTAATCAGCGAACAATTCGTTCGCCTCGCGGTCGCCGAGCCGGGCCGCGTCGCCCGGCTCACGCAACTCGAACACGCGCTCGAAGACCGACGCGTCGAGTCCGAGCAGACGCGCGGTTGCGCGCACAACGTCGCGCTTCAAAACGGGCGGCTCTTGTCCATTGAGCAGAAGCACGGGCGCGAACAGCGTCGCGAAACTCGAAAGGCTGTCGCTCATCAAGACTTGCAGACGCTTGGCCGAGACCGAAGCGGGGATGTATAGACGCCTCAGTTGTATGAGCTTGCTCCTCAACTCGTACTCGGCCTGATGCCGGAGGTTCTCGTCCGAGATTCGCACCGACTCGAAAGGGTCGCGCCCGTACAAGACGACGCGCGCGCTCTCCATCTGATGAAATTCAATTGGGAAGACATCAGCCGCGTCGTGCAGTTCGGCGAAAGTGAAATAGACCGGGAGCGGGTGGCCGAGCCTCTGCCACTCGCGCGCGGGCGCTTGCGCGAGACGCAAGTCCTCCGGCGTGATTCGGTCGAGCGCGATGAGGATGTTGTAGTCCGACTCCGCCTGCACGAAGTCGCCCGACGCCGCCGACCCGTAGAGGACGACCGAGACGAGGTTGTCGCCGTGCGTCGCCCTCAAATCGCCGACGAGATGATTGAAAGCCTCCTGCGCAACTATGTTCGCCATCACGTTCTCCGAAATGATGAGTGATGAATGCGGAATGATGAATTAAAGACAGCGTTCCTCTCATCATTTACGAATGATGAACGAGAAGCAGCAACCTTGTCATCATTCATCACTCCGCATTCATCACTCATCATTTCCTCACCAGCTTCCGCCTGAGCCGCCGCCGCCGAAGTCTCCCCCGCCGCCGAAGCCGCCGAAGCCTCCGCCACCGCCGCCCCAGTCAGAGCCGCCGCCGCCGCCCCAACTGCTTCCGCCGCCCCATCCGCTCGAACTCCGGCGCCCGCTCGACAAAGCGTTCGCCAGCAGAAGCCACGTCAGCCAACCGCCGCCGCCGCCGCGTCCGCCGCGCCCACCGCGTCCGCCGCGCCTGCCGAATATCGAAAGCAGAACCAAGAGAATGATTACGATCAAACAACAGCCGCCGATTCCGAAGCTGCCCGACGTGCCGCGCGTCGCGCGCGTGTAAGGCCGCGTCTGCTGTACGGGCGCGCGGTAGGCGTAGCGCTGGTCAATGCCTTCCAACTGAAAGCCGCGCTTCTCGGCGAGCGTCGCGACGACCGTTTGCACGAAGTTTGAAATTCCGCCGCCGTAGTCGCTGCGCCTGAAAGAATCGGTCAGACGCTGTCGCCCGATTTCTCCGACGAGCGAATCGGGCAAGTCGCCTTCGAGATGACGACTGACCTGCACCTGCCACTTGCGGTCGTTGACCGCGACGAGAAGAAGCAGACCGTTCTTTTCGCCCTCCTTCGAACCGACGCCCCAACCGCGCGCAAGCGCCAACGAATACTCGAAGGCGGGCGTGTCGCCCGTCGTCGGCACCGTTACGATTGCGAACTCTATGTCGGCGCGCTCCTTCAGGTTGTTGAGAATCGCGGCCAGACGATCTCTAGTCGCCGCATCAACGACGTTCGCGTTGTCCGTAACGTACTTGTAATAACCTTCGGGCGCGGGCAGCGGCGCGTTCGTGTAAGCGCGCGCGTCCTGCGCACGCGCGGGCGTTTGCGCGCATGCGAGAAGACACACAGCGGCGAAGAACGCGGCGAGCGATTGTCTAAATCTGCTTTGCATCAGTGTCACGATAATAACAATCAGATGCTTATACGAGAAACGCGCCCCACGCGTTTTCAAATCCGCGAATCCTGAATCCGCCGCCACGCTTTTAACGCCGCCGCGTATTTTCAAGGCCGCGCTCACCCCTCAATCAGAAGATGCAAGACGTAGAAAAGCGCGACCCCCGCGAAGACCACCAGCGACACGAAGGGATTCTTATGTTCGAGGTGATTGACCTCCGGGATTAAATCGCTCGCGGCCACGTACAGCGTCACGCCCGCCGAGAAGGGAAGCGCATAGACGACCGCCTCCTCAACGCGCGACTGCAAAAGCGCGACGGTCAGAACGCCCGCAAGCGTCGCCGCGCCAATTACGAGCGTCGCCACGAGCGCGCTGCGCGCCGCGCGTCCCGAAGCGAGCATTATCGAGGCCGCCGTAAAACCTTCCGGCACTTTGTGCAAAAGCACCGCTACGAAGACCAGAAGGCCCACTTTTCGGTCAACGACGAAGGCCGACGCAACGGAAGTCCCGTCGAAGAAGGTGTGAATCGAAAGCCCGCCGATGGCCGTCAGGGCCGCCGAGGGGCGCACGACGGCCTCCGGGTGCGTCTCCTCGCCGAAGTGAAAATGCGGGGCAATCGTGTGTTCAAAAAAGTGTATGAGTAGATACCCGCCCAAAAGCAGCGTCATCGCGCCCAGAACATGCCGGCCCGCCTCCGAGCCGTCCGCAGCCCCTTTTGCCCACAAACCAACCACTTCCGGCACGATTTCGATAAAAATCGCCGCCAACATGAAGCCCGCGCCGAGAGCCACCAAATAACTCAAAAACTGCCTGCTTCGTTGAAAAAAGCCGGGACGCGCGAGCAGAACCCCGCCCGCGACGTTAGCCAGCGCCACGAGGCAACCGAAAATTAGGAGTTCGCCGAAGTTCATCTGAAAGCCTCGCGCGCCGCCCGTCTCTGTCCTTATTATTTATGACTTGGCGCGTCACTATACAATATGCGCGGCTTGTTGGCTACGAGCAGCTTAAGCCAAGTACACCATATCGTGCTTAAAATTTTTGATTTGACAGTGTTTTTGCTCTTGACAGGGTGCTTAAGACGGGCGTACTATGCGCGGCGGGTGGTCAAAAGTGGCTGAAAGTGGGCTACTGAGAGCAGCTTGCCGCTAATGCTTAGAGTGTCACTTTAAGGTTTAAGCAGTCCTCGCGCCGAGTCGTCGCCGCAAACCCCTATGTTGAGAGGAAATTACACGGCGCGGATTGATTTAAAAGGGCGACTCAAGATTCCGACCGCCTTCAGGCGTTACATTGAAGAGAAGTACACGACGCCGGATTTTTACGTCACGAGCCTGACCGGCGAATGCGCGCGGCTCTACCCCTTGCCCGAATGGGAGTCCATCGAACAGCGTCTGGCGCTCTTGCCCTCGATGGACCCGGCCAAACGGAAGTTCCTTGACAGGACGAACTACTACGGGCAGCAGGCGGCTCTCGACGCGCAGGGGCGCGTACTCATCCACCCGCTGCTGAGGAAGACAGCCGGAGTCGTAGGCGACGTGGCGGTCTTAGGCTATTTGACATATTTGGAAGTCTGGGAGCTTGAACGCTTCGAGCGACGCCTTTTGTCTGACCCCTACACGGAGGAGGACGAGGCGAGAATCGCGGGACTTGGAATCTGAGAAAGCGGCAAAGAGTGAAGGTGTTGAGCGATACGGACAAATCAAGGGCGAGAAACCCGATGCTCGACGCCCCGTCACTTTTCACTTTTAGCTCGATGCTGCTTTTCCAGACCACGGGGCGGTGGTGATGGCTGCGTCTGGAGGGGGGCCAGAAGCGCCCCATCGCCCCGTGTTGCTCTTTGAAACCGTCCGACTCCTCGCCCCAGAGCGCGGCGGGCTGTTCGTGGACGCGACGCTGGGTCTTGGCGGGCACAGCGAGCGCATCCTCGAAGCCGGCGCGGAGACGCGGGTCTTGGGGATTGACCGAGACCCGTCGGCGCTGCGGCGCGCAACCGAGCGGCTCGCGCGTTTCGGCGCGCGTTTTCGCGCCGTCCACGCGAACTTCCGCGACATCGAGCGCGTGATGCGCGAAGCGGGCGAACGAGAGGCGAGCGGAATCTTGGCCGACCTCGGCGTCTCGTCCTTGCAGTTCGACACGCCTTCACGCGGCTTCAGCTTCCGCCAAGACGCGCCGCTCGACATGCGCATGGACGCCGAGGGCGAAGACGAAACGGCGGCTCAGCTTCTCGCACGCCTGCCGGAAGAGGAGATTGCGCGCGTCATATACGAGTACGGGGAGGAGCGACGTTCGCGTCGCATCGCACGTTGGATTGTTGAAAGGCGCGAGCGCGGCGAGCCGGTGAAGACGACCGCAGAGCTTGCCGAGTTGGTCGCGCGCGCCGTCGGGCACAAGCGCGGAGAGAGGATTCACCCGGCGACGCGGACGTTTCAGGCTCTGCGCATCGCCGTCAACCGCGAACTCGAAGGACTCGAAGAGTTCGTCGAAACGTCAGTCGCTCTTTTACAACCGCACGGACGCCTCGCGGTAATCAGTTTTCACTCGCTTGAGGATCGCATAGTGAAGCGCGCGCTCCGACGTCTCTCCGGGCGTTGCGAGTGCGACCCGCGCTCGCCGGTTTGCGCGTGCGGCGCGCGGCGCGAGGTCGAAGTTTTGACGCGACGCCCCGTCGTGGCCGACGAACAAGAGGTTGCGGAGAATCCCCGCGCGCGGAGTGCCAAACTGCGCGCCTGCTTGAAACTTTGACGCCGTCCTACGCGCGACGGCCCGACCGAGAAAAGAAGCCGCGCCGCCCTCACGCGCGGTCTTTCAAATCTCGAACCGACCCGTTAAGTCTGAGAGGCCCGATAACCGATGAGAAGAGTGCCCCAGCAGCATCCCAACCCCCACCTTCGACGCGTGCGCGACCCGCGCGCCGCGCGGCGTCAGATGTTTTTGCTCGTGAGCTGTCTCGCGCTGGCCGCCGGATTCATCTTCGCCGTGCGGCAGCAGATTCTGGCCGTCGAGTGCGGCTACAAGACCGAAGGCTTGCGGCGCGAGCGCGAACGACTGTTGGACGAGCAGCGCCGTCTCCGGCTCGCGCTTGAAGAGAGCGCGTCGCCCGCGCAACTCGAACAGGCGGCGCGCGAACTCGGAATGCAGCCCGCGCACGCCGCGCAGATTGAGTCGTCCGCGCCGCGACAGGAAGAGGAACAGACGCACGGCGCGCGCGTCTTCGTCGGGACTGCGGCGGCGGGGACGGTGATGCGCCGTTAGGCGAAGGACGCCGAAGCGCGCGAAGGTTCGTGAGTCCGATGAGAGGGCCGCTTTTGATATGTTAGACCGCCACGGATCGGATCGAACATTACGTCCCGACGTTTCACGGCGACGTGCTTTAGTAGTCGCCGTTTTTCTTTGTCTCTGGATGGTCGCAATCGGCGCGCGTCTGGCCTACCTGCAAACCGCGCAGCACGAGCGGCTGACGAAGCGCGCGCGCGCGCAGCAACTAGACATCGAACCGCAAGCGGCGGTGCGCGGCCTCATACTCGACCGGCAGAACCGCGAGTTGGCCCGCAGCGTTGACGTTGACTCCTTCTACGCAGACCCCAGAGAAATTGAGAACACGCAAGACGCGGCGGCGAGTCTCGCGTGGGTTTTGAAGACGGACGCCGGCGCGCTCGACGCGCGTTTGAGCGAAGCGAAGTCGGCGCGGCGCGGCTTCGTGTGGCTGGCGCGAAAGGTTGACGAGGAGACGGCGCGCAATGTTCGCGAGTTGAAGATAAAGGGAGTCTATTCGACCGAGGAGCAGAAGCGACGTTACCCGAACGGCGCGCTCGCGGCGCACGTCGTCGGCTTCGTCGGCGGCGAGGAGAAAGGACGCGACAAAGGTCTCGCCGGCGTCGAGCAGGTTTACGACGCGTCGCTCGTGGGCGAGAGCGGAAAATTGATTGTTGACGCCGACGCGAAGCGGCGTGCTTTCGAGAGCGCGGGCAGCGAGCCGCAGGACGGGCGGACGCTCGTTCTGACGATTGACCAGACCGTTCAATACATCGTCGAGCGCGAACTCGCGGCGGTCGTCGAAAGAACGAAGGCGAAGTCTGCCGCCGCAGTCGTCGTCGTGCCGCAGACGGGCGAGATACTCGCGCTCGCAAACTCTCCGACGTTCGACCCGAACGACGCCGCGAGCGTGAGCGCCGAAGCGCGGCGCAACGACGCGCTGCAAAACATCTACGAGCCGGGTTCGACCTTCAAGGTCGTCGCCTACACGGGCGCGCTCGAAGAGAAACTCATCACGCCGGAGACGCGCATCGAGTGTCCCGGTTCGATTCAATTGCCGGGCCGCACGGTTCACGACCACGCGCGCGGGAGTTTGACGGCTACGGAGGCGCTTGCGAAGTCTTCAAACGTCGCCGCGATCAAGCTCGGACAGAAGTTGACGAACGAGCGGCTGTACGACTACATACGCCGCTTCGGGTTCGGCTCGAAGACGGGCGTCGAGTTGCCGGGCGAGACCGCCGGACTCGTTCGGCCCGTCTCGCGTTGGCAGCCCGGCTCGATAGGCTCGATTCCGATTGGACAGGAAGTAGGCGTAACGCCCGTTCAGATGGCCGCGGCCTACGCGACGATTGCAAACGACGGCGTGAGAGTCGCGCCGCATCTCGTGCGCGAGGTGCGCGACGCGGAAGGGCGCGTGGTCGAGCAGACGCGGCCTGAGTCGCATCGCGTCGTGAGCGCGGAGACCGCGCGCGCTCTGCGCGGGATGCTTGAGATGGTGACGCTCAAAGGAACTGCGCGCGCCGCTCAACTCGAAGGCTACACGGCGGCGGGAAAAACCGGCACGGCGCAGAAGATTGACCCGAAGACGCGCGCGTATTCGGCGACGAAGTACGTCGCTTCGTTCGTGGGCTTCGCGCCCGTTGATAACCCGGCGGCTGTCATCATCGTCGTCGTTGACGAACCCGTGGGCGCGTACCACGGCGGCGACGTTGCCGCGCCCGCCTTCAGCAAAATAGCCAACCAGATTCTGCCGTACCTCGACGTTGCGCCCGACCAAGCGCCCGCGGAGACGAAGGCCGTCGCCGTTCAACTCGCGGCGCGGACGCGCGGCGCGACGGACGCGCATGAAGGCGACGGTGTTGAGAGCTTGCCGGAAGTCGTCAGGAGCGTGCGCACGGGCGGCGAGTTGCGTGAGGTCGTCTATGCGGAGGCGGGCGAGCGCGCGTTGTTGATGCCCGACTTGCGAGGGCGGAGCGTGCGCGACGTTGCGCGCGTGTGCGCGCAGTTGGGATTGGAACTTGAGACGCGCGGCGAGGGTCGGGCGGTGAGTCAGAGTCCTTCGGTCGGGAGTCAGATAGAAGTCGGTCAGGTCGTGCGCATCGTGTTCGAGCGCAGCGATTGAAGGAAGAGCTGCTGGCTGTTAGCTGGTGGCTGTTAGCTCGTCCCCCTTTTGACGATTGAGTGATGAAGTTAAGACGTTCTGCCCCGAACAGGCAAAAAGCTAATGGCTAATAGCTAACAGCCAAAAGCTTTCTTCCCCGGAAAGGTGAGATGAGACATCAGAACACGCTGGTTAAGTCTTCGATGAACTACTGCGCGGAGGGAGGAGAGATGAAACGAAGAATCGCAGATTGCCGCGAGCGTTTGCGCCGCAACCGCGCCTCGCGCAGAATAACGGAACGCGCCCTCCCCAACACGGACGACTTCGAGCGGACGGCTTGCGAGATTGCGCACGCGCCCGCCGAGGCGGAAGTCTGTGAGGAGAAGACTTAAAGGCGGCCCGTCTCTTCGTTCGTCGAGCGCGGGCCGCGCCGGAAGGAAGAGACCGAGTGAAAATCAGGGAAGCGAAAGTTTTGATGCGCGCCGCGACGGATGCCGCGCGCGAGGTCTTTGACAAAGAAATAACTGGGTTTTCGATTGACTCGCGCGCGACCGCGCCGGGCGAACTCTTCTTCGCCCTCTCGCCGGAAGACTACCGGCGTCACTGCTTCACGGCCACTTCGTTTGCGGACGCGCACCTCTTCATCGGACAGGCGTTCGAGCAGGGCGCGGCGGCGGCAGTCGCGCGCGTGCGGCGCGTCGAAGGCGACGACGGACTCCGCCAGTTTGCCGACCGCCTGTTGCTCGTCGAAGACGTGATTGACGCGTTGCAACTGCTCGCGCGCGGAGTGGTAGAGGCTTGGGCGCGTTCTGTCGTTGCGGTCACGGGCAGCGCGGGCAAGACGACGACGAAGGACTTGACGGCGCACGTGCTCGGCGCAAACGGAAGAAGGGTCTTGCGCAGCCGCAAGAACTTCAACAACGAACTCGGCGTCGCGCTTTCGGTCTTGCAGATGGAGTCGGGCGGCGCGAGGCCGTCAGACTTCGACGTGGCCGTGCTTGAGATGGGCATGTCAATGCCGGGCGAGATTGCGCGGCACACGAGAGTCGCGCCGCCCGACGTTTCAATCGTCACGAACGTCGCGCCCGTCCATCTCGAATTCATGCGGACGGTCGAGGCGATTGCCGAAGGCAAGGCGCAACTCGTCGAGGGCTTGAAGCCGGGCGGCGCGGCTGTTCTGAACGCGGACGACGAACGCGTCGCGGCGATGCGCTCGAAGGCGGGGCACGCGGGACGCGTCCTTACGTACGGCATAGAGCGCGAGGCTGACGTTCGCGCGTTTGACATCGAAGCGGTCGGCGTCGGCACGAGCCGCTTCCGGATGCGTACGCCGACAGGCGAAGCGAGCGTGACGCTTCCGATGCACGGGCGTCACAACGTCCTTAACGCGCTCGCGGCATCGGCGGCGGCGACGTGCTTGGGGCTGAGCGCCGAAGAGATTGCACGGGCGCTCGCCACGGCAGCGCCTTCGGAGATGCGCGGCGAGGTGTTGCGCTTCCGCGAGGGGTTCACGGTCGTTGACGATTCTTACAACTCGAACCCGCGTTCGCTTTTGAGCATGGCCGAGGCGGTAGCGCAGGGCGGCGAGAACGTGAGACGCAGGATCGTTGTCGCGGGCGAGATGTTGGAGTTGGGCGAGCGGTCGGCTGCGCTCCACAGGGAGGCGGGGCGCGAGATAGCCGACTTCGGTGTTGACGTTCTTTGGGGAGTGCGCGGCGACGCGCGCGAGTTAATCGAGGGAGCACGTGAGGCGGGGATGAGCGAAGCGGCGACGCGTTTCTTCGACTCGTCGGAGGAGGCCGCCGCCGCGCTCGCGCCCGTCGTGCGCGCGGGCGACCTCGTCTTGGTCAAAGGCTCACGCGGCGTCCACACGGAAAAGGTCGTCGAAGCTTTGAAGGAGAGACACGAACGGAAATGATGAATGCGGAATGCGGAATGATGAATGAAGAAAGCGACGCTGTTCTTAATTCATCATTCACACTGCCGCATTCATCATTTCGACTCCGATGATCTACCACATCTTCTACGAATGGCTCTTCAAGTGGCTGACGGCGTCGGGCTACGGCGAGTCGTATTTCGTCAAGGCGCTGAACGTCTTCCAGTATCTGACGTTCCGCACGGCCTACGCGACGATAACGGCTCTGCTCATCTCGCTCGTCTTCGGCGGTCGCGTCATAGAGGCGTTGCGAAGGCTGAAGGTCGGGCAGGAGATACGCGAGGAAGGGCCGCAGGCGCATCAGGCCAAGCGCGGCACGCCGACGATGGGCGGCGTGCTCATCATCGGCTCAGTCCTGATTTCAACTCTGCTTTGGGCGCGACTCTCAAGTCTCTACGTCTGGATAATTCTAGTGGCGACGACGGGCTTCGCCGTCATCGGCTTCATAGACGATTACCAGAAGGTCGCCAAAAAGCAGAGCCTCGGTCTGACGGCGCGCAAGAAACTCGTCGGGCAGTTGGCAATCGCGCTCGGCGTCTGGGGCGCGCTCTATTTTTTCACTTACATCGGCTGGGCCGACTATTCGTGGAAGCTGAGCCTCCCGTTCTTCAAGCGCACGGCGATTGAGGACATCACGAACATCGGGCCGCTGATTTACCTGCCATTCATCATCGTCGTGCTGCTCGGCTTCTCGAACGCTGTGAACCTGACCGACGGACTGGACGGACTTGCGATAAGCGTGACGGTGATTGCGATGGCGACGCTAACGACGTTCACGTACGTCAGCGGCGACAAGCGTTGGGCCGACTATCTGGGACTCGAACACCAGAAGGACATCGGCGAGTTGACGATTTTCTGCGGCGCGATGGTCGGCGCGAGTCTGGGCTTTCTCTGGTACAACGCGCCGCCGGCGGAAGTCTTCATGGGCGACGTTGGGAGTCTGGCGATAGGCGGTGCGGTCGGGACAATCGGCGTGCTGACGAAGCAGGAGTTGATACTCGTTCTCATCGGCGGCGTCTACGTGGTCGAGGCTTTGTCGGTGACGCTTCAAGTTTCGTTCTTCAAGATGACGAAGCGGAGCACGGGAACGGGCCGTCGTCTTTTCAAGATGACGCCGCTCCATCACCACTTCGAGATGACGGGATGGAAGGAGCCGAAGATAGTCTTCCGCTTCCTTATCATCGCGATTCTCTTCGCGCTGCTGAGTCTTTCGACGTTGAAGCTGCGTTAGAGAAATGATGAATGATGAGTGATGAATGATGAATATCATCGAGCTTGAAGTTTTAATTCCGCATTCATCATTCCGCGTTCCGCATTTGTTCTGATGGAACTCGACGGCAAAAAAGTTCTGGTAGTCGGCGCGGGCCGGAGCGGAGTGGCGGCGGCGCGATTCCTCGCGGCGCGCGGCGCGCTCGTCGTCTTGAACGACCGCAAAGAGTTCATTGACTGGTCGAACGACGCGCTCGCGCTCAAGGGCGAGGGCGTCGTGAAGCTTCTGGCGGGCGAAGTGCCTTCGTGGTTGTTGGATCAGATTGAGCTTGTCGTCTTGAGTCCCGGCGTGCCCGCGTCCGTTATCCCCGTTCGCTACGCCGAGCGCGCGGGCGCGGAAGTAATCGGCGAGGTCGAACTCGCTTGGCGTTTCCTTCGAGGCCGCGTGGTAGGCATCACCGGCACGAACGGGAAGACGACGACGACGACGCTCATAGGCGAACTGTTGAAGGACTCAGGCGTGCCGACGCAGGTCGGCGGCAACATCGGGACGCCGCTCGTCTCTCTGGTCGAGTCGTCGCGCGACGACGGTTGGACTGTCGCGGAGCTTTCGAGCTACCAGCTTGAGACGATAAAGGAGTTTCACCCGACGGTCGCCGTAGTCCTCAACCTGATGCCCGACCACATGGATCGCTACGCGACGCTCGCCGACTACGGCGCGGCCAAGCACCGCATATTTCGCAACCAACGCGCGGGCGACGTTGCGATTCTGAACGCCGACGACGAGACCGTCTCGTCGTGGGCCGAAGGGTTGGAAGCGCACGTCTGTTTCTTCAGCACGTCGCGCGAACTCGAAGAGGGCTTGTTCCTGCGAGGCCGCGAACTCGTCGCGCGGACGCGCGAGGGCGAACGCGTTTTGTTGACGCGCGACGAGATGCAGTTGAAGGGCCTGCACAACGTTCAGAACGTGCTCGCGGCTTTCGCCGCCGGGTTGGCGTGCGGCGCGTCGCCCGAAGCGATGCGCGAAACCGTGCGTCGCTTCGCGCCCGTCGAGCACAGGTTGGAGCGCGTCGCGCGGGTCGGCGGCGTCACGTTCTACAACGACTCGAAGGCGACGAACGTTGACGCCGCCGTCAAAGCCTTCGAGGCGCTCTCGGACGAGCCGGGCCGGATAGTTTTGATTCTCGGCGGGCGCGGCAAGAACGCACCCTACGCGCCGCTCGCGCCGCTCGTCGAAAGAAAGGCGCGCGCGCTCGTCACCCTCGGCGAAGACGCCGAACGCATCGAGCGCGAGTTAAGAGCTTACGCGCCGGCGCTTCGCGCCGCGGACATGGCCGACGCGGTTCGCCTCGCGTTCGGCGCGGCTGAGGCGGGCGACGTTGTGCTTCTCGCGCCCGCGTGCGCGAGCTTCGACATGTTCACGAGCTACGAGCACCGGGGGCGCGTGTTCAAGGAAGAGGTCGGAAAAATGATGAATGCTGAATGCGGAATGATGAATGAAAAGGCGCACGTCTCCTGACATTCATCACTCATCATTCCGCATTCAGCATTGAGTGTTATGGCTCGCAAGCTACAGGCAGACGAGTGGTTGTTCGCGGGCGTGGTCGCGCTGGCTTTGTTCGGCGTGATTATGGTCTACAGCGCGTCGGCAATCGTCGCGACGGGCGAAAACCACAGTCAATATTTTTACGTCGTGCGTCAGGGCGTTTGGACGCTCATCGGTTTGGCCGCGCTGATGGTCGGAATGCGTTTCGACTACGGGCGACTGCGGAACGCGAAAATCGCTTACGGCCTTCTCGCGTTGACCGTGTTGCTGCTCGTCGCGGTCTTCGCGTTCCCGCCGATAAACGGCGCGCGTCGCTGGATTCGCTTCGCGGGCTTCTCGATGCAGCCCTCGGAGATTTCAAAGTTTGCGCTCGCGCTCTTCCTCGCGCGCTTCCTCGAACGTCGCGCGGGCGAGGAAGGGAATTTTTGGTGGACGTTTCTGCCGTCGGTCGCCGTGACCGCGCTGCTCGCGCTCCTCGTCGTTGCAGAGCCTGACCTCGGAACGTCTCTGATGCTCGCGGTCGTCTGCGTCGTCGTACTGTTCACGGCGGGCGCGAGTTTGAAACACATGGCGATAGCATCGGCGCCCGCGCTCGTCGGCATCGCGGGCTTGCTGCTGTTCGTGCCGTGGCGTCTGAAGCGCGTGCTCGTTTTCCTAGACCCTTGGGCCGACCCGCAGGGCGCGGGCTATCAAGTCGTCCAGTCGCTGCTCGCGGTCGGTTCGGGCGGCGTGCACGGGCTAGGTTTCACGGAAGGGCGGCAGAAGATGTTCTTCCTTCCGTTCGCGCATTCGGATTTCATCTTCGCCGTGGTCGGCGAGGAGTTGGGATTACTTGGAGGACTCGCGGTCGTCGTGCTGTTCGGACTTTTCCTCTGGCGCGGGATGCGCGCGGCGCTTCGCGCGCCCGACAGGTTCGGGATGCTTCTCGGAATGGGCATCGTCACTGGGATAGTCGCGCAGGCTCTTTTCAACATGAGCGTCGTGCTGTCGCTTCTGCCGACGAAGGGCATCCCGCTGCCCTTCATCTCGTACGGCGGCTCGTCGCTCGTGCCGACGCTCTTTGCGGTCGGCGTGCTCTTGAACATCTCGCAGCACTCGCGGCCCCGTTTGAGGTAACGGATGCGCGTGTTGATAGCCGCGGGCGGGACGGGCGGGCACATCTATCCGGGCATCGCGGTTGCGAAAGAGTTGAAGCGACGCGACCCTCGGTCGGTCGTGAGATTCGTAGGAACTGCGCGCGGGCTTGAGACGCGGCTCGTCCCGCAAGCGGGTTTTGAACTTTCGCTCATTGAATCGGCGGGACTGAAGAACGTCGGCGCGGCTGCGAAGATGAAGGGGATGCTTCTGCTGCCCAAAAGTTTCTTCGCGGCGCAGCGTCTGATACGCGAGTTTCGCCCCGACGTTGTCGTCGGCGCGGGCGGATACGTCTCAGGGCCTGTGCTCTTGACGGCGTCGCTGTTGAAAGTGCCGACGCTCGTGATGGAGTCGAACGCGCTTCCGGGTTTCACGAACCGGACGCTCGCGCGCTTCGCATCGGCGGCTGCCGTTTCGTTCGAGGAGTCGCTGCCCTATTTTCGCGGCAAGGGCGTCGTAACGGGAAACCCCGTCCGGCGCGAGTTCTTTGAGATTGCGAGCAAACGACGCGACGCGTCGCGCGTTTCGCTGCTCGTCTTCGGCGGCTCGCAGGGCGCGCGCGCGATTAACGAGGCGATGGTCGCCGCGCTCCCGCACCTTGCGGCGCACAAGGACGCGCTGCGCGTCGTGCATCAGACGGGCGAGTCGGACTTTGAACGGGTGCGCGCCGGCTACGCGTCGGCGAGTTGGAGCGAGCGGGCTGACGTTCGCAAGTATCTCGACGACATCGTCGCACACTTAGCGCAGAGCGACCTCGTTGTTTGTCGCGCCGGCGCGACGACCACGGCGGAACTCATCGCGGCGGGCAAGGCCGCGTTGATGATTCCGTTCCCGTTCGCGGCGGACGACCACCAGCGCAAGAACGCCGAGGCGCTTGAGCGCGCGGGCGCGGCGCGAATGATTTTGCAGCAGGACGCAACGGGCGAACGGCTCGCGCGCGAGATAGCCGAGTTGACTGAAAACCCCGAACGCGTCACGCGGATGGAAGAGGCCGCGCGCAAACTCGCACGCGGCGACGCCGCCGTCGCGGCGGTTGATTTGATTGAAAGGCTAGTAGCCAGTAGCCAGTAGCCAGTAGGCTTCGCACAGCGGATGTTGACGCTGAGACCCTGACCGCTCGACTGAGAGGCTTTTCTACTGACTACTGGCTACTGGCTACCGACTACTAGTTTATGTTTCGTCGCATTCGACAAATTCACTTCGTAGGCATCGGCGGCATAGGCATGTCGGGCATCGCCGAAGTGTTGCTCAACATGGGATTCCGCGTGACGGGGTCTGACCTGAAGCGTTCGGACGTGACGGCGCGGCTCGAACAGTTGGGCGCTGTCGTTTACGAAGGGCACGCGGCAGAGAACATCAACGGCGCGCACGTCGTCGTCCGCTCGACCGCCGTGCGCGACGATAACCCGGAAGTCCGCGAAGCGCGCCGACGTTCCATCCCGGTCATCCCGCGCGCGGAGATGTTGGCCGAGTTGATGCGCTTGAAGCCGCACACCGTCGCCGTCGCAGGCTCGCACGGGAAGACGACGACCACTTCGATGATTGCAACGGTGCTCGCGCAGGCGAGCCTCGACCCGACCGTAGTCGTCGGCGGCGTCGTCGGCGCGATGGGTTCAAACGCGCGTCTGGGCAAGAGCGACTTGATGGTCGTAGAAGCGGACGAAAGCGATCGCTCGTTCCTGATGTTGACGCCGACGTTTGCAGTCGTCACGAACATTGACCGCGAACACATGGATCACTACGCAGACATGACCGACGTTCGACGTTGCTTCGCAGACTTCGTCAACAAAGTTCCGTTCTACGGCGCGTCAATCCTTTGTCTCGACGACCCGCACGTGCAGGCCGTTATCCCCGAAGTTGTGCGGCGGCGCATCACGTACGGCTTGAGCGCGCAGGCCGACATCGCCGCGCGCGAGGTGCGCTACGACAAGCAGTTCGGCTCGACGTTTCAGGCTCGACTCTTGGGCGAACCCATAGGCGAAGTCTCTTTGCACGTTCCGGGCTTGCACAACATCTACAACGCGCTCGCGTCAATCGCCGTCGGGCTTGAGTTGGAAGTCGCGTTCGAGTCAATCGCGTCGGCGCTCGCAAACTACACGGGCGTCAACCGTCGCTTCCAGATTAAGGGCGAGGCCGCCGGAATAGTCGTCATAGACGACTACGGCCACCACCCTACGGAGATTCGCGCGACGCTCGTCGCGGCGAAACTCGGCTCTGCCGGGCGGCGCATGGTCGTTCTGTTCCAGCCGCACCGATACACGCGCACGCAGGACTTGCTCGACGAGTTTGCGCGCTCCTTTAACAACGCCGACGTTCTGATGGTGACCGACATCTACGCGGCGAGCGAAGACCCGATTGAGGGCGTGAGCGCCGAAGCGTTGGTCGAGTCAGTCCGGCGATTCGGACACAAGGACGCGCGCTACGTCGGCTCGGTTGACGACGCGACGCGTGCGTTGCTCGAAGAGTTGAGGCCGAACGACATGGTTATCACGCTCGGCGCGGGCAACGTCTATCGCGTCGGCGAACGGTTGCCGGAGCTTTTGAAAGAGAGAGAGGCCGGAGGGCTAGGAATGTAGGGGCAGGGCTTGTCCCTGCCCGCGTTGCGTGAATACACGCGCGTCGAATTTCAAATGAGTGAGCGGGCAGGGACAAGCCCTGCCCCTACGGGATTGATGGACGCGGCCTTTTTTAACTGATGGTCGAGACCGACGAAAAGCAAACGCCCGTTGATACGGCGACGCGCGACGCGCAGGTTGAAGAGATCGCGCGGCGACTCGGCGTGCGCGCCGAACGCGGGCGTCGCTTCGCGGAACTGACAAGCTTGCGCGTGGGCGGCGTGATTGATTGGCTGCTCGTTCCTGAAAGCGAAGAAGAGGCGGCTGCGACGGTCGGCGCGCTTGAAGATGCGGGGATAGCTTGGCGTGTGCTCGGCGCGGGAAGCAACGTACTTGCTGACGACCGCGAGCACCGCTACGTCGTCGTCTCGATGCGCGAAGTGAAGGGCGGGGCGCGTTTCGAGGGCGAGCGCGTTTCCGTGAGCGCGGGCTTTTCGTTGCCGCGTTTGTGCGTCGAGGCCGCGCGTCAAGGTCTCTCAGGCATTGAAGGTTTGGGCGGCATACCGGGCACGGTCGGCGGCGCGCTTTGGATGAACGCCGGCGCGTACGGACACGAAATCGGTCAGGTCGTCGAAAGTGTGCGCGTCGCGCGCGGCGGTCGAGTCGTGGAAGTGCCGGGGAGCGAAGTGAGTTGGGACTATCGTCACACTTCGTTCAAAGAAGGCGAACTGCTTCTCGGCTGCACGCTCAAGTTGACGCCCGACGACGCGGAGAAGATTAAGGCGCGCATGGACGAGGCGAAGCAGAAACGTTTCGCCACGCAGCCGCACGGCGCGCGAAGCGCCGGGTGCTTCTTCAAGAACCCGCCGGGCAGCGGCTTCAGTACGGGCAAGATGATTGACGAGATGGGCTTGAAGGGCGAGCGACGCGGCGGCGCGCTGGTCTCGCCCGTCCACGCAAACTTCATCGTCACAGAGGGCGAAGAGGCTAAGGCCGCGGACGCGCTCGCGCTCGCCGAAGAGATACGCGAACGCTTCCGGCGCGAGCACGGCATCGAGCTTGAGTACGAAGTTGAGCTTTGGGGCGCGGACGAGGAATTTAAGGATGAAGGCAGTGAAGAAGGGGAAGGGGAAACGGGTAAAGGGTAAGGGAAGAGTTCTTTCCCTTTACCCATGACCCTTTACCCTTCCGACAGGAGAGGCAGTGAGAGAGCAAGTCATTCCACGCACGGGTAAGGCGGGCGCGAAGGGACGCGCGGGCGTGAGCGTGCAGCGTCCAGCGCCGAGGCGCGCGCGCGAGGCAGCGACGAAGACGGCACGGCAGCGAAGCTTCGAGTGGAAGTCCGCGCTTCGCTACTTGCCCGCCGTGCTCAAGGTGGTCGTGGCCGTGAGCCTCGGCGTGCTCGCGTTCGTCGGTTACCGCACGGCGGTCTCGGCTTCGTTCTTCAAGGTCAAGACCGTTGACGTGCAGGGCGCGACGCGCGCTTCGCGCGAAGACATACGCGCCGCCGTGCTTCGTCTGTCGAACGCGGGCGTGTGGCAGTCGGACTTGAGCGCGATAACGGGCGAGTTGAAGAGCCTGCCTTGGGTGCGAGACGCCGTGGTGTCGCGCGTGCTGCCCGACGGGTTGCGCGTGCGCGTCGTGGAGCGCGCGCCGCGCGTCATCGTCCGCAACCGCGAGGGCCGTCTCGTCTGGGCCGACGACGATGGCGTGATGCTCGGCGCGGCGATTCCCGGCGACGAAGATTTCTTCTTCCGCGGACTCGACGAGGCCAACACCGAAACGGCGCGGCGCGACAACCGCGCGCGCATGTCGGTCGCGCTCGAACTTAAAGGCGACTGGGAAAGGACTGGACTGTCTCGGCGCGTGAGCGAGGCCGACGTGTCAGACCTGCGCGACGTGCGTGTGCATCTGTCGGGCGACGACGCGGGCGTTCAGATAGTCGTCGGCGGTCAGGAGTACGCGACGCGCTTCCGTCAGGCGATTGAGAAGTTAGACCAACTCGGTCGCGTGCAGGACGGAAAGTGCGTCACCTACGTCGTCGTCACCAACGGTCGCAACGCGGCCTTCGGCTACCGGCCCTGCACCGAAGTCCGTACAGCCGCGCCTTCATCTTCAACCGAAGCCGCCCACGACGCCACTGAGACCGGCGCGACCGCGAACCCGGCGCAAGCGCAAACGGCGACGACGACGCGAGCGCGGGCGGCGACGAGCGCGGCGGCAAAACGCGCGCCGAAGGAGAAGAAGGAGAACGCGTCGCGTCAGGCCGGACAAGCGACGCGACCGCGCCGCGTCGGGTGAGTTTGAGAGCCGTGCGAGTCTGAAGAAGTTTTGAGTGAGTTTGAGATTCGAATTCGCGCCGGAATTTCGCGCCGGGCGAAACGTCTGAAAACCCCCAGCTTGCGAAGGAGCGAAACCTGAATGGCTAAACAAGCGTCGCACACCGTCGGCCTCGACATAGGGACGACTCGTATCACGTGCATCATCGGCGAACCCGGTGACGGCGGACTTGTTGACATCGTCGGCATCGGCGAGGCGGAAGCGCGCGGCCTGCGTAAAGGCGTCGTCGTTGACCCCGAAGCCGCGGTCGAGGCCATCACGCGCGCCGTCGAAGAGGCCGAGCGCATGAGCGGACTCGAGACGGAAGAGGTCTCCATCAACCTTTCAGGCTCGCACATCATGAGTTTCAACGGCCAGGCAATCGTCGCCGTATCGGGGCGCGAGCGCGAGGCCGTGCACGAAAACAACGGACACGGTCGCCGCTCGTCTTACGGCACGCACGTCGTCGTCGCGGGCCGCGACCGCGAGATAACGCACGACGACGTTCGACGCGCAATCGAGTCGGCCTCGGCGATTCAACTCCCGGCGGGACGCGAGATTGTTGACCGACTGCCGCAAGAGTTCATCGTTGACGATCAGGACGGAATCAACGACCCCGTCGGGATGATTGGCGCGCGCCTCGCCGTAAAAGTCCACATCGTCACGAGTCCCGTCACGGCGCGACAGAACGTAATCAACTCTGTGAACCGCGCCGGGCTAGTTGTCGGCGAGATGGTTTTAGAACAACTCGCCGCCGCCGAAGCCTCTTTGACCGACGACGACAAAGAGTTCGGCGCGGCGCTCGTTGACATCGGCGCGGAGACGACGGGACTTGTCATCTACCAGCGCGGCGCGGTTCAACACACGGCTGTCTTCGCGCTTGGCGGCTCGCACTTCACGAACGACATCGCGTTCGGCCTTCGCACGCCGATTCCAGAGGCCGAAAAAATCAAGCGCGCCGTCGGCTGCGCGTGCGGGCTGAGTCTGAGCGAGATGGAGCGCGGCGAACTTGTTGACGTTCCGTCGGTCGGCGGTCGTCCGCCCCGTCAACTCTCGCGCCAGATTCTTTGCGACATACTCCAGCCGCGCGCCGAAGAGGTTCTCTCCCACGTCGCCGACGAGATACGCGAGGCCGGTTGGGAGGGACAACTCTCCTCCGGCGTCGTTCTAACGGGCGGCGGCTCGCTCCTCGACGGCATGGTTGAAATCGCCGAACAGGTCTTCGACGCGCCCGTCCGCCTCGGCTACCCCGAGCGCGACCGCTTCGGCGGACTCGTCGAAGACATACAGAGTCCGGCTTGGGCCGCGGCCTCCGGGCTTTGTTTGATGGCGCAGCGCGCGAAATCGGCGGAAATGCGGGCTTCGGCGGCGCGCGCGCAGGCGGCGGGCGGATTCGGCGCGCTCGTCTCGAAATTTCGCAATCGTTTCGGTGGTATTTTCTGAGTAGATGTTGTATGCTGCCGCGCCGGACGGCACAATATATAGTCCTCAATATATTGTCGTCGCCAGCGCGCACAGCCCAAGATAACCGCATGTGACCCTTTCGAGGCGTCCGTGGCTTCAAAGGAGAGAGGAACTTGCAGAATATGACACCGGAAGGCCGTCCGGGCAGCGGGATAAACATTTTCATTGATGACGAACCGCCCATCACCGGCGCTCGCATCAAAGTTATCGGCGTCGGCGGCGGCGGCGGAAACGCCGTCAACCGCATGATCGAAGCGGGCATCGAGGGCATCGAATTCCTTGTCGCCAACACCGACCTACAGGCCCTGAAGCGCTCGCGCGCGCCGATTAAGATTCAACTCGGCGGCAAGCTCACAAAGGGCTTGGGCGCGGGCGCGAACCCAGACATCGGGCGCAACGCCGCGCTCGAAGACACCGAGAAGATCATCGAGGCGCTCGAAGGCGCTGACATGGTCTTCGTCACGACGGGATTGGGCGGCGGCACTGGAACGGGCGCCGCGCCAATCATCGCGTCGCTTGCGACGGAGTTGAACGCGCTGACGGTCGCGGTCGTCACGAAGCCTTTCCACTTCGAGGGCAAGCGCAGGATGACGCAGTCGGACATCGGATTGCGCGAGTTGCGCGAGTGCGTTGACACCGTCATCACGATTCCGAACGAGCGACTGCTCCACACGGTTGATAAGAACGTCTCGCTTCAGGACGCCTTCAAGATGGCCGACGACGTTCTGCGTCAGGCCGTGCAGGGCATCTCGGATTTGATCATCGTGCCCGGCCTCATCAACCTCGACTTCGCCGACGTGAAGACGATCATGCAGGGGATGGGACTCGCTCTTATGGGCGCGGGGCGCGCGTCCGGCGAGAACCGCGCTTTGGAAGCGACTCAACAAGCCATCTCTTCGCCGCTTCTCGAAGAGGCGACGATTGAGGGCGCGAAGGGCGTGCTCATAAACATCACGGGCGGCTCGGATTTGAAACTCTACGAAGTGAACGAGGCCGCCTCGACGATACGCGAGGCCGCCGACGACGACGCGAACATCATCTTCGGCGCGGTGATTGACGAGACCTTGCGCGACGAGATGAAGATTACGGTCATCGCCACGGGCTTCGACAAAGAGATTGCGGACATCGGGACGACGACGCACGCGGCGGGCGCGTCGGCCTCGCCGTCGCGCTACACGCAGACGGCAGACCTCTCGACACGTCCCGCGTCGCCCACGCGCACGGACGACTTGGACGTGCCGACCTTCATACGCAAGAAGGCCGACTGAAGAAGAGAAAAGCTAGAGGCAAAAGTTAAAAGTCAAAAGTGAATGATGAGAGGCAGCGTGTCTTTCATCTTCATTTTTGGCTTTTGACTTTTGCGGTTTGCCTTTTGCCTTCTCTTTGTGTAGCATGTCGCGCAAAACCTGACAGGATTGAAATCAACAACGGGTAAAGACCGTTTCTCGTCTGTCTATTTCAGACCGCAGATAATGTGAAAGCGCGGCGCAAAGGTGTCGCCGTGTGCTATCTCTCGGTTCGATTCTGTCTCTTTCGAGGGCCGCGAGCGGCGCGCCCTAATTCATCAGAAACTTTCCCGGTAATTTTGGAGGTGAGGAAACTAAGTGAATCGCAAACTCATACGCACCACACTGGCAGAAGTTAAGGGCCGCGAGCCGCATCACCCGAAGGAGCGCGGCGAGGGCGGGCCGCGCCCGGCGCACCGTTCGGGAGGCGCGGCGGCGTCGCCGGCGCGCGCCGAGTCTTCCGCGGCTGCCGTTCTCGGTCGCAAGAAGATTCCGCCGTCGGAGACGAACGCGGAGATTTTTTATTACAAGAAGCAGATGGACGCTCACACGGTGATGGTCATCGTCTTGCGCGACGGCGAAGAGGTGACGGGCACGATTGAGTGGTACGACCGAAACGCTCTGAAGGTCAACCGCAAGGGCGAGCCGAACATCATGCTGCTCAAGCACAACATCAAGTACATGTTCAAGGCCGAAGACCGCGAGGGCGGCGGCGACGAGTCGAGCGACTGACGCGCGAGCGCGCGAGCGGCGCGTCGTTCGACCGCGGACGTGCGACGCGCCGCTCGGACGACCGCGAAGGCGTCGGGCCTCCTCAAACGTAACTCATACGCTTCGGGCCTCGAAAGATGACTGACGCTTCACAAGAGCCTGCGGGCGGCGTCGAAAGTCGCCCGCGCATCGGCGTCACGATGGGCGACCCGGCGGGCATCGGCCCGGAGGTCGTTCTCAAGGCCGTCGCCGAGCGCGAGGTTTTGGAAGCGTGCACGCCGGTCATCGTCGGCGACGCGCAACTGCTTGCGCACACCGCGCGCACGCTCGACCTACAGTGCGGCTACGAAATCGTGCGCCGCGGCGAGCCGCTGCCCGACGAAACGCGCGGGCCTCTGATTTATCACCTCGACAACATCAGCACGGCAATCGAACCGGGCGTGGTTGACGCCGAGGCGGGCCGCGCCGCGGCTGAGTACATAGAGGCCGCCGTTGAGTTGTGCGGCGCGGGCGAGGTTGAAGCAATCTCGACCGCGCCGATAAACAAGCGCGCGCTTTTCCTCGGCGGCTACAGTTTCCCCGGCCACACCGAATTCCTCGCGCACCTGACAGGCGCGACCGAGTCGGCGATGGCCTTCGTCGCGTCAAACCTTCGCATCGTACTCATCTCGACGCACGTTCCGCTCGCCGAAGCTATTCGTCTGGTCGAGAAAGACCGTATCGTGCGCGTCGTGCGCTTGACGAACCGGGAGTTGAAGCGTTGGGGCATCGCGCGTCCGCGCATCGCGGTCGCGGCGTTGAACCCGCACGGGGCGGAGGGCGGTCTGTTCGGCGTTGAGGAGTCGGCGGAGATTGCGCCGGCGGTCGAGGCGTGCGGCGAGGAGGGGATGGACGTTTCCGGGCCACACTCGGCTGACACGGTCTTCCTGCGCGCGTCGCGCGGCGAGTTTGACGCGGTGGTTTCGTGTTACCATGATCAGGCGATGATTCCCGTCAAGTGCCTTTCGTTCGGCGAGGCGGTCAACGTCACTTTGGGACTCCCGTTCATACGCACGAGCGTGGATCACGGCACGGCGTTCGACATCGCCGGACGCGGAGTAGCGGAACATTCGAGCATGGTCGCCGCAATCACTCTGGCCGCGCGGCTGGCGCGCGCCGACGAAAGCGGAAGATTAGTGATGAATGCGGAATGATGAGTGATGAATTCAAAGACGGGCCGCTGTTTTAATTCATCATTCATCACTCATCATTCATCATTTCAAGGAGGTTTCCCGACGTGCCTGCTGAGAACAGACCCTCACAACGCATACTTGTTGCCGACGACGACCCGGCGATACTTCGTCTCGTGACGGCGATTGTCGAGAAGGAGGGCTACGAAGTCGTGCCCGCGCGCGACGGGCGCGAGGCTTACAAGCTCTTGCAGTCGAGAGGCGAAGAGTTCGCGGCGTGCGTCTTCGACGTTGTGATGCCGCACATACAGGGGCCGGAACTCGTCCGCTACATGAAGACCGAGCGACGCCTGATGAAGATTCCAGTGATGATGATGACCGCCGAGCAGAACCCGAAGCTCTCGTCCGACAGCTTCGCGGCGGGCGCGGTCGTCTTCCTCCCGAAGCCCTTCACGACCTCGCAGCTACAAGTCATGCTGCGTATGCTCATCAGCAAATCGCAGGGCGGGCAGTGAGGCGGAAAGCCACGAAGCGGACGTTGATACACCGGGCGCTTCATCCGCCCGGCACGCGAAGCCGAACGGAGGATTTACAGATGACAGAGCACAAGCCTTCGACTCGCGGCGCGACGCGCGCGACCCTTTGCACGCTGGCCGCGCTCGTCGCGCTCGCGCTCTGCGGCGCGTTCGCGTCGGCGCAGTCTGGACGCAAGGGCGCGCGGCCCGCGGCGACGCCGACGCCGGAAGCGACGCCGCAGGGCGAGTCGGAGTCGGAGTCGAAGCCCCGGCAGGCGAAGCCCACGGACGTGACCATCAGCTTCGCGGTCATGGAGATGGACAACGCAATCATCAACATAGACATGATGGCGCGCGACGACCTCATCGAAACTTTCTTCCGGCGTCTCGGTCAGGCGCGTACGGTCGCGGTTTCGCGCGCGGGCAAGGGCGGGCGCAAGGAGGCGCGCGAGCGCGCGAAGAAGGAGGAGCAAGTTTACGTCGTCCTCTTCGAGCTTGAGGAGGAGAACGCCATCAGGGGCGAGGGGAGCGTCGGCGGTCGCGTTGACTCGCGCACGCTGCTCATAAAGACTTACGTCTATGCGCCGAAGACTGGCGACCTCAAGTACGCCGACACGATCATGCAGCGGCCCTACCGCGAGACTACGAGCATCGGCGGCGTTCGTATCCCCGTCCCTTCCCGACGCATCGAGCAGTATCCTTCGCAACTCCAACTCGAACAGGCCGCGCGCGACGCCGCCGACCGTTTGATGTCGCGCTTCGGCATCATGCCGCCGCGAGACAACTGAAGAATGAAGGCAAAAGGCAAAAGGCAAAAGGCAAGAGTTAAAAATGAAATCGCAAGCCGCCGCGCGCTGCCTTTCATTTTTGCCTTTTGCCTTTTACCTTTTGCCTTTTGCCTTTGTGATTCCGCGTCGGCGGAGAAGAAGCCGAAGCCCGCGTTGAGCGTGAAGGAAGCGCGCGGCGTTATCGCGGCGACGCCGGGGTTCAAGCTGAAGACGGGCGCGGTGAAGGTCAAGGAAGTGAGTCCGTCGGGAGCGTCGCCCGTGACCGTCGTGGCGGAGGTGAAGACCGCGTTTCGTCTCGCTTGGGTCGAAGACGAGAGCGCGCCGCAGGCCGAGGGCGTCTTCAAGCGGAAGCGTTGGCGCGCGGATGAGTTTCGCACGGGCGACCGCGAGTGGGACGAGTTCGGACTGCTCGCCGCTCCGCTCGGCGCGGCGAGAGTCGCCGCCGTCAGGCGCACGCTCGAAGAGTTGGTCACGGAGTTTGAGGCGCAACTCGGCAAGCAGAGGGAAGAGGAGAAGGAACGAGAAGCGGCTGAGAGCGCGGCGGCGGAGAGCGCGACGAAGAGCGACGGCGGCGAGGGCAAGCGTAAGAAGAAAGAGAAGGATAAGAAGAAGAAGAACACCAAGCCCCTGACGCGCGGGCCGCTCACGATAAAGTCGCTCTCAGGCATGGGTTCGTCGGCTGTGGCTGAGGTAGTCGTCGAAGCGAGGTTTCTTCTCTCGAAGGACGAGGGAGGGAAGTGGCGCGTCGCGGAAGTCTCAATCGGCGACGCGGCGAGCGGCAGTCTCGACGCGCTCTGGCAGTCGGTCAACGCGCAGAAGGCCGCGCGCGCTCGCTCGGAACTCAACGCCGTGCGCGACGCGCTCGAAGCCTACCGGCGCGAGCGCGGATTCTACGTCGTGGCCGAAGACTTGACCGTCCTCATGGATCATCTCAGCCCGCGCTTCCTGCGCCGCATCGTCCGCATAGACCCTTGGCACAACCCCTATCGCTACACGGGCACAACCGCCGCCTACACGCTCCTCTCCGACGGCCCGGACGGAAAGACGGGGACGACCGACGACGTGACAGTGAAACAGTTTTGAGTTTCCAGTTTTCAGTTTTCAGTGAATTGCCGGGCGTCGCGCGCCAACCACGACAGCGAAACCGCCGAAAACGCCTGAAAACTGAAAACTGGAAACTCAAAACTGTCCACGGAAATTGAGGCTTGACGCGCTGTCGGCGCGGGTGTTAGGTTTGATTTGCGGCTTTCGGCGGGGGTTTTTCGTGGAAAGCCGCCCATGCCCTGCCATTCGTTCAACGCGCGACGCGCGCGCCCAGAACGCAATGCCCCGGACGGATGGCTTCCCTGACACAAGGAGAACCGTTTTGCCTTCGGGACGCCCGACACTTCTTCTCGCCGACGATTCGCCGACGATTCAGAAGGTCGTCAGCCTCACCTTCGAGGACGAACTTGAAGTCGTCGCCGTATCCGACGGCGCGGAGGCTCTGAGGCTTCTCGAAACGCGGACGCCGCCCGACATACTTCTGGCGGACGTCTGGATGCCCGGCCCCGGAGGCTACGAGTTGTGCGAGCACGTCAAGCGCGACGCGCGTTTGCGTCACATCCCGGTAGTTCTTCTCGTCGGCACGTTTGAACCATTCAACGAAGCGGAGGCGCGCAGAGTTGGCGCGGATATAGTCTTGAGTAAACCCTTCCAGTCAATACGCGATCTGGTCAGCAAGGTCGGCTCACTCCTCGGAGGCGGCGAGAAGAAGCGCGACGATGCCGAACAGTCGCCGCGCGCCGAGCCGGCGGAAGAGACCATGACTCGACACGCCGACGTTCCAATGCAACGCGCCCATGCGGAGGCGACTGTCGAACGAAGCGCGCGCGACGAGGCGTCCGCGCAAGATTCGTTCGCGGCAGACCTCGGCGCGGACGACCAACTTATAGAGGCCAAGCCAGCCGACGCCTTCGGCGCGGCGCGACTTTCGGAGGCTTGGCGCGAACCCGCGGCGCACGAAGAACCGGCGGCGCCGGCATCGGAGACACGGGAGCCGTTGATGACACAAGAGCCGCTAACGTCGGAAGAGTCGAACGCCGCGCGGATGCAGGCCACGGAAGCATTCGTCGAGCCGCGCGTCGAAGAGGTCGCGCAGCACGAGCAGTCGTTCGCGTCGAATGAAAATTCTTTCGCGCCGCGCGAACAGTCGTTCGCGTCGAGCGCGCGAGAGTCGGGCGAGCCTGCGTTCGCCGCGCAGTCGTCGTTCGCGGCGCGTGCGGGCGCGTCCGGCGCGGCGGACGACGCGCTACTCGACCTCGGACAGTTTCAACCGACGCCCGCGTACACCGCGCAAGAGTCGGACGACTTCGAACTTGACATAGACCTCGACGAACCCGCGCACGCTTGGCACGCCTCGCACGAAGCGCGCGACTTCGACGCCGCGTCCTACGACCAACAGCCCGCCGCGCAAATGCACGCCGACGCAGCGAGCGCGTTCGCCGAAGCCTCGCACGGCGCGCCCGCCTCTTTCGACGAACCTGTTTCTTACGGCGAGCCTTCGGCCTCTTTCGACGAATCGGCTTCGTCCTACGGCGAGCGCTCGTCGTCGTTCGCGCCGTCGGAGTCGCCGGCATCGGTCTGGGAGGAGCAGGAGACGACGCCCACGGAAGTCGTCATGCAGGACGAGCCGCAGACGTTCTCGCAGCACGAAGTTTTGGACGCGCGGGGTGGCTTCGTAGAGCCTTCGGTCGTTCCGGCGAGCGAGCCGCCAGCGTCGCCGGTCGAGTTCACGGACGGGAGCGTCGAGGGCGATGTGGCGAAAGCGCCACGCGTTGACTACACGACGCAGCCCGTCGCCGGAGAGCCTTCGCGCGAGCCGCAAGCGCCGCCCGCGCCCGAACGCTTCGTCCCGTCTGAAGCATCAGCCGAAGGATTCGCGGTCGGCGAAGCGCGCGCCGGACTCGAAGAGCCTTTGCGCGCAGACCAACTCTCGCCCGAAGCGATTGACAAAATCGCGCGCCGCGTCGTCGAACTGATGTCGGACAAGGTCGTGCGCGAGGTCGCTTGGGAAGTCGTGCCTGAGTTGGCCGAACTTCTCATCAAGCAAAAACTCGAAGAGGAAGGAAAGCAGTAAGAGCACTTAGAGAGACTAGGGGCTAGAGACTAAAGGCTAAGTAAAAGAGGGCTTCTTTACTAACCTCTAGTCTCTAGCCCCCAGTCTCTTTTCCCCGTTTTTCCCTTTTTCCCCCCGCCTCCGCATAAACGTAAG
>Ga0081539_10002021_pt1 | contig 30604 bp, 28 predicted proteins | sample TabmetS4T2R2_FD_71023 | JGI IMG/M metagenome (GOLD analysis project Ga0081539, IMG submission 71023) | Tabebuia heterophylla rhizosphere microbial communities from the University of Puerto Rico - S4T2R2 | ecosystem: Host-associated > Plants > Roots > Rhizosphere ... | reverse complement strand
GGGTACCTTGGGCCGGATCTGGTCGGCGACGGCGCGCCATTGCGTGCTGGCGGCCTCCGGCGTCTCCTGGGCGAATGCCGTGGCGATGAAGGCCGCAACCACACGCCGCCCGCTCTTGCCGGCATGGGCCAGCGCATTCCGGATGAAGTGAACCCGGCAACGTTGCCAGGTGGCGTGGAGCACCTTAGAGACCGCCGCCTTGATGCCCTCGTGCGCATCGGAGATCACCAGCTTGACGCCACGCAGCCCGCGTCGCGTCAGCTTGCGCAGGAACTCCGTCCAGATCGGCTCGGCCTCCGAGGTGCCGACCTCCATGCCCAGCACCTCGCGGCGGCCGTCCGCGTTGACGCCGACCGCAATGATGACGGCCACCGAGACGATGCGGCCGCCGCGGCGCTACCTAAATTTAGACCCCGCCGAGCTACGAGCCGGCGCTGAATGTGTTCGTGGCCCATCTGCCCTGTCGCCAGGCGTTTCAGTAGCGGCGCCCGACTGGTTGCGAGATCAAAGATCAAATAGGTGCCTGATACGCGTTCGCAGAGGTATCGTCTTTGCCATACCCGCTTGGTCGGCCTGGCCAAGCCGTTGCAGTTCCAATGCGTTCCGCCTGGAGAGAACGGAGGCAAGCTCGTCCGCAATCGCTGGTCGGTCCTGCATCAGCCGGCCGAGACCTGCCTGCTTAATTTCGTACACGACGACGAACGTTAGGGCCTTGATGATCCCCGGCTCAGCTACGCCCGTCAGCATGCCGCCTTCGCCGAAGAAGTCGCCAGGCGCGAGCCGCCCCAACTCAGTCTCGTGCGTTCCGTCGCGTCGGACCACGGTCACAACGCCGCTGCGTATGATCATGAGCGACTTCAGTACGGCCCCTTCCTCGGCAAGGATCTCGTCCTTCCGGAAGGTCCGGCGGGTCATGGTCGAAACAAGGGCATCCTTCTCGTCGTCGGTCATCGAGGCGAACAGCGCAATCGCATCCAGCAGCCGCCGCGGTGTGATATGACGGCCGAATTTCGGCTCGTCTGATATCTGCGAACCAGATGCATCGGCGAAAGCACCCGGCGCCGGCGCGAGCGCAAGTCCGGCTGCCTTGGCATGACGATAGATTAGGTCGAGGATTTCGCTCTTTGCCTTCCCCACCAACGCCAGTTCGGCGACCCTGAAAGACAGCTCCAACTCGACCGCACTGCCATTGAGGGACGCAATCTGAACGGTCGCTTGCGGTTCGACGAGGATCGAGTTGCTGCTCAGCAGCACTGACCGCATCACATCGGCTATGGCGGATGGCCCTATGGTCGGCCGGAACCGCACCGTCAATGTCACTCCGTGACTGCGCTCCGGACTGCTGAGGTTGGTCAACCTGGCCTTCGCAAGATCGCTGTTTGGAACGATCACGAGGTCGTTTGCACCGGTCAGAAGATGCGTAGCCCGCCAATTCGTCTCGACGACCCTGCCTTCGATGTCGTTGCCGAGAACAAGCCAGTCGCCGACCCGATAGGGCCTCGCCAAATTGAGCGCGATACCTGAAAAGACATCGCTCAAAGTGCTTTGCAGGGCAAGGCCAAGGACGATGGCGACAGCGCCGGACGTGGCAATCAGCGTGCCGACAGGTGCATTGAAGACATAGGCGACCACCGACAGAACCGCCCCGACATAAATTACGCCAACAACGAGATCCTGAAGAAGGCGACCTTCTCGGGGTTGTCGCTCGAAGATGAGAAAAACGCGAACGACGCTGATCAAGGACCATGCCGCGTTGGTCCACCAGATGATCTTTGCGATCCCGACGAATATGCGTTGCAGCGTAGAGACGTTCGCGGGGCCGGGTTCGTATGGGACTATGCCGTGATAGAGCAGTAGGATCGTGAGCGCCAAAAAGAACACTAGCTGGCCCACAAGACGACGAGTCGGATGGCCACGCAGCAGGACGCGAGTAACCAGAGCCCCGACGACAGCGAGCACGCCCGTCTGGACGATTGGATCTGCGACGAGGTCGAAGAGGCCGGTGTAGCTTGGCATTATGCCGTCGGAAGCTTTGCAAGCCCTCCTGTCGCGGCGATCGGCAATCCCGGCCGCGGGACTGCGAGCCTTATGGGTGCGTGTCGAGCCAAACCGTCATTCCAGCTTCGACGCCCTCGACAGCGCCACTTGGCTCGAGGCGAAGGCGAAACGAATTGAGATCGTGATCGCCAACGGCGCGCGCTGCACGCCAGGTAGCGAATTCGCCCAACGGACGCAGCTCCGTGACCCGCGCGTCAGTGTGCTGCCCGTCCTGCACCGTCAGTCTTACCACGCTGCCGACCGTCATTTCATGCAGATCGTCTTCACGCAGCGTGAAGGCGAACCAGGTCTGGCCGTCAACATCCATCGTCATGACCGGCTTTCCAGGGGTTATGATTTCGCCAAGTTCGGCAACGCGGAAGCCTATTGTGCCGTCCGACGGGGCGGTGAGCTGCGTCTTGTCCAGCCGCGCCTGCAACTCTGCAAGTGCCGCTTCGGCCAGGGCCGCCCGTGCGTCAGCCAGGGCACGCTCTTCCGCGGTCGGACCCGCACTTGCCTCCGCGGCCTGGGCCGCTTCAGATCGAGGTCGGCCTCTGCCTTGGCGAGCGAACCAACACTCTCGTCCAGTTTTTGCTGGCTGGTGAAATCCTTGCCTGCAAGCGCGGCGGCGCGCTTATATTGCTGCTGAGCGAGCAGAAGATTGGCTTCGGCCGTATGTACCGTCTGGGTTGCGATCGCCACCTCTTCCGCCCGCACACCCGAATAGACCCGAGCCCGATCCGCTCTGGCGCTGGCTGCCGCCGCCCTGGCTTCGCCAACCGCTGCCGTCAGCTCAGGGTTATCGAGCACGGCAAGAAGGTCGCCCTTCTTAACATGCTGGCCCGCAGCGACAGCAATGGATGCCAGTCGCCCCGTCGTCTCGGGCGCAATCCGAATCTCCGTCTGCCGGACCATGCCGGGGATCGGCGGGTTCGCTCGCTCTTGTCCTGATACCGCCGAAGCAATGCTGGTGAAGGCGGCAATGACGGCCGTGACGATTGCAGGACCACATCCTAGTCTAGCGCGCATCGGACACCCTCCCAGAAGCGATCCGGGCAGCCAAGACCGCGAGAATTGCGTAGACGCCTGTCAGGATCCACAACCATGCCCAATCCTTCGAGACATCCGCCAGGCTCGCTCCCATCTGGTTGATACGAACGAGGCCATCGATCCCGAACGTGCTCGGAAGAATGAAACTGGCCGTTCGAAGGATCGGCGGGATAGCCTCGAGCGGCCAGGCAACGCCGACGAGAAAGAAGATCGGCAGGCTGACGGCAAGGAAGAGCAGCACCGCCGTCTCAGGCCGCCTGAACCAACTCCCGACGAACTGCCCGAGCAGGCTGACCGAGAGAATGAAGGGAATGGCCAGGACGAGAAGATCGAGCACGCGATCGTTTGCCGAGAAACCATAAACTCTCGGCAGCACGACGAGGAAAAGGGCAAAGCCCGGCAGCGCCAACAGCAAATGGGCAAGGGCCTGGCCGATGACTGCCAGAGGAGTACCCCTGCGGCGGCGGGCGTCGTAGCCGCCCCGCTCGAAGGCCGCACCACCCAGCGTTGCCGAGCCCATCAGCAGCGTCTGCTGCAGGATCAGCAGGAAAGCCGCCGGCACAATGTAGCTGGCGTAGCCGCCGGTCGGGTTGAACAGTGGCTGGTTCAGGATCTCCACGGGCGAGCTTTTCACCAGCGCGGCCCTGTAGAGGCTGCCGTCGGGCCGCGCGCTGCGCGCCGCGAGGTCCGCTCTGACCGCTCCCACGCCCTCCTGAATCCCCTGGAGCGTCCGGTTGTAGAGCAGGAAATAGGCCGAATCGACATAGGCGGGCAGCCTCGCCTGACTCCCCTTCAGGACTTCGCGCTCTGTGCCGGCTGGAATGCTCAAGATGCCGAAAACCTCGCGTCGTGCGAGCGCGGCTTGCGCCTGCGCCAATGCCGTGGGGCGAAGCGCCACCTCCACGGCCTCTCCGGCATTGAGCGCCTGGACGATTGTCCGGCTGACGTCGGAAGCGTCGTCATCCACGACGGCAATCGGGATGTCCTTGATGAGCTGGCCGAGATAAGGCTGCGGGTAGAATAAGCCATAGATGATCGGTGCCAGAACGATCAGCCCGAATGCGCTACGGTCGCGAAGGACGCGACCGTACTCGTCCGCAAAAGCACGGACGACGCCGATCCTGCCAGCCCTACCTTGATCACGCTCTTCGGCCGGCTTCAGTACCTGGCGTGGAGCAGCGACACGCAGTATCAACCAGGCGAGGCCAAAATAGCCGATGGCTAGTCCGCCCAGCATCATGAAAGGCTCCGCCGAATCCGACGCCAGCACGCCGCGGGCGGCTTGGTCAAACAGTATCTGGATATACCAGCGCAACGGAAGGATCGCACCCCAGGCGCGGGCGAAGACACCCATGGCCAGCACAGGGAACCCCACTCCGGCAAAACCGAACGCCGGCGAACAGATGATGCCCGTGAGGCTGAGGCCAAATGCCAGGTTGCGTGTGAGAAGCTGCACCAGCGCGCCCAAGGATAGATAAGCGATGACCAGAAGGCAGGCGGCAGCCCCGACGAGAATGGCGTTGCCGCGAAACGGTATCTCGAAAATACCGTGAATGATGCCGAGCCCGACAGCCATCATGACGGCGAAGATGCCAAAATAGGGCACCAGCTTGCCGACAAGAGCGGTGAGCATGCTTTCCCCAGCCGTCGCAAGCCATTCGCGCATGCTGCGCGATCTGAACTCGGATCCGACAGCGTAGCCACCAGCGATCGCAACCACGACATGGAGTACGGTCGGCAGGATAGCCCGCAGCAGGAATTGCGCATAGTTCAGTGCGGGGTTGGTGAGCACATACTGTTCGACGACCAGAGGCCCCGGCGTGAAAGCGGTGCCGTGCGGCTGGGCCGGCAGATCGGCGACAGCCGCCGAGACTGCTGCCTGGAGAGCGCCGGAGGCGACATTGCCTGGTGTGAAGAATTGCTTGTTGAAGAAGATCACGACCTGCGGCCGGCGTCCGCCCGCGATGTCACGCTCGAGATTCTCGGGCATGTAGACCGCGGCTATGGCCTCGCCGGAGCGAACGGCATGCATTGCTCCATTGAGATCGGTGGGACGCTCGGCGACGCTCACGCCTGGCGCCGAGCTGATCGCCTGCACAAGGTTCTCTGACGTCTTGGAGCGGTCCTGATCGACGACGGCCACCCTGAGGTCGCGGATGACCGCGTTGCTGAAAGTGGCGGCAAGGATCGCAAAGGCGATCAACGGAATACCGACGACCAGGAACAATGCAATCCGGTCGCGCCAGATCCAGATCACCTCGCGAACGGCGACGTCAACAATCCCGAAGCGTCGGGCATCGGGCATCAGTGCACTCCGGCCCAGTCCGCATAGGCACTCATGCCGGGCCTCAGATTGGCGACCTTCTCGACCGGATAGGCCCGTACCTCGAAAGTTCTCAGATCGAAGTCGCCGGTCGCGCGCGTCGCACGCCATCCGGCATATTCCCCGCGCGTGGCGATCGTCCGAACCTCGACCGGCACAGGCGTGTCACCGAGCGCCGGGATCTTGACGGTGAATCGATCCCCGGGCTTCAGCCCCTTGACCAGATCCTCGCGAAGATCGAAACGCAGCCATACGTCGCCGAGGTCGATAAGCGAGAGCAGGGGAACACCCGGCGAGACATATTCGCCGGGTTCCGCACCGATCTGGTAGACTTGCGCCCCGAGCGGCGCCTTGACAGTCATCTCGTTGACCTGCGCCTGCAGCGTCGTTATCGCCGCCTCAGCCTTGGCTACTGCGGCCTTGGCCACGCCGTGTTCCTCTGCCGTATAGCCGGCTACGGCTTCCTCATAGAATAATTTCGCCTGTTCCAGGTTTCGCGTCGCAACGTCGAGCGATGCCGTCGCCTCGTCGAGCTTGGCGACCGATTCGTAGCCGCCCTCGGTGATCTTCTTGACCCGGTCGTAGGTCTGCTGGGCCAGCTTTACGCTGGCTTCGGCTGCTGCGACCGCTGCCTTGCGTTCCGCAATCACCTCCGGGCGAGTGCCTACCTCGATGCGCACCAGATCCGCCAACGCGACAGCCTCTGCCGATTCGGCCTCGTGGAGCTTCATCAACAGTTCCGGATTGTCGATCGAGACCAGCACCTGTCCTGCCGCGACGTTGTCGCCGCGCGACACAGGCCGTTGCCCGATCCACACGCGTGGCATCCGCCTCGCCCTGCACCAGCAAAGGCTGCGGCTGCACGAGATACCACAGCGACAACCCGATGACCGCCAGCACGCTGAGAGCTACGATGATAGGCGCGACCTTCGAGGTCCGAGGCGGCTCAACCGCAGCGAGTTGAGGCTGGGCTGGCGCACGCAGATCGGGTGGCGGCGGCTCCGTCTGCTCGAATACTTCGAGGCCACGAAGGCGGTCATCAGCGGCAGCGGCCGGTTGTCCACCGACATCTTCCATACGGCGAGCTTGACCGGCGGCAGGATTGGCCTCAGCCGCTGCGACTCCAGCCCCCGGCGCCGCCGGGCCGGCAAATCCCGGTGTTGTCTTCTGCTTCTCGGAGGAAGGTTCCGACACGGTCTTATCTCCCAGATCTCTGTGAGCGGCCGACTGAAGGTCTATTCATCGTCGTCCATGAGGATTCGCTCGGCAGCCCCGTCGAGATCATCGTACTGCCCGCTCCGCAGCGACCAAAGGAAAGCTGTGAGCGCCATCCCCCCGAGGAGCAGCGCAACGGGGATGAGAAAAACCAAGCTGGTCATTTTGCTGCGACCAGCGATGTCGAAGCCTGTAACGGGCTCCGGTCTGTACTGTCTGCCGCGACCGCAGCTTTCGGAGTTTTCAGTCGCAGCGCGTTTGCAATCACGATCACGGACGACAGCGACATGGCCAGAGCGGCAAGCAGCGGGGTAACGTGTCCGGTGATGGCCACGGGCAACGCAATGACATTGTAAAGACCCGCCAGCAGGAAATTCTGCTTGACCAGGATGCGCGCTTGCCTGGCGAGCGCGATGGCCGTCGGAACGGCCGACAGGCTCTCGCGCAGAAACACGAAATCGGAGGCGGCGCGCCCGATATCGGCCGCGCTGGCCGGCACCATCGAGGCGTAGGCGGCGGCCAGCGCCGGGGCATCGTTAAGCCCATCCCCGACCATCAGTACAACCCGTCCATCGTCGGCCAGCGCCTTGATGCGATCCACCTTGGCGTGCGGCAAGAGATCGGCGGTGTACGTCCCGATCCCGACCCCACGTGCAGTCGCAGCGACCACCGGCGCATGATCGCCGGAAAGAATCTGCAGCCGGAAGCCATCTCGTTCGAGCTCCGCCACGGCGGCTGCCGCGCCGGGACGAATGCTATCTTGAAACGTGAATGCGGCAAGCAAGCGCCCATCCTTGGCGAGCACCGTCGCCGCTGCTTCCGCCGCTCTCGCATCACCCAGCGCCCATTCAGCGCGGCCGAGCCGGAAAGTGTTTCCGTCGAACCGCGCTTCGATGCCCAGCCCGGGCAATTCGGTGAGGTTGGCAGCCGGAATGCTCAGCTTGCCGGCGGATAGGTTGGAGAGCGCAGTCGATACGGCGTGGCGGGAATGCGCGCCCATCGCCGCGGCTATTTCGAGCGCCTCGGGAGCGATGGACCCCGCTCCGACCAGATGAGGCCTGCCCAGGGTCAGGGTGCCGGTCTTGTCGAAAACGACGGTGTCTATCTCGGCCAGGCGCTCGAGAGCGGAACCGTCCTTGACCATGATACCGGCTTCGAACAGCTGCCGCGCCGCGACCACTTGAACGATCGGCACGGCGAGGCCCAGCGCGCAGGGACAGGTGATGATCAGCACCGCCACGGCGATGCCGACGGCCTGATGCCAGTCGCCGGTCGCCGCGAGCCAGCCGAGAAACGTCAGAAAGGCCGTTATATGCACGAGAGGCGCATAGAGCGCCGCGGCCCGATCAGCGAGCCGGCGATAGCCGGCGCGCCCGGTTTCGGCTGCCTCCATAAGGCTGACCATCTCCACCAGGAAGGAGTCCCGCGCCCTCGCGGTCGCGATCAACGTCAGCGGACCGCTGACATTCAGCGTTCCCGACGTCACCTGCGAACCGGCGCTGACCGGCTGCGGCGCGCTCTCGCCCGTCGCGATCGCGCAATCGAGCTCGGACGTGCCTTCCTCCACGCTACCATCTACCGGCACGCGATCGCCGGCGGAAAGCAGGATGCGCATGCCCGGCTCCAGCTCGTCGACCGGCAGGTAGTCGCGGCTGCCGTCCTCGCGCAGCACCGTCGCGCCGCGCGGCGCGAATCTGATCAGCCCGCGCACGGCCGCCCTCGCCTTCTCCCGCATCACGTGGTCGAGCGTCCGGCCGATCAGCAGCAGAAAGATCAGCGAACTCGCCGCATCGAAATAGGCATGCTCGCCATTGCGCATCGTGTCATAGAGGCTAAGCGCGAAGGTCAGGCAGACGCCGATGGAAATCGGCACGTCCATATTGGTGCGGCCGTGCCCGAGAGCCGCCCAGGCCGAACGGAAGAACACTTGTCCCGAATAGAAAAGCGCAGGCGCCGCCAGCGCCGCTGAAATCCAATAGAAGGCGCGCCGGGTTTCGGGATCGGCGCCGGACCACACGGACACGGAGAGCAGCATGATGTTCATGGACGAGAAGCCGGCGACCGCAAGCGCTCGCACCAGCCGGGAGAACTCCGGATCGGCCTTCTCGCCGCCGCTCTCGAAAAGATGCGCAGGGTAGCCGATCGCGGCCAGCGCCTCGATCATCGCAGGCGGCTGTTCGCCCCGCCATTTGACGCTGACGCGTTTGGTCGAGAGGTTCACCCGTGCGTGCCCGACGCCGGGCAGTCGCGAAAGTCCGTGTTCGATCGACTTGATGCAGGCCGCGCAATGGATGCCCGGCACGGAGAGATCGCTTTGCCGCAACCCGTCGCCGAGATCACGGCTCGTCAGCAGCACCTCCTCGTGCGATGGCAAGCCGCAGATTTCCGCGGCGGCCTCCGCTCCGGGCGCGCAGCAGCTCACCTGATCGCCCTGTAGCTATGCCATGTCGCGTGGCCGAGCAATGGGAATACCACGATCAGGCCCAAGAGCGCGGTCCCCACGCTCGCCAGGAAGAGAGCAACCACGATCACCCCCCAGGCGAGCATCACGGGCAAATTGTTCCACACCAGCGAGATGCTGGTGCCCATGGCGGTGAAGGCGTCGACGTCCTCGTCGAGCAGCATGGGGACGGCAAAGGTGCTGATGGCGAAGGAAAAGGCCGCGAACAGGCCGCCGACCACCGTGCCGGCGAGAAGCATGCCCCAGCCCTCGGGCATGGTGAACAGCATGGAAACCACGTGATCGAAACCTGGAAATGGACGCAGGCCGAAGAACAGCGCGTATATGATCACCGCCGCCCGCATCCAGGTGAGCATCAACAGGCAGAGCAGCGCGCCGGTGTACCAGACTTGCGCCCCTGACGCCGCGTGGACGAAAATCATGCGGCGCAAAGTCACCGGCACGCCGGCCTCGATATCACGACTTTTCTGATAAAGGCCGATCGCGATCAGCGGTCCGACCACCATGAAGCCTGACAGCGCCGGGAACAGGATGTAGTCGAGCCCCAGCGCGAACAGGCCCCAGACGATGACCAGCGAGACGATGAACACCGCGAGCCCGTAAGCGAGGCTCGGGCCCGGGTAAACGAGCAGGTCACGCCAGCCGGCCGCGAGCCAGTCGAAGGCGGTGCGTGCCGGCAGATGACGGCGACGCTGTTCGGCGAGCGGCACGATGACTTGCGTTTGATCGAGAGTTTCCATGCCACTCTCCCTTCAACAAGCAGGCGCCGCCGCCATGAACGCCCCATTCTCTCCGGTCTTTTCCGCATGCGGCACACAACCGGGGTAAGAGACGATGGCAACGTAGACAAGGTGGGCGTTTGCGCCGATCAGAAGCATGACGATGGCAGCCGCGGTTGACAACGAAACGAGCCTCCAGCCGGTCGATGGCGACCGTGCGGGCTGTGCATTGGCCGGCCCGGTCATTTGGGCTCTCCAGGCAACGTGTGGACATAGAGGGCGAGGATCTTCAAATCCACCGGCGACAACCGACCGCCCCAATTCGGCATGTGCCCCTGTCTGCCCGAATAGACAGTGGTGTAGATCTTACCCGCATCGCCACCGTAGATCCAATGCGAATCCGTCAGGCTCGGCGCGCCGACGTCCTGCTTTCCCTTGCCGTCTTCGCCATGGCAGGCAACGCAATTTGCTGCAAACACTTCTTGTCCTGCCGTCACGCGCGCGGCGTCGGCGGCATCCAGCTCCTGCCTCGATAGCGATCTGACATAGGCCACGACATCCCCGATCTGCTGCAAGTTGAGCAAGCCGTCGCGGCCGAACGACAGCATCTGAGAGACGCGGGTGTCGTCGTTGGTGGAGTTGATTCCGATACGGATCGTCTCGGCGATCGTATCCGGATCGCCGCCCCAAAGCCACGCCTTGGCCCTGAGGTCAGGGAAACCAGGACCGCCGGAGGCATCTACGCCGTGGCACGCCGCGCAATTGTCTTGGAATAAGGTGTGCCCGGCCTCCCTGACGTCCCGCATCAGGGTTTCGTCGGCTTCAATCTCGGCAAAGTTGGCAGCCAGTATTCGATCGGCCCAGGCTGCGCGGTCTGCGGCGGCATCCTGAACCGCACGCGTCACCACCTGGCGCTGATCGGTTCCCAGCAGGCCCTTGGTGTAGGTCCAGCCCAGCGGCCAGGTGGGCAGCAAGATCCAGCAGATGATGGCGAACAATGTGCCGGCCGCGAGGAAGAAAAGCACGACCCTCGGCACAGGCGTGTCGAGTTCCTCAATGCCGTTCCATTCGTGCCCGGTCGTCATGCGCCCGGTGACCGGATCGCGCTTGCCTAGCTGCACGGCTTGTCGTCCTTGTCGAGGATGCTCTTTTTGGCGTCGGAGAACCGTTTGCGGTTGGAAGGCCAGAAGACGTAGATCAGCACGCCGACTGCGAGCGCGATCAGGTAGAACAGTCCCCAGCTCTTGGCGAAGGCGACGATGGACTGATGCTCCAGCTCCACGTTTCAGTCCTCCACTGAAGCAGTCTCGGCATGGGCGGCGTTGGTGAGCCGACCAAGGATCTGCAAATAAGCGACGAGCGCATCCATCTCGGTCACACGCGATTGATCGCCGTCAAAAGCGCGGACGTTGGTGGCTTCCCCATACCGCTTGGTCAACGAGCCGGCTTGATCGGTATCAGGCGTCGCCTGGCCAAAAGCGTCGGCGGTCGCGTTGTCGATCATTTCCTGCGTGTACGGCACTCCGACCGCCCGCTGTGCCCAAAGATGCTCGCCGAGGTCGTCGATCCTCAGGGTGTTGCGCTCGAGCCAGCCATATCTCGGCATCACCGACTCTGGCACGACGTCGCGTGGGTTGATGAGATGCGCGACGTGCCATGCGTCGGAATATTTTCCGCCGATCCTCGCAAGGTCAGGGCCGGTGCGCTTCGAGCCCCACAGCATCGGATGGTCGTATTTCGATTCGACCGCCAGCGAGTACGGGCCGAAACGCTCGACGTCATCGCGCAAGGTGCGGATCATCTGAGAGTGGCAGGCGTAGCAGCCCTCGCGGATGTAGATGTCGCGGCCGGCGAGCTCCAGCGGCGTGTAGACGCGCATGTCCGGCGCGTCCTCAACCGTCTCATGGATCGTGAACAGCGGCGCTATTTCAACGAACCCGCCAATCGCCGACACCACGATGATGGCCAATACGAAGCCAATCGCGTTGCGTTCAAGCTTGCTGTGGAGTTGGGGCATGTCGCTCACTCTCCCGGCAGGACTGCCCCAGCAGCGGGCTGAAGCGCGGGAGCATCCGCCGCAGTGCCGGAGGCGACCGCCGCCTCCCTGTGCGACGCACGGATCGTCATCCACACATTGTAGAGGCAGACGATCGCCCCCAGCAGGAACAGCAGCCCGCCGAAGGCCCGCGCGATGTAGTAGGGATGCATGGCGACCACGGACTCGATGAAGGAAAAGGTGAGCGCGCCGTTGTCGTTGTAGGTACGCCACATCAGCCCTTGAGTGATGCCGGAGTTCCACATCGCGAAGACGTAGACGATGGTACCGGCGAGCGCTAACCAGAAATGAACTTCGATCAATTTTGGCGAATACATCGCCTCGCGCTTCCACATCCATGGCACCAGAGCATAGAGCGAGCCGAAGGTGATCATCGCCACCCAGCCGAGCGCACCTGCGTGCACATGTCCGACGGTCCAGTCGGTATAATGGGACAGCGAGTTGACCGGGCGGATCGCCAGGAACGAGCCCTCGAAGGTCGTCAGTCCATAGAAGACGGCGGCCACCATCATGAAGCGCAGCGTGGCGTCGTCACGGACCTTGTGCCAGGCGCCGTTGAGGGTGGCGAGCGCGTTGCCGGCCGACGCCCAGGACGGCACCAGCAGCACGACCGAGAAGGTCATGCCGAGCGTCTGCACCCATTGCGGCAGCGCCGTGTAGTGCAGGTGGTGCGAGCCCGCCCACATATACATGAAGGTGATGCCCCAGAAGCTGATGATGGAGAGCCGATAGGAGAAGAGCGGCCGGCCAGCGCGTTTGGGCAGGTAATAATACATCATGCCGAGGAAGCCGGCGGTGAGAAAGAATGCCACCGCGTTATGGCCATACCACCACTGCGTCATTGCATCCTGCACGCCGGAGAACAGCGAGTAGCTCTTGGCATGGCCGAACGACACCGGCACCGCAAGGTTGTTGACGATGTGCAGCATCGCCACGACCAGGATGAAAGCCATGTAGTACCAGTTGGCGACGTAGATGTGCGGCTCCTTCCGCCGCGCCAGCGTGCGGATGTAGATCAGGAAGTAGACGACCCACACGATCGTCAGCCAGATGTCGGCGTACCATTCGGGCTCGGCATATTCCTTGGATTGCGTCACGCCCATCAGGTAGCCGCTGGCGGCAAGCACGCAGAATAGGTTGTAGCCGATCAGCACGAACCACGGGCTGAGCTGGTCGGGCAGCCTGGCGCGCGACGTGCGCTGCAGAACATGAAAAGACGTGGCAATCAGGGCATTGCCGCCGAAGCCGAAGATGACGCCGCTCGTGTGGACCGGACGCATGCGCCCGAAGCTTGCCCAGGCTGCGTCGAAAGTCAGGTCCGGCCAGGCGAGCAGCGCCGCCACCCAGACGCCGAATAACATGCCGATCACGGCCCAGATCAGGGCCAGGACGATGCCGACCTTCGTCGGGTCGTCATAGTAGCGGGACAGCCGTGCCTCGTCCGGTTCCGGTGCGTCGTAGTAAGGCAAGATGGCAAAGGCCAGCCCCACGCAAAGCACGACAATGACGAGACCATGGGTGCCCAGCGGATCGCCGCGACCCACTGCAGCCATCGCGAGTCCGGACAGAGAGAGCAGCATCAGGATGACCAGGCCGAACTGCCGTTCGGTTACGGTGAGTCCCGAAACCATTGTCATCGAGGCTTCCTCCTCAAGCAGCTGGGTCGATGCTGCTGAAAACTCTGAGGCATTCCTCAAGACTTCAGCGCTGGAATTGCCTTCTAGATTCATGCGACTACGGTTCGAAGTCTAGAGGCTTTTACAAAGGGCTCGCACTTTTCCAGCTCCGCGGGTGGTTGGCGCTGACCGAGACGATCGACTTCTCCAGTTCGTTCAACCTGCGGTAGGAGGCGAAAGTTCAGCGTTGGAGCAACCCAATGTTCCGCCTAGCCGCGCTTGTTGCAGTGTGCGGCGCGGTCCCGGCTTTGGCGCAACAGCGTCCCTTGCCGTCTCGCCCGGGGTAATGCGCATGATTTTGGCGGCCCTACCGATTACGTCGGCGAGTAGTGTCTCAGTTTGAAATCCGGCGAACCTGGCCATAGCGTTGCCGCCTCTCCTCGCTCTGCTATCTGCTTGCCGGAAAGGATCAAGGGAGAGAGGCTAGCCGAGATGGTTGAGCGAACCGATGAAGATCGGATTGAAATCCGCAAGCAGCAAATCGAAAACATCCGCGACATGATTGCCTGGGAACAGGAACACAATTGGGGGATTGAGGACAGGGTTGCATGCGCGTTGTCCGCTCAGATCATACAGGATCGTCAACGCCTCATTGCCACGTTGGAGAGTGCCACTACATACCTCACTGACAGGGTTGCGAATGCCCACGGGACCTAACGTCGATCGGCGCTCGATCTAAACTGAGACACTGGCCGAGAAGCTCGCAGGTCACTGCTGCACGGACTCGGCGGCCTGGGTTTGGCTAGAATGGGGCATGGTGAGGGTAAGAATGCATGAGACGGCGCGAATAGATCGTCACGTCTGAACACTACGCCAACCGCAAGTAACTCGAAGTTTCGCATTGGCCAGGTTTATGACCCTTTGAGGTGAAATGCTTCGGTCCGAAACCTGCAACATTAGCGATGCAACGGCAGATGCACGAAGACCCACGGCTGCCGGCTTAATCTTCTGGACGCCAAGCAGTGTGGCTACGTCCGGGACGATATCCGCTTATCCCGACCGCGTCGAAGCCCCGTCGCTCGACCAGTGGCGGGGCTCTATTTACGCAAACCATTCTGCCTGCACCGCGGGCGGTAGCGCTGGTTGCCGTTGCTAGTTGCAATATCAGTACAAACCGCCAAGCAGGAGCTGAGAAGAGTACGATTCCGTGGTTGGCGAGTTGGAAGATCGTCCTTGTCGAAGACAAGGACCTTGGAATCCTGGCATGCCTGCCAAAATGCCGGATGGCGCCCGAACTGCGGTCCGCAGTGCAGCGCCGCGAGGTGACCATCTTGCCGGCGGGCTGACCTGCCGGCGGTTCGCCGGATGTGGCGCGGAAAGCGCCTCCTCGCCCGATCATTCGACTTAACCAAGAGCCTTCTTGACTCTTTCCTGTGTCGTGGGATTGTTGTCAATCGCCAGGGGCAGCCAAAGGCGATTTGTCGCCGACCATCGACACAACGAGCGGGGGCCCAGCAGCTGCGAATTTGACGACGAACAGCGACACGAATGGCTGCGGACGGGATAGCGCCAAGAGACTTAGGGTGCTTGGCCGCCACATATGATCAAAGTCCCCGGCGAGCTTAAAATGCTCGCCGGCATAGTAAAAAGCACCTAATGGGAGGATGAAATGCAAGAAGCTTTAAGAACACTCGCTGGAATCGGTTTAGCGAGTGTGATTTCCCTTTCAGGCGAAGCGGCATTTGCAAAGGATGTAGTCCTCGGCTATGTGCCGGCCAGCCTTGAATACCCATACAACGTAGCAACTGCAAAGGGGTTTGAAGAGCAAGCCAAGGAACTTGGCGCCAAGACGATAGTTATCGACCCGAGAGGCAGTGTCGAAAAACAGGCCAACGCGATCGATGATCTGGTGGCACAAGGTGCCCAAGGCATAGCCGCTTTGACGCTTGACGGTGTCGTAGGGCAAACATGGGTCGACAAGCTCGCGGAGCAGAACATACCCTTCGTTTCGGTAGCCACACAGATTGGCGATCCGACGAAAGTCGCCTGGAGCGATGTCTACCCGAAATTGGCCGCTCTCGTCGGGATGGACAATGTCCGGGCCGGCGAGCTCTCTGGCGAGCTGGCGGCGGCGATGCTGCCGAAAGACCACGCAGTCAAGATCGCCATCATCGAGGGTGCCCCCGGCTATCCTCAGGTATGGCAGCGAACCAATGGGTTCAAGCAGGGTCTGGACAAGGCCGGTATCAAGTACCAGATCGTGGCATCCCAACCCACCGACTGGACGCCGGAGAAGGGCGAAGCTGTTTGCCAGAACGTTCTCACGGCGACGCCGGACCTAGATCTCATCTTCAGCCAGGCAGACGATATGGCCATCGGGTGCCGCCGTGCCCTGGACGCCGCCGGGTCGAAGGTAAAGCTCGTCGCTACGGGCGGCGGATCAAAGTTGGGGATTGGTGCCGTGCAGGCAGGTGAAATCGACGGTTCGGTCTGTGACCGTCCCGAGCACGAAGGCCGGCTTGCGGCCAAGGCTCTTTACGAAGCTGTTACCAACCCTAATGCCAAGAGGGCTCAGCTGATCAGCTACGACACGCCGAAGGTTACCAAGGAGACCATCGGCGAATGTCCGCCCGAATGGTAATCTGAAGCTTTGCACGGTCGGGACGAGTTTGCCGCGAATCGGATCCTCACTCCCGACCGGCGACATTAAGGCCAACCACCCTGGGCGCTGGGCGGCGCAGACGGGCGCCGGCTGCTCCTGAACACCTATCTTCGGTCGATGACATTGTCGCCGGAAGCGGACGGGAACACTGTTTTAGGGTCGACGTCGATGTCTCTGCTGATAGGATCGAGTGACAACCATCCGCGGCGGTGTCTGCTGCCGTCGGGAGGCACATTTCTTGCGAGCGCGATTGCGTGGCCGGCAGCCGGTTCTGACCCGGCCTGGGCAGCGCCAAGCTCGGAATCATCCGATGCTGCGGGTGATTTCGCCGTATCCGCGGAGTATGCTTCGGGAGCGAGCGTAACAGCGGCCCAACCCGAACCCCATTGCCTCGGAAGGCACCATCGCCCGCAGCGCCCGTGGGCAGCTAGTCCCGGCGCTTGTCGGCATCGTACTCGAAGCTGGCAAACGGTCCGCCCTGGAACACTTCTGCGACCGGGTCGGTGGGCCGTTGGTTATCCATCGCCAACACCTGCGCGCGGAACGCTTCCGAGTTGCCGACCGGCGTGTAGCCGAATTTGTAGGCGTTGCTGTTGTCGTAGAACGACGCATCATTGTTGGAAACGCCGTAGAAAATTTCATACCGAAGTTCGGGATGTTCGAGCCCGATGCGGACCAGTTGCATGAGGTCGTCCGGGCGAACCCAGATCGAAAGGCGACGCCGGTCGATGGGCATGTCGTCCACATAGCCGATGCGGATACAGGTGACGCGCAGACCGTGCTTGTCGGCATAGAAAGCGCCGAGCGCTTCGCCGAAAGCCTTGCTGAGACCGTAGCGCGAATCCGGCCGCACCTTTACGTCGACGCCGATCTTCTGCGATCGTGGATAGAACCCAACCGCGTGGTTCGACGACGCGAACACGATGCGCTTCACGCCCGCCCGATAGGCGGAATCGAACAAGCGGAAAAGCCCGTCGATATTGATGGCGAGGACATTCTCCCACTCACCGTCAGCAGTGAAGCCGCCGAGATGCACGATGCCGTCCACGCCCTCAACGAGCCTGGCGACTGCATCGCGATCAGCGAGGTCGGCGTGGACGAACTCGTCGTCCCGAGCGAGGCCGGCAGGGCGGCGGATGTCGCTCCATCGGATGCGTGGATAGGCATCTTTCAGGAATGCCCGCAGGCGGCCGGCGACATCGCTGGCCGCCCCGGTGATCAGCACCTTGTTCATCGCGACGGTCACAGGTCATTCCGCATCTTCCCCGCGGCGCGCGGCCGCCGCGCACGGGGGCGCCGGTCTGGCTCGATTCCTCCGGCGCTCCCTGGTTTCAAAGTTCGCCCCGCGACGGCTTAGGCAAGCAACAGCTTCACGATTTCCGGAACGGCGATCCTGGCCTTGCTCCGCTGGTCTTCATCCGTCTCTCCGCCCTTGCGGCTCGGAGTCACGACGAACTTAATGTCGGGAACGCCTTTGACCCGCGCGGCGATACGGGCGGCCTTCTCAAAGGTATCCCATACGATCGTTACAGTATGGGTACCCCTCTTTTCCAAAGCTGCGGCGTCGAACACACTGCCCGACGTGCAGGATCCTCACATCGCCATCCCGATGACGGCGACGCGGCAGCTCGCAGCCTGCTCGATCAGCGATATGGGAGACGGCGCCGTCCCCAGCGGCTTCAGGAACTTGCGGACGATTGCGCCGTGAACCTCGACGAGCTGGTTCTCGACTTCGCCCATGTAGTCGGCGTCGAGATTGTCGTCGACCAGCGCCACCTCGATTCCGCCGAGCGCCTGAAGATCGCTTTTCGCCAGCTGGTCGCCCGCGCTGTCCGGCCAGACTGGTATCATGATTTCCATGGTGCTCACTCCCGTTCAATTTTATCAGCAAGCGTACCATTTGACGAGAATATGCCAATCCTCGATCGCGCGCATCGTCAGACGGGCAAGCCTATCGGCACCATAGGCCCAACGATGAGGTGTCGCCCAACCCGATCGATTGACACCCACTTCCCGATTGCTTGACTGTGTGACGCGTCGGGAGAGTGGAGGCCGGCCGGCCTCCATGGCGCAAACGCGGCCGGCGGCCGTCTGGGAAGGCAGCACTGCCCCGGGGATGCAGGTCGGTCACATATCGAGCGGCGCGCGCCCTCATTGCCCGGTGGGGACATACGCGGCGCGGAACGTTGCCGGCGTCGGCGGCACCAGCTTCGGCGGCCGGCGATCGAATGGGAGGAGTACGCGACCGTGGAACTCGTAGATGTCGCACGAGCGGAGAAGGACTACGAATCCGGGAAGCATAGTCTCTGGGGAACGTTCTCGGCCCACATCCTGATGGGTCTGGCAAGCTTCGCGCTTATCGGACTGACGCTGATCATCACCTATGACGTGGTTGCACGTAATTTTTTCAACGCGCCGACCCGTTGGGCCTACGAAATTGGCAAATACCTGCTCGCAGTCTCGGTACTTTTCGGTGCCGCGCACACCATGGCGATCGGACAGATGATCCGGGTCGACATCATCTACACGAACCTCTCGGAATCCGTTCGCAGCAAGCTGGACGTACTGGGCGCATTCTGCGGATTTCTTTTCTCCTGCATCATCGTCTACGTGTCAGCCTTGTTTGCATGGCAGAGTTACAAGAGCGGATCAACATCCCTCGATCTGGATATTCCTGTCTATCTTTCGCAGATGCTCATCCCCATTGCGGCGCTCACCCTCGCAATCCAATGCGGCATCCAGTTTTTCAAAGCGCTTGACGCCGTGAGAACGCAGGGCAGTCCGCAATGATGATCCTCCTGCTTATCATCATCGGCTTTCTCTTGCTGGGCGCGGGGGTTCCGATCGTCTTCACGTTCGGCCTTTGCACCCTGGCTTTGGCGCTGATGACCTGGCCCGGCGCGCTCGGCCTGAACATGGTCGCCTTCAACACTTACAACGTTGTCACCGCGGAGACCGTTATCGCCGTCCCGCTTTTTGTCCTGATGGCGGAAGTGATCATGGTGTCCGGCCTCGGCACCCGGGTCTTCGACGCCGTTCAGAAGCTGTTCTGGCGCATACCCGGCGGCCTTGCGACCAGTTCGATGATCTCAAGCATCGGCTTCGCCGCCATCACCGGATCGAGCGTCGCCAACACGGCCACTGTCGGCGGCGTGGCCATCAAGGAGATGGTGGACCGGAGATACGACCATCGGCTGGCGGTCGGCTCGATCGCCGCGGGCGGTGCGCTTGCCATCCTCATTCCGCCGAGCACCTTCATGGTGATCTACGGCGTGATCACGAACACATCCATCGTGAAGTTGTTCGTCGCCGGCGTCATTCCCGGCCTGATGCTGGGCGGCATGTTCATCGCCTACATTATGATCCGGACGATCCTGAAGCCGACCCTCGCGCCCTCGGTTCGTCCTGAATACGGAAGCGGATGGGTTCTGAAGGCAATCTGGGACGTACTGCCGCTGGCAACCCTGGCATTCAGCATGCTTGGCGCTCTTTATGCGGGTATCGCGACGCCCAACGAAGTCGCCGCGATAGGCGTGGTGCTGGCCACGCTGATCGGAATCCTGCAAGCCGAAATGACGGTCACAAAATTCTACAGCGCCGTAGCACGGGCCGTCGTCACGAATTGCATGATCTTCTGGATCATGATTGGTACGTGGTCCTTCGGGTATATCCTTACTTACCTGGGGGTGGGCAACGAGATTTCGGAACTCGTCAGAATTTGGGGCGTGCAGCCGCTGGCGATCATTCTCGCGATCAACGTCCTTCTGCTCATACTTGGCTGTTTGCTCGACCCTGGCGCCATCGTCATGCTGGTGATGCCGTTGGTGCTGCCGGTGCTGATCGCAGCGAATATCGATCTCGTATGGTTCGGCATCATCTTCACCATCAACATGGAGATGGGGATGGTGACGCCGCCCTTCGGTCTGAACCTCTTCGTCATGCGAGGCATCGCTCCGGCGCAGGTGCGAACAAGCGACATCATCTGGGGCGCCTTGCCATTCGTGGTCATCGAAATGCTGGCGATCGCCGTGCTGACAGCATTCCCACAAATTGCGCTCTGGCTGCCGAGCATGATGTAAGCGCCAAGAAACAGACTTGTGCGCCAAGGTGCCTGGAGCTCCCAAGCTCTCGGCAGGAAGACAGACCAACGGGAGGAAAACGATGATGATACGCAAGATCGCGCGGCTAGTGAAATTGACTACGATATCCATTGCGCTGTTTGGCGCGGCATCGGTCATGGACCGAGCTTCGGCACAAACCACGCTACAGTTGAACTTCGTCGGTCAAAACAACGACAATATCGACGCGACGTTTATTCGAGCGTTTGCCGAAAAAGTATCGCAAATGTCGAACGGCGAGCTGACGATAAATCTAAACTACACGTCTTCTCTTGTACCGCAGGCGCAGGCGATCGACGCAATCAGAAGCGGCCTGATCGATTTGCACTACGACAGCCCGCCTCACGCAGCGGGTGTGATCCCGGAGGTCGATGCCTACGGGCTGCTTTTCAATTTTTCCGATCACCGCGACCTCATCAAGAAACACTACGTCTGCGGGATGAACCCGATCGTCAAAGAGGCGTACCTTGAACAGGGGATCCGCCTTCTCGGGGTCGTTCCAGGCTATGGGTTCAGCATGATGATGACGAACTCCAAGGTGCTGTCCGCGGCGGATTTGAATGGGAAGCGGATCAGGGTCGTCGGAAAGGCGCTGGCCGACTCGGTCACGTTGCTGGGTGCCTCGCCTGTCTATATTCCGTTTCCGGAACTTGAAGTTGCTTTGGACCGGGGCACCGCGGACGGGTTCATGACGGGATGGGCCAACCTCGCGTTTCTCGAGGGGCTGCGACGCAACACCAAGTATCTCGTCTGGCCGCCTCTTCAGGGCAGCTATGCCACTTCCATGATCATGAGCGAAGTGAAGTATCAGGCGCTGTCGGAGGAGCACCAGAAAATCATCCAGGATGCCTTCGACTCGATCAGCCAGGACTACGCGCTCAAGCTCGTGGAAGACGCGGAAGGCAAGGCACGTGACACCGTGACCAGCGCCGGCGTCGAATTTACCGAGATGTCCGCGGACGAGCAGGTCAAGTGGAAAGAAAAGCTCAAGCCGGTTTGGGACGAGTACCTCAAGCGTGCGGAAGCGAGAAGCGTCAAGAACGGCGAGCGCGCGAAGGCGATACTCGATATCCTGAACAAGGGCTGCTGATGCGACGGGCTGACAGATGCCGTTGACCGCTCGCGCCAGGGTGCGGCCCGTCTGTCGGGTTCCTTGGCGCGGTTGGCACGGTAAGGTCGGCAGCGGCCCGGTCAGCGAAAACGACGAACGTGGATGATGCAATGACGCTTTCGACAGCCGTCGGCAACGGCAATGGTTTCTTCCTGTCCGACGATTACGAAGAAGCCATCGAGAAGTTCTACGCCCAGGGCTGGACCGACGGCCTGCCGGTCGTGCTGCCGACCAGGAAGCTGGTGGAAGCGGTCATCGCCGCGAGCGGGCGTGACCGCAATGAATCCCTGGGCACGATGCCGCCGAAGGGGCACGAAATCACCATCGAGAAGCTCGCAATCAATGCGGTGATGGGGGGCTGCACGCCGGAACTGTTTCCGGTCGTCATAGCGGGAGTCGAGGCGTTGCTCGAGCCCGAGCACAACCTCAATGGCGTGATCCAGACGACGCATATGTGCGTCAGCCTGGCCATCGTGGGCGGACCGATCGTGAAGCAGTTGAATTTCAATTCCGGCGACGGAGTCTTTGGTAACGGCTACCGCGCCAACGCGGCCGTCGGACGAGCTTTGCGCCTTGCCATGTGGAATCTTGGCGGCGCGCTTCCGGGGGTTACGGACATGGCAACACTGTCGAACCCGGCAGAGTACGCGTTCTGCATCGCCGAATCCGACGATAGTCCGTGGGAGCCGCTGCATGTCGAGCGGGGATGCGCGCCCGATTCAAGCGGCATCACGATGTTCGCGTGCGAAGGCCCTCACAGCGCCGAGGGGCAAGGCACGCCCGACGAGATGCTCTATGTCTTCGCCGAAGGACTGAAGACCATCGGCAACAACAACGCCATCATGAGCGGCCAGTCCCTGATCGTGATCAACCCGCGCCAGGCGCACGAGTTCGCGGCTGCCGGCTGGACCAAGAAGGAGGTGCGCGAACACCTCTGGGAGAATGCGCGGCCCACCGTCGAACAGATCAACATGACCGGCGCGCACCGCCGGAACTTGCGGCACAATCTCGTGGCGCAGGGGCGCCTGCCGGCGCACTTTGGAACTCATGTGCCGACAGCGACATTCCCGATCACAACCACGCCGGAAGATCTTCTCATCGTGGTCGCGGGCGGGCGGACATACTTTGCCGCAATATGCCCGGGTTGGGGTGCGCTGGGCGGCTATGCGGTAACCAAGCCGATCGCACGGGGTGCCTCGTGAAGAGGGCAAGCCGTCTCTGGCGCGCATGCGGAAGATTTCGGTTCAGGGCGGCTCGTTCGGAACCCTGGAAGGACAATAGATGATCGTCGCCACGGCTGGCCATATCGATCACGGCAAGACCTCGCTGGTGAGGGCGCTTACCGGCATCGATACGGATCGGCTTCCGGAGGAGAAATCCCGCGGGATGTCGATCGACATCGGCATCGCCTACTGGACGCCAGACGAAGGGTGCACAATCGGCTTCATCGACGTCCCGGGCCACGAGCGGTTCATCCGAAATATGCTGAGTGGCGTTTACGCAATCGATCATGTCCTGTTGGTCATCGCGGCCGATGACGGAGTGATGCCGCAGACGCGCGAGCACCTGCAGATAGTCAGCCTCCTCGGAGTGACGCAAGGCACGATCGTCATCACCAAGAAAGACAGGGTCGATGCGGCCCGGCTCAAGGATGTCGAGCGACAGGCGATCGACCTCCTGAACTCAATGGAAATGGCCGAATCGCCGGTCTTTTTTGTCTCCTCCATAAGCGGGGATGGATTGACCGCCCTGGCGGAACGCCTTCGAGGTGTCGCCTCGGAGCATAGACAGACGGCGAGCACCGAGGAGTTCCCGAGGTTCGTGGTCGATCGCTCCTTCTCGGTGTCCGGCGCAGGGACCGTCGCCAGAGGGACGGTTGTCGCCGGCACGATCAAGACCGGCGTTCTCCTTGTTGTGTCGCCCGATGGGGCGCAAGGCCGCGTGCGCTCTCTGCAACGACAGGGACACAACGTTGAAGAAGCGGTTGCCGGCGAGCGCTGCGCCATCAACCTCGCGAATGTCGATCTTGACCAGGTCGACCGAGGCACCTGGCTGGTAGCGCCGTTTGCGTATCGTCCCACCGACCGCATCGACACGCTTTTACGGGTGCCGAATTCCGTCGAGCGGGATCTGAAGCATTGGACATCTGTCCATCTGAACGTTGGCGCAGCCGACGTGCCGGCCCGCGTTGCCTTGCGCAACAGCCAGGCCATCGAGCGCGGCAAGGAAGCGTTTGCCCGCCTGCATCTGGAGCGCCCGATTGACGCGGTGCATGGCGACCGATTCATCCTGCGCAGCCAGTCGGCGACACAGACCCTCGCCGGTGGAGTTGTGCTCGACCCATTTCCGGGGAAACGCTACCGGCCAGACAGATCCGAGGTGCTCACGGCGCTCGCAGCGAGCACCGCCTCGACCGCTCTCCCGGCACTCCTTGCAGCGAGTGCGGACGGCGCCGTTGATCTCGATTGGCTCGCCGCCGCCTTCAATAGGCCGCTTGCAGCAATGTCGGCGCATATGCCGGCCGACGCCACGATGATTGTAGCGGCTACGCATCTGGTCTTCTCGCATCGCTCCGTCTCGGCGCTGAGGCAGAATGTCATCGACACTGTCCGCGAATTCCACCGCCAGCACGCTCAGGCGCCGGGAATCGAACTCGCCACACTTCATCGCAACCTGGCGCGATCGGTCGACCGGGACAGCTTCGAGAGCCTGATCAAACGGAATGCGGCGGCATGGGGTTTAGTGCCGCAGGGCACCCGTCTTCGTGCGGCATCGCACGACTCGACGGCAAACGCCTACGACGCACGACTTTGGAAACAGGTGCGCGGGCGGCTGGAAGATCTCGAAGTGGCACTGCCGTCGGTGCGCGAACTGTCGGCCTGGTCGGGTATCAGGCTGGAGCAGCTGCGCGATCTCATGCACCGAAAGAGCGCGATCGGAGAACTGGTAAAGATAACGCCGGAGCGCTTCGCCTTGCCCGAGACGTTCGACACGTTGCGAGACCGAGCCATAGAGGTAGCCGAAACGAGCCTGGACGGCTTCTTCTCCGCCGCCGACTATCGAGATCGGATCGGCACCGGGCGCGCACTGGCGATCGAGATACTAGAGTGCCTGGACAAACTCGGGGTGACCGTCCGTCACGGAAACAGCCGGACGATCCGGAACGACAGGCGTCATGGCGCAAGCCATCCTGCGTCGCCTCCGATGCGCCTGCGGACGGGCGCGCAACGATGAACGTGACAAACGCAACAGAGACGGCGAGGCCGCCGTTCGCGCCGCCTGAAGGCGTAGTGTGCCCAATTTGCGGATTTCAGAGGGAGTTCAGTGAGCGATGGATCAGGCGATCGACCTGTTTGTGATCGGCGCGGGCGTTGCGGGCATGACGGCTGCGCAGGCGGCCAGGCAGCGCGGCCTCTCGGTCGCGTTGGCGGAGGAAGGTATGTTCGGCGGGCTTGTCACGAACATCAATCACCTCAAGCCATCCCTGCCCGGCAGGGTCGCGTCCGGCGCCGATCTGGCGGCGGAGATGATGTCGACGGTGGCCGACCTGGGTGTCGATTTTGCCATGGCGCCGGTTTTGTCCTTCGCCGGCCTTCCTTCAGGCGAAATCCATGTTGAGACCGCCGAAGGTTCGCGCGTGGCGCGCGCCGTAATCGTCGCCAGCGGCGCCCAGTTGCGCCGGCTCGGCGTTCCGGGCGAGGACGAATTCGAGCATCGTGGCGTGTCTCACTGCGCCGACTGCGATGGTCCGATATATCGGGGCGAAGCGGTCCTCGTCGTAGGGGGCGGCGACTCCGCCTTGCAGGAAGCCGAGACACTGACTGAATTTTGCTCGATGGTGCATCTGGTCCATCGCGGCAATTCATTCTCCGCACGCGCGGAGTTCGTCGAACCTGTGATGGCGAACTCCCGCGTTTCCGCACATTTCGAAACGGCGGTCGAAGCGATCGAAGGGAAAGACGGTGTAGAGGCGGTACGGCTACGCAACGTTCGCACTGGCGAAGAGCTGTCGCTGCCCTGCAAGGGCGTGTTCGCCTATGTCGGACTTAATGCGAACACCGCGTTCGTGCCCTCCGAAATCGCCATGGAAAGCGAGCGCATCAAGGTAGACGAGAGCCTCCAGACGAGCCTTGCCAACGTCTATGCGGTCGGCGCTGTGAGGGCCGGCTACGGCGGACGGCTCACCGATGCGATCGAGGATGCGACCAAAGCCGTTGACGCGGTTTGCACGCGTCTCGCCCCGTAGCATGATATCCAACGAGGAAGGGAATCGCTCCCGGTGGAGCGGCCGGATTTCAAATCCGGTAGGGGCTGCTGGGCAGTCTTTTGTGGGTTCGACTCCCACTCCCTTCCGCCAATTCTCCCTACCTGCAAATGGGCCGTACCCGCCGACGCGGCGCCTTGGATTGAGATGAGCCCCAGACACGTCCAGTTGCTGATCATCGGTTCCGGTCCTGCGGGCTACACCGCAGGGATCTACGCGGCGCGCGCGATGCTGAAGCCGCTGCTGATCGCGGGTCTCCAGCAAGGCGGGCAGCTGACCATCACCACGGACGTCGAGAATTATCCCGGCTTTTCCGCCCCAGTGCAGGGACCGCGGCTCATGGATCAGATGCGCGAGCAGGCCGAGCATGTTGAGGCAGAGATCACGCAGGACGTAGTCGTCGGGGTTGACCTTGAGCGCCGCCCGTTCCTAGTGACAACCGACGCGGGCCTGGCCTACACCTGCGATGCCCTCGTGATAGCCACCGGCGCGCAAGCCAGATGGCTTGGCGTCCCCGGCGAGCAGATCTACCAAGGCTTCGGCGTATCGGCCTGCGCCACCTGTGACGGCTTCTTCTATCGCGGCAAGGACGTTGCGGTGGTCGGCGGAGGCAATTCGGCCGTCGAGGAAGCGCTCTATCTGTCCAACATCGCCAGAACCGTCACCGTTATCCATCGCCGCGACGAATTCCGGGCGGAGCGCATCCTGCACGAACGGCTTGTGTCCCGGGACAATGTCGGGATCGTCTGGAACACGGTTGTGGAGGAGATCACGGGCACGCCGCGCAAGCCGCCATTGCCGGCCAGCGCGTCGGGGCTGGTGCTCAGGAACGTAGAGACGCAGGCGATGTCCCGGCTGCCGGTCGATGGGGTTTTCGTGGCGATCGGCCATGCACCGGCAGTGGAGCTGTTCGCCGGCAAGTTGAGGCAGAAGCCTGGCGGCTATTTGTGGACAGAGGCCAATTCGACGCGGACGAGCATCCCGGGTGTGTTCGCGGCTGGCGACGTAGCCGATGACGTATTCCGCCAGGCGGTGACCGCGGCCGGGCTTGGCTGCATGGCCGCGCTGGAAGCAGAGAAGTTCCTCGCCGGCGTCGCCGCACGCCGCGAAGCCGCGGAATGACCTGCGATGTCGAACCAAGCTTCCAGAGATCGGCAGGACACTGACGTGAACGCGAAGGTATTTTCGGCGCTGCCGTCGGTGGACGAGGTCCTGCGCTCGAAAGCGGGCGTCGACGCGATTTCGGTATTCGGACGCACCCGCGTCACGGCGGCGATCCGCAGTTGCGTGGACGAAGCGCGGGGAAGGCTCAAGGATGGGCAAGGGACTGCTCCAACCACATCCGAAACCGGCGAGCACGCTCTGACGGCGCTTGCGAACGCTAACGCTCCTTCCGTTCGTCCCGTCTTCAACCTGACCGGTGTCGTTCTGCATACGAATCTGGGCCGGGCGATCCTGCCGGAGGCAGCCGTCGAGGCGGCGATGGCCGCCATGCGGTCGGCAGTAGCGCTGGAGTTCGACGTCGAGTCAGGCGGCAGGGGCGAACGCGACGACCACATCCGCGAACGCCTTTGCCGACTGACCGGGGCGGAGGACGCCATCGCCGTCAACAACAATGCCGCAGCCGTGCTCCTCGTGCTGGCCACGCTAGCCGCAGGAACAGAGACGGTTGTCTCGCGCGGCGAGCTTATCGAGATCGGCGGCGCGTTCCGCATGCCTGCGATCATGGAAAGCGCCGGCACGATCCTCAGGGAGGTCGGTACGACGAACCGAACCCACGCGCGCGACTATGCCGAGGCCATTGGCCCGCAGACGTGCCTCATCATGAAGGTCCACAAGTCGAATTTCGCGTTGCAGGGATTCACCAAGGAGGTCCCGGTTCCGGAACTCGCCGGCATCGCGGCGGCAAAGGCCATTCCGGTCGTCGATGACCTCGGCTCCGGTACTCTCATAGACCTGTCGCTCTATGGCCTGCGCCGGGAACGGACGGTTCAGGACGCGGTCCGCGAGGGCGCCGATCTCGTAACCTTTTCAGGCGACAAGTTGCTAGGAGGGCCGCAGGCGGGCTTCATTGTCGGCCGAGCGGACCTCGTGCGGTCCTGCGCCAAGCATCCGCGTAAGCGTGCAATGCGGCTTGACAAGATGCGGTTGGCGGCGCTGGACGCGACGCTCCGCCTCTACGATGACCCTGACACGCTGCAAGAGAAGCTGCCGACGCTGCGCTATTTCGCCAGGCCAGCCGCGGAAATCGCTGAAATCGCACGCTCCCTCAGGGACATCGTGGCCCGCTGGGCAGGGCTGGAGTGGTCCGTCGAGGTGGCCGACTGCACGAGCCAGATCGGCTCAGGTGCGTTGCCGCTCGAAACGCTGCCGAGTGCAGGGCTGAAGCTCAATCCTGTCGTGGGACGGGATCGACGCTAAACGCCATGTCCGCCCGGCTACGGGGGCTGACGTCACCTGTGATTGGCCGTGTCGCTGAAGGAGCCGTCTGGCTCGACATGCGCTGCATGGAGGATCCGGAGGCCTTCAAGAGAAACCTGGATCAGCCCGCGGACATGCCGATCGGGCACTGACATCCTGCAGCGGCCGAACCGCATTCTACGCTTTGACAACCGGAGGACTATCAGATGCAACTCAACCGACGCTCGTTTCTGAAAGCCAGTGCCGCCGTTCCGCTCTCCTTCGGGATCTCGCGGATCGGTAACGCTCATGCGGCTTTCACTCCCAAGGCCGGCGCCTGGGCCGACTTCGAGATCACGACCAGGGTTCAGGTGGAAAAGCCGGCAGGCGTTACGCAGGCCTGGGTCCCGGTGCCATCGGTGAATCAGCCCGACTGGTTCAAGTCCCTGGATAGCGCCTGGACCAGCAATGGCTCGGCGTCACTCCAGCGCGATGCGACCAGCGGCGCCGAATTCGTCCATGTCACCTGGGCGGAAGGCGAAGCAGCGCCGGTAATGGAAGTGGTCAGCAGGATTTCCACTCGCGGTCGGGCGGCCGTTTTCGGCGGCGCCGGCACGGCTCCCGCGCTTTCTGATGAGGAACGCGCACTCTACACTGCGGGCACCGAGCTCATTCCCGTGAATGGGATCGTCAAGGAAACCGCCGATCGCATTACGGCGGGAATGACGCATGATATCGACAAGGCCCGCGTCATCTACGAATGGGTCGTCGACAACACCTATCGTGACGCCAAGACGCGGGGCTGCGGCGTCGGCGATGTCGCCATGATGCTCGAGACGGGAAAGCTTTATGGAAAGTGCGCTGACCTCAACGCACTGTATGTCGGGCTGGCGCGTGCAAGCGGCCTGCCGGCACGCGACATCTACGGCATCCGCGTCGCCCCTTCGGCCTTCGGCTACCAGTGCCTCGGCGCCAACTCTCCCACCGTGACCAAGTCACAGCACTGCCGCGCCGAAACCTACCTATCCGGTCTCGGCTGGATCGCCACCGACCCCGCCGACGTACTGAAGGTGGCGCTTGAGGAAGGGCCGGGCAACCTGCCGAAGACCGACCCGAAGGTCGTCGACGCCAGAAGCGCGCTCTTCGGGAGCTGGGAAGGCAACTGGCTGGCGTATAATTTCGCGCACGACGTAGTTCTGCCCGGCTCGCAGGGGCCGAAACTCGGCTTCCTGATGTACCCGCAGGTGGAATGCGGCCCGAACCGGCTCGATTGCGTTGATCCGGATACTGTGAAGTATTCAATCACCGCAAGGGCGCTGGGCTAAACGGAGCCGATACCGACGGGCCGAAGCCGCTGCGAGCTTCGGTCTTTTTTCAGAAGCGGGAGACGTGCAGTGAATATCAGGCCCGAGATCAGGTTGAGTCATCTTTCTCATGGCGGAGGCTGCGGGTGCAAACTGGCGCCGTCGGTTCTGCAGGAGCTTCTGTCGGGCCAGCCGGCAGCCTCGCCCTACCAGCGCCTGCTCGTGGGGTTGGATACTGCCGATGATGCCGCCGTTTGGGAACTGGATGGCGGCACCTGCATCGTCGCCACGACCGATTTCTTCATGCCGATGGTCGACGACCCGCGCGATTTTGGGCGGATCGCCGCGACCAACGCCATCTCGGATGTCTACGCCATGGGTGGCACGCCAATCCTCGCGCTCGCCATACTCGGCATGCCGGTCGATAAGCTGTCGCCCGATATCGTTCGCGACATCCTTGCCGGCGGGGTTTCCGTCTGCGAGGCCGCAGGCATTCCGGTGGCAGGTGGCCACTCGATCGACTCGCCCGAACCGATCTACGGGCTGGCCGTGATCGGGACTGCCCGGAGAGGCGAGCTGCGGCGCAACGCCGACGCCGAGGAGGGCGATGTCCTGATCCTGACAAAGGCCCTCGGCGTCGGCATTTACTCCGCCGCCTTCAAGAGGGATGCCCTCATGCCTGACGCCTACGAGGAGATGATCGCGTCAACGACGCTGCTTAACCGGATCGGCAGCGAGCTCGCCCAGGATCCTGGCGTCCATGCCATGACCGACGTAACCGGTTTCGGCCTGCTCGGCCATACGCTGGAGATGGCCCGTGGTTCCGCGAAAACGCTCACCATCGAAGCCCGGGCTCTTCCGCTTCTCTCACAAGCCCGGACTCTGGCCGAACAGGGATATATTACCGGCGCTTCGAAGCGCAACTGGCTGAGTTACGGCGACAGCGTCGTACTGCCGGCGGGCATCGCCGACTGGATGCGGGCTCTGCTATGCGATCCGCAGACATCGGGAGGCCTGCTGGTGTCATGCGCACGTGAGCGGGCCGAAGCGATCCTGCGCCGCGCCGTCTCCGCCGGCTATCCTGCCTCGCGCATTATCGGCCACGTTTCGGCCGGCAAGCCGCAAGTGTTCGTGCAAGCATGATCCCGAAAAGTTGCAGACTTTTCGGATAAGATCATGCGCCAGAACAAGAGTTAGAGCAGGATGAACGACTCCGCTCCAATTCATCCTGCTCTAGATGTCGTTGCTATGGAGATTGTCCGTCCGAG